>Ga0210059_1000944_pt1 | contig 41412 bp, 20 predicted proteins | sample Ectturendosymbi2_FD_188042 | JGI IMG/M metagenome (GOLD analysis project Ga0210059, IMG submission 188042) | Ecteinascidia turbinata endosymbiont from Florida, USA - Sample 2 (SPAdes) (version 2) | ecosystem: Host-associated > Tunicates > Ascidians > Unclassified | place: Key West, Florida... | reverse complement strand
CTAAACCCAAAACCTAAACTCAAAACCTAAACCCAAAACCTAAACCCAAAACCTAAACCCAAAACCTAAACCCAAAACCTAAACCCAAAACCTAAACCTAAAACCTAAACCCAAAACCTAAACCCAAAACCTAAACCTAAAACTTAAAACCAGAACCTAAACCTAAGCCTAAATCGAAACCTAAACCTAAAATCTGAACCTAAATTGTAAATCTGAAACTTACTCCCTAAATCTAAACCCTAAATGTAAACCCTAAACCAAACGTAGGTTTACATCGTAGGTTACATCAAGGCTGCCCAACCTGCAGCCCGCGAGGTTGTTTTACTTAGCCCGGGATGTAATAAGTTCGTAAGCAGACTTTTTTAATTTTTAGTATTTTTTTATAGGTTCAAGTATATTTGCCATCAAAACACACCAAAATTACACCTGTTGTTTCTGTTATGGGCCTACCACCCAAAAACTTGTATAACAAACGCTTCGAAAATATGTCAATTTTTTAGATTTGGTTTACATCATACAAGCTGGCAGCACTGCGTGCAACTGTAGGACTCATTATCACCTCGTGTTATCGCATAAAACTTATCAAAATCAATGGATTTATTACGTCAGAATAGCTTATTTTTACATTATAAAAACATTTGTGGCCCGCAATAAATTTCCTCATGTGAAAGTGGCCCGCAATACTAAAAAGGTTGGGCAGGCCTGACTTACACCCTAAACGTAAACCCGAACGTAAACCCTAAACTTTTTGAAAAAGTTCATGAAAAACACTCCCATCAAAGGTGTAATCTGTCGAAGTAAATGGTGAGAGCAGAACCGACGAACACTCTCACAGCAGGCATAGACACCAACTACACAACAACATTTACGTTGCTACTGGAACTCAAAGTTATGTATGGAAGATGGTGGATACAGTTCGAATGCAAAAGAGTCTCAGCAGAGCATTTTGCCATTGATTACAAAATTGACTGTTGCGATCGGAAATCGCGAGCGGCATGTGCGCAAAGCCTTGCACCGCAGCAGCAAGCAACAATAGAGATCATGCATCGCAATCTCTCTTAATATTGCTTGCTCGCGCCACGCACATATATTTTTGTTCTTCGCGCACATCCTGTTCGTTGTGAATCACACAATCAACACAACACCACCGGAGAGGTTGCAACAATACACTACCATTAAGTAAATCTGGAAAATCGGATCACAACTAAAATTTTTGGTGTGTTCAGAATAATCACATTAAAACAACAAAATTTTCTCAGTCCGGCCCGGTCCTAGTCCGTCAATTTTCAAGAAAATTGCACTCGGATCAGTCCTTATCCGGCAAAAATTGGCTTCAGTCTTGATCCAATCCCGTCCAATCATGATTTGTGCTCATCTCTGGTACCGCGCAGGTGCCAGAGGTGTGCAATGTGCATGGACTCGATTTTTGATTTTTAGGATCCGGACTCCTGCTGCTTTCAACAGGATCAGGTTTTCTCTGCGTCGGCCGGATCCAGATTGGATTTCGTTTTTGCTGAAAAAACGTTACTGGTTTTTGTTTGACTTCTGTTAAACTGGAGTCAAGCAGTAGTCCGTTGCTTGTGTATCGTTTGCGCAGGATCCGGAGCGGATTTAGATTTAAAATTTGCAAAACTGAATTGGATCCGGACAAAAAAAATCAGAGTCTGAACATCTCTGACAGGCACACAGATATGATCGCCATACCATTTGCCCGTTGGATATCCACAGGATAGTAAATTTGAAACCAGACACGGATATCCAAAAACTGCTTTCGTACGGGAACTGGATACAGATAAGGATATCCGAAACGCTTTTTTCGACATATCGAGGATTCAGACTCTTGGAAAGAGTTGCACATTGCAGAATCATTCATTCATTATATTTAGAAGCATGCTTTCAGTCTTCTGTGCCATGATTCCGAGTCTGTGGTTTAATCTCTGTCTATGGTGTAATCTATGAGTCTGTGGTGTAGTCCTAATCTCTGTACTGTAGTGTAGTCTCATATCCCTCTATTCTGCTAATTGGACACGTCAAGCTTGTCAACATGAGCCTGTTGCTGGTGTAGCAAGCAGAGGTGATCGGAGTCACTCTTTTTGACTCCTGCTCCTGTTCTAAAAAAGTTAATCCACCTCCTGCTACGGAACTCCTTGGAATTATACACTCTGATTCCTGTTTGCACTCCAAAAACTTTAAGGCAATGTCTATTTTGCCTCGTGAGGCAAAATAACTGTTAGAGTTTTTTCGCCATTACCCAATATGGACAAGTTGTGTCATGGTTTTAGTACTGGCAAGCAGTTAGTGGCTTCTCATCTGCATTGCATGATTATTGGTAAGCAGGTTAAACTCCAACCTTAACAGTTAACCAGTTCTCTTTATGTGCCATATTGTGATTTGACCAACTCAACCAATCATGTCTAACAAAAGGCAAAATAACCCCTGCACAGTTTTCTCTCATTAGGAAAAAAAGACACTACCAAACTCGAAACCAAGAAATAGAATTATATGTTCTTGTCACTAGAACAAGATCTCATTTAACTTCTTCAGTTCTAATCTGAACCAAATCACCTGCAGCAATCAGTTTAAACGGACAGGATCTTACAAATTGATCTGTTTGGAACAATGTTAAAGCGTGCTGTACGCTCCAGAATCACGGGAAAACCCTTTTGAGAGGAGAAATGAGAGTGGAAAACGCGTAGGGCGTATGATTTTAGGCTACTGTACCGCTGATACAGTACCAGATGGTAAAGACAGCACGTGCCATGCCTAAAATGCTATCCTCTTTGGTGATGAAGTTGTGCTTGTAAGCTACGTTGTTTGTTCAGCCTAGTAAATTAGTTCTAGGTTGAGCTTACTGTCACTGCTGAGCGTGACGGAGTTGTGAGCAGGTGCAGAAAAAAAAACTTACACAGTAACACAGGGGCAAAAATGCAGCCTACCATTACCAATGGTTGTAGTGGATGACATTGTGTCATGGCAGGTGTTGCTTGGTACATCCCTGCCAGAATTACTGCACATAAAAAAATTATAGAAACTGTTGTTGCTGCAGCCATGAAAGGTAGTGGTAATGATGTCAGACACTGCAGCAATTAGACCTGTTGGAAGCCAAAAATCTTTTGCCTGTGCCATCAGGCATTGCTAACAAAATAACTGTTTCTTGAAAGCAGTGGCTCCAGATACGCTTGTGGATCTTGAGATTTGAAAACGTATTAATACGCCACCTGTGACGCAACAGTAACGCATGACGAGAGTGAAGTAGGCTTGGAAGAAATGAAGTAAATGTGAAAGATAATCCCTAAACCAGACCTTCACCCTAACGGCAGCCCTAACCCTATTCCTAACCTAATGCTAACCTAACCCTAACCTCACCCTAACCTAACGCTAACCTACCCCTAAGCTAACACTAATCTGACCCTAACCTAATGCTAATGTAACACTCACCCGTGAAGCAAAGATGAGCACGGATCAGGACTGAAGCCAATTTTGGCCGGATCAAGACTGGATCGGACTGCAATTTTTTTGAAAGTTGGCGGATCAGGACTGGATCGGACTGAGAAAATTTTTTTTTTATATGTGATTTGTCTAGCTAAACCTATCAAAAATTTAATTGTGATCTGATTTTACAGACATGTTAAGGTAGTGTAGGCCTATATGTTGCCATGAATGGCAAAAGCTCTGCTGGGGCTATTTTGCATTTCGAACTGTATCCACCTTTGATCATATCATTGATTTATAGTAACAACGTGAACACAGTTGAGTGGTTAGTGTCTGCTGTGCGAGTATTCTTTGGTTCTGCTCTCACCATTTCCTTTAGCATAGCTACAGTAGTAGATTTTACACATTTGATTGTTTTTTTTTATGAACTTTTTCAAAACGTTTAGGGTGTAACCTACGTTTAAGTTTGGGTTTAAGGATTACATTTAGGGTTTACATTTTTAGGGATTAGCTGTCGGGTTTAGGTTTTAGGTTCAGCTTTAAGATTTAGGTTTTGTCTTTAGGTTTAAGTTTGGGTTTTGGATTTGGTTTTAGGTTTAAAATTTATGTCAGGGTTTCTTAACCTGGGGGGCTAGCACCACCAGGGGATGCTGAAATCAATGTCAGGGGGTGCTCGGGAAGGTCACATATGTGGCAGTCAAAGGTAAGGAATACATTAGGACAAAGGTGTTAGCGAATGGTAGGGGGTGCTTGACTGCTTAGGCATGACCAAAAGGGGTGCTGAGGTAGAAAAAGGTTAAGAAACGCTGGTTTATGTCATATTACAAGAACTTTATGCTGATCCAATTTAGGTAGTGTAGGCCTATATGTTGCCATGAACAGCAAGGGGCTACTGTGCCATTGTTACAGTCCAACCAATCGGATCCTCCTAATGGCAAAATAGCTCCAGCAGTGCTTTTGTCTCTGATGGCAAAATAGACCCTCCCTTGTTAATTGCTTATGGCAACTTTAGCAAAATAGTGACTTCTGAAATTCTATACATATAATCAGGGGTAGATAGGAAAAGAGAATGAGGCGGTCGTCTCGAGCCCCCGTTTTCAGAGTTTTGCACTTAGTTTTTGCTGTGCGAAACAGTTTTTCTTTATTTGTGAAGCATCAAGGAAGTCATATGTTTGTCAAAATAAAAGCAAAAAATATGTGCAAATGCGCCAAAAAGGACCCCTCAACAAATTTAATGTGTAGACAAAGAGCAATTTAATATCACATGACTCCCAACAATTTACAATGTCAAATATATTTTTTCACACATAACGAATTCCCAAGCAAAATGAAAAATTTGACTTGTTTTCAGTGAATAAAGTTTCTGTATATCATGTGTAAAATATAGGGGACTCCTTTCTGAGAGTTCGCCTCGGACATCTAAATTCTAATATCCACCTTGCTTTTCCTAATATCCATCATATAATAAAGAACAAACTTCACACAAAGGACCGCGGGGCCCCCAAAAGCGCGGGCCCGTAGCAATTGCTACATTTGCTACTAGGTATTGCTAATCCGGCACTGACTACATCCCTGCTTATATATTAACTGTAACACGTTCTTCAAACTGTAACTTTAAAATGTCTATCAATGGTGTGGTTAGGTCTATACAGCAAACTGACAGAATCAGGTCTTGGTGTTATAATTGATAATAAACTTTCATGGAAACCGCAAATCAGTAGCCTCTGGGAAGTTTTCTCAAGCCTGTGGCGTAGTGTGCAAAATTAGACATTTTGCTGATATGAAAACAGGCCCGTAGCCAGGCTTTGAGATTTGGAGGGCAAAATACATTTTTAGGGGTAAGATTTTGTTCATGTTTTATGTTTGAAACAAAAACTTCTGGGCGCAACAAAATTTGGGAGGCACAAAAGAAATTTGGGGGTACTACCCCTGAATGCCCCCTCGTGGCTACGGCCCTGTATGAAAATATTTCGTGTAATCTACTTTCGTCCCTTCCATTCACACTTACAATACCGCATAAATGATTGGAGTCGAGCATATAAGATTGCTATCCAACCAATGCAAGTGCTTCAAAACCGAAATTTGAAATACATGACTTTAAGCAATAGACCATCAAGTCAGGGCCGTCGCCAGAGTGGGAACCAATAGTGCCAGGCCCCCCATTTAAAATCTATGCCCCCATTTCATGTTTTGGCCCCCCGATTGCTACATACATCCAATATTATATTTAAAAATGTGGCCCCCTTTTGTTTTTTGGCACCACTGCTGCGAAATCCTGGTGACGGGCCTGCATCAAGTGCAAACAATATTTTTGCATTACTTAAAATCCTCAAAGTTTCTGATTTGTACCAACTTAATTTGGAAAATTTATGTATAAGCAGGTTTTTTTAAGGAAAATATTAGGTACCCGGTATGGACCTGTAAGGAACCGATTTTCTCTGATTCTAGGGACCCGATTTTCAATTCTAGCGACCCAAATCGGGTCCCTAAAACACCTTTAAAAACTCTGGTAGGCTATAAGAATAATGGCAATATCCTGCCTTCTTGTTTTGATAACTATTTTCAAAACTGGACTGCATACATGGTGAAGGTACAAGATAACAAATTTCAGAAAATTTTCATCATAACGTGTTAGAACTGATTATGGTAAAAAAATGTTGCAATATGTAGGAACTGCTGCATGGGTTTGTGTTTCTAATAATGTGTTTCTAATAAAAAACGTTACCATTACGCATGTTTTCCTATCGAGTAAAATTGCGGCTGCTTGCTGGTATTCGACCCTTACGTGAGATATATATGTGCTTTGTAAGATGTTTTTGAGAGTTGACCTTAAACTGAGCACATTCTTGGTTTCTTTGCTTTCTTTTTATTTCGTTTTGAAATCATGTTTTGTGCTTCACCTGTACTAGTGAAATTTGACAGTCATTAAATATGAGGTGGGCTTGAATAAATGACTGCTTTGGCCGTCTTTCGTCCAACCAGTGCTGTTTGTTTAAGCTTTGTCAATTGAAATGTGTTTTAATGCTGTGTACTTGCAGCGCAAACCTGACTTGACTTGATTTCATAATCTAAATGAGATGTCAGTAGTCATCTCAGCGGCCATATAAGTCCTCTCACTATGCTTCAGTTTTCAGGCACTCCCTGGGTAAAAGGCAAAGGCTCCTCTGCTATCTCAAAATTATCTTTAAACCTTTGCATAAAAAGTTGGGAGCTGACTTGTAGTTGTCACATGTAGGTATGTTCAGGGGTGTAGTGCTGAGCGCATCCAAGAAATTATCCATTTTCAAGCAAAACAAGGGTGGGGTCGATAATTAATTAATTAATTGTTGTTTTTAGGCCATAAATTGCCAAACACTAACGCTAGATTACTAATCAAGGGCTCTAAAGGTGAGGATTCTTGCCTAATTTGCTTTCAAAGAGAAAAACAACTCAGTCGAAAACAACCTATTGTAGGCACTTTGGATATATGATCGAAGTACCAGGCATCAGAGTCAGTTGTGGACCACGTTGATGAGTCATTTTTTGTACAAACAGGCCACGAAATGAATTGACCATTATTTAAGTAGCTTTTCTGCTCTACCAACTTGAAAATTCGTTTGTATTGTTAGCCAGTGGATTTTATATTGCACAGTGGACGCCTATATGTTTTCCTTCTATTTTTAGGTCAATATTGCAATCATTCAAAGCGCAGCATTAACCATAGCGCGTTTGCACCAGTCTTGCTGCACGGTTGATATGGAAAGGAGTTTTTTTTGTTCTACCTAAACAAGACTAGGCGTTATTGAGAAGAACACCATGTCTTCGTGTAGAAACTATTCGAAGAATGTCTTGCCACAACGGTACTTTGTCGCTTTCGAATATGAGCGGTATGCTTCTCGATTTATTCATACCACGCGCAACAAGACCAGGTGTTGCATCTGTTGACCTTTCATATGAGAACTCAAAATGGTTATCAACATAAAGATGACTTCTGCGCATTTGTTATTCGTTGAAACACTGCACAAGGCTGCAATTTCGACAAAAGAGGGCTTCAGATCATTGCACCTGCGCAGCTCCTATACCTTGTACTTTCATCGCACGTCACGCACCAGCGAATCATCAAGCCAAGTTTGACATACTTGTTTTTGACTGTAGGATGTAATCAACATCAAGGCATTAAAATGGTTTGGTGAAAAAAATTCCAAGTAAACATTATTTGCCTTACGAATTTTTAAACAGAAAAAATGTGTGTTTCATGCGACTGATTGAATTTTACTTGGAAAAAAATGTATTTACTTCATTCCAAGGTCATTCCAATTGAAGTAGTTGATTCAAATAAAGAAAAAAATTGCGATAAATTTTCTTTATTAAACCTGCGTTTTACCCGGCGTCAAAAACCGAAACTGCCAAGATATCGACAGTAATGCGGTGGTTTCAGTGAAGAAATGGAAATGATTTTGTTTTGTGAAAAAAAATCATTAAACGTGTTGATCAACATCAGCAAACCACTCTTTAGTGCGTTTTTCCAAACAATATCATAGGATTAAATACCACTGTTGCCAGTAATTGTAAATGTTGTATCTCAGATCCACTTTTGCCAATAATTATAAATGTTATATCTCAGGTTTTTAAACGTGGACTAGCTTGCAACATTGAATATACTATGGCTGCAAAAGATTATGACAGAACAAAAGTTACAACAAATTTAAAGCTGAGAGTCTGGTTTAGCCTAACATATGTAGGTTATGTAGGTAGCATGTTTACTGTTACTATGTGGAAAACAAGAATGTGTTTTTTCTTTTTTTATTAAATGCCGGTAGCGATTTTGCCTGAAAATTCTTTAGATCCTATAGTGCTAACGTTCGAATTTATTTTGATCGGTAGAAGTTACAAATTTTAATATAAAAGTCATCAGACTACTTTTCACGTTTTGGGGTGTCTATGGCCGACATCTTTTCGTTATTTCTAGTTAAAATTCATCAAAGCTTTCTGCTAAATACATCTCAAAAAGAAGTCTAAACTTCTGTTGCGGAAGCAATGTTTTTGTTGTACAACTTTCTGAGTTAAATTAAAACCAAAACAGTTCTAAAACAAAAAATGTTGTGCAAATGTTTCTTCATCTGCCCATAACATTTTGACTAACCCATAATTTTATTTTAAAGGGAACCATGGAGCAAAGAAAACAATAACTTCTAATTCCTGCTTTTTGTTTCATTTCAAGAGATCGACCTAAGAGAAACACATTTATCCCTGACGGTTTGTTAGGTAGAGTGCGCAGTAATCGTAAGATAATTCAGCGTATGGTCAATCTTTTTACTGCCAATCATACAAGTGAACTTGCCAAACAAACTTAATGCTTCTGCCGTGTAAGTCTTAAAGCAAGCGCCTTGATGCATATAGCTCTTGGATGAACGATCGTTGTTCAGTTGAAAGAGCTTTCATCACAACTAAGCTGAATGAATATCTTGCACTGACAACGGGTTGCAAAAACCCTCGTCAATTACCAGAGCAGGAATGAAATTCTACGAACACTACCAACCAGGGGCGCAACCAGCTCTTCATTTTGGGGGGCAATTTTCATGAACTTTCATTCGATGACGTCATCGTGCTTTTGCGCAAGCGGTCACAGATAAAGTTCTTTTCGCAACATTTCCGAAAATGAGAACTTTTCACTTTTAATCAAGATGCAGACCGAACGATTAGGACAGAGCGAAAAGTAGAAGCTTAATACAAACACCTGGTTATGTACTCAACTAGCGCAGTCATGGCTTTAGTGTGGCAGATGCATAGGCTACTAGTAAAGCTGCCTAATTTTTCGTGTTGTTTTAGCAAATTCATCAAATCCTCTGTCTAGATCAGTGGCATTCAATGTGGGCGAAATCGCCCCCCGGGGGGCGATTTTGTGAGTTACCAGATTTAGGGGCGATTTGCGCAAGTTAAAATATACTAAAATTCTGAATTGATTCCAAAAATAAAAACTGGATGTGCCACTTTGGAACCAAATCGTTTGATGCGCTTCTGACTCCACGGTTCGTAACAAAGGCTATAAAGCACAAGATATAGGACTGGTGATCTAAAAATGAAACTGACATTGCCCTGTGTAGCGCTTAACTGCATTAACTATCCAATAGGGCTGCCAGATGAAAATTGCAATAAAAAGCCAAAACAGTGCTTGAAAAAGGCCAAACCGATCATTCCAAGGACAGAAAAGAGCCAAACTTTGTTGGTGGTATTCGTTTTCCTTTGGTACAAAAATCCACCTAAATTATAAGTATATGACCAGACATTTTCTTTAAAATTTATATTAAGTCTTGCTTGTCCTTGTACTTGTAGAGTCGCAGACCTGTCTGCAAGTGTTGGGCTTGCATAGTGCTTACAACCACTGATGGCATTCGACCGGTTCGCAGAACCTGTTCTTGGAATTTCTTTAATCGCTAGAACAGGTTCTTGGCTTAAGTCAGGGGTTCTCAATTTTCCCCATGAACACCTTTTACTTCTGACTTATTTTGGCAAATCTCTCAGGCTCCCATAGACCTGCTACTACTTTTAATAGTGAAAAGCAAGACGAAAATTTAGGAAAATAACTAAGATCAGTCATTTCCCTTGCTAGTCTGTACCAGTTGGCAACACAAAGATCAACCTTGCACTTATATTGGGACAACCAGCATGGCTTGCCTCCGGAGACTGTGATAATGAGAGAACCTGTTGTTAGTGAGTCCGGTAGTGAGAGAACCTGTTCTTGAAAAATTTGAATCTCACCACTATTTGCAACACAGTTCACGCATTTCCAGTGATAGTGTAAAAAACTTATTTTCAATTTCTCATCCCTCAAATCTTATCAACATGAGAACTCGGGCGTCGCTCTAATATAGCATTTATCACAAACATTTTGCAAAGGGTTTCCGAAAAAATGGAATAGTGAATATTTTTAGTCAAAAGGTCAAACGAATTTTTTACGGCCAACCAACTTCAAATGAGGCCAGAAGATGGCCGGGGCGATTGAACAAAAAATGTTGAAGACCACTGATCTAGATTTTTGAAACTTCAGTTGAATGTAGGCTATTTGCTGTGAGATAATTTATGCAGACGACATTGCGAGTGGTGAAGTTGTCAGATACAAGAGACCGGTATGAATGTTAGGATATACTTAATCACGGATACTTTTGTTTTAATCGTAGATACGAGGCTTCCTCTGCCAACTGAAACACCCTTGAAAGGACTGCAACAGGAATGCAACTGTAACTTTATCACGAATGGCTGGGCCAGGCTCGCCACATGTGGGTGGGCTCGCCACCTTTGCCAGGACTACTGTATACCTAAACAACACCTAATAACTTTGAGGCTCTTATGAAATTCGAATTTCCCTTGCAGCGTTGGAGCTTGGCTATGAAACCCAAGCAACTGTTTAGTACTGAACGTAAAATGCAAACATTCTTAAACAGTAACCTACAGTAACCCCAGGCAAACGTAAATTTAACACAGTGTGAACATAGTATGCTGTTTGTCACCAGGCATAGTCTACTGGCTGCAAACTTTGGAACTTTGCTCCACTGGTATGATAACAATGCAGTATTTATTGTTAACGTTTCGAGAGTGCATACAAAATCTATTCCTCAGAAGATAGGCAAGAAACAAAATGAAAGCATACACACACACTCCATTTCTGAAAACCTTCAGAGTGGTACACGAACAAAAGGATAAAAAAACGCCTTAGACATACCAACATTTTAAACGATCTCCCAAGTTTTCACAATTCAAATATATCTGTGGTTAATACCAAACATTTACGAAATTTTCGATTTGCGAAATTTTCGACATTTACGAAATGACTTGTCTCAAGATAAATCTTGTAACGAGATTTTTACCAGTAGGACAGAGAAAAATTCAAATAAGACTTTTCTGAAAAATTATTTGAATACAAAATTTCATCTTTATTCTTTGAAAGGTTCTGCAAATGTCCAAATTGCTATGCAGTGTTTTGAAAATTTCGGGGGGGGAATGTCCCAAATGCCCCCTCTGGTTGTGCGCCTACTACCAACGCCAGGAAAAGCAAAAGACGAGGAATTCTAAGCAAAAATAAAGAAATTATTGTTCATCAAATAGCTAATCAGCCATGTGACCAGCTTGGGAAACCAGGGGGGCGAAGAGTTTTCTGAGAGGGGCCCAAATTTTTTAAACTATGTCCAATGTTTTCAAACTATGTCCAACACATTTTTCCAGGGGGGGAATTTTTCAGGGAGGCTTCACCCCCTCCGACCTTTTAATTATGGCCCTGTTGCTGGTTCACATCCCAGCGAAAATGCCAGGGTGGATTCAATCCATAGAGAAATGGCTCCGTCGTAGCAACATTGTCTTGTTATGTTTTTTGCAGTCACTGTATATCATGACTAAAGAATTCTGAAACTGATGTTGACAACTGATCGGCTTTTTTGAAGTAGTTGATTGCAATAGAGGTTTTTAAAAAAAGTTGACATAAAAATTAATAATTTCATATACATACAGCATTCAGAACAACTTTTCTTTCAACAGTGTTGCCTGCTGTCAAAGTTTATTTATTGTGAAGGTAGAACTGACGTGCTTGTTCATCTTCCTGTAATTCAGCGAAGACAAAAAACGTTTTGTAGTATGTCAAGCAACCGCTCCCAATTGCTGCTGAGCTTGAGAAAATCAATTCATTTTTGTCGAAAAGCTAATGTTTAAATCCTCTTGTTAAAAAGACACAAAATGTTGCAACTCTGCAACATTTCGTAAATAATGTCGTTGCTTGCTGCGCTGTTATACAGCATATAGGCTACTCATACAGCGTATCTTCAAAATTTTAGCGTTTGCAGAACTTCAGCAACAATATTTTTTGAATTGCTCAAAATGCTCAAATCGCACTCAGGATACGTTCAGTGGACATTCTTCCTTGGCAAATTTGCGAAATCTGAGACTTGTATGGTATTTCAACAGGTAGTCAGTAAAAGTCACTTGGAACAGAAACGTGGTCCAAGGCAAACAGCTGCCTTGTTGCAGCAGAATTTTGAACACCTGCTTCATACCTAGTCACGTAAGCCCGAGACATGCTTTCACAAAATTCCTTCAAATAAATATTTTCCGTTTCATTGCTCATTTCGTGTGGCTGTAGCCTTAGTGGTGTGTGTTAGTGCGTTGTACGCTTACAAACCGCTGCCAACTGAAAAGACCGACTTGTATCTATACGACCACAGGTCTTGTCTCCTTATTTGAAAGACCTAAGACTTTGCCTGGACCCTAAACCACGGGTAGGAAACCCGTTTACCACCAAGAGCCGTATAAATTGTGAAATATCGCGGGTGGGCTGCAACAGAACCGTCGCCACTCGCCATAAAGTCTTCCATACGTTTGTGTAGGGGGGATTGACATTCTAAAATTTGCCAAAAACTCCCCTCATTTATAGTGCTTCATATTTCAATTTGGGGGTCTTGGATCTTTGTTTGGGGGGGCTAAGCCCACAAAATTCCCCCGTGGCGACGGGACTGGGCTGCAAAAGAATATCAAATTTTATCATATAATGAAACCTTATCTTATGATAAAAGAATTCTGAATTTTATCTTCACTTTTCAACACGTCAATCCAACAAAATTGGACAGAAAAAATTTTGGCATGGGCCACAGTATATAGTAAAGGAAGCCGCAGGCTCTCCACCCCTGCCCTAGAGCAAGTCGAAGCAAAGCGATAGAACAGTTCTAAGTAGCAGTCCGTTTCCGTTACAGCCTCTCCAGGTGCAGTCATGCTTCCGATTGCTTTCCATGAATATACGGCATTTAGATAAACAGTAAACGCGTGTTGAGTTCGAAAGAGTGAACAAGTAGACAACATGTAGAACAGTATGAGGTAAAATGATGATCTTCCAACAAAACAGCGTTAACCATAAGAGTCCACACAACTAAAACGGTTACTAAATGCCAATAACGGAAATGAGGCCAGCATGTTTAAATGCCGTCGTTAGCTCAATGCTATAAATAACGTTGGAATTAATTCAAAGGAGAACCTGCAGTTGCAAACTTTGAAAATACAACATTCCTACCGTAAGGAATGCGCAAAACTGTAAAAGCGCTTATGCATATAACACAGAAGAGTGCATTCCTCATTCGGAAGAAGCGAGGATTAGTACATGACAAGCAAAATGCTGCACACTGTTTTCAAAGTTTCTTTTGATTGCGATTAACGAGGAAGAAATAAAGTGGACACAATCGATATGTCACAGAAAAAATCCAGTGTTGCTAGATCCATCAGAGACCAAAATGATGTCCTATACTTAGCAATGCGCAGGACATCATTCGCAGATGGAGACAGTATTTCAAAGATCTTCTGAATCCAGTCATGGGCGTCGGAAGGCGGGCCTTGTCCCCTCTGGATTTTGAAATTATCAGCAAAAAGGTTGTTTTCTTAGTTTCAAGTTAGAAAAATCAAATTTCACCACTTTTGCCCCCCTGGAAAAATTTAGGAGAAATGCCCTAGTGGTCCCCCCCTGGAAAAAATCCTTCCGACGCCCATGAATCCAGTCATTCTCACACCACTGTACACGCAGGAGGTACATTTAGGGGAGGAAAGTACCATCACTGCGATCGAAGTCTTAGCTCTCAAAACACTGAAGACTGCGAGAAAGCTGCTGGTTGTGATGAAATCCAACCTGACATGCTCAAGACCTTGAACATGGAAGTTCATGGGATGGATCGTGTCTATCAAGTGGCATAGCGTTTTGGAAGGGCACTGAAATAGCGGCAAACTATGGTGATCATGCCATTAAGCAAGAAAGCAAACACAAAGGAATGCACTAACTACCGGGGCATCTCTCTCCTTAGCCTCGCTGGAAAAGTGTATGGCAAGTGCCTAGAAAAGACATGCCGCGAAAAAACGCCACCAAGTTGTAGGATTTCCAGTGCGATTTTCGTCCTGGGCGTATCACCACAGACCAAATTATCGCTCTCCAGCAAATTTTCCACAGATCTTGGGAGTATACCAAAGATGTCTACGCTTGTTTTGTCGATCTCCAGAAAGCATACAGTATGACCGGGTGCCTGAAAAAAAGCTTGAGTGAGTTTTGCGGGAGTACGTTGCTGACGGCCGCCTGTGACTGGCCGTCAAGTGATTTTATTCCTGTTCAGAAGTTCGTGTCCGTGTCGGCGGAGTTAAGTCACAGCCGTTCACCGTGGTGTTGGACTCCGATAAGGACGGGTGCTTTCACCATTCTTCTTTGTAGTTTATATAAGTGGTTCTTAACCTTTTCTCTACCACGCTCCCCTTTAGTAATTTTCCTATGTTTCAAGCTCCCCTGATATTAAATGAGTTGTAAAGCCAAATGTATTTATTAGTAAATTATCGATCAAACTTCCCATGTTCTAGAGTGCATAAGGGCTCGCTCCCCCCTGGAAATTTATTGACGCCCCCTGGGGAGGCATGTCCCCCGCGGCTAAGAACCGCTGGTCTATATGAATTGGATAGACAATAACAACCGTGTCGACGAGGGTATCATTGTTGGAGGCTGCAAGATCAATCGTTTGCTTTTTGCGAATGATTTGGAACTGCTAGCATCTTCTTCTGACAAGGGTCTTCACCATGAACTTGATCGGTTTTCAACTGTGTGCAACCAAGCGTGAATGAAAATCAGCACTACAAAGAATGAATTATTGTGTCTCTGCAGAAACCCAAGGCAGTGCATGCTGCAATTAAGCGACATAATACTGCAACAGGTCGAGAAGTACAAGTACCTCGGGGTGGTATTCACGAGTGACGGGAAGCAAAACAAGGAGATTGATACACGAAATGGTTAAACAAACGCAGTTCTGCGTGAGCTTTATCGCTCTGTGGTGGCAAAACCGGAGATTTTAAATTCGGCAACGCTTTCAGTTTTTAAATCAGTCTTTGTTCCAGTCCTCACCTATAGTCATGAATATTGAGTAATGACTGACAGAGTGCTATCTCAAATATACAAACGGCAGAGGTGGGATATATGCGATCAGTTCACGGCGTGACACTTTCGTAAAGCCCTGAATGCCGAGCCACTTCTGTTCCGAATAAAGAGATCCCAGCTACGATGGCTACGATGATTCGAACAAATGATCAGAATGCCCCAGGCACTAGCGTACGGAGGGGGGAAGCCACTGTCCCATGGCCGCCCCCTCAGACCCTAAAAATAAAAAAATGTAAAAACAGTATTGTCTAAAACTTGCTTCCAGAATGCACAAAAATTCGTATTTTTAGGTGTAATTTTGCAAAATTTTCCCGGGGACATGCCCCCGGACCCCCCTAGAATGGTCGTGCCTTCGGCACTTCCCCTAAAGTTGATTTATGACGTCACACAATTGTGGCGTCACGCGATTGTGACGAAAAAACTTGCCCACCCTCGGAAATTTTCCGCGTATGCCACTGGCTCCAGGAAAGACCGGCGAGGCAAGTCCATCTGCTTTTGCACGGCGATAGGTAGAAAAGACAAAATCAATATGTAAAAGTCTGTCTGCTCTTATATCATAAGTTTACGTAAGTGTCTCAAAGCAGTTTTCTTGAAAATTTTCAATTTGAAGTTAAGCACTGAAGCAACCGCTACAACTTCTTATTCTTGCTATCGATTGCGAGACTACGGCTTTGCTATCTATTTGAAACGAATCTTTTAATTCTTAACTCTTGCAGATCACTTCATAGTCAGCAGTTAGCAGTTTCGTACAAAATTTAAGAAAAATGGCAAAAGCCGTTTGCCAAGCCTTCAATTGCAAAATGACCTACTTTGGACCTATACCATCAAGTACGGCGATTTAAAACCAAAATATTTGCAAGGGCTCGTTTCTGCCAACAGGGTCTTGAAACTGTCCAAAATTAATGATTAAATTCGATTTAACTATGCTTATAGGTTCAAAATTTAATCATGGTTTTGTGTTGATTAACGTCACAAGGGCAAAATGATTTTCTGCCAGTTGCATGATATGCTCTGCCGGTTCATATTACACGCATCTCGTACGGTAAAAAATCGAATAAAAAATATGTTGTTGAATCTCCTTTGTAGCGTAATGTTTAGAAATGGTGTTTGACAACCCGGCAGCCTCTCGTACTGTGCATAAGCTGTTCTATCGGCCAAGCGAATGCCCCCTCACTCATCACGGCGATTTGTCACTTGTACTATGCCCACGCAAAAATTAAAGCAATCGAGATATCAGAGCGCTCGTCTGACGCAACAATCAGCCTTCAATGTTACAATGCAAAATAAACTGGCACGATCTCGTGTTTCATTGTCTGGTTTCAGACAAAGACTGGTCTGCTTTCTGTTCCTCAGTCTCAGAATTTACTGTGCAAGACTAGCTACCAGACCAAGTATTGATACCACTCTTTTTCTAAACCAGAGCATCTGTTTGAGACTTCACCAATAAGTTTATTTTTGCTGCACGGAAAATGAATATTCTAAATAATTATGATAACCAAGTATTGTAAAAACTATCAATCAAACCAGAAAAATGCTTTCGATGTTCACTGTTCTATATGTTACACTTCATCTTTTCAAAACCTCGAAACCGATTAGCATAAATTCGTTGCACGTATACAGCTGTAAGTTTCTGGATAAAAGCATAGCCACACAAGTAAAATACAGTACACTCTATTTGCCAACCAATGAAAGGCGTTTCCATGTGCCGGGAAGTAAAAGTTATAACTATAGTGCAAATCTACGCTCCGCGGTGGATATGAAAAGACAATAATGAATAGCATGGAAAAGACACGCAAAATTAATTTGCTTTTTTAATTGGCACAAAAATCCCAACCCAAGAGAACTTTAGTCGCTTTCTCACATCTCAGTTTAACTTTTCTTCGAGAAGAAACTGCCGTTTTGAGGAGTAACTGTTTTTGATAAAAGGAACTAACGCCAAGACTATTCAATTAATTTGAAAAATCAAAAACTGAAAAATCCGTAATTGATATGTTTAATAAAACAAAAACCCACACTTTAATTAGTTTGAAAAACCTAAAACGCTACAGATTGCAGATAAGAACACCTGACCAGCGATGGTGAAACCGTGTGTATTGGCGCAGGGTCGAAAGCCGCGACATGACTTGTTTGTTCACAAAACTTTCAAGCAAGAAAAGCGTCACGACAGATGTCCTGTCAAAATATTGTCGATTATCAGAAAATTTTAGTATCCTTAGGTGGACCTCAGTGCAAGTCTGTCTTTCCAGAGAAACAAACCGCAAGGGCTGTGCGCAGAAACACTTCTAAGTTTGTAATCATTGTAAAAACAAGTTGGTTTGAAGGTCTGATCTCTTCATTTCAAGTCTTGCAGGCGGCAAGCACAAACGGCCGCCTTGCATGCCCGACGCCGCCTGAGCAAACAAGCTGATATGGCCGATAGCAGGTTTGTAAACAAACGCAAATCTACAAGCCCTCAGGTAAACAATGTGCGCGTGGCGTTATTAAAGCTGGCATTCACACATCGCTTCTCCACCTGGCACCGAAACGAAGTGCAAATGGATGAATTCAGTGGCCCCCTATCTTGGCTCTCCGCTGGATGGTCCGGATGACACGTTGCCCTCAGAACAGGAAAGACCGAACCACAGTGCGGGGTGACGAAACTGAAACATAATAAGCTGGGCGAAGCAAGTGATGCGAACCATGACCCAACCAAAACAAAGTGCTTCTTACCTGATGCGTAAATGAAAAAACAAGCCCAGCGTCAAGAGGATACGAACATGAGTTTATAACTAGGACATTCTCAAGTAAAACTCTGCTGTCTATTTATTGCTGCGCAGGCCAATTGAAAAACGTTGATAGATTTTGAACTAAACACTTATATCAATCTGTGCAATTGGGCTATGTGTATTAACACCTATGCGTTAACGATGAAAGTTTGCATGTTCGAAATGCTCGTCTTCTTTTCATCATTTGAAACTTCAATCAAGTTAGAATCCGATTGAGGGATCTAAAATTTTGGCAGGTATTGATGTTTGTCCGCAAGTCATACTACACAAGAGACCTTCGTGGCAATTAAGACCTTTCATAAAATCAAATTAAAAGGCACACCCTGATGGCCGGTAACTTCCGGGAGGATATGAAAAGCTATAACGGTCCAATGAATGCGAGTGAGTCAGAGAGAGCGAGCAGTTCAAGTGATTTCTTGGCATAATACAAAATATTTTGAAAACCGCATAGTGGCAAAGTGAGCTTTGAAGATGCTCTTTTTTCTTTCCTTCCAAAATCGAGAAATCGCGTGCGCCAAACACGCGCCAGATGATAAAGCCTGGCAACAGTGTCGTGCAATCAGTCGAACATGCCACGACCGCGCAAGGATTTTTCCAGAGCGAAGACACCAGTGGTGTTGTTGAAAACAAAATGTTAGGAAATGAGTGAGACTGCTGTGGTTAAACTGCTTTTCTAATTTATTTGGTTTGCACTGCCAAACATCAGTCAGTACAGCTATGCAGCTTTCATCCATGCTCAATGCTGACGATCCGTTCAGAAGGCTTCAAGAGTTACCAATAGCAAAGCTCAGTCTACCCTAATTAATTGCATGCATTGCTCTTCAAGGTTCATCTTAGACACGTTTTGCTACTCCTCAAGCAGCAATGCATATTAACATTAACATATGGATTGCACTGAGTGTTCTCGTTGTAGCATTTCACGAATGCTGTTCAAGCAACCACAGCCTGAAGAGAAAGAAGCAAAAATATTCTGTGAATAAATCTTCATCACAATCGGAATGGGAAGATGCACTTGAATTGGAACATTTATATGTTGATCAGCCGGCTGATCAACCAACGCGCTGCAAAACCATACCGAAAAACTTTGGGTTGTGCCACGGAATGGAATACATCAGGTTAGGCTAAGTTAAATTTATGAACAAGCTGCATACAAAAATGTTGACATAATTTTTGACGTCTGCTGCAAATCCCCTGACCACGCAACGACCGCAGTAATGTTCTGATTACTCCCGTGCCGTTGATGGATTAAGGTTGTATGAGGTCCCTGGCTGAAACTTAAAACGGGGCCCTTTCTATATATTTAAATATACTGTGTATTGTTCACATATTACGTTTTTTTAACCGCCTTAGGGATTGGGGGTCTCCTAAATGGTGGGGGCCCCTGGCTGTAGCACAGTCAGCCCCCACCTTAATCCGCCACTGTGCCGTGGTCTTGGATGATTTGCCTATTTTACTCAATTAATTTTGTTTGGCGTTGGGGCGAACAGCATTGTCGATATTAGTGATTAGCAAATTACTGTATTTGTTATAAACCGGAATATGCAACATTTTGCGCCAGCCTCAAACTGAAATAGGCTTGTTGTACTTTCCAAACTCCGATCAGGTCAAAAACTGGGGTTGACATTTATTGGGTTAATCTACTTTTTAAATCTGCGAAAGGAATCGTAACGTCGTTGAAACGTGTCACGGTTAAGACTCTGACAAATACAGTACTCTGGTTAAATATGTGCATTGGGCTCATAGTGCACAAGTCGCCAACTGGTACTCGACCTCATGCTGCAAAAGCTTGGCTCAGACAGACAGCCAACTCCAAGAGAAACTGTGTTTTAGAAACTTTTACAGGCATTAGGCTGCAGTACGAAGTAGTTAGTCTTGAACTTACTCGATGTTTCCAATCTTTCCTTTGTGAGAATACTTTTAAGTAATCTGGTAGGTGGAATTAGTTTTGGTGTTGAAATTGATTGCATAGGCATCTCTGCTAGGCATGATAGTCCACTTGAAACGACGGAAAAATGTTACGCAAAATTTTCAAAAAACAACAACTGCTTCCTGCAGAGGCATTGTTGGTATTACGTTGGACTACAAACAGACCATACGTGAAGACGGTCTTTTGTTAAAGTGCTTTTTCTACTCTTAATAACAATAAGTTTGTTTTCGCAAGTCAATCCTCAGACAAGATGTTATGAAATGTACAACAGTCGTCTGTTGAACCGACTGTTATTTTTGCAGTGATGAATAAAAACCACTGCATTATGCGCAACAGATCTAAAATATTCGAAACGTTCAATGAATTCTGAAAAATTAATGTAAGGAAATACTGTAAAACAAATTGTTCTGTTTATCCATGCCGTAGACGCAATTTGAACCACGCAGTTGTTTTCCAGTTATTGTACAAACACTTATGTAAACTTTATCAGGTTGAAAGCTAAAATTTAGACTTATGCCTATCACTAACAATGGCATTTTTGAAAAAAAGCGAAATATAACAAATTACGCGGAAAATTCGAAAGACATCGGTTATTTACGTCATGTTACACATGTATAAACTTTCACAGATTGATGAATTTCGATATATGAAGAAAAACATTATCAATAAACATATTCTGTGGAGTGGACACTTATGGTTGTAAACATGTTTGCTAAAACTGGTTGCATTTTCTTAGTTTCACGAATATTATTTCATAGTGGTGAAGTAAGACAATGAATTTGTAGGTTATGTGACTTCTTTTTCTGAAAAATCATATTACCGGCCCGAAACATTGCTACAAACCAATAAATCAGAATTGGATAAATGCCATGAATCGATCAAAGGGCACAGGTTGATGTTAAGTGGAGCTTGTAATTTGTTGTCAACAAATCTGTTTGGAAAACGATGTGGCTTGCCTTCGTTCTCTGAATGCCTGTCATTGGTGGCGTTTCATAAAATATGTTTACAAATGCTCTAAAGATGGTCACTAACAACCATAAATGGACACCTTTTCATGAAAGATGAATTCGAAATGTTTTTTAATCACAGTAGTGCGGCCGTGCACTCAGGCGTCTCGTTTCGCTGACCACTGCTTTTTCATCGTATAGGTATATCGGGTGACTGTGGTGCTGATGGGAGAAGCTAACTTCGCTCAAAAAGAGCTGATAAACAGAACCTACTTCGATCAAACCTCTGCTTGTATTTGACCCAAACTCAGACGCTTTTCTTTCATAACAAAATTTTTAGCCTTTGTTAGGATTTTAAGCACACTATTGTTACTTTAAAATTTCGCACGTATGCAAAAAGAGATCGGGAACAAGTAGTTACAATATTGTTCAATAAATAGGTGAACTAACTGATTATTGCTGTGAAATGAATAAGTGAAATGCCTGGAAAGAGACGAAGACGAATAAATTACTCCTAAACGTTGTTTATGATAAATACACTAGGCCAAAGTTTTGTTGTAAAAATTAACTTAGCCCGTCAGAATCGAAACATTCTGCGGAAGCTTTTTGCATGACATAAGGCTTGTGATAAGCTACATTTAGGGAGAAAAAAACTCAACCTGTTAATTGAAGGCTGGCTGACTATGACATTGCAAACAATTTTTTAGCTACAGTAGTTGTTTCCAGTGCAAGAGAGGTTTTAAAGCATTACATCATGACCTATTTTCACATCGATACAGCTGAAAACAACAAAAGTAGAAATTGTCGAGAGTCAGTAAACGTGTCAGTTTTTTTCTCCACGTTTCTGCACTAGGGTTGCCAGGTAGTCATAAGCAAAAAGGCCAGAGCAACCCTCAAAAAAGCCAAATAGCACCGAAAAAAACAGATACAATATAAATACACGACACCTTTAAAACACCAAATGCACTTTTGAAAAGCAATATCTACATATTTTGTACATAAAAACAACAAAGCTCACTCCTTCAATGAACTTCTCGAAACTTTTGGTTTCGTTGAAGAGTAACCTGAAACTGCAAATCTATGAGCATGAAAGGCAAAACAAAAATTGTAAATTCTCGTACAGAGTTTCCAATGAAAATTTATCATTCTGTGTCCAGAAACAGTGTCTAGAAATCTGTCAGTGCCCAGGAAATCTGCCAAAATCATCTTTAAATTTGCCAAATCGACGTAAAAAATCTAATTGGTCAAAAAAGGCCAAAAAGACAAATTTTATTTGGCCTTTTTTCAAAAATAAAAAAAGGTCAAAGGAGTTGAAAAAAGGCCCAAAATTACAAATTTGGCCTCAAAAAAGCCAAACTCGCAACCTGTTCTGCACTAGAAATCTTTCTACTGAATTGCTGTCGCGGATGAACAGTGTGCCGATGCCGTGGTAAGACGCACTCGTTTAAAACCATTCATTCTTTTTCCTTTGTGTACTGATGCTGTATTTTGTCTTTGTATGCTTTATCGCAAAACTTGCTTGCTCTAAAAACTTCGTTTCCCACGGTTGTTATTGACAGGTCCTTACGCACACAAGCAATAACTGAGAAAAACAAATTCTGAGAATGTGTTTGTGTTTACTTGAAACTACCAATCTTATCAGAAGCGATAACTGAGAAGCATCTCAAGAAGCATGTGGGCTATTCAAACCTTACACATTCGACCTTTGTAATAACGCTTGTTCCTATTGTTTGGTTCCATTTCGTTCCCTTAAGATTTGCAGATGTGATGATAGGCTAAAGCGTTTTTGTGCTTTCATCCTGCAAGGCATGAATACTGAATAGTATGATTATTTAGCTTGAAGGATTTTCAAAGCGAAAAGCTTTGGATTGGTTTGATACAGCACACTGTGTTTCTAAAGTAGAGGAAATCTTTTTCCAAATAATTCTTTGCAGCCTGAAAGTTTTTGTCTATGATCTAGAGCGTTCCAAGGAAAGGTACAGTTGAACAACGTGTGATTTGCGAGTTGAAAAGGTAACTCCGCTTTTAAACGTAATTTTCAATGCGCTTGCCTTTAGATGTTATCACAAAATGCCACTTGGTGAGACGTCATACACCGTCACCAACCAGCTCAGTTTTTAATTTAAAAAGACGTTTTAGGTAAAAGAAACTCCATGAGATATCTCAAAGCAAATGTTTCGTTGGAGATTGATTTATACTATAGACCTTATTGTTTGTTAGGGTTGAGAAGTACTGAGCTTGCTCGAAAAAATGATTGCGTCAAAATATTCAACTCTTATTAGAAAGTTTCTTACACAGTTTGTAAGGGCTGTGCTTCAAGACCTACAATAGTTTTAAGCAACAGTGCTCTGAGCACTCACTTGACACTGGAAAATTCTGGAGTGCTTTCGCCAGAATAGAAAAATTAAATTGTAACAGCATACGCAAAAATAGCACTCTATCTTGCTTCGCGTTTCACTGGCGCACAGGTCGCGCTCTATCGTTTATTGGTTACTGCAACCTGCGTTCCACGTGTGTGGCGTAGCAGAGCCGGCTTCTTTTGAAACATGGCAACCTGTTTGCAGCAGCCTTTGCAAGAAACACTGATTATGTAGCACAGCATGTAAACAAGCAGCAAAATTCATTTTAAACTCCCCATATCTCCTAATTCTTTTAGGTATGGGTAAACAAGGATACTCAAGTTATGAAACACTCGGTAGTATAACTGAATGTAAGTAAGAATGAGGGCATGCATGGGCGTCCGAAGGGAGGCAACCCCACCCTGGGTTTTGAAATCTGACATATTCCTATCAAATTTTTAGCAAAAAAGGTTGCTTCCTTTGTTTCGAGTGGGCAAAATAATTTGGCTCCCCCTGGAAAAATCCACTATTGCCACCCCTGGAAATAAATCCTTCCGACGCCCATGAATGAGGTATCTTTGGTTGGCAACATAGTTGAGAAAGAACAAGGTTTACAGTCGCCTTCGTGAGTTCGTGTATCAAAGGTAGTAGTCAACATGACCTTTGCTTTTGCTCAGTAAGGCTTGCCATTGGTCTCCCCGCGGGGAAAGCACCAAAGTTAAAATCTTATAGTACAGGTCTTTATGAACGTCGCTTGCCCGAAACGGAAAGGACATACTGTGTAACATAACGAAGGTTACGAATTCACTTTTGATATAATTGTTTCAAATATGCAACGACTTGCTTCCCAGCTTTGTTGATTCGACCAAACAGCTTTCTGTTACATAATATCGGTTTGTAACAAAGGTTTCTACAAGTTTTTTTTCTGCAGACTATTCGCTCGTCAAAAGGCAAATAAAAGCAACTAAATTTACATCTGAGATGTTGTAGTGATAGCTCGAACTGTCTACATTGAAACTGCTGTTCACAGCTTCTTGAAAATGTTAAAAATTATACTTTAGTTTTCTTCTTTCAATATCGTACGCCACTTCCCTGCGCGATATGCGCTGGAATTCCATTTATGACGCTATTTGAACGTAATTAGATTTGCTTGAGGAATTTTCTGGTTAAATTAATTTGCTTATCTTACACTGAAAGTGACGCGTGGTTGTACTGTTGGTCATTCTAGGAGACGATCAGTTCTGGATGCCACCAGCGATCGGCTAACTTTGTGTTTTTCTGTTCCTGCATCACATGCGATCTTTTACAGAAAGAACTTTAGCCAAGACACAGAGCAGATTATTATTAAAATGAACTGCTGTACCTGTAGACAGGGGAGTTCGTTAGTTCAAGCATATTTTGTTTCTGTCGGAAAATATTGTCGCTCGACTTTGTGACGCCTGATCAACGAAATTTATTATCATTGCTCTTGTGCAAACAGAGATTGAACGTTTTTTGTTACAAAGAACTGGCTGTTATTGCGCACAGGGTCGTAAGCTATAAGTTGTCACCCGTGCCAAGCACAGGATGCTTTACGAGGGCACCATGAAGATTTTTGTTGTATTCTGCACTGTTTCTTTTTTTATAAGCATTACTTCGGAAAAAAGTAATTGGGTAAAAAAATCAAAATTGGTCCGGGAACACAGAATCCACAAGCTGAAAGTCGAAAAGGACGTATCGTATTTCTTTAGTAAGGATCCGAGCTATGTCAAGTTTTAAAACATGGATTCCCAGATGTTCCGGTACTGCGGTGCATACACTGCATACGTTGGGCTCGCACCACAAAAGCATACAATTATAGCTGCTCAAACACACCTGTGTTTGAACCCGGATCTAATCCTGAATGTTTTGATGACCCAGTTCGATTGTGGTAGAAAAACTGTCAGAAAGATCTTGATTCCATCCTTTCCGAAAAAAGCTGTATTGCAGGCCCGGTATCCAATCCGGTGGTACTGTAAATTTCTTCAATCCGATTGGCTTAGGTCCTGTTAACGAAATCGATATCTGGTAGAACAGTGATTCAACGGATGATTTGTATGATGCAGTTTTAAGGAACTAAATTAAGGTTCGGGTTCAATGCTTTCGACGTTGGCGCTAGTTTGGAAGCCCAATCACAGACTCAACGCCAGAATCGTTGTTTAGAGATTTTTAAGTACTGCATATGCTTGGATTTATTATACCTTCACAAATTCGAGTCTTAGCCAAACTTGAAATGTTTAAACAGCTACACCTACTTTCTGGATTTATGCAGTGAGCACTGCAATTAATCCTTAAAACGTTAAACGATCTCGATGCACTTTATACTGGACAGTTATTGACCCATGACGGCATCTATTCAGCTTAAATATCACTCAAGTAAAATATCGTGTATGTCTGATCAAGTCCGTTTCTCCTCCAGCAAATGTTGCCAAAACTCTGAGCTGCTATTCAAACATACCGTTTCAGTTGTAAATTCTTTGTAAGAGGGCTCTTCATTATTTCGGTACATAAAACGCGGGAAAAGTACAGGAAGTTACGAGTTTAACAAAAGCGCTGGGAAGCATGACTTTCGGCGCTTGATCTGTCATCGCGTTCAAAATTGCCGCAGTCTGCGAAAGCGCTCCGAAGACAATCGCCGCCTTCACTATTGTGATGATTTATGGCAGATTGAGTTTGACGTCACTGTTTTGGCAGGATGCGGATTCCAAACCTTCTCGGTCATGAAACAATGAATGAAATCATGCGACAATCAAAGCCTTGGCCTGCTCTCGTGGCCAAAAACTGCCATCCGGAAACAAGAAAATTCCTCTGTTCACTTTTTGCACCTGTGTGCATGAAAGGTTGGTGCAACTTGTGGCTCTAGAAAACAGCAAGCAGCCGCTTTTCACGTGAAGTAGAGTGCACATTGAAAACATTAACAAATGACGTATGTCAGTTGGTTGCCACAAAAGATTCGTCTTAACTATAATTCTTTTCCAGACTATGAACATTCGATTCAGCCATGCCGTTCCCTGTGCGAATCCGTAGAGAGTGCATGCTCACCAGCAATGGCAAAGTTTGGATACCCTTGGCCAAAAATACTCAACTGTACTCAGTTTCCAAGCGCTGATTCTCAGCTCTGTATTCCGGAAAGTCCATTGCCGCCAGCGAACCCAGATGCAGGTGAGCGCTTTCCGCGACAAATGCTCTACTCTGAATTTCCCCGTAGCATTTTACCCTCATTGGTCAGCGGACGTCGAAACTCGTCACCGACAACTTTGACTTTGACGAGTAAACAACGGAAGTTTTTTTTCAGAGACGCCCTTTTTGCTGTTGCGTCGCCGCACGCGACGACCTCATCATCGACATTGTCAGACTTATGCTGTTATACGCTTATCGATTTTATTGGCCTCTGAATCGCATCTGATCTGCAACGCCTAGCAGTGTCACGCGATCGACATAGTTTTGGGGGTATTTACACAAACCAATTTGCTCATGGGCATGACGTGACCGCCCTGATACAGTGCTGTAGGGCGGACATTATTAGGAGAGTCAGGAATTCGGATTATCGTACGCCCAGAGCTTTCACCGTATTCCGCGATAAGCAAAATCGGAACTCATTCATTAAATACTTAGCAGGTGCGAGCAAGCTCTTTTTTGATGGCCATGGAGCGCGATTGGCCGCGGAAACCGAGGCCTGCGTCATTCCTATCTCCGCTTCACGCGGCTATGCAGTTGAACGGCGCGTGACCGCAGCTTCACTTTTCACGTTTTCTGTCTTGTGCTTCCGCGCAGTGCCGAAGACGTGCACCTCGTGTCATCAAAAGAAAGCGCATCGCTCATTACGGAAAAAATTCTGCACCTTCGATTTCGGTAAGTGCCAGTCAGTCACTCAAGTCACACGCGCCAGCCTTGTGCGGATCCTCTGAACGTCGTTGGTGGCACCACAGCAGAAAAAGCTTCCTGGGCGCGTGCGAGCTACGCGTTTGTTTTCCGACGCAAAGCCGAAGCAAACACGGCGATAAATGTGAATTCCGTTTAATCTGTCCCTTGTCCGTTAGTGAATGCGTTCGACGGTGGGCGGACATGAATACCTATCATGTGGTTGCACTACATTGTATGAAAATCTTTCATATTAGTCGGTTCTTAATTTTCTGGCGCCTATGATCGACCCCACCCAATTCGTCGTACAGTGTTGGCAAGGAAATACTTCGGTGGATACACTAGAATAACACTTTGCTCTTCAGAATGTTGCTTGTCGACCAAGCAGCCAATCAACTGGTTATGAACAGTAGTTAAACTAACCACGGAAGAATGTGTTTTTCTGAAGACGGTATTAGAGTTAACGGTTGCAAAAGGTTCTCTCAAGATGTGTTGTAAAACCCACAAAGTGTTTTTCATCTGGTAACTTTCGCTGCTGTTTCTGGAAATAGACATTTATGTCTTATGCGAGATGCTTCAATGAGTTGTAAAGCATCAACAGTCATTTTAGCGTTTCAGGAAAACTACGCTACCCATATACGAGGGAAGCCCTGAAATTACGATGTTTTCTTTTCTAATACGTGGTTATTGTTAGTAGGTACACCTTCTGTTTTTTTCTAGGGCCTGTGGTCAAATCCTTTCTCGGTTATTGCACTGTACGTATAAATAGAATAGCAGATCATGAATATTTTATTCACATAGTCACACTTCCCTGTGAGGATGGCAGCTTGCCAAGCTTCTTAGCTAGTCACCCGTAATAGTTGTTTGACGTCAGAGTAACAATGAACGTACAGTAAAAGGCCGTTGTTGGAAAACATTTGTTATTTTCACACAGAAGAACATATGTTCCATTTTTTAAAGCAAACTAGCGGACCTTGAAAAAATAGAGAACCTAAGGGGAGAATGTCACTTAAGTACAACCAGAAAAGAGAGAAAAAAATTCCCAACAATTTCCATGTAAAAGCTGTCTAAGTATTAACTACCAAATTTTACCAAAAGCCCAAGCTCGGTTGGAAAAGTGAATTTGGTTTGTTTAGAAAAATTTTTTCGTCCCATACCAGTCCTAGAAGCTATTTTTAGAAGCTTGAATTGGAGATATTTCTAAATTCTTGGTGCAAAAATTTTTAAGACTTACAAGTGTCATACGCTCGATGCATCAGATAATTTGGCATGTTCCGTTTGTGCGTCATGGTCACAAAACTACTCTACTTGGCGCACAAGCTGGCGATGGCTTTCTGCGATTAAATGCTTTTTTAAAAATGCTTGCGTTCCTAAATTTTTTAGTACTACCCTTTGAGTTAAAAGTATATAATACTGTCTGTGTTATTGTTACAAGTTTCCTTCATTAGCAATGAAGCAATATGAGATGTCTGTATGTGTGCAGTTATGAAGGTAAGGATCAAGCGCTTTATGTACAAGAAAGGTCACACTAAAATACATATCCGATCAAACAAGAAGAAGATCTTTCGATGGCCGGAATCAATTCCAAAACCGAAAAAAATTTTTTTGTGGATGAAAGGTGGACTTCATTGTACTTGCAGCGTTTTAAGCAACAATAAAACTTACTACATCGTTGCTGGCTGGATGCAAAAAAACAAACTAACTTTGTACTCCATCACAAAATGGAACAGAAAATACAAAAAAGTGGTGAGGCGTTTTAAACGCAAGAGATGTTCTTCGACTTCTTGAATACAAAAGATGCTCTTCAAGGTCTTTTTCAACCGCGAACTGTGACATCACTTTATTGCCTTCTTGGTTGTATAGCAGTTCGATTTGCGCGACGAGTGGACAGACACCTTGCTTTTCTAGTATTCGGTGACCCAAAACTGATGACATAAAAGCAGATTTTACACTAATTTTGTGAACGAAGCAAAACGGATGAGCTTTCAGTTATACGTTGTTTGCGACTTTGTTTTCAAACTGATGATCGTTGAATATTCACTATTAGAAAAGAGTATTTTGTTTGATGTCCAAACTATAACAATTTTTTAGTTATGGGGAAGTGCCTGGGCTGGTGCCACATTTTTCCTGCATCAAACTTCCAATTACGGAAATCACGCCTGACGAAATGTTTATGTGCCAGTAGTGCATGGAATAAAAGCATTATAATCCTGCAGGCTGGTCTTGCTCGATGGAAACGAGCCAAACATGTTTTCATGATCTTCTTAGTTTGGAAATGCTTGCTTCCTCCTTGTATAAAGTATAGCATGAGTTAGACGGCTGTGGCAGAAATCGTGCCGTTTCTTCAGTAGTTCCATAAAGTTTGTTGTTTTAACAGCGAGAAAAATTTCTTTGTGGGACCGGCAGTGCCGGCCCTCATTCATTGTGATGTCATTTACCCGCATGCTTCCTTGGGGTGGATGTGCGTATTCAACAAATTACACGCTTACCATTATATGTTTCATATACGATTGCAAAAACGCCGCAAGCTTAACAATTATCTTTGCTTTCGTACTACAGAGTGCCTTCTTGGTATTTTGTGTACTCTTCAGTAGTTTTCTAAACTGACGATCGCAGTAGCCATTGCAAGAAGTGATAGTTCGCTGAAAATAGAAACATCCGCAACATTCGATGCGTATTGCCTTTTGCGAGAATGGGCCACTGTTCGAACAAACCCTATTCAAAATTTCCGAACAGTGCTTAAACAGCATGTGATGTATGTTAGTTCTGATTGTGAAAACCGTTGTTGATTGATTTTGGCTCAAAATGTTGGCCTTGGCAAACCGTAGGGGGACCGATGTTTGGGTCCTGTTTTGGCGACCAGGTCTGTTGTTTGGTTGCCCTAGAAAACCAAACTGGTTGCCTGTTATGTTGTGTCGAAACCTACTCAATTCACTTTTATTGCTACCTTGAGAGGGGTTGTAACGTACTCTGAATGGAAATCGATGGTATATAAGCTCATTTGTTATTGGAGAAAATGTCGTTCAGCAAAAGCTGCTGTTGAATCAGATGGTTGCCATATTGTAGTTAGATGATGTTGCAAATAGCAACATGTTCCGGTGTGGATTTTACTTTAAATCATTCATTCAATTAAAATCTGCAACGAAACATGCACCAGAACAACAAAAAATGTTGTATAAATGTGTATTTATTCTGTTGAAACTGCATGGTTGTTTGTTTCAGTGAATGAACTGGTTGTGATCATTTGTTTCAGTGACTCTTGTTTTACTTAGCAGCTATTGATGACCAGCACACAGGTAATCATGCATGCAGCAAGCATCAAAGAACTCTGTGGTAGATTTAGTCAAACAATGAAAATTCGAATACCTCAAAAATGATGTTTCTTGTAGTAATGCTTTCGGTTATTGATGAATTAAAACTAGGTCAAGAAAAGCGACTTAAATCAAGTAAATCATGTTGAAAATGAACCACAGGTATTGCCAACCAATTGTACATATATTTCAAATGACTCTTCCCTGCGTTACAACTCGTTGTATAAGCCATACAATGGTTGCCGACCAAGAAAATAAGCATATATGGAGATGTGAGAAAAAGTAGAGCTCAGCTGTCGAGCAAATAAAATAAAAATTCAAAAAAGATGGTGTAATAACAGCTCAACTTTACAAGCGCGCAGCAGGTGGGAGAAGAATTCAGTGAAATATTTCACCACACCAAATTCAATTACGTTTTAACTCTTTTGAATATAGTTATAAAAGAATTGTTTTATCTTCAAAATGCGCTAAAAAGTTAAAAGTAATTTTGTCTTCGCTTTAATATCGCAAAAGGTCAGTTCAAATTATTGGTAAAAATAAGGATAAAAGGTTTTCCAAAATGTTATGGTGAAATTTCCCAAGTAACCATCATTATCTCAAAATAACTGCAATTGAGAACATTAACTTAATCAGTGTGTTGCAACTTTGATGCATTCATCTGGTATATATTCTGCCTAAATTAAACTTTTCAAACGAATTAACTTTGAAAGGACATCTCGTCTAACATAAAGTGCGTTTCAATGTTGCTTTATTGTTGCTTCGACCATTGCTAGAATAAAGTGTAGGGTATGATTTTTAGAGGGTAAAGAGCTCATTTTCATTGTTCGGGAAGCTAATCCTTTTACGCAGCAAAAGTCTGTTGATTCGATGTGGGTATTAGTCTGCCATGCAACCAATGAGTTTGAAACATGTGGTAGAACAAGTGTTTTGTTCAGATGTATAGTCTATAAGACATAAATGCACTTCTTTCGTATACACTATACAAGGCACATGAGTAGCCTACACGTTGGTTAGAACCTTGATTTAACAAGATATTCTAAGAGAGCAGGGTTGTCCACCTCATAAATGTGACACGGAGATTTAAATTTAGTGCAGTCATGCAGGATGTGGTGTGCAGTCTGCATCTTGCCACACTCACACAAATCTGAGCCGCACAGGCCCATTGTTTTCATATTGACCACAAAGAGACTAAAGCCGGTTCGCAGGCGGTTGAGATGAACCCAGGCATTTCTGGGGAGGTCGCAGCCTGGTGGTTGCAGATCAAATGTGGGAATGAAGATTGGGGAGCTGGAGGGATTGATGTGGTGAGTGTATCGGTATTTGACAACTCACACAAAGGGGCAAATATGTTTTCTGGAGCGAAGACATTTTGGAGATGGTTTTAGACAGAGTTTCATGTAGGGCAGGAGTTCCCAACTTTTCTCTCACCATGTACCCTTTCAGCATTTCGACAAATGGACATGTAGGCTACCCCTAAAATTTCTTATGACAAAAAGGCTGAGTAAAATAAAAAAATCCACTGAATTTTTGATATAACTTTTATATTTTAGAATATTTGGAAATAAATAATGTATAGGTCTACAGACTCTACATACCCAGAAATGTAAGCGTTCGCCCACACCAAGTTAACCATTGTGTCAAGACTTTTGTGATGCCTTGTTGAGAAACAATCTGTATAGGTTTTTTAAACGTTGCGTATCTTCATCTAACATTTTTATCCGATCGCTTCAAATGTCTGATGCTTTTTACAAATCTTCACGTTTCCTCAATTATTAAACACTTCTGTGTGACAGTGACCACCTGAAGTACTTGCGGTGGGTTGTTTCGGTGTACGCGCCTCATCAGTATTGCTTTTGCGTAGTAACGAAAACCTTCCGTGTGCTTCGTGGCGCCTTAGGATTTCTGTATTTTTTGTGACTCCTCTACCACCTCCTACATGTAGACGACTTGTGCAAACCAAACATACAAACAGTAAGATATATAACTGGTAAAACACCAACCGAAAAATCCTGCTTTTAATTCAGTGAAAACAATGGGCTGCCGGATTCATGCTAAATGGGTTGCAAAACTTTTGAAAATTTGATCGGAACAATGTTCATGCCTCCGTGCGCCAATGTGCACCCCCATTCAACTAATTTTTTACTTTTTTCTGCTAGCTGTTTACCTCAAAATTTGATGTTAGAATACCTCCATTTCTCTCCCACTCCCGAATCCTTGTATGATGTGATGATGAATGAATGACGTTATAGTTGGGGCGTTGCTGGTGTTTTGCTCCTCTCAGTGTGTGCGAACACCTATTCTGTAACAGGGTTGCCATGTTGGCTAATTTATCGCCAGATTCGGGAAATCTGGCAAATTTTGAAAGCGTTTGGCTACAAATATTTTGGTTTGGCGATTTGGCGATTTTTGAAAGTACGTATTCAATATTCAAACGTAGGGTTACTATTTTTAAACTTGATGATGGTTTGAAAATTCGTGACATCAAATGAAAGTGTGATAGATAGTTTTGCAAGTAGAAGCAAGGTACTAAACACTTATAAAATATATTTGTAAAATGTTGAAACTAATTATTTAGAAATATTTGCAAAATGTTGAAAACATATACGCTTTCTGGTAAAATACAAGGAGAAACATAAAAGAGCTTTAAACAAATGATTTCCAGTGAAAAAATTAATGCTTTGGTAAAGATGCAACAATTTCTAGAAGTTTGACTAGTTTTTACTGAGTTTGGCGATTTTTTGAAGTGAGTTTGGCTGCAGTTGTTTTTCTATCTGGCAACCCTGTTCTGTAATTTGCTATGGCTTGGCTGACCATCTTTGTGCTCTTGTGTTATTCGAATGTGCTTGTGGTATGGACCACGAGTCTGCGACAAAACAAAGAGCATCCAAGCCAAGCATACGCCGAGATATGATGGGTGTGGACAGTGCCAGCGCTACCATTAGGCGAACTAGGCGGCCGCCTAGGGTGCTGGGCCAGAAGGGGCGCCAGAAAGGACTAAAAATCTTGCCGTCCATTGTTTTGTCATAGCAGTGTTGTGAAGCATACTTGATCCCCCTTGCAGTAGTGAACTCGTAATGATACTTGACTACCAAACTTTACTGATATCGCCCCCCCTAAACTTACTGGCTAGATCCGCTCCTGGAATAAGGTTCTTTGTACAGTATAGGAGCGGTGGGTGCTGGAATGGATATTTTCTAGAGTTCTGACAAGTCTATTAACGGTGTGTTGCCAGGGTCAGCAAGCATGCCCTGCAAGTTAGCTTACTCAAGTTAACTGCAAAATTTTAATGCTACCACCTTTGTTCTTTTCATTTCGTGATTTTTCTGGCTGCCCTGCTTACACCGGAGTAGGTTTTTGTCGAAGCAATCACTAAATCATGTTTTAGCCAGCCAGTGTAGTCAGGATAGAAAACGCCACCTAGCATTATTAGCGTTAGCAGCCTAGTTTAACCAGTAAAATTTCGATTACTGGACGCACCATCTTAACTTACTTAACAAAAGAGATTCCAGCTGGTTTGCACTATAACCAACATGTCAGTGGCGTATCCAGGGGGCAGTTTGGGTAATGGCGACCCTTTACCATTAATGCAGCCCTCTTTGGTGCCCATGGAAGTAGAAACAGAGATAAAAAATACTCTATTTCTCTGCTAAACAATGCTTTACGCTTCGTTAAAGGTCAGGATCAGGGTTGCCAGGTAGTCACAAGCAAAAAAGGCCAGATCAACCCATAAAAAAACAAATACCACCAAAAAAAGCCAAATACAAGATAAATACACAACGACACCTTCAAAAAACTCCCAAACTCACTTTTAAAATAAAATATGTAAATGTTTTATACATAAACAAATAAAGTTCACTCCATTATTTAACCTCTCGAAATGTTTCATCTTTCTCAAGGGTAACCTGAAACTACAAACCTAGAAGCATGAAACAACAAAACAAAAATTGTGAATTCTCGTGCAGAGTTTCCAACAAAAATGTATCTTCTCTGTCCTGAAACAGTGTCTAGAAATCTGCCATTGCCCAGAAATCTGCCAAAATCATCTCTAAATCTGCCAAATCGACATAAAAAATGTAATTGGGCAAAAAAGGCCAAAAAAGCCAAATTCCATTTGGCCTTTTTTCAAAAAGAAAAAAAGCCAAAGGAGTTGAAAAAAGCCAACTGGCAACCCTGGTCAGGATTTACGTGTCAGGCTTTTTACCCCACCTCTTGTCGAATAGTACCAACAATGCCACTGCTTCGTAATAGTACCACTGTTTCGTTATTTCTTTGCCGCGTGAGAAATGGTTCCCAAACTGTGGTACGCGTACAGCTAGTGGTACACGAAGGCCTTCAAGGTGGTACACCAGTAGGCTTACCTTCTGTTTTTCTTCACAAAAAAACTGTATTCACAGTTTTGCGTTTAGTTTTACTTACCGGGTTCTGTGAATAAATTCCTCTATTTTAGTGTAATTGCCTTACTGCAGGTTTTTTTAAGGTGTTTTAGGCACCCAATTATTCGGGTCCCTAGAATTGCAAATCGGGTCCGTAGAATCAGAAAAAATCGTGTCCCTAAAATAAGATAAATCGGGTACCTACAGGTCCATGCCGGGTACCTAACATTTTCCTTAAAAAACCCTGCTTATTGGTTTTGAAAAATAGCCATTATAATTTCTCACCGTCATTTTGCACGTGTCACTTTTGTGTCAAGTCTAGTTTTCTAAACTTTTGATCGAATGATATTTGGTTGAATGCGTTTTCCCGGAACAAAGTGATTCATGGTGACAGTGCGTTCCCCACAAATGGTACGCGATCAGAAAAAGTTTGGGAAACACTGTTTTAGGTGATCAGTAGGGCAACCAAAAGTCAATAAAGTCAAAATTTTCTGCCGTTTTGAAAGTTCATGAAACGTCCACAAACAAAATTTTACGCTCATATCATGAGGGAATCCCAAGTTATTAGGTCAAAAAAATTCAAAATTTATCGTTAGGTCAAAATTTTCTTGCAGCAGAGTTTTTCTCTTCATCGATACTTTATTGAAGCTAAAACAGCATATATTGATATGCTTTTGCAAGTTTAGCTGCAATTCTGTGGTAATAGTGGGTTTGTTGTGTCTTCTGGCGCAATAATGCTATTTTGCCCACTACTGGGCGATTGAATAGTGTGTAGCATAGGCATGGTGAGGCAAGAAACGTGGTCTTACAGTATTTGGTTTGGTAAATCCATTATGCATATAACGTTTCAACTTTATGATGGTCTCAGGTTTGAACCAAATATTTTAAAATTTCGAAGCATAGAGTGCATGAATATGCTTCTGGGTTAACCTCAACACCTAAGGCTGAATTATTTTGCAGTGGCAAACACAGAAGATTATAGGTGAAAATAAAGTCAAAATTTGTAAATTACAAAGTCAAATTTTAAGTTTTTAAGTCAAAAAATTTGTTGTCCGAGTGATCAGTCACAAACGCAGTCGCTTTCGCAGTTCTCGACTTGTCGCTGGGCTGTACAAAAATGGTCTGTTTTTGCTACAAGTTTATTTAATTAATGCCTGATGACAGCCTTGAAAGGAAAGGCAGTAATGAAAACGGGAATGCAATATGGAAAACGTATAACCAGGGGTGTAGTGCTAAAAACAGAGGCCGTTACCACGCGTTCCCATCCCAGATTTAGGTTAAAGCCGAACTCTAACACCAAATATTGATCAGATCTGCTACACTTAGAAGTTGAAATAAAAAATCTACATTTCAAGCATAGGTGTAGAGGAAAGCAAATTGGGGTGCTAATTACAAAGGATTTTTGCCCAAATTTCCCCAAACTTGCCCGAAAAGTTGTTCTGCGACTTTTGCCCACAAATTTTATCCCAGAAAGATCATGAAGACCGTTGTTTAGTCTTGGTGTGAACTCCAAAATAAGGGTCTTCATTTGTTTTTCTACAAACGTTGGGCGCCACTTTTTTGGACAAAAACGTTGGACGTAATTTTTGCCCAGATTTGTAAGGATGTTGCCTAGATATTTAGAGATTTTGCCCAGATTTTCGAGGATTTTGCCAAAATTTTTGACAAATCAAAATTTTGGGGATGCTCTTGCACAGTGGTCGGCAACCACCGGGCCGCGGCCCGGTGCCTGTCCGTGAAGAGTTCGTTACCGGGCCGTATCATTTTCGAGGTTAAATGCTTTGAAACATTTTTGTAACGATAGACGCAATTACTTTCGGACGTTTTATGAAAAAGAGAGATTTATTATGCAATTGCTCAGTCACAAGAGTTGATTCTGCCTGCGTGTATTGATATTTGCAGTGAAGTTTTAGGAGAATCGGCAGCTAAAAAGATAGCTCAGATTTCTCTTTCGGCTCGCACTGTTGCGTCACCATGGTTTGCGATTCAGTGAGATGAATCTACAGATATTAAAAACAAAGCTGTGCTGCTAGTTTTTGCTCGATATCTTCATGAAGAGGAGATTCATGAGGATATTTTACGTACTTTGTTCTTGCCAAAAAAACACCACAGCCTCAGAACTATTCAAGTCTCTAAATGAATATTTCACAGGAAAACTGAACCAGTCTTTGTGTCGGTGTGTGCACGGATGGAGCTGCAGCCATGATTGACAGTTTGACTGTTCGGATGTCTGGTTTGACTGTTCGGATTAAGGAGGTCGCACCAGAGTGCGAGGCCACTCATTGTGTCATTCACAGGGAAATGCTGAGGAGCCGAAAAATATTACTGAGCTTCATAGTGTATTCCATGATATAGTTAAAATGATCAACCTCATTTAAAGCTCATGCAATTAACACCCGGCTGTTTGAGCATTTATGTGAGGACATGGATGCAGAGCACAAATTCGTTCTCTTGCACACAGAAGTAAGGTGGCTCTCCCGAGAAAAGTCATTGAACAGAGTGTTTGAATTACGTGAACCACTGCAAAGGTTTCTGTTGGAGAAAAATTCAGATCTTGCTAACGAACTTAGTGATGAAAATTGGGTTCTCAAACTTGCCTATTTGAGCGACATCTTCAATCTGCTCAACGAACTAAGTCTTTCACTTCAAGGCAAAATGACAACTCTATTCAAGTTGGCAGATCAAGTGGCTGCATTTAAACACAAACTTAAATTGTGGGACCAGCGCGTAAACAACAGGGTATTTGACATATTTCAAACATTAGCAGAGACTTTGAAAGACAACGGGCCTGAGCAAGCGTTCTCCGACCTTGTGCGCAGTCACTTGCGTGTTCTTTTGCAAGAGTTCAAGCGCTATTTTCCAAGCGCTAAAGACTTTTAACTGCAAAGAAATGGATTTTTATTTTCAAACCAGGTGAATCGACCTTACCTGTACGACAACAGGACCAACTGCTGGACATTGCAAATGATGGTAACCTGAATGTATTTTTCATACAACGCCTGTACCAATGTTTTGGATGAAGGTCTTGCCAGAATACCCTGACCTTGCCATAAAAGCATTAAAAACTTTGCTGCCATTTCCGACATCTTACTTGTGCGAGTCTGGATTTTCTGTGATGGCAGCAACAAAGACGAAATCGCGAAACAGACTGGACGTGAGAGACGAATTGCGGATGTCATTGAGTTCCATAATCCCTAGGTGGGAGCGTCTCGTTGCGGCAAAACAAGCTCAAGGTTCTCATTTAATCAGGTTGTAATAACTTATATGAGTTGTAATAAATATTCATTGCTGAACATTTGTGGATTTTTGAAAGCCGGTCCGCGAAAAAATTTCAGTTTTAAACCGGTCCGCAGTGCGAAAAAGGGTTGCCGACCCCTGGTCTTGCACCCCCTGCACCCCGCCTCCCTACACCACTGTCTTCAAGTAACTTTACGATAGAGCAAAAAGGTGTAGAAACGCCGCCCCCACCCGCCACATTCCTGGTTATAACTGACGCAAAATTTTAGAAGCCTCCAAAAGAAAAAACGGTTTCGAGACTGTTGCAAATGCAGTCCGTCAGACCGCAGTGTGTCTGCATGGTGTAGTTTGCAACATGAAGGTGAGTGGATGAGTTTCTTGACGGAACTAAAACAAATTCCCTGATTGAACCATAATTCAGCTTGTAAAATGCTAAATATCAGGCCTGCACATCCAGGGGCGTAACGAGGTTAAACGGCTCCCGGGGATAGAAACAAGTTTGGCGCCCCTGTGTACGAACCTGAGGTCTTTCGGAAGCAAATTTACTGTATTTAAGAAAGTACTTGTGACATTATTGGTACTTTTCGGCGCAGCCCGCAGTCATTCGGTGGCCCCATGGTGATTCGGCGCCCGGGGAATTGTGTTCCTGAATGACAATAATAGCGAGCTATCGCTACCGCTCCTTTAGCTGCACTTTAAAAATAAGTTTTGGTCTTGTTTTACAGACGTAGGATCGATTTTGAAAACCTAACCTTGAAATGTTTTTTTGTGAGACGTTGTTAACTAAAAACGTGATCTGAAAAAAATAGTCATTGAACAGTTATGATATAGAAAAAATTATTTTACAGTACATCCACATATAAATGAAACACAGACTGCACAAACGCCCGCATAGAGTGCATTTAGCTTTGTGAGTCGATTGTTGTAGGCTAGCAATCGCCTTTATCAATGCAAGTTTCGTTCTGTGCGTACAGTACTGAAGAGAATGGTCAAGCAATAAAAGATCAAAAGTGTTTGTCACATAGTTTAATGCGAGTGTAAATTAAATTAGGCCCGCAACCAGGGTGGTGGACAAACCGGGCAATCAAAGCCTCCCACGAAGTGTTTATCCATTATTTTAGAATTTCAAAAAAATGTTATGTTGATCTATGTTTCATGTGAAACCCTTGAGCAAATTACCGACTACTTGTATTTTAAACTGAGGTCCTTGTTTCTGCATGGTTCAATGTGTTCGCGATAGTAGTTTTGTGCAGAACGAAGTTTATATAGCCTGCGTGCAAAAAAATGGTTATTTAGATATTCGAGAGCGAATTGACCAACCACCGTTTCCTTAACATTCCAGCTTTTGAAAGTGCAACCTTAGTGTTCAATGCTTTAATTTCAAAGGTATGCAATGCGTATTAAGCAGCCGGCATCAGCTCGAAAAAAATAACCCTCCGAACATCAACAATTGGAAGCTCTCGATTTGCTGTGAAAGCTTTCAAGGAATCTGCCAACGGGTCTGCTTTTATCTTTCAGCGATGATTTAAACTTGCACATATTTGTAGGCCTATTCAAGTTACGGGTCCCCACAAAGATGACAAGCAAGCGAATCAGTCAAGCTAATTATTTTCATAGGACATCGATTTCACGTACCACTATGCATCCACAGTACTTAATCTTATTCATACAAAATATCCTATCATAAATTTCTTTTATTCCATTATGGAACTAAATTTCCCTGTCAGTACATTAAATGTCCATACATAATTTTTTCGCAATATCTGAAAAACGTTTGCATGAAAATATGCAAAAAGCACGTAGAACCACACAGAATGTATTTAACAACTGAGGAAAATTAAAGCCAAGTGGTCAGAAAGCAGTTCTTTTTCTTATGCGAAGTTGTAGCATCCAAAGTTTGGTGTTACATTCGGACAACGATTACATGCAAAAATCGACATCATGTTATTTGCGGCTTAGTACATGGAGGTGAATAAAACTTTAGCAAGATCGTGATGATAAAAGAAATCGCTTGACGTTGTGTGGCTGTGTCAGGCAAGAATGTTATTCAAAGAAATTTTTTCAACACCAACTCTGCTTGTTTAGCCCAGGCGATGGCCACTTGCGAAAAAATGGCATCATGTAATTTTTACTTAACATACGGAGGCAAATAAAAATTCATCGAAATTGCAATAATAAAAAAGCTCAACTACCTGATGTCTGGTAGGGCTATGTCAGCTTTAAACGTAAATGAACCAAAACGTTTGTCAATGTTAACTCTGCGTGTAGAGCTAAAAGAACGAAACTGTGAAATTCGTTGATTTATATTAAGTTCAAACAAACTAACGACAACAAGTTTAACGTGAAGTGATTTATCCGCCATCTCAAAAGGAACACTTTCCTGTAGTTCTCCCAGAACATTTGGTTTTCAAAACCGCGCGATAGGAGATTGAGCGGGCGCACTGTAGCATGCTCGGAAACCTAAACCCTCAAGAGACCGGGAATTGTGATTTGGCAACGTCCACAGATTGTGCGAACTTTTTCAGCAGTTACCACTGTTGTTGAAAACTAAAAAATTATTGTGAAGCAATAAATCTAGCGATTGAACGCACAACGCGAATTTTCCAGTAGAAAACGTTTTGGTGTTTGGCAAAGTAGCCTTGTTTGATTTTTGCGGAACACCAGAACCTTGAATTTTTTAATTTAATTTATTTTTTTATAGCAGACACGAAGTCCATAGTATGAACACACACACTCTGCAGAACGCTGGTTGATAAAAACAGACAATACAGAACGTAGTACAAGACATTGAAGCCGGCGAAATCACAGGGTTACAGACACTTTTTGCAACTGCATTGAAGACAGAACCATAGAGTTACGACACATTCTTAAACACTATTGTTAGCTAACACGTAACACTTGTTACAGCACCACTGCGGAGTAGGGCGCTAATTCCTAACTTGGTCTAGTCTAGCTAGAATGCGAAAGCATTGTGGCTTGACACGCCATCGATCAAACGGACACTGCAAAGTTCGATCACTCAATCACAGAGTAAAATGCGATTATAGTGTTCAAAGAATAGCGACGAGTACAAACAATCTGACTGCATCAAAGCACGTAACCATAAGTTGTTAGATTTTCTGCATCTTTCGAGAAACAGGTACTTGTATTTTCGTAGCAGAGCCTCAAAGGTAGGAATGTTACATTGAACTTGGTGGCTACTAGCACTCGCTCTCCAGGGCAAGTTGTATAGAGCTCTGCAACCAAAATTATATGCCACCCGCAATCTCTGCATGCATGACTTCCTGA
>Ga0210059_1000943_pt1 | contig 41426 bp, 26 predicted proteins | sample Ectturendosymbi2_FD_188042 | JGI IMG/M metagenome (GOLD analysis project Ga0210059, IMG submission 188042) | Ecteinascidia turbinata endosymbiont from Florida, USA - Sample 2 (SPAdes) (version 2) | ecosystem: Host-associated > Tunicates > Ascidians > Unclassified | place: Key West, Florida... | reverse complement strand
TGCCCTGCGTGAAATTTGAAAAGTAAATCAATGCGTGGTTCAGGCCACGACAAAGTACTGCGGGTCAAATTTACTAATCAATTTTACTGTACCTGCACGCAAACAGCCTACGAGGACTTATACCGACGACATTTTGCTGAAAGTGGAAATGGAGGTAGGTTCTCTTTTCATGGTGAGATACTGCATCTTCTGCATATGTATTGTATCGCTTTCTAAAAGCCGAACGATGTTGCTAAGTGGATATATTTTCTGCATTATACATTTGATTTTTGATCGCTTGTTGCCTGCAAGACGCAGGGTGAATAGGCAGTGTATTTGTTTGCAGTTTCACTTCGTAGGCTTCCTACGGTATTGTTGTTTCGATCCCAAAATCGATGTTGAGTAAAAACTGTTAGAAACATTTTTGTCTTGTTGAAATTGAAATATCCCATCTTGCCGATCAATGTAAAACAATGGCATGCAAATTTGGCAAAAAATCTTCGTTAAAAGCAATATGACATTCATCCAGGTCGACTCTCCATCTCAGAGTCCGGTTCGCTTAAACTGAGAAATACATCTCTTAACGACGCCGGTCTCTACAGATGCGTTCGACTAATATTGCAAGGTTCACCAGCAGAGTTCCGTCCAGTACATGAAGTTAGAGTCCGGCTTGTGGTCACTGGTAAGTCGCGTGAATTCTTTTTTTGCAGTCATGTTTTCTCGAAATAAACTCTCACTTCTGAATCTTGTCGCAGCTGGGAACGCAAAAACAGTTTTTTCAATGAAATTGTCTTTTATTATGCTGTTCTTCGCAAAATGTAGAGAAAACTGGACGTCAGTCACCAGCAATGTTTTAAATATCTTGATTTCACTATAGTGTACGAACTTTTGAAGATTTTTTACTACAGATCAGATGCCCAATACAGCCAAAGGCCAGTTAGTTGCTTTCCAGTCCGCTCGTCTGGTTAGTTGAAGCAAAAGCACTAATCAGCAGCTGGTAGTGCAAGTACGTCCATTGATCTTCTGCCGTGATAAGAAGCAAATTAAATGGATCGCGACAGAAAACCCTACGCGCGGAAACTGATTAAAAGCCTTGTACAAGCGTGTGTGCAAACGAAGCAATCCCCGTGAAACACGATAAATCAGTTTCTCAACCGAAAGTAAACTGCCTTCACTGCTTGCATAGGCTCTTAAGTCAAGGAAAACCTTGAGCTCACGGAAAACAAAAGCACTCTGGAGCGTTCACGCAAAGATTAATTTTACTGCCTTTTTGGAAATTCTCTCCAGTTCTGGCAAGTTATATTTTAAAAAAGGGGTGGTAATTTCTACAGGTAGCTTCAAGATTTACTGGTCATATTTGGACAATCACAATTAATGCCAACTGAAATAAATTCCGAACTTATATTTGCAAAATGATATGCAAATGTGTTGGATGTATTTATCGGAATGAACTGAACCTAAAATCCGTTTACAAATGTGTCGATTTTTATTCAACTGAATTCAACTATTTCTACAATCGCAGATATCTGCAACAGCAAAAATCGACAGATGTTTAATAATTTCATTGTTGCTAAGAGACGCAACAACATACCTACGTAGATCTCGCATACACTTCCGGAAATAGCATCCAACGAAGTTGCTTAGTCGTGTGACGGCGCATCGTGTCAAGGCCTCCCAAATAAAAATTTCTTTATGAGGCCTTGATCGTGTCACATGCCATGAGCGCGCAATAAGAAAGCACTTCAAAAATGTCGTCGTGCACGCATGAGGGGCAACAGAGTATACCTGGTCGAGCGAGGAATCTCTACTGTTGCTTGCCCGTTGCACTTGTAGACTTGGCGTTTTTCGTTTGCGGGTTTTTCCCACAAAGGAGCCTTTCCCACAAGGAGCCTCAGCAAAATTTGTAGATGGGTTACGATTTTTCGTCCATTGCTAGATTCATCACATGCATCCAATCGCGTAATAAAATCCAACACCGGCAACTCCGTTCATTTTGATTTTCGAACGGGTTGTGCGCCCGGGTTTGCATTTTATGAGATTACACCTCAGAATCACATGACTACTGAGTGCATGCGAGCAAACGAAACCTTGTAGTATAAAATAATGGGATGAAACCAACACCCATCTCCATAACTGGTACAACAACCATTATTACCGTAAGCCAAGGGGTCTCCAAACTCCGACCCACGGGGCAAATCTGGCCCGCTAAGCCATTTCATCCGCCCCGCGAAGACATTCTTTAAACTGAAATAGTGAAAAAATATTTTCAAGAAGCATTTGTTGATATGGTGGAATGAGGCACATCTAAAACAACCACATTAGGCCTACGGAAGCTGTCCGGCCCTCGAATTGTTGTGTATTAGCTTATGTGGCCCTCTGACAAAAAAGTTTGGAGACCCTGCGGCAAGCGATGATCGCGTCGCATGCGGCAAGGCCACGAAAATGTTTGCTGTACTCTTTTTACACATTTTATTAACCTCATCTTAAATGTTTTGTGCTTTTTCTAACAACTCATCTACATGTTTTCAAATTTGCATTGAACCCAAAATGAAAAACTTTTAATATGTCGGAATTATGGTTAAACATTATGATTACATTATGGTGTGGAACATTGTGGAACATTATGGTTTTGGAGAGAGGTAAACATCTTTCGGAAAACTGGCTGAGACCGCCAAAATAAATTGACTTACTTGAAGTGTGCCACACTTTGCTGGAAAAAGACACGGGATAATGCTGAGTAATTGCCACTGACAAGCCATAGCCTACATCTAAATCAGAGTCCGATATAAGCGAACTGGAAAACAAAATCGCTTTCGGCTGTGGTTAAAGAGGCTGAATCAAAACCGAAGTCCATTCCATCACTGATATTGTTTCGCAAATCCAATAGCTGAAAAATTGTAAGTGGTCATACAAGCACTTACTTGGTAGAAACATTAACCACCACAGAAGCATCTAAAGCACGAACCTAATAAGACAAATCGAAAATATGTATGCCATAAGTACTAGACCAGAGAAAGTTAACAGACCTATTAACAAGGTATGAACCATTGGCCTCCAAGCTTTAGAGATGGCCATATACGAAACATTCATTTCCCATTAGGTCTGTCTGTGAGTCAAAAGTATTTGGACTATCTCACATATTCGAAAATATGTCAGGCTCAAGAGAGCAGAATTCTAGCCATTTGCTTAGGAAGTTCAACCTGTAAAAGGCACATTTGATCTGTAGTGGTACATGACACTAGTGCAATTCCTAGACCAACACCCTTAGAACCCCAACTCAAGTTGAAGACTAACTACAAATGTTCAAGTCACGTTTGCGTAAGAGCTTCTACTCGTCTCGGTTCACGATTTAATTTTGAACTACTCACTACGGTGGCAGTAACCTTTCAGACAGTTGGTTGCAAAAAATCAAATATTTTTCTGTGGACATTTTAACTGTGATGAAATTTACAAACGCATTGCTTTTTGGTGCTTGTAAACAGAAGCTTCTTTAAATTTAAGAAAAAGAGACTGAAAACATACAGCAACTTGAAACTGACATATGGAGGAAAATATTTAAGTTTGTCGGTACCTTACTGGCTTTTCAACAAACTTCTAATTCGTTTGGCATAATTGCCATGAACTTGCAGCTAACAAAAGCTCTTTGTAGGTTTCTCAGCTTGATTTTCGGCGCGTCATAAATGTATTTTGAAAGCGTGGTCCACATGCGGGCCGGCCGGCGACATGTGGCCCGCGACATCATTTTGTGTGGCCCGCTGAAAAGCAATCAAATCGAAGAAAACTTTTACAAATTTTACGTACAGCAACATTTGCAAGCGTGTGAAAAACTTTAATTGTCTTAACTTTTGTTCGCAACAGAAACATTTTCGGCTGCATGCTGTAAATGCTGTATGAGCAAACAAACCCTGCCTTTATTGCAAAAGCGTCGCAACAGCAAATTGAAAAAGTAAAGTTCCATGCTTTACAAACATGTGACAAACCCCAGTGTGGATTGTTTATGGCTGCATCTCCTCTGAAGGCGAGGCTCGTTCTGTCAGCAGTGTTTGTTCTCGGTTTTGATATCGGTTGTTTTAGTCGCAGTGAGTGTGATAAGAAAGGTGAGTAGCGCAAACAGATTGTATAGCTCAAAATGGGAGGAAGCGTACATATTGGTAAGAAAACAACAGCAAGCCACGGTGTCTCGTGTCTTGCATCTTGCGCCTGTGCCGCATGAGTAAAATTAAAAAAAGCACTATGAAACTCGCCATAAAAAGCATTCTGAACTTCATGAAGGAACTGTTAGGGAAGCGATTTTAAATAATTTCAAATTAAAATACAACCAGCAGATAAATTGTACGTATGAGTACTTCTACTAAAACTAACCTTTCTACCTTGAAAGCACCTCACGAAGTTCTTATTCTACTTTCTAATAATGGTGAGGCTTTCAGAGATGGTTAAATTATTAAAAAATGCTCAATGAAGATGTGGCCGTTGCGTTTGGCGACAAGAAAATGTCAAAACATTTTAAAACTGTGCCTTTCATGAAGTTCTTGTGCAACAACTCGATGAAAGGCAGAAAGAGAGCGATAGATATAAGCGGACGTTTCTTCGAAGGTTTAAAATGTTGTTAAGCAATGTAAATATTTTCCCTGTTTGAGATTAAAGTACCGATGTTCGTGTTATTAGTCCACTTTTCATTTTCATTCGTACTCTTAGTGAAACATTCGCAATTCACGAAGAGTTACTTCAGGCTGTTTCATTTCATGGGACAGGAAAAGGTTCAGACCTTTATTGTAGTCTTGCATCGATCGTCAATGCATATGGTGATTGTTAAAAGTGCTCCTCTACTGTGACAGATTGTGCCAGAGCCGTAGTAGGACACAAGACTGGGCTGGTTGGTATATTAAAGGATGATGTTATAAGCTGCCCAAAAATCCATCATTTTATCCATCGGGAAACACTGTTCACTAAACCTTTGCAAATAAGTGACATCATGTGTAATGTTGCTAACATTGTGAACATCATCAGGAGAGGTGGTAACAGAGCCCAAAGCCACAGAACATTTGTTCAATTTGTGGAAAGATTTGAGTGCGAAATATAAAGATGTGCTAAACTACTGAAAAGTTCGATGTCTCGGTGCGGAAACACTTTTGCAACATTTATTTTTGTTGAGTAAAGAAATTTTAAATTTTCTCATAGATAAAGTAGAAGGTATCGAAATATCTGAGATCCTTGTGAGCAAAGAAAATTTTATTACATAAATGGCGTTTCTTACGGATTTTACAAGCAAATTAACTATTTTGAACAAATAAAAAAAATGTATAAAATGTATCTTAACATTTCGGACATGTTGGGTTTTCCCAAAAATCTAAAACTACTTGCTGCTGCTTTACAAAAAAATAATGATGTTGCTCATATTCCTTCATGTCAAGAATTAGTTGAAGAGGGCGAAACTGTAAAGTGTTCTTGTTTTTCCAGAGATGTTGGACAGTGTAATCGCGAAATTTAGTGATAGATTTGCAGAGTTTAATTCTGTTGAAAAACGAATCTAATTTTTATAATCCAATGGAAACAGAAATTGATGTTCAAACATCATAATTTCAGTTGGAAATGTGTGAATTGCAGTCAAAACTATTTTTCGTTCAAAAAGGAATGAGAGAAACGAAGAATTCTGATTTGGTTGAGCAATGAAAGCACGTTTTCTATTATGAAGCGGTTGAAATCGAACGTTGGAAACAGACAGGGAGATGCAACTTTGAATGCTTGCCCTTTGATTGTAACGACCGGTGCCAAGCGAAATTTCTGACCTCTGCGAAATATCTGACATATGATTGTTTGTCAGTTATTTGCTTCTCAGAGTAAAGGAGTAAAGTTTGGGAATTACTTTTGTGATGTGTGTTGTGTAAATTAAAACTTTTTGGTTCGATGTCAGATACCCACAACAAGCCACAGTACTGGAATAACTATAGCCACTGAAAAATATTGGACTTAAGTGTTAGACGTAAATTATGCTTCTTTTTCTAACCCTAACTCAAACCCTAACCCGACACACTTACCTAAACACTAAACGCTAAACCCTAATCATCAGTTTTCTCAGCGTATTTAATGTGTAGAATATTACTCTGTGCATGTGCACATGGCGTGACGTCAAAAATTTCGCTTGACACCGGAACAGAGGCCGATGTAGAAGCATTAATCAAGAACAAGTGATTACTGATAGCAAAAATGTAAAAATGCTTCGTTTTGGTTTTACTTCCTGTGTGTAAAAGTTTTAATTCAACCGCAAACGATTTTGATGTTGTCACCATCAAGAAATTTTAAAACATGTGGCCTGCGAACAATGCAAACCCTTACTGGCCCTTATACTGACAACCTTGTACCACCCCTTATTTTGAGATCAAACACAAATTGCACTGAATAGAAGTGAAAGTAATAACCGCTGTAGTTCTCTTTCAATCTAATTTGTTTCGTGCTTCTGGGTTACTTCAGTCATTGTTTTGCAACCATGGCATAAAAACTATTGAAATGTGTTGCAAGACTTAGTTTTGCCCTGGGGAAGCTGTTACAGAAGCGATCAAATTGAGTAAATACAACTTTTTATCTGCTTCCGTGAAGCAACGTGGAAGTTAACAATGGTTTAGTTATTTTTTATGGCTAGCTATAGGGGTAAAAACTGTGGAAATCTTTAACACAACCGCTTTCAACAATTCATTGGTGCGCATGCAGAGCACGCAAACGTGGCACATCTTAAAAATAAAAATCGCAAGAAAACGATAAGCAAACTCAAGTTAAAACCCCTACGGCATTTCATTCTGTAATCACTATCATTAGCGAATATCCAGCTGTAAGTGATAGAAAAATACACTAAGCGCAGTACTTTCGCATCAAGCAAAAGGTATCAGTCACAAAGTTTTTTATATTTTGATCATAAGACTATGAAAGGTCGAGCTGAAGTTTTGTTTTCTCAGGTTTAGTTTCACTTACAAAATGTTTAACTACATGTTCTACGTAGTGTTTCACCTCAAACGAAGCATTTCCAAAGAATGCCTTATGCAAACAGCAATTAATTGCTATTGAGATGCAAAAGCAGTTGTGTGGCGTTTTTAAAACTCTCTTTGGTATTCACTGTCCACGAGATGGCGTATCTGCACTAAAAACCATTCATTTCCAAATACAGTACTTCGATAAAAGAAAGATCCTGCTGTAAGAACAAGGTTCAGACTAGCAGCCAGTGTTTGCATGTAGCAAGGCATTGGCTCAGTTTGACACGACTCGAATCAACGCGTTTTTTGATCTGAGTCATACTGCTAATATGATGTTACGACTCGAGTCACATTTTTACAAATCGACCTGATTCTGATGTCATACTGCAAGAAAGCAGAATCGAGTCACAATCTTTTGACACAAGCCATTCTATGAAAATTGAAAATTCAGCTTTCCAGAAAAAGTTCAGCACATCTGATTTTATCTGAATTGAATGTGATTGGACTTGAAAGCCAATTGACTTAACGAGCTCAGTGACTCATATCGAAAAAACTTCAATAGATCTTGATTCCACTCGAATCAGAGAAGCTCGTGTCTGCACTCGCTACTCAAAAAATCTGAATCTGCATAAGCAAGCAAGCTTTTCTCAAGTTTCCTAAAATAGGAACATTCATTCCAAAAGCTCTAATTGCAAAGGTGGTCTTTAACTATACCACGATTCCGGTGTGTTTCGTTGGGGTTTAAAATCTTTTATCGTATTGTTTCTCTCATATATTTTCTTGATTCGTTGGTGTGCACCACAGGTTTTAAGATTTTATCATACATCATGAAGATGTGTTAATCTATGAAGTCGCTTATGTTTATGACCTTTCAATGCAAAACATTAGGAGAAATATCACGCGTAAAAGTTGTACAGTGTACTTCACTGGTTAAATCCACTTCGGGACCAGTGCATTTTGGATTCAGTAAGCTGGGGCTTTATTACCCGCAGGGCCGGCGCTGCCATAACGCGAACTAAGCGGTTGCCTAGGGCGCTGGGCCAAAGGAGGCGTCAAAAATTCAATTGTGTGGTTCAGAAAGTGACGAATGTACACCAAAAAAGGGAATGAACATGATGAAAGTTAATGAAACACACATGCTTTTATGAGAAGAGAAAGGTACCACACTAGTTCAGATTGCTGTAGAAGGGTTGGTATTTTTCTTAATAATTTCAATGTCACATACACTAGGCAAGTTATGTCGCAATTTGGTATGAATTTTATTCATGTAATAAATTTTTCTACTGTACAAAACGTCCTTCGTATTTCTGTAATGTATGTAATAAGTAGAGTAAGAATCTTTGTATACGCGGGGTTGGCGCTGGAATGGATCTTGCCTGGGGTGCTCAAAAGTCTATCAATGGTGTGCTGTCAGGACCAGTAAAGCACGCCCTCCAGGCCATATTTGATCAAGCTCACTGCAAAATTTTAAGGTTAATATCTGTGTTCTTTTCATATCTTGATTCTTGATTTTTCCTAGCTACGCCGCTTATACCCGAGTAGGTTTATGTCGAAGCCTTCACTAAATCATGTTTCAGTCATCAAGTGTAGTCAGATTAGGAAAAGCTGCCGAAACTCCAGCATTATCGGTGTTAGTAGCCTAGTTAACTAGTTAGATTTAGATTATAGGACGCACCACCTTAATTTATGTAACAGAGATACCAGGCGGCAACCAACATAACCAACATTGGTGACCTTCGCGAACGTCAGAGCTTTGTTGTGCATGTAGAACGTCGTCGATTGTTACGACACCAGACTGTAAAAACGTTTTTTGAGGCCTATACTAGAATTTTTGTTTATGTCAGTGGTCTTCAACATTTTTTGTTCAATCGTCCCCCAACAGGAACTTTGCTTAAAAATCGTTCTCCACTTATGAGTTTAGTGTTGGCTAAAAATTAGTTTAATTCGAAAATATTTCAATGCTAATGAAATAAACGGACAATCTAGTTATCACAAAAAACAAACAAAACAAATGTAAATGCATTGCATAAAAATGTTATTCATTTCCAAAAACAGTTGGTTCCAACTGTTGCGAACCTTGCCCATGGCTTTCTATCTGTAAGTTTTTTAAAGCAGGTTGCAAGTTGGTCAGCTTAAGTCGTATGGCGTTTCCACCGGTCTTGTTAATGCCGAGACCATTGCGGTATTTATTACGCTTGTGCGGTACTTGGTTGAAACCTTGCTCAGCAACATATGTCGGGGTAAGCTCCAGTGGTAATAATAGCTTCATGTTTCCCCAAACACCCGGAAAACGCTAACTGCTCTTGATCCAAAAACCTTACCACCCGTGTTAACAAAATATGGCACTGGCTTCATCATTGCTTTGGAAATCGATGAAAAGTTCCTGGATGTGGAATCACATTCGCTTATGTTAGTTTACTGGCAAAAAGGCATTTCACCAAGTCAATTTCTACGCAATCCAACTTATGGCGTTATATGCACAACAGAACGACTTGTTAGCAAGCCTCAAACTACAGGTGCCGAAAACAATTTTTCGGAATTCTTAGTTTAGTCAAGATGGGGGTGGTTGGATTTACTTGCTAGTCTAAGCTATCCCTTTCCTAGCCTACTGTACTGTTATATTCTGTCAGTCATTAGTCAGATGAGCACAACATATCCACAACCAAGCACAGTAAAACACTCGAACTGACTGAAAAATATGATAAACAAACACGTTTTACAACTTACGGCTAACTGTATTGTAATTAATTATATTAGCCATTAATTCCTACGTAAATCGTCTCAAAGAGACATTTTCCACGTGATTTTTCAACAGAAGACACTTGGTTTTACTTAAGTTACGGACTATGACAAACCAAAAGATAACGGACCGTGACGTGTTTTGACTACAAAACAGTGTTTTGGGAGTGCCCCACCGAAGACTGTGAAGTTTTGTTTCAAGGAAATTTTGCCAGTAATAACACATACAGTGGGAGGGATATATGGCAGTTCACGGCGAATTATAATTCGGCTAAAGTTAAATCACAACTTTTGATTAATATTCTTAATCGCAGCAAAAGTCGATGTGATGACTCAGTGACAGCAATGTTATGATTGTTGTACCATTTTTAGTATCTTCAGAGAAACCGAAACTTTTCTTCTTTAAGAAATGGAGGTCGGCCGATTACGCATTTTCCGATGGCTATGTCAATATTGGTCGCTTTCAACCAACATAAGTGCTGTATAATAAAACGAACCAAGGCATACAACTGTATACAAGAAAAGTCCAAGATTCCGCGCGTGTTGATATGCATACTTACTGCAACCGTTTCCCCACTATTTCATCATGCTTTAAACACTAGGCTTAACAATATAGGCTACCTGAAAACTCTTCAGACCGCAATGTCTGGCTCCCAACCAGTAACACTTTCCGTGGCCTTGGACAATTAGCGCAGTGAAGCGTTGCACAGGACGATGTTAGTTGGATTGTTGTTGTACATCACCATCCCTATATCTTGTGCTTTATAACTTTTGTTGCGAACCATGGGAGTCGAAACTGCATCAAATAATTTGGTTCCAAAATAGCAAATGTAGTTCTTATATTTGGAATAAATTCAGAATTTGAGTATATTCTAACCGGCAGAAATCGCCCCTCTGGAAACTGAAATCGTCCCTCAAATCTGGTAAATCACAAAATCGCCCCACACTGCATAAAATCGCATCCTGGGGAGCGATTTTGTCCCCGTTGAATACCACTGGTTTATCTGAATGCTGTAACGCCTGTTACTTGTGTAGATAATATTTTGATGAATTTGTTGTTCAAATAAATTAGTTTGATGTAAGAAAATCGTGCTTAAAAGAGTTTTTGAGTGGCGGGGTGCTGGAATAGACCTTGCCTAGGACGCACAAGCAAATTTAAGATGTACAAAATGCAAAGAGAATGTATTTGTTTACGTTTAAAGAGATCGCGCCACAGTTGATTGAGCAGGATGACGTAATAACCTATGGGGGCCACTGAAAATGGATCTTGCCTAGGGCACTGGAATGGCTTACACCGGCCCTGAATACCCGGGCACACCTAAAGCAGTAACAATACAAATCACAAGGTTAAACGCGCAATCAATTATCTTGCTGGGTTCATTCAACCCAGAAAGATCTTTCCAACGAAGTTTGTGAGAAAATGTCTATCTGAAATGGTCATGCATTTCTCCTTTAATAGTATATCTATGTTCTAAAACACTGTTCTGTCAATTGTTTCAGCTGCAATGACAAAACATTTGGAAACAGCGCGACTAGCAGGCTAGTACGCTCATAAAGGGCAATTGTTTGTTCATATCAAACAGAAAATGTCCTGGGGAGTTGAAAACGACCTTTCCAAACTGTGTCGTGAAGTTACACATAATAGATAATAGATTTTTCGAAGACATCAGATGTGAACAACATCTTTCGAAACTTATTTTTCATTTCATTTTGGTACATAAACGTACGCATTGCAGCTAAAAACATTAAAACGTTTTTGAAACGTGTTTCAAAAATTTTACATGAAAAGGTATGGTTTAAGTGCTGCTAAAATAAAATGTAAATAGAACACAGGTTTCAACAAATAACAAGCTCTTGTTTGTGGTCTCAACAAAATAAGTCAACTCATTTTAAATTAAAATATAAGAAAGACCAGTTGTAAATTGAAGAGTAAAAGGACTGCTCCCAAACTAATTTCTTGCACCCAACAACTGAAACAACCGGGCTGGTCTGTCAACATTTTGTAAACGACCGGAAAAATTCAAGAGGGAAAGTTGCGCAATTGTAGGAAATTTGGTGCATGAATTTAAGATTTTGGTACATATGTTTCTTCTCTTGGCTATGCGAAATTTGCCAGGTCTTCCTTAGCGGAGACGTTTAGATGTAAATACACCATTTATACTCCGTGAGCAGTCGATTTTTTTCTAAAACGATGGCACTTTAGCTTGTTGAAGATACTGAACCCCGTGAGCTTCCTTGTGCATCCATTAAAACCTTACTAACATCAATTTACACTTTAATAGCGCACTAAATGAACCATGCTTCAGATCACCGCAGAGTACATGAAAATGACTCACCTAACCACGAAGGTCGATCGATCACATGTTACGAACCACTGTTACAAACTAATTTTTACCGTTCTCACCGTCAAAAAATACTTAGCTATCATTTGAAATAGTTCAGTTTTTGAAATGGCTGACTGAGATGAAGTTTTAACAAGATCATGCTTGGTGTTGCAAAGTATTATTTCAATGCCGGCTTTAATATTTCAGTTGGCTTAAGAAAATCTTTTTCTGGTCATAATATTGCGTTTCGGCCAAATAATAAGACTTCAACTTCAGTGCAATGTCAGTTAAGCGTAAATTTTTATTCTGAATAAAGTATTTTTGTAACAAGCAATTTTACAGGGCTGTAGGTAGCGACATGAGGATTGCTAAGTGTGCACAACTTCCACCAAGCAAGTAAGGTAGCTTAGCGCCACCTAGTGCAATATAGTTTATTTTTTATTTTCCGCAAGAAGCGTCACTGCTTTTCAATGTAAAGCACTGACTGCAAAATTTCAACACTTCTCTAACTAACTACGGTATAAATATGGAGACAAAACAGCTTAGTTGACGAAACATGCATTTGCATAATAAAATATTTCATTTTGGTACATAAACGTAGGCAGAAATTATTTCTGCCCTCAGCAAGGTGTTTGTTTTAGTATATTCTTGGTTAGAAAGGCGGGCAAGCTTATCAAAATTTCGTGATGTTGCAAGCTTGTCAAATTTGTGTAATTTTGTAGGCATCTCAGAAACGCTTGATTTTCGTTTGTGGGACGTCTGAGATGAAATGTATGTAAATGAGGTTTGGAGATACATTCACAGTGTGTCTACAAATCAGAAAAAAGCTAAATCAAAAGTTGAGGAACTTAGGTTTTTTTTCAGGCTCATCAACAGCAACAAAGGTTTGCTGAATATCTTCCACAACTACAAAGAATTATGGGTCATTTTTAACCACGTGAAAGGAACAAAGCTATTGAAACATACAAAAAAATTAGCTGAGTGGGGAAACAGTGCAGTAAAATATTTTCAGTGGCCAGATCAGTGGTCACATATTTTCAGTGGCCAGATGCAAATGTTTGAGGTGCTACGCCAATCCACAAGCAGAGATCCTCTGCACTGAATAATACTGAGTACTGAAAAACCAAGAAATTTGATAACATTGCCCTTAGTCAATGCTGAGAACTTTTCGGCATAAGGTATATTTGCTGTGCTTGCTTTCGACGACAAAATTTATTTGTAGCATAATTGCAACATATCCCCGAAAATTTTACTTGAATCAATGCAAAGCTGATGAACAGAATAGAACTCAGAAGACTTGCAAACATCAATGCAAAAGTAACAATTTTTAGTAAAATCAAGGTGAGTCTTGCTCTAGAAATGTTTAATCTGATGTCATTTAAATTGGAGACTTTGGTGGTGCTTGTGACATTTTTCGGTTGCAAAGTTGCATTGCAGATATCTTATTTTTATGTGATAAATTTAAGTGCATTTTTGAAATTTTTTCAGGGCATCTCACTCAAAGGCCCAGGGCTACAGATATTTAGGTGTTTTGTATGACAAAAACGTGTTTTTAATTAGAATGCTGATGAATAACTGCTTAGACGTTGTATTTGGAGGTTTAAATGGCTTAGAGTTGTATACATATGTGAGAAACATTATTCAGAGCAACTTAAAAACATGTAAGTTTAATAGTATTACTTCTTCCCGTGAACGTCATGATATACTTCAAACTGCTCCACACCACGTGCAAACAATACGGAATGATTATTGGCTTAAATATTTCAACGAATAAGCTGTTTGAATGTTCACCAAGACTCTCCTTTTTTTCATTAACAAGTGTATGAACTGCTGAATCTACCAAATGATATTACTCATCTACAAAGCTAACCTACCTATACGAAATTACTCTTAATTCAATACCAATCTTAAGCTGTTTTGACACAAGAACTCATTTCATGCAAGCACAACACTCCGTAACTCATCCTGTGCCAAGAAGAAAGTTATGTATATCCAACATTGGCAAAAAAATATCTTAATTCTATGAGTAATAAAAAATGCTTAACGTCTAAGTTTAAATAAATGACTTCACGCGTTTATTACATTTTTGCTCAAAGTTTTATCAACAAAGGTTTAATAAGGATTTGGTTAGCTAAGAGACTCAGCGGATAAAAACAAGAACAAATTGTCCCTAACTCTCCTTGCTATCTTCAATGCAAACTGACTAATGGTTTAAAGAAATTGAGAAAAAGTTTTGCATCCCATATTTTTACTGGGAGATGTTTGAAAAATATCTATTTTCCGCTTGTGTTGCTCTTTTCAGATAAATTGTTGTCCATGGCTGTAAGATCATTCGAACAGCAAAGAAAGACTAGAAATTTATTCTGTACATTCCAGAGGGCAGACGACCAACACTTTTGTGTCGTTTTTGTGAAACGTTCCAAATATTTTGACCAATCTGTTTTGGTGTATTCATAAGTCCGTACACTTAGAAGAAAAAAAACCTTTATCATCTCATTTGCTGTTTCAAAAATATATTTCCGTCGAGTTTTGTAGAAACAGCACTATTTCATTTTTTCCACTGTTCTCGGAGAAGGTAGAAGATATTGCATTAGTGCACCGTATTGTAAAACTTTTTTTAATACCTTTGCTATGAGACAATACTGTATTTATTCGATTGTAAGCCGCGGATTGTAAAGATATTTTTCATGATTTTGTGCAGCTTACAATCAAGGGCAGCTTACAATCGAGGGCGGCTTATATTTTTTTCTTTAGCTTATCGAAAAGTCTAGATAACGCTCTGTCTTTCCTTAGCTACGTTTTGTTGACCAAACTCTCTTTCCGCATTGTCTTTCTTCTCTTCAGCATCACGTGCAAATGTGCACGCTCGGTCACAGGAGGGATTATGATGAACAGAAGACAGTTTTAGTGGTTTAAGCATCACTACCGGGGTTGCCAATTGAACGCAAAACGTGCTAGTGTAGCTAGTGTATGAAAGTATCTCAGAGGCTCAGGTAAACCATGTTCAAGGGCGACTTACATTAATTTTTTAACACCATTGTTTGCGGCTTACCATCAAGGGCGCCTTACAAATAAGGGAAACTTACCAATAAGGGCGGCTTACAATCAAATAAATACGGTATTTTACAATACAAAACATATCGCAAAATGTTGTCTTGTAGCAAAGATGATTTGGGCCAAGAAAAGCATCCTCCTTTTCCGGTCGCACATCAAAGGATTGTGAAAAATCTGGCTATAAGCTGTTTCCCATTTACTTTAATAATATGTTTTCAGTCATAGCTCAAACTTTAAATAAAACATTTTATATCTAAAACTGTTGTTTTCAAGAAACACTTTTCACACAAAGAGCACAAACCATTTTTAACAACGCACTTTTTAAAGTAAAACTAAAAGATTGATTATGTTGTGTAAATTATTGGCTGAACCCGTAATTTGTATTTTAGTGTTGTTGGTTTTTCTAGATCTAACTAGATGATCTTTCTATACTTACGGGCGGAAATTTTGTTAATTTAAATTAATACATGCGAAAATGACTTAAAACTTACTTTTTACAGACAGAAGTGAAAACTTTGACGTACTCTGCAAAATGAAGACCGCCACCTTTCACTACTAATCCCAAGTTTATAAATGACTGCAAAGTACGTTAATGTCGACTAACATTGCAAAATATGGAAGGCATCTTATTGCGCAGAGTGACTTTTAAAGCGAGATCGCACTTCGTGAAAGTGAAGAAAATCACAAAAAATATTTTACCTGTTTGAACAAGTTAACCTGTTTCAACTGACAGTGTGTTAACTTTGACTAACCCAAGCTTAGACATAAACTGAAAAATCTTTTAGTATTTCCTAGCTTGAAACATTCCTATCAAAATCAGTAAACTGGTTGTTTAACCTTATTTCACTCACTCAGTTTCCACACCCGCTTTTCTTTTGGTAACGGTTGCGGACTCAACAGCCCCAGGAGGTCCTGAAATGCCTGAAACAGTTTTAAACAATCTCTGATAGTTTTGCTGGCTCCCTTTTGAGCAGCTTAAATGAAATTGATTTCTACAAGATTTTCAGTGATAAAACGTTTGCAACTGTGCTGTTTCTATCAGTTCATGGACAATGATCGATGTGTTCAAGAACAACCAAGCGGAGTACAAAGGTCTGCAGTGCGGAAAAGCACTTAATTTTTGTAAGGCATGAACCTTCGTTGACAACAACAATTATCATTTTATTCCTCAAAGCAATTCTTTTCACAAGGCCCCTCGTCAAGGCGGTAACAACTGAAACGTTAGGTTTCATTAGAAACATATTTGCTGTTGACAATGTCAAAATGCGAAGTTCTTTTTTTCACGGAAAAAGGTCAATCTGTTGAAAATGAAAAACAATTTGAAGTGTTTATTCCACTTCTATATCAAAAAATGTCTAATTTGCTGCTGATAAAATTTGTGCATAAACAAAAACATCGTTTTTATGCCATCACTGTGTGTGCCAGCTACGTACGTGTGCCAGCTACAGTACTTGCGTACACTGCAACAAAAACTAAAATCTTATAATGTGGCTAAAACTGCCACATTCATGACATTGCATTCAGACAGAAAGGTAATACAATACCTTATAACCAGCACAAACATAAATATTAAGCTTAGCCAAATGCACTGCATTCAATTTCTTTTCATAAAAAAAAAAAATTAGAAAAAAGGTTCATGGTTGCTCGACAAATGTTAGCGTTCTCATGCAATTTTACTGATAATAATGCTTTACCACCTCAGTGTCTGAAAGATGGTTGACACTGTAGTGAATTAAAGTTTTGGTTACACAGATTATCTTCGTTCGCAACGTTAACTTTGGATTTATTTACTGATAAATAAACAGCCAATCATCGGAGAGTAAAGTCCATCCCATTTTTGTCCCTTTTTAAACATTAACTTCCAAACTAACGCTTTTAAAGTAAAACTATGTGACGTTTTTAGTAGCAGAACCAGAAACCCAAAACGCAGGGTCGCCGGAAGATTGGAAGAACAAGGGTGTGCAAAAAATTGAAGGTAACTGTGATAAAACAGTAGATAAAGTAGTCGATTTTTGAGTTCACTGTAGACCAGTGTTTCTTAACCTGTGGGACATAGCGCAGTTTGCGAGTGGGAAACGGAGTGAGGACACAAATATGCTGGATTACAGTTTTCTAGACATCTAATCACTACAGCGTGGGACCACATTGATTTTGTTCAGCAGCAAAGTGCTCACTGAATTACACACAGGAATCATTTCGCTACTTTGGAATAACGTGGGTTTGTCTATGAGTAGAAAAGCATAGTCTATGCTTGGTAGTACTGTAGGTCACACAGTTTTTACCAAAAGTTATCTAGGCCACGTACGTAAAAAGGATAAGAAACACTGCTGTTGAGGCGCTCGCGTTTCCAAGTCTGTACGCATTTGTACGTTGCTACGCAACACATTCAAGGGTCGAATTCATAAATGATTTAAGCCTATTTTGCAGAAACGTGCACGTATCATCGGGACAAATGTCGCTTTACAGGTTCCTTACAGTTTGATTGACATAATTCTTGTTAAAACACTTTTAATTTTTGAGGTGCGCGCCACGCCGCTATAAATTTGTTTGAAGACGTCCTTGACCGAGTAGAAAGTTTGCTATTTTATTATTTACAAAACAAGCATTTCTTCTATTAAGACTTTTGCAATAAATCATGGAGCAATAACACCACCATACTGTTGCAGTCATTCGTCCCTGTGGGTAAAGATATCAATCGAAATCAACGCAAGAGTAAAGTCACAGCAATGACCCACACAAGCGAATCATATCACAATTTATTTGCACAAGAAAACTAGTTTCGGGTCTAACACATCTTCAGTCTTGCGCACCCAGTAATAAAATTACTGGCGAAGCTTTTGCCGCCCAGCGTCCAGACTTGTAAGAAATGAATTGTGCGAAAACAGGATACTTATTTTGAAGGAGTCTCTCAATTACATCCCACCATTTCAAAAGTTATTTAGACGTTGTTGGAAAGTAAGCATTTAAAAGCGGCACAATCATATTGGTTTCAAGGTTTGACTTTGGTGGCCGTCAAGACATTTTGAGAGACCACAACTGTTTCATCTAAATACTGAGATATTCAAAAACCGAGGTTGTTTTAATTGTACTGGTGGTGTTTATGCAGCGTGGTTCCACTGTACTTTAAGAAACCATTGGAAAAACTTTGAGAGACCGTTTCAATCTATCAAAGCAATAATTAAAAAAAAAACACTGACGGGTTGATCGTATGTTCAGGGGTGTATGGTGGTTAAACAAATGCTGACAAATTGTGGCTGCTGGAATATTTTTACATTATTAAAATTACGTAAATGTTTGTGTGAGCATAGAGAAAGCATTCTTATCAATCATTCGACTTAGTTGAATACTCAATAACCGAAACGAATCTGAAGTTTTAATATCATCTAACGAGTCAGGCGTGTTTGTTTCATCCACGGCTTTGATTTGGGCCAAATTTTACCAAAAAAATGATAATCTATAAATTGAATTCTGCTGATGAGTGTTCCTGAAACAGGTAGTGTGTTCCTGAAACAGGTAGAACCTCCAACCGTGTTCGTTCAGTAGTTTAAAAAAATCAAACATTAAAATGTTACGAAAAGGTACAGACAATGCACAAAACAAACCAACCACTTAGTTCTGAAGCATCCCCCCTAAGCATATAGGATGCAAAACAGTTTTCGCGATAGCGATAAAAACTCACTTTCAATTAAGACTCCATGGCGTCAGTGGGTAGCTCTTAAATAAATCTAAAAATAGAAGTAAGTTTGGAAATTATGCGGAATTGGGGGCATATGGGTGTTAAAAACTGCTATGCACACGTCTGTCGCAAATAAAAATTAAAAAATGAAAGGATAAACAGAAAAAATCGTTATTTTTCCCCCGGTAGTCTTTTCAGCTGGTCTAAAGTATCTGGTGCAGAGATGCAAAGGGTCTTATTTTGAAGCCCGAACACGCCCCGAGTCCGACATTTATTTTTGAAGCCCGATATAGGCCCAAAAGTATAATGTCCAAACGCACTAATTGTCAAAATCAAACCATCTGTCATTTCAGCACTCAAAGGAAATCCTAATCCTTTCCCAGTGCTAAATGTAGCGAAATTGTTTCCTGAAATAAGTCAAGTATCGCGTAAGTGATTGACCTTTTGGACGCAACTCCATTGCGTACCAATTTCCTCACCGCCATTTACCTTCTCAAAAACCGTGTGAGACTAACCCGAACAAAGAACAAAAGAACGCAGCTGAGTTTGCAATTCTAGAATTACCGGAAGAGAAATCACAATCACTTCACTCACAGAAGTCACCGAGGTGAGCACAACAAATCTACATCAAAAGCGACAAAAAGCCGTTACTTGGAAATCTGAATCGTATAAAAAATTTTGTATGCAGGCCCGAAATCGGCCCGAAACCTTTTGACAAACTAAGCCAGAACCCGACCTGAAATGCCCGGTCCGACTTACAGCTATGATCTGGTGGGTCAGGTCGCAGGCGTTGGGGCTGGGTTTGTTTTTCAAGTACAAATCGCCACTTAAATCCACTGTCAGTGTTAACTGAGGATACCAGGGAGTGCAAGAAACAATATGTCATTGTTTTTATCCGCTGATCTGCTCAGCCAGCCAAACCCGTTTCTCTCTTTTGTTGCAATCTCCTGACCACACCCTCCAGTTGACGCTATAGGCGTAGCCAGAAGGGGGGCCAAAGGGCCATGACCCCCCCAAATTTTTAGAAAATATAGTCATTTTGCCTTTTCAGTGGCGTTTTTCCTAACAAAATGGTGTTATTCGCCTAAAATCAAACATTTTGCCCTCACCCCAAAATTTTTTGGCTCCCCCCAAAATTTTTGGCTGACTACGCCACTGGTTGACGCGACAAACGCACTGTTTCAAAATGTGGAAATTATATCCAAAATGTGGAAATTATATCCGGGGGGGCGACCATTCGTAGGGGCCCCACAATATATATTGTATTAGTAAGTTAGAGCCGTCTCTGTACCCTTGACTTTTACTCTTCTGGTTTTTGCCCTCAATGCACAGCCGGTAAATTAAGGATGTAATATCATGATTCGTTAATTTCGAAAAAGAATTGCGGACGTTCGGACACTATAGCAGTTTTTGTAAAGTTGTGGTTACGTCAGGACAAGGCCAATTGTTAATTGTTAATCAAGTCTTGACCTTCACCACTTAACTTCGCTGGCTACGCCCTTGTGCGTTGAAATTCTCGGGGAAATTCACGTCATGATGAATATGCTGTGGAGTGTTGTTCAATCGCTTTGCAGTTGCGTACAGATAGAGAGACTAGGTTTCTCGATCAACGTTGAAAACGTTTTCGTGAAAGCTGCTACGACAGGTTATGTAAAGTTGAAACGAAGGAAGGGTGTTGTGTCAGTTTATTATATATATGTCTGTGCAGACTGTGTTAAGACAGTCTAATTCAAAGTTTCGACCAGAAAAACCGGAGATAATCTCGATAAGTTTAACGCTCGCTTGCTCGATCTTAAAAAGCCTCTTCAGATTTAATCTCACTTGCTATATGTCATGATGAAGATGGATGGTGTCAGATTCTAATAAATTTGTTCTTATTAGAAGTCAAGGCAGAGGGAGTGTTAGGAAGCAGTTAGTTCTACGCACTGCTTCCACCTATCAGCTTTAGGTGAAAGCACCAAGTTGATTACATTGAGACTGGCTATTAAAATGATGAGGCTGTACAGCGACCACCAGGTGCTCTGTGATCGTCGGGATGCAAATCACAAGCATTAATGAGACTGCCGGTTTCACATATTGTTGTATATAGTTGATGCAAGTACGGCGACTACATCAAACAGGTAAATTACATCATAAATAATTTCCTATCGCATCACAAGAAGAAATATTTGTTTCGCTTTATTGATGATAACTAACATGTGATAAAGTTAGTTTTCACTTATTTTGCATTTGCAGTTCATTGAACTTATTTTCTCCTACGTTGTACATTATTAGTTTAGCTTGGTTAGGTTTTGAAATAGGGCTGCTCAAGGGGCTGATTTGCAACTGGCTCGAAAATGCACGCATCTGCCTAAATGCTTGCTGATATTAAAAGGGCCCCATCTGGATTTTTTAGGGGGGGGCAACACCCTTTCACACGGCTCTGAATGCATGCATAAAAATAAGCAAACTTTTCATTTAAACTCCTGAGCTCCCCATGTAATACTGTAAACAAATTTTTATTGCAACGATATCGCTCATTTGGTTCTCACAAGATTACTTTCATAAGTTTTTTTACTAGAACAAATGGATTATTTAGGTTTAATGGATTTATCAAGGCGTACAATCGTTTGAAAACTTGTCACGCTTTGCCCTTGCGCTTGTGATGGCTTTCATCATTTCTTAAAAGCACACTTAACTTGAAGCATTTCTTAGAATATTAATACAAATAAACGCCAAACAGCTCGACAGACTGCTTTTGGTAGCGCACCTCGCACCTTCTTAGCAGACAGGGGTCAATCTGCAGTGATAATACTAGTACGTAACAGTACCGAATGCGCGCGATGATTGCAGGTGACAGTCGATTACACATGGTTTTTTGGTTCTTTTGAAACGCAGTAGCATATTGACTACATTCAAGTTTAAAAACTTTTAAACTACGTTTGTTTTCCTCACACAAAAATAAGTCAAAATTCAACGAATGAAATCTGTGCCAAAGTTCACTTCCTGTTTATAAAAACACAAATGATTTTCGTTCAAAAATAACTAATTTTCGTTTCTAACAAACTACAATCCTTTATAACGTGGAGCGCTATACTTATGCCTGAGCTAAATGGCCAGAACTTTTTATGCTGATCTTGGTCATGCATCAAACGCCACCTGCTGGCGATCATAACCAAAAACGCAAGGTGATTTCACCAAATGACCCAGAAAATAAAAATTAGAAGTTTCTAGTTGTGCTTATGTTGAACAAAACGCCAACTCTGTGCAAAATTTAAGGATGAAGACAGCTGTTACCATAAGGCATGCCAAAAAATATCCTTGAAAACCTTTCCTTCCATCACAAGCTATTTTTGTAGTTTATCAAGCAATACCAGCCGTTAACATCTAAACGTTGGCTTTATTCGAGGTAGTCAGTTTTGTTACAATTTGACTTTGTCCAATCAGACAAAATAACAACAAACTTTTTAACAAGTCAAACAAGTACCTCTATTTTTATGAAGCTATTTGCCACATCAAGTACAAAAACGCTGAAATTTGAACATGAACTCCAGGTCGAGAAAGGGTTAACTTGTTTTTGTTGTTCTACTCAAATTTCAATGGATTTCCACAATAGTGCATGGTGGTAGATGTGACAGTATAAAAATGAATTTGGTTTCCAGAAAGAACGTTTCGGGCTTTGCTCCCTTGTTGCACTTTGTTCAAACTGTCGCAAAAGCTTCCCAACGTACATCCGCGCTGACGCAATTCTATACCGCTTTCACAAAAGGTGTATCATTCGTTTTGCCTGGAAACGTTTGATCTCAAAACGTGTTGACCATCCACAAAAGAAACAAAAATAAATGGTTAATGGACAAGCAGAAAAATGTTTAATGTGAATAAATGGAATCGAGGGATGAAAAAAATTGACATTACTTACTTCAAAAAAGGCCTTTACTTCCCCAAAGTAAAAGCAGATGGAAAGTGATGGTTTTCAAAAAAGGAATAAAAATGTAGTTTCCCTAAAATACTTTAATTTGGATCGAATGCCCTATCCGTTGTATGTAAAAATGTTTGTCATATAAGTAAATAAATTTTGCGTTCGTAAATGTTGGTGATGTCAACATATCCCGAGTCACTCAGAAAACAAATGAAAGTGACTTTGAACATTTGCCGGTGGAGCAAGTTCACTGGTTGGGACGCAAATGTTTTTCGAGGTAAAGCAAGTGTATTGTGTGTAAGAAGATTTATTTGAGCTGTTTGCAATAAAGTCAGGCGCGTCAAAGAAGAGTAGGTGTAAATTCAATTCAAAATTCAAATTATCAATAAAAGATTCATCGGACCATACGCGTACATCTGACTTTGTCGTAAGTTGCTCTTTACTCTGCTTTTAGCATTAGTAAGGCTTAGAGCAGTTTTAGAAACCAATTTTCCTCAATAATTCAGGATTTTTTATGAGTTAATTGTCGCGGCTCTAGCATTTTAGTAAGTGCTGTTTATCATCCAAGAATTGTCCACAGACGTTGCAAAATGCTGCTTCTCAGGTGGAAACAATAGATCCAAAAACAATCGAGGCAAAAAGCACCCGATCTAATTAAAAATATTGGTTAACAGCATCGTAGAAAAACTAACAAAAAAATTGCACGCAGGGCTGATCCTCTTCACGAGGAGCTTCAAACTCATGTCCGAAGATCTCCAGCGTGTGCTTTATTTCCGATGTAAAGCGAAATGTGCGTGCTTTGCATAAAAAGTCATCGATTTTTTCTTCAGTTTGACTGCGGAGGCCTCGCTATGAATGGGACTAATTCAACGCACTTGTATTCTGCCACGTGCCGATCATCTGTCGAAGGTAGATCAGCCACTAAGTCTTCCTGCTTTTTAAGCAAGTCGCTGCCAACGCGCCCAGATGCGCTGAACTCATTCGCAGTGAAGGCAACGGCGCGCGGCATATGTCGCCACGAGCACGAAATTATACTTCTCATCGACTTTCAGAGCTTGATCCTGGCTTCCCTTCGACTGTTTGGCTTTTCGTTCTCCAAGAACGTTTGCAGAACGAAATTGCGATCGGGAAAGTGAATTATACAGGAGCTCTAGAGTGAATTAATATCGATTGAGGTCGATTTGGAAGTGCGGCCACTTCAATGGCACCGCGACGTCTCTGACGTCTTTCTTTTCGTTTGAAAATAACATGACTCCACAGTTGACTTTATGATTTATTGATATAATGAAATTGTACAATAAAACGCCGTTTTGCTTTAGCGCTCCCCTTGTCTCCGTTCCTGCACTTCCATTGGTGTACTAGCCGCGTTCTTTTCACCGTAACAATTGCTTGAGAAGATGCTGCTGAGGTCATAAATTAATTTGCCTGACTTAAAATTTCAGGCACAAGTGCCAAAGAAATACTTTTTTTGAAGTCGCGTGCTTTGCCAAGAAACTGGTTACGTACGTTGAAAAAAAAAACACAATAATTTTGGCCTGATTGCTGAAAGTCTTGGTTTGTTGTCAGAACCCATACATTTCGACAAATTCAACATTGAAAACTGTTTTTTGGCCAAATAATGAAGCGTTATGTGCAATGCACACTCAATTGTGGACAAAGCAAACACAGTGTAGATACAAACACAGGGTATTTGCTGTTAAATAAAAACACTCGAAACAAAGTTGAATTCCACTGACAACTAAAAACATAAGCAACATCAATAAATTTCTACAACAATACTATAAAAACAAAATCCAATGGTGTACTGGGGAAAAGCGAGGTACGTCATCCTTTAGTTTAGTTGAAAAGGGAGCAATGTTCCCATATGTACTGATAAAACGCCTGTGTTCGACTTACGTTTTCAGCTTTGTGGTATTCTCCACAGACGAAACACTCAATTGTCGTGTTTGCATAGCTAAAAATATATTTTTCTTCACAGAGTTTTCCTCACTTCTTTTTGACATTATACTTCTAATAAAAAATTTTTCATTTTCTATGTAAAATGCCAGTTGTCATCAGTAATTAACATTAGTCTAATTTTGCTACACACTCTATTGTCTAATTAACAATTAGTCTAATTCTGCTGCACACTTGCCTGTCACTATCAAGGTTCCTTTGCAAATAAAGTGACTTATACATGCAAGATTTATTCTTAATTCTTTTGTGGTTTCCAACCTCTGGGGAGATTTCTGAAAACCACGAAAAAATTAGGAGCAAATTTTGTACGTATAGGTCACTTGGTGTGCGTCATGTCGTATGTAATCACGTTTTGTTGTACTTTGGTGCATCTGGAAACGTAGGCTACCCATCAGCTTCTTTGTCCAAGCAATCTTGCAGAGATCCCTCTAGATTTCATTTTCGGGTTCTATTTCTACAATGACTGAATGATGTGTATTGATGTAAAGCTCTGCTTACATACCTATTTCAGTTTTATTAATTTGCGAAATACTAACAACTCATGGAAGAATTTTCATTAAGAATCAATGGTATCATCTAGTAGAAGTCTTTTCATTCGTTCAGTACTTAAGCAGTTGCTTTTATGAAATTGTTTTATTACGAGTAGTTTGCAAACGTTTGCAGTCAGTTTTGTTTTGTCGTAATAAGTGACCTGCTTCGTAACTGAAATTCCTGTGTTTTTGTTTGCAATTCTTTTCAGAAATGTTTATTTTTTCGTCACCAGCGAAGTGATAGTCAAATCTTTCAGGCAGACTGCCTACCTCTCAACTTTAACAACTGAACAATACCGAGGTGGAAACAATGGAGTCAATTTTGTTTTCAAAATCCCGTTGCATTTTGCTGCGGTCATTGTGATGGTGCCGCGAACAGTTGCAAAGCGTTAGCATTGCAATCGACATATATCAAGCAATGTTTAGCAACGAACTGGGTTTTACGCATGAACTGTTTCCACTCCCTGAACAAGCAACACGGAGTCAACCTACGGTCAAAGATTTCGCAAACATGACTTTTACTGGCAGTGGTCCGAGACCCATAAGACGCACCGCTTCACTCTGCTAAAAATTTACTGCCTCTGGCTTGCCGCGTTTGTATGGCATGTGACATGAACAGAATATTTTGTACAAAAAATTACAGTTGGTAAGGTTACAAGGGGTTAATATTTTGAAGAAACTACTAATTGGTTTTCAGGAACAAACATAGGCTTGCTTGAGGAGACCAACTCAACCTCTGCTTGGATCATGAATATTTTGTTCGTGGCAGTTTTTCAAGAATGGCGACAATGACTTTATGTTCTGATGAACGTCAGGCAATCATTTTCTTTCAAAATGTATAAAAGAATTTACGTAAACTTAAAAAAAGCGGGTTTCCCCTGCCGTGCATTTTCGCAATTTGTTATAAATTGCCGTCTGCAACAAATATGCAATTAAAATGTCTTTACTATATTTTAAAGAAACGGTCGCTCGGACGTTGGGGAGAACTAATCGCAGAGGGGTTTTCTAGTCGGAATTCCTAGCTACCATGTAAAAATACACATATAGTACAAAAACGTTTCTTTATGCAAAAAAAATTCTCGAAAGCTAAGGATTTTTCTAAATGACGTTTTTATTGCAATTGAAAGATATTTTCATTTTGTCTAGTTGCAAGCAAAACAAACGTAAGGAATCAGCAACCGAAACTCTGTGCATTCTCTGTGCATCACAGCAACAACCGAAAATCTCCACGTGGACTAATTGAAAAGCATCTTGTTGAGCTGACAAGGTTTTGCGATGAGCTTTCATTCAAACTTTATTTTTATTTTAATCAACCTTTGCTTTTGCACTTCTCTGGTTTGCTTTTTGTTGGTTTTATCTTTTCCTTGCGCGCAGCGAAAATAACGCCGAGTCCATTGTGCCATATCAGCCCACAGCAAAACGCTTTATTAATTTTCGTTCTTGTGTTGCGATTTTTCTGTAATAGAAAAACAAAGGGGAATGATATTACAAATTCCTATTCGAAAAGCACAGATACAAGCTCAGTCGACTCACTTGACTGCACCATGCGGCTTTGCACGCGGTAGAAAAATTAGCCGGTATAAAACGGTTTCGGTAATGAATCTCCAACCAACAGTTCAGGTCTCTGACCGTTTAAGTTCGCGGTATGATTTCAAGCGCGATATCTTTATGCGCGGGCAGTCAGTTTTCTAGTTGACTACCGTCAAACGCCAAGAAGAAATGGCTTTCGCGAGCGCTCCGCGCGGCAAACGAGTTGAGCAAACCGCACCACATCAGGTCTGAAGGAACACTGGGCACCTTCTGCCTGAGCAGAGCTGCATGGCGCGCTCGCAACTGCGATAACCATCGGGAGCATTTGTTGGTCTTAGGTCTCCTTCAGGCAAGAGCAGTCAAGTGGGCTTGAACACCGCGACCAGGGCAAGCATGCCAGCAATAGATTATTTTTTTCTTCGTTTTAGTCGGTAGGAAGACAGGTGAAGGTGATAGCAGAATGCAGAGCTTTACTGCAGGTGCGCACGTTTTGAGTGAGCATTGCGCGAAAATGTTGGTATCATAATGTATGCTGGATTTGCAAACAAATGGATTTCTGAATAGTAGTATGATAGGGATTCTCATCTTAAACACTATCAAGAATTACAAACGGCGAAATGGTAGCTGCATTTGGTTTTACAAACTTATCGAATGAAATGGGTATTGTTTCAAAGCTGCAAATGATGACTTTATAACAAACGCCATCAAAGGTTTTCCGTTTTTGTGACTTGAAACTTTCATGGTAACCCGTTATTCATTAAATGTCAATGACTGGTGAAGTTTTCCTTTCAAAATTGTTGTCGTTCACCGCAGTCAACTGCTATTCCTGGAGCTTGTTGCGTAGCGTGCACGAATTAACTCTGAAAAAATTAATGAAGCGATCCGGATGTAAAAAATGTTAGGGTTCCCTTTTTCGATAATGCGGTTTAAAAAACTTTGATAGCAACATTTTTACACCAACTTTTCTTCAAGTGTGATTAAAAACCCGTCTACTGTAGAACGCATTGAATACTTCACGTTGATTTGAAAATATATCCCCTGTAAATTAAAAAAAAGCTTTTGAAGAGAAAAGTTTTGTGCAGATTTCTTTTCACAGCAGTAAAACTCTCAAAATCTTAAATTTCAATGCATGAAGACAAACTTGGCGAGGTAAAGCCTGCAGTAAACCAAACAGTTGTTTGCTCGTAAAAAAATGAATAAGATGTCCACATAATTCTGGAACGCCTACCTCCCAATGCCAGTCAGTGAAGCTTGCAAACGTTCGTTACAACTAGGATGGTACTGTACTTTGGCATCAAGCAACATGACAGCGTTCGATTACGGTTAGTGTGTTTGGTCATTATCTTGAAAAAGAGGCTCAATTCGCAACTTTTTATGAAATGTGTTAATTTTCAGTGTAGTAAGAGGGCAATGGTGTGTGAGTCAACCTTTCGTAGCAGGCTTCTCACTGGTAGTAATGTTATCGGGCCATGTTTCTAACTTGGCGAAGATATTGTCAGTGCCCTGTGCTCAGGCTAACTTATGGCTAATACTTCTGATCTCCGCTGGAACACTCGTTGATGCAGTGGAAAACGGAGGTCAGTATTGAGTCCTTTATTTGTGCTTCCAATTGTTGTTACCAGCGCTCTGTGACTTGTGCAGCCTAACTGCAGCCCTCTATTGCATGCAGTGCAGACGACTTCTCACCGCAGCTTGCTTATTAGACAAACTGCGTTCGGGTGTGAGATACCTACGAAGCACGAAAGTTCACTGACAAGTACAGTATGCGCAGTATCTACCTTGTCCACCCTGTGTTTTGCTGTTTGTTTAAGAACAAGGAAATAGAATATCCATAAAAAATTTCATGGCTGGTTGTGGAGATTGGCTGTGTTTCTGAATCTTACGACAACTCTTGCACCTTGCTATACAGGGGGTAAAACTAAACTAATAAAAATATAGCATTTAACCAACCAAAAATGAAGAAGAGTTGCATTGAGGAGGTAGTTCTGTAACAGAAAAGTAAATATTATTAACCTACGTTTTTGCTTTCTTTGCTCCGAAAACTTAAAATAAAAATCGTGAAATTCAACATCAAACAAAAAACAAATTAGAGTATTACAAATCAACTTCTGCTACAAGTTTGTTGGAATTTTTGTGTGTGTGTGTCAGAAATCGCGTGTTCGGAGGTTTAGGGAAGAGAGTTTTTGTAAAACTTACATATTGTGGAAACAAAAATATTTCAAGAGATGTAAAAGGCCACGAAAGCCTTCAAAATATTTTGCATCCAACACTTTCAATACTTACTTAAAGTTGAAAGTAAGCTTCTTTGGAGCAAACTAATAGAATCAGATGGTTGTCTTGATCACACTGCTGTTATATGTTACGCGTGAAACTGTAAACTTCCAAAAACTTCCTACATTGTCGATGGAGCGGTAAAATTATCATGTAGACTTCAACCACTTCCAGCCGCAAAGCGCTAAGTACGAGTCTGCGATAGTTCTTCCGTGATACGGGCCGTCAGTTTTTAATGAAGTCTTCCCAGATGCCGTCGATTGATCGTTACGGGCAGTGACGTTTTTACGCGCGCAGCTCAAAGATCATTTGTTACCATTAACTCGCCCACCGACGCTGCATTAAAAATTAATGGTAAGACGTCCGCTCATCTGAAACTTGATATACCTTCGCCGATCCTGGGCCCATGTCAAGGGACCAAGGTAACAAGTATGTTTGCAGAAGGCCGAACAATCGACCTTTCGTCAATCGATCTTCAGATCTTCGACGTGCGGCTGGCAAAATGTGTGTCGTGTTATGGCGATGCTAACGCGATTGGTGCCCGGTCTGGTGAACTGTAGGCTTTGAAATGCTATTCTGAACTACTGTTGTGTCGTTTGAGTTTATGGCGGGCAGTTCGAAAAAGAGATCTGTTCTGACCACGTGCAGTTCAGGCAAACGTCAAACAGCATCTTGGGTAGATTGTCATAATCAGCACGAGAAGGTTAATTTTAACTTCGAGAAAAGCTAAAGTGCAGCTTTTTTGTTTGTTCCTCTGCTTTTTTCAGTTTTTTTGTTTGTTTCCTCTATTTTTTGCCGTAATGGACGAAAACAGTAAATTTTGCAAAATCAAGTGCCTGCGCTTTGTGGAGTTGTCATAAAACAAAAACAGATCCATTTTTCCATACCAGGAGAAATTGTGCAGGCGAACGTGAATCAGCGTGACAACAAACGGAAAAATTTTGCTGTTGTTTTATCATGTCTGCAGTTTCCATCGACGTTGTAAATACCAAATTACCTTTCATCCAAGTTTCAATTTTCTAATTGAATACGTGCTGTTTACACGTGTGGGTTAACTTAAGTAAACCTGCAAAACTCTATCTTAACAGATTTTTTTTGAAATGTCGTCCTGCGCAGAGTTTTTGCTGTTATCTTAGCTCTTAGAATAAGGGGTATGAAGCTAAAACCTTAACTTCTTTGGGTGCAAAGTGCAGATATAACCTCTGCTCTACAGGAAATGTTGCTGTTAAGTATGTTGCAACTGGCGTGAATACCAATTGTACTGCTTTTTTCGTCTAAGCCTCGCTTGAAATCCTTTCTGCTTTTTTGGCAAACAGGAGACAAAAGCTTGTCAGCTCCTGTTTGCTCTTTTCGAAAATATGAAAATTCATAATGATTCCCCTTGATAGAATAGCAAATGACTACTAACGACGCAATAAAACCTTTGATGATTTAATGCCATTTTATGTAATGCAAATTTGACGAGAACTTACAATTAAAATCAAAGATTTAATTTGAAACAGACCAACATACATGACGCACCATAAGTTATATTGACACATTTCGTAAAAATATAACGGATTCAATCATTTTACACTAGGGTGTATTTTACAACAGCAAAAATCCATTAGGTCTGCGTGTGACTGCAAATACTTTGCGTTTCCAGCATGTTTTGAAAGTGTGATGTGATGAAGAAGAAAACGCTCTGAAAAATAGTTGAATTATTAGGAAAATGCAAAAGTTCACCAGCATTCCTTAAGTGGCTATTCTCCATTATTTGCAAAACTCTGCCGCGCTAAAAAATAGCCATGCTGCACAATGGACATAACTCTAAGTGCTAACTTGAATTTACTGCGTAAATACCGGTTGACAAAAAGGCGTGTTGGCTCCGCGACGAAGCCGCTGAAAGCGAGCGCAAATTGGCAGGCGGCGACATATGTGGCCTATTCCGTGCTGTAAGGATTCGGAAAAGAAACCGTGAAGTTGTTTGGCCGTAAATAGCGCAATGTGTGCGACATTCCCCACCCGGCTTGCTGCGACTATGACGGCATGTCTAAAGAAGTTGCGGTATTTCGGTCCGCCACGCATTGGACCCTGGACCTGGGTGACCTGCTCTGAAGATCGCGCTCTTTTGAGTGCGCACTGTTTAAGGTGCTGATCAGGCTGTTACAAAGACAAACAACCTGTTACTTACGCAGGGTGAAGGTTTTACTTCATGAAAGTAGATGTTATGTGCAATTGCACAATAAATTACGTGTTCTGTAATGGATGCATCGCTCCAAGAATGCAGTGGGCACAGTAGCTAAGCCGCATTTTCGTCAAACGAGCTTGTCATTCATTATAAAAGTTCCAAACTTTTTTTGCTGTAGATCATTAATCATTCCGCTCTAAATAGTGGTTATTACATATACTGTACAAACCAACGACCAGGTGGCCAGAGTTCTTCAAAGAATCTTGCTTTTTTAGCTGAAGCTATCAAATTTGGTGGAGAGAGAAATAATAATATTGTGATGAACATAAGAACCTCAAATTGCAGAATGCTTTTTATAATTAGTAATGTTTCCATCAACTAAAGTAAGCATCACTACATCTGAGAAGAAAATACACGGAGATATATTGTCATTTTACAAAGTGAAGAATATTTTCTAGATGGTGTTTTTTATCTCTTTTCATGGTAATGGCCATGGCTTATTCATGCATTTTTGTGACACAAATCACGAAGTAACACGAATGCAACAAGAGGAAAAACAACAACATCAAAGAGCAGAAAATAATTTTATGTTGATAATAATACAGAAACATTAGAACCTTCAGGTTTCGCAAATAAGTGATTGTGTTCTAACATGTTGAATCACAAAGGGTTGGCGAAAGAAAATACGCGTCAAGTTCTCAGCCAGCTCTGTTGCTAGAACAGATCAATTTTTAATTGGAGATGTTTCACAAGAAGCAAAAGAAAAGTAGCAAAATGTTTCGAATCAGTGACCTAAATGACAGCTGCGGCCGTCGGGGGGCATTGATGTAAATGTGGGGGCAGTGACGTAAATGACAGCTACAGCCGTCGCTTCCTGTCCCTGTATTCCTGATAAAGTATTTTGTGCTTGGTCGATGCAGAAATAAACTGACTGAACTGAACTGAACTGAATCAATGTCAGATAAAATAAGCAAACAAAAAAACAGTGGGAAAAAGCATGTCTGAGCGCCGGGGGTGAGAAACTGTAGAGGTAAAAGATATAAGGGAAAAGAGATTGCACTAAAACAATATTACAGAAAAGTGACAAGCATGTGAAACGAAATCAGCAGGAATTTTGGCAAGATAGCAGGACGTTTTTATATTGTTTTCCAAATGAGTAAGGCGAGAGAGATTTCAAATTTTCAGGGATATCAGAGCAAATTTTGGGATCAATACATTTGAGAAAGCTGACTCAGAGACGTTTTCATTCTGGGTAAATGATATTATTGCAACTTAGCGTAGACGTTTGGTGCTCAGAAAAAGCGCTCTGACAAAAAGCCGTTTTTTTCTGTTAAGTTTCTGAAGTTTGTTTACAGGAAATATTCTTTTGGTGTTTTCTTTCTTGTTCGCCGTGAGTGGTTAAGGTCTTTGCTGAAAAGAGAGCAAACTTTCCAATCTAATGAGACTTTAATGAAGTCTTCGGGCGCGTCACAAGTTGGCAAATTGTGACGTTTTTGCGTAATTGAACGATTACAGGAATGCATGCCAACAGCTTACCCACTAAAGGTTGTTGAAACAAGCCTTGACGGAAAAGGTATTAAAGTTAGACAGGGGAAGTGAATACAGTTGCTAAAGTCAAAAGTCATAACGTAAGGCTTTGCAATCTTACTGCATCAGTGCAATCATTGCGATAGAAACACTTTCAACACATAATACAGGCGTCAATTTTTACTTCGTTTATTATGAAATATGATAGAGCCGCTTGTTGATGCGGTAATAACCTAACCAATGAACAAGAGCACTGATGGTTCCACAAAGGATTGCATCTGGTGAGCATGCTCACTTGCGTTTAGTCAAGTGAAAAACGTTGACTCAACCTACATGGTGATAACGTTTGCTGGCTAAACAGCCGTGTCTGCTAACAAACACAGCTCAGAACAATTTTGATCAAAAAGTTTTCAAAGCAATACAATCGTAACGTGCAGCCAGTGTGTCATAAAATCCAATACGGAAGCAGGTGATAGGTCATGTTGTCAAATAAACATGCTGCGCAGCTATCAGCTCGCAAGCACGTTGCACATGCGCAGTAGACACAGCAATCACCTTTTCTGAACAATCGCTTTGCCAGGCATAAGCGCAGTTGATCAAGCAGCATGATTGACGCTAACTGTCCACATAAATGTAGAACCGTTTTTGAAAAATTATCTTGTGAGTTTTTGGAAGAGGTTTGTTGCAACAAAGGTGTTTTCCCCTTTAAATGCCAATCGTTTTTTATATGCTTATACTGAACAAATACCTCCAAAGAACAGCACTACAAGCAAGCGTGTTCCTTTCACAACAAATAGAACTAACCAGCAGCACCCAAGCGTCGTTTCTAGTAGCATGAAAATGATCAGTAGCCACTGTAGCTGGGTTCGCGTCACAACTCTAACATCGACATCTGCACTTCCTCAACATTTGAAGCTCTGATATACACAATGCAAAAATGCTTGGTGTGTTTCTTTTTTGTTTTTTCAGCGACTGTTGCTCTTTGGCAACTCTCCAAAAAAATGTCATATTCACAGTATAATCAAGTGTGTCAGTGGCTAGCTGGAGTAGCTCTATAAATTTCAGATTTTCATTAGAGATAAGGTGTTCAAAGACTTGGCCGTTCGATGACTTGGTACAAGAAAGAATCGCTTGTCTTGCAGATTCATCTTTTGATTGCAAATACTTGTTTTCCAAGCTAATACGGGGCATCACCCAGTGTTCAAATGCTTTTCAAAAAACTAGATTTCGTTCCATTATCATAAAAAAGCATGCCTGCCAACATACAGTACAAGCTATCGTACGTCGTTTGTTGGGCAAGGTTAGAACCACGTTTGTGTGACAGAAGCTTGCCCAATCTGTCAATGCTTACATTTGCACAATTCCGACATGCGTTGAAAAACAACTGCAGTGGAAAGCGTAGAATTTTATATTTAGCTGTCATGCGGCAGTGAAAAATTCGCCGAAAAGGAGCACACTTCTGAGTATGCCCAGCCCGTGCATTAGCACCGTAAGAGTTCCAGCAGTGACGTCCGTCTGTCAGCTGTCACTTCACGCTTGGTTCGAACTTAAAAGGACTGACCCCTGACCTGTACACCGCGCATGTACTTGATCGTTCGATTATGCGATAAACACAGTACTTTGAGGTCGCCTTGATCGTCACGCACGGATAAACCGTCGTAAGGCGGTTGCGCGGTCTTTCGCAGGACTTGCGTTTGTAGTGCTGATCAAGATTCTCCACCCACGCAACATGTGCATTGCTCAGTCAGGGTAAAGTGAAAAGAAAGAAAAAAAAACTTTGCATTACGTCCATATTAGGCAAAGGCAAAAATTTCAGGACTCGTCACTTTCCAGCAAGGCTTTGCGGCATTCTTTTGGTGACAAGCATGTTATTTTTCACCACAGCCTTCAACAGTAATATAACATATAACGAAGTTCCCACTCCGAAAAATGACAATTAATTTGTAAAGCTAAACACATTACAAACCTACATTATCTTCAACTTCCGACGGTGCTGTTGAAATTACAGCATTGCCAAAAAGTTTGTCTTTAAAAAAAAAAAATATTCACAGCTTGCACCCTTACTTACATGGCCGTTGGTTACTTATAATTTAAAATGCAAATTAAAAACTAGTTTATTTTGGCTTACAAATTTTACAAGGCATATCGTGGATTTATTGCCCAGTTGCTTTGCATAAACCTTGGTGCTCTGTAATAATTCGAAAATGTTTGTAAACACTAGAAAAGAGCTCTATGATGTTGCTATAAGGTGATCTTCGTTACAAGAGCATTACTCATCAAAGTGGCATTTTCCGACAGTTTCATTTAATCAAGCGGATTGAGAGATTGGGCAAAAAATCCGCATAACCGAGGTTAATCAACGATTTTCTGAAATGTGCAACTTCTCCTAATGGGTTAACTCACCGATGGTCGAACAAGATAAGAAAACTATCCGTAATACCCGGTTGAGTGTGGTCGATTTCTGTGATATTTTTTGTGTTTAATGCAGCATTCCTTCTAAGCTAATTGATTTGTCAATTTTTATTTTTTAATTGTAATCTGTAATCGCATGTTTTCAAGTTTTCGCTATGTTTTTCTGTGATTTATAATTCTATTCAATTCCACTTGTAAGTAACGATCAGAAAGTCTTGGTTTCCGTGCTGGGATTACTTCACCTCAAAAACCACCTTCTAACTGGTTTTGCCTCACTAAGTTCGTGCTGGCCACTTCCTATCCCTGCTGGTCTTGTCATTGTTAAAAACAGAGCGTGTTGCTACAAGTTATAGGAGCAAAACGTTTATTTCAAACATCATTAGCAGTCAAAAAATATGTAATGAAATTATTGGACAAGTGCTACTTTATTGATACCTGTACTGTAATTATAGCTCTGGGCAATGTATAGTGCAGAAGGAAAAGTTCGGCAAAGCATTTTCTGCGGCGGTTTAACGTAGTGGCAAAATTTTTATCCTAATTACCAATTGTAAAGAATACATCTTAGAAGATCGGCGAAGACATGATCTTTGGAAAATTTTCAGATGAGAGCCCCTTGTGAAGCGTTTCTCAAACCTTTCTGTGTACTGGACCCTGGTGGAAGTATAATGTATACACTACACCAGCCTTGATTTTGTCGGGAAACTATCGAAAAAATCAAAGTGACACATTAGGATTTAAAGAAAAGCCGTTGTGTTGGACTATTGTTCATTAGTCGTTAAGTTGATTGAACTGATCTTTGTAAACCTACAGAAAAACGTACTGATGAAACTATCGAAAAGTAGTTTTCGAATCTCGTGAACGAATTCGTTGAATGCGCCGAATAAGAGTGTAAGAGTTACATACAGTATATTAGGACCAGGGCCGCAACCAGCTGAAATTTTCGGGAGGAGCAAAATGATTGTAACTTGTTGTTGTACATAACAACTAAGCATATTTTCGAAAGTTTCTGGAGCAGGCAATTGCCCGGATGCTCCCCCGGTTGCTAGGACCTGTACGTTTGGTGAAAGTTATGACACATATCGGAACAATTTGTAAAGACAAAGTACAAGATACGATTGTTCGACTATTGCAAAAAATCAACAATATTTAATTCAACCAAATGCTTGGTCCATAACCGAAGAGTGACAAAATGCTTTCAAAGTCTCTGATTCGCAACGTCTTCACGCATGACAACTAGTTATATTGGAGGGGTGGGCAACCCGCGGCTCACGAGCCGTATGCGGCTCTTTCCCGGTTTCGTGCGGCTCTTACGTAATTACGAGAAGTCCCACTAAATAACATGCATGTCAATAAATAGCTTGTAAAGTCATGTCATTGTCATGTTGGCGTGTGACATTTACAATAAATCTAACTGAGCAAAGGTATGTGTGTGAGTGAGGAAGAGATGGGGTGATGTTCATGTGTGCCCATTTTTATGATGTGGCTCTTTCTGCGGTAACACAATAAGAAATGTGGCTATTCGTCTCTGACTGGTTGGCCATCCCTGTTATATAGTTTTGTCTTTAAAAAATGAATTTCACTATTTGAGAAATCGTTGACTCGTGCAGCTCACCCCACTTTCAAAACATACCCCCCATCTCGCCTGGAGGGAAGAGAGGGAAGTTCACTACGTCTTCAGTGTGAAGCAGTCGGATTTCCTCCTCCAGTGATTACGTGGTCGAAAAACGGACAAAAGATTGACGAACGGAAAGTAAATCACATGTTCTTCTTGATATAGTCGGCTTTCTAGTCTGTGACAGCCTGGTGCCAATTGCTGTTTCAGTTATATGTTTATTTTTTCAGTTTTTTAATGCTCACATGACAGAAGCAGCCTTTTATTGCTTCTGTCATGTGTTTCCAATTCCGTGTAAACATGAGAAGCTTAAGCTTGTTTTCTGTGAAGAAACCACCACTTTTCCTATGAAGTGCACTTTAATTGAACTTGCTTACCAGTGTGGTTTTACTTTGCTACCTTAGTCATGTTGGTGTAAGTTACTTTTCCTTTGTAAAGATTATCGTGATAAAGCTGATCTCAAAATACGAGTAGTCAGAAAATAAACGAGATCACATTTTGATCTCAACGATTTCCAAAACCTGAAAGTTTCTTTTATTTCCTTAATGCTCAGCATTGGTGGCGCAATCAAGTTTTCAATTTTAGTAACCTATGCAAACAGTATGAAAAATTCCGCTTATCCTGCATCTTGACACGTTCTAATTATACGGACGAATGTCTGGTCAAGCTGAAGCTGAAGAAAATGAACTATTTTTCGAAGAGTATTGAAACAGCCTAAAACAACACTCTGAAAGGTTGTTTTTCAAAACGTTGAAGAGAGAAGTCTCCGTAAAATATTTAAGGCGGTCTTTAGTGTCTATCCTAAGGCAAGACAAGGTTGTAAACTTCCAACGTAAACAGCTGAGATCCGATATAAACTTAACTATAACAAAAGATTTTGCGCAAGTTGATCAGAATCTTTCTAGCATTGAAAGTGATTCAAACGAATTTTTGCAATAATTAGTCCTCCCATTTGAGACATAAATTTTCCAAATAACTGTTGACCCTACGAAAATATTATTACTTCGATTTTACCCTGCAAAAGTGGTTGGGTGATTTTCATGTGTAAAAACTGCCGCAGTATTTCCATATCAAGTAGGAGATAAAGATAAAAACTTAAGTCGGGTTTATTATCACAAACTTAAAATATCAAACTTTTTGCGATTTTTGAATCAATATCACTTTAAAGACTAAGGTTTTTGCAAGCTACAAGCTGCATGGTGTCCAGGTTATGCAAAGGCAACATAAACTAACCTCTAAAATCTGTTTGCCTGGTGATACAATCCTCTCTTATGCTCATAAAGAAACAACTTGGTAAAATTTGTTCGGTTTTCTTCCATAAATTGTAGCAGTTGCTCAGTTTATAGATCGTACGCATTTAAGCAAACTTAAGGGTCACCAACACCATTACTGCAGGGTCATCTTCGTAAAAATCCAACGTTAAACAAGCGCATGCAGGATTTAAACCAGGGGTGCACAACCTTTTCGCTATTGCCGGCCGCATCACATTTAGTTTTATTAATCACGGCCGCCAGTGAGTTTCATACTTATTTTTTGCATTGTTTAAGTTCTTCCACACGCTGAGTCAGCCTGCTTTTACACGTCTGTTTGGCCGTCTGCCTACAGAGTATCCTCATACAGTAGACGAAGAGTTTTTATTATTGCACTGCCACTTTATATTTTAAATCACATGTGCACGGCCAAGCGAATTTTTGTTAAAGGCCGCAGTTTGTGCACCCCTGATTTAAACCCTCGCGACTTAAATTGGAACGCATTTGGACATCTCAAACTCTTGTCAGCTCTCCTATTCCATTACTTAGAGCAAATCTTTTCAGGCAACGGTAAAGCTCTTGTTGAACAATCAGCTGAGTTTAATACGTTTCACTGGTTTCTCCATTCTTCTACACAAGCAGTTCATTCGCATTACTGCTAAAATCGGTTTCGGAAACAAATCGTCTTGGCGGGATTTTAAACGTATTGTGAAGCACTGCTATTGGTCATGCTTAATCGCGCGTGAACTTTGTGTTACTTTTTAAAGTTTTCTAAAAACATTGTGCCATTGGACCACGGTCAAGCAGTAAGCAAAGGATTGATGTAAGCCATATTTCATCGAGTTGGTTTGTTTTTCAGTTGCATTAGTTGGCGTGAAACACGACTTGATGCAAACTATCATGTTTTAAGCATTGCTTTTTCAATTCTAAACTGTGGTCTCTTAGGCGCTCACGAAATGCTTTCGCTATTCTCTGCGCAAAAGTAATTAGCGTTACACATTTATCCGAAACGCCATGATCCACGCCGACGGATTAAGATAATGGATTTTCCACGTCTAGAAGTGTCAGGACTCCGATTATTCCAGTTGTCTCGTGATCTGCAAATTCCATTGTCACTTCGACATGACGTCATTTCCTAAACTGGGAGAAAATGCAAACGTGCAAGTAAATACACCAGGTTTTCTGGAGCAAGGAAACCAGTGGGCGGATGAAGTGCCTAAAGAACTTTAGAAATGCAATGTCAACAACACTGCCGTATGGCAATTCTCAGATTTTGGAAGCTGTTGTTATGTAAAACACCTGAGAAATTTTGATGAACCTAAGAAAATTGATAGGCCTATTATCTGCTAAATGTCATGCTCCAAAACTTGGTGCACAAAATTTTGAAATACGTGCAGCAGTCACAGAAACGAGTTAGACTTTGGGGGGAAAACGTGAAAATAAGCCAAAGAAGAACTATAAGCAACAATGTGACTTTTTGCATATACCAGGAAAAAATGTAAACGAAATTTGCAAACCGTGTGTTTGTTTTAACCGTTGTCTTTGCGCATAAAGGTATAAAGTTAGTTTTTCCTCATTGGAGCTTTTCAGGGTCTGGGTGCTATGCAAAGGCTTGCTCACGATTAGAAACAAACTTTATGTCAATGAACGAGTATAATTCCGAAAAAATCTTGTGCCTCGAAAGCTGATTTTCAGCAGTGCAGACCTTTGGGCGAAGTGGTTTTTCTGCTTTGCAGGCGCAATAAAAGGACACACTTCTTAAACACCAAAAAGAATGCAATAAACCGTCTTTCGCTTTTTGTGATCACCGCTGCGTTAACCGTAGCCTATTCACCTAAATACTTGTCTTTTTGAACACTTTGCATTTCCAACGCAGACTGACTATCAGCTAACAGAAACTACGCTCACAGTCCCCTCGTTGACAAGATCACACGCTGGTACGTACGTTTGCCGGGCTCAAAATGTTGAGGGGTCATCAACTCGTCGTACAACGGTTTATGTATCAGGTGAGTTTCAAACTCATCATCATTTAAAATCGTCCATTGCGTGTCAGTCTTTTACTGCAATCAGTGCTTGATGATCAAACTTCTCTTAGCAAAGTTCGCATTCAGTTTTAATAAATTCTCATACAAAAGTGCTTCAAGGCGTTATAAATGTGTAATTTAACCAGTATAAAGAAGTGAAGTATGTGGTAACCTATCCTAAAAACTTTTTGTCACGCCAAATCAAACATCAGCAGCCTGACAAACCCAAAAACAATTTCATGAAAAAGACCTTGAAAGGCAGGAAAATGTGTGAGTCGTATAATTGTGGCGCAAGTCAATGAATAAATAATAACTATTACTCAATTTTAACACCGAAAGTAACTGGACGAAAATCAACTGGTTGTTTTTGAAATTTTGCTATGAATACTTTGCATGGTATCAGCATGTCTGTTTAATTGTAAATCAACTCACCTACGCACGGAACGTTGTTATGGTAAACTCTACAAAAATGCGTCTGACAGTATTTTTAAACAACCCCTGTAGTGGATAAGCTTATCTCAATACCAGAAATGATGGTTTCACTCATATTATTCTTTTGTCTTTTTTTATAGATTTTTGAGGAGCTATCGTCTTGTATATCTAACCGTACATTTCAATGGCAAAGCCAAAAACATTAATCAAAGCTGAGGTTAACAAAAGCGGAAATGCCATTGTTTATAAAATAGCTTAACACGAGGTTTATCCCACCTTAAGCTCTTAGTTTATCTTTTAAAAAAATTTACTTTCAAAATTAGAAAAATTGATCAATTTATGAGTTGCTTCTGTGTTTGTTTGGTCATGCGGACTACAGTAAGCTCTATCTTAGTTAAGAGACTTGGGCCAATTTCATCCGAGAAAAATTTATGTTCTTTTTGTAGCTCCGCCACGGCTGTACATGACTCCGGAAGACAGGACTGCGAATGAGGGGGATGGAATTTATTTTAATTGCAAAGCCAAAGGCTATCCTTCCGACATTACGTACAGGTATATAGTGCTATTAACGTAGGGCGCTAATCGAAAGCAGGTGCTTGGTTTACTCCGCAATGCAACGAAGCAATTTTAAGAAATGTGCTGAGGACGTTCTTGGTGTTTTGTTTGTCAGGAAAACAATGGAGTGATAAGGATTGCAGTTGGAATCGATATAACTATAATAAATTGCATAATCCTTTCTTTATGAGTGACGTTCGTGTATTAGTATACGAGGTATCTCACGCATTTCAAAAATTCAATAATCTTGTTTGCTAAACAAAGCTTTATTAGCTTGAGAAGGTCTCTAACGATTTTCAGGGTTGATCACTCTCAACATTTTTTGATACTCTTCGGTACATGTGAGGGTAAAAATGCAACAATGCAGTTTCAGAACGTTGTAAGCTATGGCATATACGGAACGAATAATGTGTGAAGCTCTATACCAACGGTGGGCAAAATGCGGCTCGCGAGCCACTTGCGGCTCGCCGACGTTTCGTTTGCGGCTCTTCATTTCTACTCCAGTGCCGTACTCCGGTCCTAGTT
>Ga0210059_1000942_pt1 | contig 41436 bp, 30 predicted proteins | sample Ectturendosymbi2_FD_188042 | JGI IMG/M metagenome (GOLD analysis project Ga0210059, IMG submission 188042) | Ecteinascidia turbinata endosymbiont from Florida, USA - Sample 2 (SPAdes) (version 2) | ecosystem: Host-associated > Tunicates > Ascidians > Unclassified | place: Key West, Florida... | reverse complement strand
CCTAACCCCTGGAAAAATCCATCTAACACGCATGCTGGTATGTGCTGTAATAATTATTACACCTAAGTCGCCTCAATGTAATGTAAATAATTGCTGCGAATGAGACATCATCAGCTTTAGTTGAACCCTCTCCAGAAAAATCCACTTTGTGCAAAAAATTTGCAGTGAATGGTTTTGTTGCCACTGACGCGATCGGAAATCCTGAGCGGCATGTGCGCAAAGCTTCGCACCGTGGCAGCAAGCAACAATAGAGATCATGCGTCGCAATCTCTCTTATTATTGCTTGCTCGCTCCACGCATACATATTTTTGTTCTTCACGCACATCTCGTTCGTGGTGAATCACACAATCAACGCAACACCACCGGAGAGGTTGCAACACCACCTTTTGGCTTGACGTTGAATGCCTGGTTCGTCACGAACGGGTTGTGGGCAAAGAATTGCATGCATATGCAAGTGGTGTGAAGTGAACACGCAATCATGAGTGATCATGGGTTTTATCTCTATTGTTGCCTGCTGCCATATTGTGAGCTTTGTTTGCTTGTTCGGGCTCTCCGATAGCAGCAGTTGCATCCTTCTGAATTGCAAACTGGTTGGTCAGCCCTTCATTAAGCGCCAGAAATCCAAGATGTTCAGTATTCAATAAAACTGTCCCTTGTAGATGACACGAATAAAGCACAGAAACAGGTAATAATGCGCAGTTAGCTAGTTTTATAACAAAACATAACTTGCCTTTCAGGCTTTTATTCTAGCCAAGCCATTATTTTCTCTTGTTTAGTCAGCACATCAGTCAACAAGAGTAACACTAAGTGTGCAAATGTAATAAGCCAGGAAGCTGGTTTACAGGGATGCCGGAACAACGGTGCAGCATGGGGAGCAGTAAAAAATTAGGTCAATGGAAAATTATAAAAACAAACAAATTTTGACCAATATGTTTGTTTCTGTTCAGCTACAATATCGACCTCAAAAATAATAACAGAAATTTATTGCAGCCACAGTGCTGCATTGTCCTGAGCCGACCAAAGAGAGAGTCGAACCGACAACCATCGGCATAACAGCATTAGAGATTCCTCACTTTACTAGGCCACTCTGCTGTTACTGATACAAATCCAACGTTAAATGTGGCGTAATCACCACACCATAACCATTCTGAACTTTTTTGTTGCGCAAATAGCTGTAATGGACTTAAAATTCAATTCGATTTTGATAACTCAGGAAATTGCCATGATGCTGTTATGAAAAAGGCACTTCCACCCTCGTTGTCCCCTTTTTCAAAGGGCAGGCTGGATAATACCTCTGTCATTTTCCCACTTTCCAGCGTCCTTACTGGTTTATACTGTATTTTTAGTGCTAAAAGTAAGGTGAGAATTACCCACTTCTTTGTGCAAAATCTAGGGAATTTGCGTGAAATTTTGGGAATTTTGAATTCATCTTTAGGGAATTTCTAGTCAAAATTTGTGGGAACCCTGCTCGAGTCCTCGATGTACCTGCGCCGGTGCCACAGTGCTTGTTGGTTCCGTAGCGGTGCAGTTTTAAGGTTTGACCAGTTTTATCACTCGAGCTTTTTCTAAACCAAGCTTTGACTTGTTTCCTCGTAGACGTAAATTTACGTGTACGAAAGTGATTGATTTACGCATTACGGTGCTGTGGAACATTGGGTTCATTGCAAATCGACATCGCATCCTCCCACTAAATTAGCCTGTATCCGCTACTGGCTCTATGGCAGCGGTTTTCAATGCAAGGGTCGCGAGTCCCAAAGGTAGTGATCTCTCTTCGGTGTGCAAAAGCGCAGTGCCAACAGAACACTTGTGTATTGAAACCTCATTCTCGCGCACTAGCAACAGTCCAGATTTGATATCGTATATATACCGCATAGCCTCTTTAACGCTTGAAACGTTTCACTGCCTATGTTCTTACATCAGGGGTGTCAAACATACGGCCCGCGGGCCAAAACCGGCCCGTTACGAGGTTGAATCCGGCCCGCGGGATGATTTCGTAAACTAAAAACTTCACTTGCTTGATAAGTTTATCCAGTCATACTTCAATAACTGGTGACTAGATTTCAATTACTTGAAACCTTAACGCAATTGCTTATATTTTATTGTTTCCACTGTTTTCTCACGTGAAATTTTCCCGTTTTCTGCATATTTTATTTTGCATGTTCACACCGGTTTGAACTTTCAGACAGGTATGTATGAACATGCAAAAGTACAACTACTGTTCATAAAGTTTAACACTAGAACTACGGAAAAAATATACCTTGAGCTCCAGCGATGTCGATTTCCAAACCTTCGGAGTTCTAGGTGCAACTTTAACTAAAATTTGCAAAGTAAAGCTTCTATTCCAATTATTGACCGAAAAATAAACTGCACAGAAATCTGTTCGACAGGGTCAAATTTGAGAATCGGTAAAAACCATTAACTACAGAAAATAGCGCATTGAATCATAAAAAATGTCGAAACGGACATCGCCGGATTTCTAGTGTCAAAAATGCACAGGAATGTTAATAAAAACAACCGACTCAAGCAACTTCCTGTTTCAAATATGTCAACGTGGAGTGAAAACGGGGAGGACATCTTTGTAGTTTTTCGTGAAAACATGAGACAAGGAAACTGTATTGTGGCAATTCCTTGCTCGCACTTGAGCTTTTGCTTTTCCCTAAATTGCTCAGTTTAGCCTTTATTCTGTATTACGTGGCAACCTCGTTTCCCAAAATGTCTTTATCGAAACAGAAATGCATTACTTAAATCTATATGCAGTGAACGTGTTAGATAGAGAATAAATTATGAATAGTGAAGGTGTATAATATTAATTATATATAATGTTTAGTAAAATTAGTGAACAGACATCAAATATGCTTGGTTGCTGAGGAAAATGTATTGCCTGGCAACTGTTCCTATGATCCGTATTTGCCCCTGCTCCAGGGTGGCTTAGGCATGAAGAGCAAAGCTGAAATACATTAAAATTTTCGGTAAAATTCGTCTGCATGCATCTTACAGGTGTGTCGATATGGAAAACATGTTGCATAGCAACCGTTGCTAGGCTGTGTACAGTTTGCGTTGGCTCCAACTCTGAAAATGTTTGGAATGATGTGACCTGCACGCGTGCAAATTTTTATGCTTTTATCATCATCTGAGCAATTTTCACTCCAATCGCTTCGACTAGACCAGGGGTCACCAACGCGGTGCCCGCGGGCACCAGGTTGCCCGCAAAGACCGTGTAAGTCGCCCGCGGGCCTGTTTTAAAAATGACATCAGCATGATCAGTGTCTTCACATTAAAGAACATCAATATTAAACTAAATGAAGGTAAATTGAGCAAAATTTTTGTTTCAGAAGTTTATATCAAACTAGTAGCCCTTCGCATTAATCGGTACACAAGAAGTAGCTCGCAGTTTCAAAAAGGTTGGAGACCCCTGGATTAGACTGTATTGTTTATGTACAACTCAATGACAACCTGTCTTATAATAATCTTTGCTGAGCAAAATTTCAGGCCGTCATGAAGATAGTGTCATAATTTTTGGCCCAGTAAGGCACTTCGGTTGGATATAGCTGGTTTATAAGAACTTCTATTTCTGAGGGAAACGCTGTTCAGTGTTTGTAACTTAACTTGGGAATATATGAATTTTTACACGCGGCAAAATACCTATAGTTGCTAAGCTATATGAAAACATTTCAGGTGCAGATTATCCCAAAAACGATTTTGCATGGTACGATTTTGACCTGATTCTGGGCATCAAAATGCAGAGCAATTAATGCAGTGTTCTTTGACTCAGGTTTCGTCTACACGTTTTAACCACATGCAGTCAAGTAAACCACACTCATTAACTTTAAAAAGAATTAGACGTCCTCTATAGGTGGTAAGCGTGATTTTTGTACAACTATGCATCCAAAACGATTGAACGTGCAGCGTTTGCACAGATTTTCACAGAGCAGAAGTTCTTTGAACAGCTGCTGCATGTATAGGAAAGGCAAAACAGAAAAATGTTTTGTGTTTTTTTACCATCACTGCTAATTTTCAGATGCTGCTGCGAAACAAGCTGAAAGTGCCGGACGTGTTACTCGGATGCTAATTCCCACTGTAGTGGGCATTTTGCTTACAATAGGAGCGATAGGAAATATTCTTGTCATTGTGGTTAGCATCAAAAGTAAAAGAGCTCAAAGGAAATTCGCCCACACATGGCTCATATTCAACATAGCCATTGCTGACTTTACCTACCTGATCATTACTGGTCTTTATTATGTGAGTATACAGTTTGTTCACACTTTTTCTACATTTGTAAGATAGCACGTGGTGCCAGGTGAAGTGAATGTATACCTTCTTTTGAATCTTGTTGTTTTAAAATAACTTGTACTGCCTAGTCCCTCATGCCGTTATGCTAAATGTACTCAGTGTTAAGACAATAAAATGTACTTAAGCAAACATTTAATTGGTATAAAAAATAATGCACAAATCTGAGTTCGTACAAGTACAGGGTCAGAGGTTGCCTGAATCACATTTTCAGACTTTTCTCTTTGGGTTTTATATTCGGCAAGGTTTCGAAAATAAAAGTGACGTTTTTTACGTTTTGTGTGAAGACTTTTTCATGTTAGATGCTACACATAGTCAAGTTGATGTTGAAACAAAGGATGATGTGTATCACTGATTCTGATATGTTTATAAACTCATGCTTCGATAAAATGATTTTTAGGATTTTGTAAGTTTCTCGAAACCACGAAGGAATGTTAACTGCTCTGTCTAACATTTTACCTTGTGTGGTGTACTGCAAAAAAGGTAATTGAATTGAAACAATGAGAGTTTAACAGCTGCACGTGAGAGAGACCACAGTCAAGGTTGCCAGAAGGGTTGCGGAGTCAGAGGTAAAATGTCGGGTTCCAACTCCGACCTTTCCGAAATTTCCGATTGAGACATCGACGCCGACCTTTCCAAAATTTTCGTCTTCGACTCCTTGACATAACGTGAATGAAGTTTGACTGTCATGAATTTTGTAGCAACTAGCAATCAATGGAAATCGTGGTACACAGCAAGAATTCATTGTTTCAATAAAAGTTTCGAAAGAAATTGTACCATTTGCAACATGCACGAGTTAGGATTCCTAAATTAGGATTGCGATGTCAAAAATGTTTCTATTGGACTTTCGAAGTCCAAGTCGGATAAAAATCCGATTCCTAGTGTTCTTAGGAATCCGACTCCGCACAAAATCCCCCGACTCCTTATGACTCCGATTCCGTAACAAATACCAAATTGCAGAAATGTGGATTTTTAAAAGTGGTGTGACATGAGAAAATGTTCTTTGGCTTGCACGACATAGTTTCGCATGTTTTTGGCTTTTTTTAGTAGTGTTGGCAGAAAAAAACATTGTTTGGCATTTTGCAAATACATTTGATTATTCTACACCTGTTTGGAATTTCTGATATTTCATGATGTAATTTGGCATATTCTGACAAGCGATATGCCGTATTTGGCCCATCTGAACTGCAAAGCCCAGCAGTTTTTCTGGGGCTTCTCAGTGACTGCGTTTTATCATAGATATTTTGTGGAATTGTGACATATCTGACATTTAGACGCTTATGTACCGGATACAAAGTTATGAAAAACTATGGCATGATGCATATTTGCAATTTCATAACCTGCAGTTTTTTATTCAAAAACTGATAGGTATTTTTATTAAGAATTTTCAGTAAGAAGAGATAGTACTTTCGGAGATTAAGGTAGCGTTGAAAAAGCTTGTTGGCGAACTCGAGACCACGGTCCGTGTACAAAAACAACGTCTTCAGCTCGCCTCTGATCAGAATTTTTGCAAAGGTTTGAGAGTAGAATTGCCTGTTTTGTTCTTCAGCGACTCAGCCTATGCAAAGTTTTAAAACTTTTCAACGACAATCAACATGAACGTGTGACCGTTACTGAACATTTTCGGATTTGGCAAGTCAATCAAATCACCTTCGCTTAGCCCACATAATCCCCTTGCGGCAACGGGACTGGTCGTATGTGAGACATGAAAGTCGATAGTAGTGCCGCGATGAATCTGATTACCCAACAATTGTCGTAAAGCATTTGCCCATTTTGGGCAAGTTTAACTCATGGCCTGATTGTAGTAAAAAGTTTGCCAATATTGGGCAAAGTTGATTAATGCGGCTGGAAATTACAATGAAAATAGAAAAATTTCATGTCTCAAACTAATTTACTTTCGTTACAGATAGAACCACAAGCTTGAAATGAGGTTCTGTTTTAAACTTTAAACCGACCATCAATGACGTCTACAGTCGGAATTTTGGGTATTTTATTTACTTTTTCGTTCAGAGCACTTCTCATATTTTTGTTAGGAAAATTGCGTTTGTTCTTCAGCATATACAAAGTTTTCCAAAATCAAAACGTTGTGTTTTCTGATCTGATGCGTTTGAGAAGACTTGCTAAGTTGTACAAAAAACCGCGCGCGCGTCTAAACCTGTCGGCTAGTCCAGTATAAGGGAATAAACAAAATCTAACCATTTTGGGCAAGGAAAACAACGGTGTTTGTGTTATGAGGTATCCTGAGTAGGGTTAATATAAATGAATATCTAGGCAGGATAATGATTTATCCGTATAATAAAAGATAAATCAAGACTCTACAATTTGCTTTCCCAAAAGCACGTTCAAATTCCGGTGCTGAAATAAGAAAATACAGTGCAATAGAAATCTGGTCAAAAATTCCTTTAGAAATAAAAAATAAAACGTGTTTGGCCCTTTTTGTCGCAGAGTATAAGTTTATTTTTACCGACTGGTCGATCGCGAGTTATCAAGAACTGTCCTAGTCGATCTCAGTCGAAGACAAGTTGGCCAGTACTTCAATATGCAATCGCTGGTGAAATGTCACGCAACAGGTGTTATAATAACTCCGTTTCAATTCCTTTTCATGTTGCGACCCTCTGTATACAAGCCTGAACAGCACATCCTCAAGCAGTGTTGCCAAATTTGCGGTTTTCCCGCGAATTTGGGCTTTTTTTGTGGAGTTTCCGTTTTTTTTAAAGATTTGCGGGTTGCTTCTTTTTGGACTTGTTTTAATTGAAATTTACTTGCATTTTGTGCTTGTTTTTTTGCAGATTTCTGTTTTGCGGGTTGCTTTTTTCAAATTTTATGGCACTTTTGCCGTTTCAATTTACTTCTAAAGGCATATTGAGCGTGATTTTGTGCAAATTTGCTCATTTTGGGCTTGTTTTCTCGGATTTGCCGCCCTCATTTTTTATATAATTTTCTTGGTAATTTTTCGTTTTTTTGAAATTTCCTGCCAACAAATGTTGGGCTTGTTTTTCGGTTAAATTACCTATTTTTGGCTTGTTTTTCAATTGCACTTGCTTGTTTTTGCAAAATAACCTGGCATCACTGTCCTCAAGCCAGTTCACCAGATTTGAGTCATGGAGAGAACAGAAACTTCCCGAGGCAAGAAGAAAGTCATAGATGATGGATTCATGTTCACTTTTCACGCTTTTTCAGCTGATAGTACGAAGAAGCTTTGGAGATGTGTGATACGCAGTTGTCAGTGCCGACTCCACACTGATGTAAACGACGTCATCGTAAACCGACTCGGTCACCACACCCACGGAAGTGACGCAGCCGGTGTGGAAATTGCCAAAATTAAAGCAAACACGAAACGTCGAGCCCTGGATACAATGTGATTGCCGTCGCAGATCCGCAATCAAGCCGTCAGATTCACTGGTCAGTCCGTTCAAGAACAAATGCCAAGCATATCAGCAACCAAAAAGTTGATTCAACGTGCACGGGCTCAGAATGAAGCACTCCTGCCAATACCTGCAGATCTGGCATCTCTCCTTGTACCAGACCAGTACAAATTCTACCATCCTTCAACCGACGTCGACGAACTATTCCCACTTGGAGACAGTGGACAAGCCGATCCCAATCGCGTGATGATTTTTGGACGGGACAATCATCGCAACTGGGTCCAAGATATGGATCGCGTTTTCATAGACGGTACGTTTACCCTCGCTCCCCAGCTGTTTAGCCAGGTGTTTGGATTCTAGCCAAGCGTGCAGAATACGCATTTCCCGTGATGTACGATCTGCTACCCAACAAACGCCAAGAAACATACGATGGACTATTCGAATTTATCAAAACGATATGGCCACTTTTCAATCCAACGTCCATATCTCTGGACTTTTAGATGGCAGTGATAAACTCTGTTCGACAAGCATTTCCACGTGTAGAACTTCATGGATGTCTATTCCACCTGACGAAAAGTACGAGGGGCCAGCTTTCCGAGAACGGTCTTCTGCTACGCTACAATGCTGATCCACGGTTTGCCCTCAATGCCAGAATGATAGTTGCGCTCGCGTTTGTACCAACTGACAATTTGGACGACGCTTTTGATGCTTTATCCAACGAAGTGCCGAATGAACTCACGCCCATCCTGAACTGGTTGGAAGACAATTATGTCGATCGACCTGGACGTAACAACCCTCGAAGCCGCTCCGCAGTCTCCGCCAGAGATTTGGGGCATGTACCAGCGCACAATAAGCGGCATTGACAGAACAAACAACCCCGCCGAAGCAGCCCATCGACGCTTGAAAAGAGAACTTGACGTTATCCATCCCTCAGTCTGGAAGTTCATAGATGGTCTTCGCCGCGTCCAAAAGGGGAGAGATGTCATCACATATGAGCAATACGTTAGTGGTGAACCTGGACCAGCGAAAAGACGGGAATATATATACTAGCTGAACAGCTCCTCCTCACAATCGTAAACGATTACAACAACCGAGACATCATAGAATATCTTCGTGGAATCGCACATAACTTCCTCATGGAATAAACAGCAAACTTCCTGGTGCAAAACCTTTCAACAATAGAAAAGAAATTATTTCAGGAGGTTTAGGAGTCATGATTGCGATTAATTCTGAATTATAATGACGAATTTGAAGTATTTGTATTTAATTGCAAGATGTCAATAATGATTTCATTTGCTTGCTGATGACAATGAAAATCATATGTTGATGCTGATTAACTGTTGGATCTTAGATCATGTTTGGGAAAAACTACATAGTTTTTTTTTTAATAAAACCTTTCATTGATTTTTTGAATTCAGTATGTTTAAATAAAACCTTTCGTTGATCGGTGCCAAAAAAATGTGAATTTACCTAGAATCTAACTTTGATTTCCCGCGAGCTGTCTTGGACTTTCCACTGTTGCTAAGTTTCGCATAAGTTGCAACTTTAAAGTTGCTGTTTTTTAAAAAAATAATTAGTAACATTTGAGACTTGACGCATCAGCTGTTAGAAAGCTCTTATCCATCCCCTCGTTTTTCATTTCAAGCGCCGACGTCTGAAACGCCCCGTAATCTTTTGCGGTACGCAGTCTAAGGGTAAGGAGTGATCAAGACAACCAACTCCTCTGACACACAGAACGCAATAGCAAGCAACAGAAATTGAATGAAAGAGTGCATGTCGCGGTCGCAACAACGAATAAAGACATGTCACTCAATAATGAGTTTACGAACTAGGCGTCAAGTTGCCGCAATCGTCGCAAAAAATGGGCCGAATGTTACTTTGGTGTTGAAGCACTAACATTACATTTTAAAGGACAACAAACGCTTACGTCATCTAGTTCCGCATTTGCACGCAAGCAATCGCTTGTCACTGCACTGCTTTACTATAAACTGAGCTTACATTCTGTCCACGTAAAGTCAACTTTACGCCAGTGACGTGACAGGTTGTTCACAAACGCAAAAAACAGTGTTCTGGAACGTTTAGTTTAGTGGCGACTCCAGGTCAAACGCGTCACTCGGGCTCAACACGCCATGTATACCAAGACCACTGACAGAATGCAACCGTTCGAAGCTTGCATCATTGAAATATCCATTTACGTTTATTCTGGCTAGCACTAACATTCCTATGTAACGGTAGTTTCGTAACAATGACTTAGAAGTTCTTACGAGAACTCATCGATTGTTGCGTAACGTATGCTACTGAGAAATTATAATGCCAGTTAGTTCTCTGCATACAAGGCTCATTCATATTAGCCCGAGTTACTGAACAATATTTTTGTTCGTTTGAAATTATTCGCTAGTTAGGAACTTGCCTATGCAAATCCGTTGCTTTAAACATTCAATCTGATATGAATAATATTTAAAAAGTGCTCATTTGCAAAAGGAGTGAACCATCTTAGAGGGGCCACGAGTAGATTTTTTATGCACACAACTGTATTACAATTGGTTTGATCGAGTTTTAGATTGGGATCGTTGGTATAGTAGGTTGCTGCAATGGATCGCGGACTCGCGGTACAACAAAGGTGAAAAACCACTGCTCTATGCAGATCTGTTGCTTAAAAAAAACAACATTTAATCTGATATGAATTATGTTAAAAACACTTAAATGCCTAATTTCAGAGAGCAGCTCAGGCTCTAACGGATGAGCCCGAGTAAAGCGCGAGCGAACGTAGTTGAGAGAACGCTTGCTACGAACGATAGATTTTGATTCAGGTCACCTGCAACATGAATGCGAAAGGCCAGACATGGAACGAAAATACTTGAATAATAACAAAGCCCAACGCATAGACCCAAGTTGACAACCATAATCAGTGAAATGTGTGGTGCCACAAATATACAAAGCAATCAAGCTTGCATTTTACAATATTATTAATCGTTTTCAAGACTGGCTAAGCCCGAGACACCACTGATTCAGTTACTTTGCACGACAACTAAAAACTTTATGCCGAGTAAAATACCTTGCCGACAGCGCTTGCCGCTATTGCGAATCGTGAAGGAAGTACGCTTTGAGTTGACTTCCTCGACCTTTGGTAACTTATAGTATGGTGATGGAGGCAGTGCGCTTTGAATCAAAACGGCTCGACTTTGCATTAATGTAAGATTTGTGCGAGATTTCAGAGTCTCAAGGAAATGTCCCGTGACCGAAACGGCCAGATCGAAACTGCTAGACTGAATCGGCCAGACCGAAACGGCCCAGACCGAAACGGCTCAGACCGAAACGGCTCAGGTCGAAACGGCCAGACCGAATCGGCCAGACCGAAAAGTCCTGCTCCGCTTCTGAATCGTCCCAATAGCTAAAGTGGTTGCAAACCAAGCTGTCCCACTACGCTTTACAACAAAATTGCGTCCATGATACCACGCAAAACACCCCGGGCAAGTAACAGCGCTGGAGGGCTGAGGAACATAAATCACGTCAAATCACAGCACAATGAAGATCAGGAAGCGAAGAAAGTTATATTAGTCGAGGATCAAATACCAAATCAGATAATATTTTCGACTTACTTTTTTAACGGAGAGTTCCGAGAGGCCCGTTTCTTCGACAATGTTCTAGAAGACCTGTAAATTTTCTTCCGCTTTTGAACAACAAATCAGCATGGAGAAGAGAATCACAGCATACTACACACCTTCGGTTTGCAAATTTTTTGCATTGCAGTGAGAAACTACAGCTTTTGTAAAACAATATCCAACAACTGTCTATCTGCTTTATTTGCAGATGGAAGAAAACACAAGCTACACGAATCATCGGATATTTCCACCAGCGTTTTGCCCAGTGATTTTCTTCCTCGGCAATTCTGCTGTTGCTACTAGCATCATCACCATGGGCGTCTTAGGTTGGATGAGATATTACGCAGTTCGATCCCCTCTGGAATTTCAGACGAGCGTTTTCATTTCCAGAAAGTTTCGATATGGAGTGCTTTTGTGTTCGTGGATTTTGGGAGGAACATATGCAATACCCTGCTTGCTTAGCTTTCGCGAAAACGAAGGTATTGCTTTGACTTTCCGTAGTTGCTTTTTCCATGTTTCAGAGAACATAGTTTCCCGAAAGTGAATTACAAACCCAAGCTTGAATTGTAATGCATGCCGGACAGAAACGTTAAATATGTCTTGCCAACGCAGTGTCACGGCGAGCAATCTAGTCTCATTTTGATTTCACAAACTTTTTAAAGAAATGTCGATAAGGTTACAAAAGATTATGAAAGAAGGCGGTCGCTTTTCAAGTTTTTTTTTCGTTTTTGCTTATTCAGAGAAAAAAGATAATCAAGATTCAAGCAAACCATACGATATAAATTAATAGTATCTCAATGACAAGCGAATACCAAGACTTCAACAAAATTAAATTACACTGTTTTTTGTGAAGGTGTAATTTTTAGCAAGCGAACCGTGCGGATAAATTTTAAAATCTGTGCTTTGCGATTTATTTTTTCAATGCACAATGACAAGTTTTTGAGAGTTCGTTGATGATTTGTTGCTGTCGTTCTTGTTCCTATTATAGCTAAAACGTGTAGCAAATGCAAGGGTTCTTGAAACTGTTATCATTGTGGCTTTGTGTCACCAATCTGTAAAATAGTTCAATTGAGAAAGCATGAAATGGGAGGATAGCCCCAGAACCATTTTAATTGTAGTTCTTCAGTTCAAGATTACTCAGTGAATATTACTATGCGCGCAGCACCTTCAATGTAAAAACTTTATCACCCAAAGTTTGAAGGGTGGACTGACTTCAGTGATAGAATATATTTGAAACCTGTGACTTGTGCAAACAAAATGTAAAGTAATTAGATTTCAGCCAAACGTGCGTGATTACATAGACATAATTCACTAAACTTGTTTAACCCTGCTTTAAACGTAATATCAATCATTTCGTTGAGTATACCCCGAGTTTTAAGTTATTTATGGTTTAAACGTTGTCCACTTCTACAATCACTACAACATAATTTTGTAAATGTACAGCAGTTGGTTTTTAGACGCAGTTAGAAGCAATGCCTCCATCCATCGCACCCTGTACAATCCTTGAAATTGCTTTCAGCCTCTACATCCTGAAAAATCCACCCATTTGTTGCTTTGTGAGCGTGGCTTTTTATGAAAATATCACGGAGAAGGCAGATCCAGAAGAAAATCAAACCTTTGCAAGCGAAGTAATACGGTGAATGTATTGTGACCATTTCAAAGTCCACAAAGTCGCGTCAGAAATTTCGTTCCTACCCTTCACTGTTGCAGATAAAAACGTACAGTCGTAAGTAGCGGTGACCATTTCATTCGGCTCGTTTTATCACACGTGTTGTACAGCAAAGGTGGCTCGCTCGTAAAAGCAACAGCAAAACTAAAAAAGAACTTTTCATCAATGGGTCTTATGCATGCGGTTCGAACGAGCGAAACATGGTGTGGTATGGATTATTCATTTATTTTTGTGACTCAAATACGAAATAACACGAATGCAGCTAGGAGAAATACAATAACATCAATCGCGAGCCGTAGGGGAACTAGTCCGCAGAAATTTGAGAAACGCGTCCTGACAATCTTTCGCCTAGAACCTGATCCTTACGCAATCCGCGCATCAACTGGACTGTAGTTTCTTGTTCCATACAGCAATTGCAACGGAATCGAAGGCAACACAATTTCTTGTTATCAAATCCAGTAACAACAAACTTCAGCGGCGATTGATCGTCAACACAGTTTGTGAAACACAACAGAAACAAACTATAAGCATTCTATCAGCGCAGCTAAAAGTACCAAAACAAACTTCGTCAGATTAGCTAAACGTGCGACAAGCGATAAACAAACAGACAAACGCGCGACTCACGCCACTACGGCTATTTACATAGATCAACTAGCATTAGCACATGACTGTAGTTCAACCAACTGCGCTGAACTGCAAAGAGAACGGCTCTCGTAATTAAGCAGATGTCCCAGAATGACAATTAAGGTAGTGAGCGCGCGACATATTAATTCAACAGTTAAAAAGAGAGGCACTTGGCTGCGACTATTTTCGATGAATAGGCACGACTCGAAGACACAACAGCTAACTTCCACTAAGCTTTATTGTGCTAACACTTAACCATGAACAAAACAAGTTTACGTACCAAGTGGTGTGTTCACCACGGCTCAGATATTTGGTCTTTGTAATCAGAAAACTTGCTGTTGCTCTGGGCAGAATTTGGTCTATTTTACGTAAAGCCGAAATCGTCACGAAAGGTCTAGATTAAACCGACCTGCATTTTATCGTGCTAGGCGCAGCGAAACAGAAAAACAACTTTCTGTGTTACGACTGTTCGAGACTGCAAAGCAGACGAAGGTCTGTCCCAACATCCTGTTCGCAGACGAATAACGGCGACAGAAGGAATAAACAGTTACTCAACTCAACGAGAATCCTACAACGAACCACGCCACGGAATAGCAAAAAGGTTGCTACTGCAGAAGTGTCAGTGCAATCCATCACGGCAGTCCATTAATATTAGACTTTAAGGCAGCGTTCAAAGAGTGGATCACACTCTTTGAACGTGGAGAGTTGTACGCATTAAAGTATTGATCACCGCATGCCCAGCTTGAAGCGGTTTAACCAGGGGTGTCAAACATACTGCCCGCGGGCCAAAACCGGCCCGTTACGAGGTCGAATCCGGCCCGCGGGACGATTTCGTAAAGTAAAAACTTCACTTGCTTGATAAGTTTATCCAGTCATACTTCGATAACTGGTGACTAGATTTCAATTACTTGAAACCTTAACGCAATTGCTTATATTTTGTTGTTTCCCACTGTTTTCTCACGTAAAATTTTCCCGTTTTCTGCATATTTCATTTTGCTTGTTCACATCGGTTTGAACTCTCAGACAGGTATGTATGAACATGCAAAAGTACAACTACTGTTCATAAAGTTTAACACTAGAACTACGAAAAAAATATACCTTGAGCTCCAGCGATGTCGATTTCGAAACCTTCGGAGATCTAGGTACAACTTTAAATAAAATTTTCTAAGTAAAGCTTCTATTCCAATTATTGACCGAAAAATAAACTGCACAGAAATCTGTTCGACAGGGTCAAATTTGAGAATCGGTAAAAACCAGTAACTGCAGAAAATAGCGCATTGAATCATAAAAAATGTCGAAATGGACATCGCCGGATTTCTAGTGTCAAAATTGCACAGGAATGTTAATAAAAACAACCGACTCAAGCAACTTCCTGTTTCAAATATGTCAACGTGGAGTGAAAACGGGGAGGACATCTTTGTAGTTTTCCGTGAAAACATGAGACAAGGAAACTGTATTGTGGCAATTCCTTGCTCGCACTTGAGCTTTTGCTTTTCCCTAAATTGCTCAGTTTAGCCTTTATTCTGTATTACGTGGCAACCTCGTTTCCCAAAATGTCTTTATCGAAACAGAAAAGTTGACAAAAAATGCAGAGTTTTCCAACACAATTGGTCCGTTTCCTATTTTTTTATGGAGGTGAATGGGATGCCTGTATGTTTGGTGTGTTCACAGCAGGTTTCAGTGATGAAAAAATATAACATTCGACACCACTCTGACACTCATCATGCCGAAAGATACCGTGGCTTGCAAGGGCAACCGAGGAGAGAGAAGGTGAAGGAATTGATAGCAGGCTTGAAAAAACAGCAATCCGTTTTTACCAGTAGACCAGATATAAGTGCAGCAGATGTGAAGGCTAGCTACCTTATTGCTAATGACATAGCGTTAGCATCAAAGCCGTACTGTGAGAGTGAGATCGTGAAGACCTGCATCCTAAAGGCTGCAGAAATCGTGTGTTCTGAGAAGCTGAAGCTTTGCTAATATTAGCCTGACGAGAAACACTGTGGCAGAGAGGGTTTCGGACATTTCTGCGAATTTAGACAGCCAACTGAAGTAAAAAGGTCGAGTCGTTTGTTATATTTTCGGTTGCATTCGATCAAAGCACGGACATTTCGGACGTTTCACAACAAGCCATATTTATTCGTGGCATTGATGAGACTTTGTCTGTCACTGAGGAGTTCCTGGGATTGGTTCCTATGATCGATACCATAAGAGCCAATGATATTTTCAACTCTCTCGTTGGAGTACTGAACAGGATGGGAATATACTGGTCCCGTGCTGTAGGTATTGATACAGATAGCACGTCATCAATGATCGCGAAAAAAGCAGGTGTTGCGACAAAAGTTAGATAAAAAGTACAGGTTGTATGTGGAGGACGTGAATTTTGGACATTTCACTGTATTTCGCACCAGGAGGCATTGTGTTGCAAATCCTTAAAATTGGATCACGTCATGCAAGTGGTTGTCCGGACAGTTAATTTCATCCGAACCATCACCGTCAGTTTGACAGCCTTCTCAGTAATAAGGCGTTTTTTTATTTGCATGAGGAAATTGAAAACTTTATGTGCAAATAATCATTTTCAGATAAGCTTGAACTTTTTGCATTAAAATTATGAAAACAGTTGGAAGTTATCAATACTTATAACCATGGTGAAATACAGTGATTACATTGGTCCGGCCGGCTTGAGATTAAAGTTTCCTGAATTGGCCCCTGAACTGAAACGAGTTTGACACCCCTGAGTTGAACAAAGGTTGAGACATTTGGTCGCTGCGCGCCGTTGCAGACCGAACCAGCAAGTTCTGATCAGATGATTACTCTATGGAGTTATTTTATTTTTTTGGAACAGACAAAGATAAGGTTTTCATGATTCACACGCAGCATTACAAAGTAAAATTGAAAGAATACTTTTCGGTGTTAATAAAAATCAATCCAGTCAATCATCCATCAGTTTTTGCCTTAAATATTATAGGGCTCTAGGCCCAGTTGTCTGCAACACAAGTGCAAAAACACCAGTTTAAACCTTGACGTGAGATTTCTTATGACAAGATGCATGTCTCAGAAAGAGATCCTTGGAGAAACAACGCCAATGACAACTTTGCACTCACATTCTGAAAGCGAGTTTGGCTTCTTGTTAAATCTCACGAACTACTGCAACATCAATTTAGGATGGAGGATGCGTATGGTGCTACGTGAAAGCGATTTCCTACAAAAAAATTCCTGAGTGGTTCCATCTCGTCTCTTTGTAGAGACTAGTTACCTTAACACTGCGATATTTTGTTATTTTTATTTGATTTGGATGACGGAAACAGGCGGCAGGCCGAAGCCTGAAACTTGCTTCTTGCCAGGGCGGTGAACGTCAGCACTTTTTTCCCATGGAGCGCTGCGGGCGGAATAATTTTCTTTTTGAAAGATTAACCAAAATTAAAATTTTTCTGTACACATTTATTTACAACGTGATAGAACTCATGTCCAGAATTACAAAAAACGAAGAACGTAGGATAATGAATTCACGTGCGATCGATCAGTTATAATTACAGCTGCATATGGAATTGTTATATGAATGCTGTTTTGTAGGTGGCGAGTGCGTTATGACTGACAAGAAAATGGAAAGGATTTACGCGTACATTTCTTTCTCTGTCATTTACCTTTTGCCACTGATAACTTTGCTTTTATTGTATGGAACAATTCGAAGAGTTGTTGCTGGCATCAATCAAAGAAACCAAAGGTCAGTTGACTTATGAGCAGGTATTCGAGTGAAGAATAGTTATAACGGAATACTTTCTGACCTTTTCTTTGTATCATAAATTGAATCAAAAACAGTACAGTAAGTAATTGAGCACAAAAAACATCACAGGCCTAAAATGATTTTGTTTATTGCATTAAAATGAAGTTATTTCTGTGTTTTTTTACAACGATTTACTGTTTGGATTATACCATATCTGTAAGGCATCACTGGTTAAAGTCAAAGCGGTTTGCGGATATACGTCTGCTGAAGAAGAATTCTTTACGGGTTGCTCCGGCATGATACTGGGTCTTGTTATTTGCACATTCATAAGCCAACGCTAAAAATTCCGTAAAGTTGTACAGATAAATACGGGGCATATGAACACATTAAAAGAGCATTTTTTATGTGAAAAGCTATTCCTACTGTACGTTATTTCAAATATTATATTTCAAGTGCAATTCGTCGATGGCAACCAATGATGGTGTAGTCCAGATCCAGACCAAGGTTTCCGAAATAAAGCCCAGAATGGAGACCAGCTGCATTTAGCTCAAAGCAAAAGCCAGTACAGCATATAAAGCCAATAGCAGGCTTAAGCCCAGATTAATCTAGTGAGTACCTGGTAAAGACCAAGCGAAAAATTACTAGGCTGAGTCTAATACCAATCCCAAGAATTCAAATAAGTACTCTCTACTATCAATGGCGTAACTAGAGGTTTGAGCCACGGGGGACAAACTTTGCTGAAGGGGGGCATAGGCCACCGTTTGCGAATGCAATAATTAGTTCTTAAAAAAATCATATACATTACATATTTATGGACTTGAGTCTTCACTTGTTCGCGCCACATAAATATGGGTGTTGTTCTTGACGCACATCTCGTTCGTGGTGAGTCGCACATTCAACCACATGCTAATCGAGAGGTTGCAACAAAGGCACTCGAATAACACAAAAATGTTTTTTTATAGCGCAGTAGAAAGCAGATGTTACATTACAAACAAAAACAACATAGGCGTTCACAGAAATTTTTCCATTGATCGGCAAAGTCGACAGTTCGCTTGCTAATTTCAGGCTGCTGATGATACAATGCAAATGGACGTTCACATTACGCTTTAGCTTTCTACACAACAAAGAAAATGACCCATATTACGGCAACTCCCAAAAATTTGCTTCATTGGCAGCAAGGTTTCTTTCCACATCGTATAAAAGGACGCGATTTAGTCACTTACTGCAATCAGCAGTCATAGTCTCGCTGCATTTCCTGCCACAGATGTCTCCAGTAGTCACATGCGGCTAAACGCCTACTACCGCAACTTAAAGTGAACCTTTGTTGTCATGTTACTGTTACGCAATCAAGGCCAATTTTAGAACTAACCGCACCCAAGTTTCGCTACCTGCCTCTGCAGGCGATGCAGCGGACATGTGTGAACTGCAAGCTCAAAATTGCATGACACCACAACAGTGAACCCGGCTCTTGCGCAGCGTGAGTGTCATATCGGAAAATAAAACTGTCATTACAAGAATTAAGTCAATTAAGCTGCTGACTTCAGGTTTTCTGAGAAATTTTGTTTTTTAGTCCCAATTTCCAGGTGGTGGCAAATTCCCATTTTGTTCTCCCTGCAAACACCCATGAACACAGGAGAATGCCAAACACTGAAACAGCACACCAGCTATATCTAGTCTCACTTATCATCAAATAGGAATCCGGCAGTGGGAAGAAATCAAGACATCTTAACATCAGGTTCTGAGGTAAATGGCTAAAAATGTCGGATGGGGATACTCAGTGGCGTCCAAATGCATATAAATTGTTTTGATTAAGGTATCAAATGTTTTCGCGAAATATTTTTAGCATAAGGCGGACAACCGTTTGTATGCATTTAATTTGAAACACGATTTGACCGTTGGCATTAATTATAAAATCAATTTAACTACCCATTTTGCTTGCGCATAACCTCAACATGGCGGGGGTGAAACAGTAATCATAAGAATTAATGCAACTAAATACTGACTACTTTTTCAAGATATTAATTGAAACTGTGCAACAGCCTTGAGTATACTGTACTAGTCATAAATGTGAACTTTTCAGTTACTGCTATATTTGTTTTTTGTTTGAGTTGACCCATAAACTGAACATCTCCGTGGACATTAAATTGTCGAAATTCAGATCACAAAATTGCTGACCTAGAACATTTCAAGGAGCGTTTATGGCGTTAGATATTTCCTAGGTTACCACATGTAGCCTTTTGAATTATATCATTTTTCACGAAATATTCAATAAATTTGCAGCCGCAAAGGCAAGTAAACTTTGTCTTTGAAGCTGGGTAATTACTAGTAAAGCATTACAGGCTTTTTCAGCTAAATGATGTTGGTAGGGGTGATGGAAGTAGCAAAAAAAGTCTTTCAGCTTTCTGGACTTTCCAGCAGAACTTTGAAATTGCTGTTGTGCTTTCACTTCACGTTTTTGAGCACCAGATTTTATATTTACTCCTACTTCGGATATTGATGTTGCACATATTTGTATTTCGTTGCTAAAACTGCAACCTGTACTGCATAGTCAACATTACAAAAATCACAAAGTAATGAGATGGGATGCAAACCAAAATTTTTGATTGATAACATTAGTGCCAAACTGCCATGTAGAACGTTCGCAATACTCAGAAAAAGTTGAGAAATGATAATGAATCCGGATGTTGGTGTTTATCAGACGACTCCTAGCAATATCGCATATTGCCTGATCAACCAGCGGCTCCAAAACTTTTTCGAACGTGACTTAAATCTAAGTTTGGTGAACATCTTGTGGCCCAAGTCTCAAACAGCGTATGTTAACATGACAAAAATGTTGATTGTATGAACGATTTTTGCAGTAGGTTGCTAAGTTCGTTTTCAATGTCAGCATTCTACTCTTTTTTCAAGTGCCTACGCTACACTGCAAACAGACACAGACAAGTTTGAAGAATTACAACTCAGGTTTAGGTTTTCGATCGCCTCGACGCAACCTAATTTCTGATCCTTTGCGAAATCGCAACCCTTGTTTGGATCGCGACCCATACTATCGGAACCACTGGCTTAAACGCTTAAACCTGTATCAATCTGTAGATTTGTATCACTTAATCGCATGCTTTACTTCAAGAAGGTGTAAAGTGCGGTGTGCAGACGAAAGCCGCGATACCCGCGATACCCGCTGGTATGGCCAGAAAACGAAGTTATCACCTTCAGCCGAGATGCTAAAATCAACACCGCTGGTTGAACCTCCAGCGGTGAATTGCAGACAGCTTTGTTAATTAGCTTTGCAAAACAAAAAAGAAAGTTGTAGTTTCACAGCACAACTTTCTCTGTATTCTAATTTCAAGATCACTGCTTAATCTCAAAAAAAGTACATGACAGCTTTCAGACATAAACTTATTCACAACTGCACCACACAGTCCAAAGCAAGTAGAGGTGTAATGGCCGCAAATGGCGGCAACGTTCCACACCGACGGGCGATTACTACATCACACACAGCATGCATGTTCAAGATGATGTGTAGTACAATGCTCGCCGCTGCACTGCAACAACTTTGAATTTACGATTTATTTGATGATTGTTGGTTTGCTAAGCATTGCACTATTTCTGTATTTAAAATGTCAAGACCAACTGATTTCCAAAAATTGCAGAAGCATTTTCATATTCTGCAGTTCATGAAATCTCTAAGGGTGATCCATTTTTTACATTTGGCTTGCCAGGTGGGCGGTGCGCACCCCTGTCCCCCCCCGTCAGTTACACCACTGTCTACGATGGGTGTAGGCAAAGAATCGATCGGCAAATTTTTAATAGGAAATCGATTTCAAGTAAAATTACGCATCCTCAGTCCTTATTCAAATAGAGTGGTACAAACCCAAATATGTTGCAATTTTGAAATGGAATGAATTTTAATTTTGGTGATTGGAACGCCACTCCTCTAACGTTCTTTCCAAAATGTTTTGGCATTATGTCATGCTAATCAGGCCAAATCGCACCCAATAACATTTCATAGAACCAAACTACATAAGTTGCTCTTGTGTCGTTTGTGTTAATCTTTGCTTCCATACCATTTAGTCAAATTGAACTTCAGGACACGTGTTGATCAAACAGTTTATGATTCACCATGTACAACCGCCAGACAGGGCCGGATAAACCATTGGGCAAACCGGGCAAATTCCCGCAGCCTCGCACTTTTGGGGGCCTCGCGCTTGAATATCAAAACACTCCCTTAGTGGCTTTTGGTATTTTTAGGCTGTTCACCACGCGTCAAATTGTAGAGATTTTTGATTAGTGTGTTTGGTATATAGGTCAGGGAAACTGATAACTTTGGCATTTATCATTTTTGAGTGACTTGAATAAATTGAACCAAACAGCACCCCGCTTTATTATCCAGTAATTAGATTAAAATCAGTGCATCCCATGGACGTCCGCAGAAATTTTTCCAGGGTGGGGCAACGTCCAAATTTTTCTTATCCTTTACAGGTTGCTGACGATGCCATGCAAATGGACGTTCACAAAACGCTTTATACTTTCTACCACATTAGTCTGTGCTGGTTGAACCTCAATTCTCAATCGTTTGTCTGAATGTTTTCTACACTTCGGCTATCAGAAATGCTTTTCTTATCATAAACTACCTAATATCCATTTATTCAAGCACTTTCTACAGATAAGTCATAATTTAAGAAAAATAAAGGTCCACAACAATATGAGTGTTGAAAAGACACTCTCACAAAACTGTTTCAAGCAATGCAAAGTAGAAATATGTGTTGACAAGGCTATCGGACAACTTACTAAAGTTAGAACACCACGCAGGCTTAAAAAAACTGAGCAGCTGAATTACGAAAACTCGCGGCAGCAAATATAATTTTGCACTTAGTGCTCACTAAGAAGTCAGAAATAAACCTTAACGATAAAGACGTGTTCCCACAAGCAGATATGAACGGACTGTCACATTTTGCAATCCAGATCCAGTCCAAATTTTTTAAAACTCAGTCCAAGTCCAATCACAGTCCAAAAATTGTTTCAACCAAGTCCAAAAATATGAAAAATGTGGCCTTTTCACAACAATAATGCCGCATTTCTTTTTCATTAAACTCAGTCGAAATCCGGTCTAGATCCTGAATTTTGAAGAGATTTACAGTTACAAAATTACAAAATTTGATATAGTCCGGATCCAGTCCAATCCAAGTCCAGTCCAATGCTCATCTTTGCCCACAAGTTTGCATAGACGTATTCGAACAATAAGCTACGCATTTTTATGCTACGTGAAAAGAAACCTCGATAAGAGTCGTTTAATTAAGCTATTCACCCGGCCACGTTGATCGTAGTCTCACACTAACAATGGATTTTTCTAACTTGTGAAAGCACTGCTACAGATTTACTCATGCTTCTTTTTACGCAGTATATAACCATACGTGGCTTACGGCTATCAGCAGTGTCACTGTCTCGCTGCATTGCCTGCTAAGATGTTTGTGTTCAACAGTCACATGCAGGGCTCCCATTCAGTGATTTCAAATAAACTCAGGTTGCACACCAAAAATAAACCCGTATTCGTAAAATAAAAACGGGGCCATCGCCAATGGGGTCCAGTGGTACTCTGACTGCCACTTAAAATCTCGCCCCAATATTGTTTTCAAAAAGTGCTGCCCCGCTTATGGTTTTTGGTGCTCCCTGCTGCGATCCTGGCGACGGGTCTGAATAAAAACAAAAAATTTATGTTACGAACAAAAAATATGAGTGTTTTTGTTTGATTGGAAACGGTAATTGAACACTGAATTAATTATAATTGCTCTTTGAAATTTTTTTCTGCAACGCAAAGATAAACATTTGGAAGACTTTTTTGTTGCTCAAGACGTTTTTCATAACGTTGGTAACATACGCCGTTGATGATATCTCTCAATAATTGTAGGAGTACATTTGTGATTACACTAGGAAATTTTGTGGAATCTTGAACTGTAGCGGGATCTAAAATTCCACAAAATTTATTCCTAATGATTCTTCATCTCATTGAAATTTAGTTTTTAATTTGTATGCATGAGGAAACATCGAAATTTAAACAATCAGTCCTAACCCTTGTTACGCCTGTTTCTTCAGTTGGCATTGCAGACAATAAAATTACCGGTATATATGTAACCTCGACAATGATCTTATATGAGGACATGAAACCGATTGAACACGTTCTGCTTCATCCGATATGCGTGCTTTCTCACCTGATGTGCCCATACAAACACTGTAATATAAAGTAATCTTTATATTATTGAGCACATTGAAGTTGCTGATGAATTTAACACTTCAAAAAACACAGATTTCACGAGATGTTTGATAATTAAATTTAGGTCGACTAAAGAAGCAGATCTGGGTGGAAAAAACTCGCAGTGGGAGCAGTAGCGGACACAGGCTAATTTGGTGGGGGGGATGCAATGTCGATTTGCAACGAACCCAATGCTTCACAGCACCATCATGCGTAAATCAATCACTTTCACACTAGCCTACCTCATGAGGGAAAATAAAATACAGTTTTACACGGGCGGATCAGGACTGGATCGGACCGATGATTTTGAAAAATTTTGCGGATCAGAATTGGACTCGGACTGAAAAACTTCGCAGTCCACTCATCTCCAGGTGCACTACCGGTGGTCCACCTGAAATTTCTAGTGGTGCACAGAGAGTTCCATAAATTTGTTAAGGACTACGATAGTACATGCCCTTGAGTTCACTGACCAGTGTGCAATACATGTTTCGATTAGTTTTTCATGAGATGTCAGCACAGCAAAGTGGTCCATCGGATATTATTTTAAAAAGATAGTCCTTGAGCCAAAAAAGTTTGAGAACCACTGGTTTAAGACAACGAAATACAGTCACCATTCGCACTGCGTTGTTGATGGTTGCATTAATGACACTGGCACTGAGACACCAGGAGGAAGCGCATTACTCTTCCATTGAGTGGACTAGGTCTAGAAAGAGAAGTGCCTTCACGCTGCCCTCCCATCAGTAACATATTGCATGCGAAGCAAAACTTGTAAAAGATTCAAATATGAGTCACTGCTCTGCTTGCAATGGTTATACTGGATGCGATTAGTACAAGACGGCAAAGCAGGCGCTCTTTCGAGGCGAAGCAGAACTCCTGCAAGTGCTGTGGAAAAGTATTACAGACACAACGTACTGTAGCAGAACGCAGAAGGGTTCAGTAGAAATATATAAGTCTTCACGTAGGACGATGTTACTCTTACAAATACATGCGCACATCAGACATTGACCAACTTGGGTTTCACAAACCATTAACTTTGATAATTTGGTTTGCCTGATAAGAATGTAAGACCACAAAGGCTTTGGTATAAGGACTGAATTTTCCTAAATGTTTGAAACCAAAGGAAGCCGAAGGTCATGCGATTGTGTCAAAACCATCCCAAAGAAACACACCATTCCCCCAACTAATAGTTTCCTGAATGAGAGGGCAGGAAGTTCCTCCCAGTTGCCGTCTCGATTCATGGCTGACAATCAATCATTTTTGCTTTATAGAAATATCCTTCTGCCCGAAATGGAAGCATCGATAAATCGGACAATATTTCTGCTCATAACCGCTTTTCTTGTGCTGTGGTTTCCCTACCATTTGTACCGATTGATTGCAGTGAGTATTTTTGAAGGCACTTTTTTCGTTGCTGCTAAAGATTATTTAAAATCAGTGTATCCGCTGTAGCCCAAAACCGGCGCAAAATGTATATCCCCTTTTGAAACGTTGATGTACATCGAAGCCCCCTTGACCCCCTGGCTACGCTTATGAAGCATGGGGCCTTGTGTATGGTTCAGCTTATTGTAAGATTTCTCATTGGTTCGTGTTGTTTAAAAACATTGCTTTCAACTAGCCGTTGTCAAATAAAAATAATAAAAATACTAAGGGTTAATTCCAGCCCGTTCATAAGCTAGACAAAGTGCCTACCGCAAGCACAATAATAAAATACCTTCGCTGGTGTTGCAGCATGATTTTGCCATCAGGGATTGTACATTCTTTGCATTTCGCTTGATGACACTTCAGTCACTTTCCATGGCGACAAATTTTATCCTATTCTAGTTTTTTGTAATGATATCCGAAATATATTCGTTACAGTTCAGATTCCGGTTAAACTTCTTGGAACAAGCATTTCAAACTTTTAATTTTTGATCAAATAATGCAAATTTTGTAGGACTGTAGCAGAAACGCGGTTTTGCTATTTTTTGCAATGTAGTAATTCTAGTGTTAGAAGATTTTGCTGTTAAAAAACGACATTGCGTTAAAACAGGTGTCCGGAGAATATTGCTGGAAACACCGACTGGCGTGCTACAGTTTTCACGTGTTTGGTCAGTGCACATCATACGCACATGCCTGCATCAATCCTGTCATTTACACGTTTGCAATGCCCAAACTTCGGCGTCAACTCTGCAGTGACTTCAAGGAAGCATGGGGTAGATTGACAGGACAACGTCGCTCTAGATTTAGTCAAAGAACAACATACGCACAAGCGGTTCGCTGCACGTCTACATCAACGAACGTGAGTTTGGAAAACCACGCTCTGCAAAGCACAAACATTCCTGCGTTGCGGAAATGCTAAAGTTCTGAGTTAGTTGACGTAAATGAGTTACAGAAGATCTAGCAAATTCATTCCAGAGAATTCCATGTTACTAAGATATTTTGTCACTTCAAAACAACCATCAAAACGAGAATATGTCCTGATATATTTGTGACACATGGTAACAATATGTAATAATTTGCTGGAGTCTTTTGAAATTGTTTTCCTGAACGTAAAGCAATTACGTCAACCAATCTGTGCAGTGTGAACTTCGATATGTTGCTTTGAACACTACGAAGTTGTGCGGATCACAGAGAAAACTTTGTGGCATGAACATATTGCGCCTGACAAGTGATTTGTGACGTAAAACATTCCGGCGAGCCTACGTGCGTCGCAGCTTTGCAGAACTGAAAAAGGCTGGCAAGTAAATTACGCTTTATAATGCCTACGCACACTTCGAGTAGTGGACTCTCTTTAGTTAGTATATTTTCGAATCTTTTTATTCTGGCAGAAATTTGATTTTGAACCATAAACTGATCAAATCATAGAGTTCTAACCCAAGAATGGGGATCCTATTTATTATGACGGGCCGCTTGCATTGTGAAATATCGCTGGCGGACCGAACAAAATAATTCGTTTTATCTTAAAATTATATAACTATCTTCCTAGGGAAAATAGGGAAATAAAACTATATCAAGGAGCGAGAGAGACTTTTCTTGACTTACTGTGTAGGCCTACGCAGTGGGGTAACTAGAGGTTTGAGCCAGGGGTGAAAAGCTTAGCTGAAGGGGGCCCACTAGTCACCGTAAGAAGCCCACTAGCCAAAACTCAGAAATATTTTAAGAAATAATGGTGAATCTCTGGATGTCGTGGATGTCCATACTAGATAAAAAAACAAAAACACCCTGAAAAACGTAAAAAAAACAACAAATTAAAGAATACTAAATGTCAAAATGTCAACTGAAGGGGGCCCACTTTTTACATTTAGCTTGCCAGGGGGCGGCTCGCCCCTTGCCCCCCGTCAGTTACGCCACTGTGTGTGCGTGCCTGCTTGTCGTGGAGTTTTGTTTCGGAGCCCTGTTACAAATATTCTGATGCGGGCCATGTTGAACGTTCGCGCGGGTCCCTTTAGGCCCACGAGCTGCATGTTCTCCACACCTGTTCTAACCGGTGTTAACATTTCGCAAGGCCACTTGGCCTTGCGCTATTTGTGTTAGAAAGTTCATTGGCTTATTTGTTCCAGCACATGTACAGTTTTATGTCTCATAAATAAGAACAATAAAACACGATGCCAGAAATCTTTCTCAGTCGTCGAGAAGGCAATATCAATGTGTGCAAATAGAAAGGTCAGTAGAACGAAGTCGACTATAAAGTAGTGGCAATAATCGAACTTTCAAAAGAACAGTTTTTCTCATGGTCAGGACCTAACCCCAGCGGTTTGCAACAATATCTCTGAACTGTTTATATAGCAATTTCTATACCTGTACATCTTTGAGAAAATATTCCAGTGTAATGCTTATGTTATCTTACAGAGACTGTAGCCAAGTTACTTTTATCTTAAGTTGTGAGTAACAACATTATTATACTTAAAAGTGTTGACTTGATACATGCCTCACTGAAGGATGATTGTGATATCCAGAGACAAATGAAATCGCTATATTGTGCAGCAAACAAGCTCCGAGGCACATTCGATCAGTGCTCTCCTGCAGTAAAAAGCACTTATTTCGTACTTATTGCATGCCAATGTATGCTTGCCAACTGTTGTGAAAATACACACAGGCTAGTATAAAGCGCTTGCGCGCTGCATACAATAATGTCTACCGAATTATGCATTACATACCCAGAAATGTGTGTTGACCCACACCAAATTAGCCATCGTATCACGACTTTTGATGCCTCACTGGGAAATAATCTTTATCGCTTCTTGCAACGTTTTTCATCTAACGTTTTCATTGGATCTCTTTCTCAAATGTCTCATGCTTTTTACAAATCTTCGTTTTTCCTCAGTTGTTTAACTCTCATGTATGACGGCGACCAACTTATACAATTGTTGATGCCTTGGACCAATGTACGTGTCTTGTCAATATCGTTTTTGCACAACAACAAAAAGCTACCGTGCGCTGCTTTAAAAATCAGGATTATTAATCGGCGGCTTCAAAACTTAGGAATTTATTTCTCTGTCGATCTCATGACAAATGCGTTGCAATGCATTTGAAACCTTGGTTGGAACAGTTGCATGTATCTGTCCGCAAATGTGCAGCCCCATCATACTCATCTTTTACTTCTTGCTCCTTTTAACGGTTAGCTGCATGTTTACCTCAAAATTTTGATGTAAGAATGCCTTCATTTCACTCACACTCCTGGATCCCTGTATTATGGTTGGTGTATGACGCTACAGTTGGGGTGATGTTAAAAATGTTTTTTTCTCCTGTCTGTATGATCGTGTGAAACACCTATTCTGTAAAGAGTTATGGCTAACCATTTTTTGTGCTCACGCGTTGTTTACTGTGCTTACGATATGGGCCATATGTCTGCAATAAATAATCATCATCATAAATCATCATTATTCTAAACCGGTTACTTTCCAACGTTTCCCCATGCGATTACACGTAGCCTTCTTCATCTTCTTTTGAGCGAGTTGTTGCTGTTCAATGCTAGGCCGCACTACTGTCAGGCCGTACAGTCCATGAGTAGTTCGATGAATTGGACATTGGAGGACAACATGGACGACGGTTTGTTCTTCTGCGCCACACTGACAGGCATGGGCGTCGGAAGGATTTTTTCCAGGAGGGGAGCACTAAGTTATTTTTCCGAAATCTTTCCAGGAGGGGCCAAAAGTGGTGAAATTTGTTTTTTCCCACTGGAAATTGAGAAAACAGCCGCTTTTTGCTGGAATTTTCAAAGCCCAGGAGGTGCTTTGCCTCCCCTGGCTCCTTTCCGATGACCATGCACACAGACCGCAGAGGAGGCCATACCCCATTTGTGCAAGCAGGAGAGGAAACGTCCGACACTGGTGCGGAGGTGGTTAAGCCGTATCCACGCTGTTCTTTGGAGAGCAGTCTCATTTTTCCGCTGTAAAGTGCTCTAACGTAGTTATGAGTGTGTTTTACTGCCCTGTTTTAATGCGCAGCCTAATATTTTTGCAGTTATGAACTCTTGTGTCGTAGCGTTGAGTTTCTTTTCCTCTGATATCCTAAGTTGGAGCGCTGATACTTTATATTCAGTACAATGACACATAAAATAAGGGGAGTGCGTATACGTGTAGAAGAATATGCATATTATGTCAACAATTTTCGCCAAAACGATGGCTTGGAAATATGACGTCAAATCGTGACGTCACAAACAGCGCACACCAAATACAACTGACCACCATATACCACTAAATGAAATCTCCCCATGAAAATTTTCAGTGTTCGCCACTGCCCCGCATATGGTTGTTTCGCAACCCGTCTGAAAACTTCATCACAGTGACGTCAGGGCCTTGAATCTTGGAAATCAGTAGCTATCGTAGAATCGTTTCGCACTTTGAAATTTCGGTCGCTGTTGAACATTCACACCGTTGTATTGCGGCATTCCGCATTGCGATAATACATTCGAATTATAGCGGCTAGTGAAGCAAAATGCAAAAATTGTCAAAACCTTCCCTGATCATCTGCATAAATGTAATGATTAAATTTCATGGGCAAAAAAATATTCTGATAACACAGCATGAAATTGACCAGAGTTGCACATTGTTTTATAAAGCGCGGATTTGTCAGAGCCTTTGAAAAATCGCGGGTGCTGTGTACCCGCTTGTTCCCCTTCCTCGTCAGGTCTCTTCACATTCACCGCAGGTGCGCGCTATGCGAGATTCTGGAGCATGCACTCCCAGAGTTTTGAATTTTAGAACGTCTAAAACAGGGGTGTCAAACTCATTTTCACTGAGGGCCATATCAGCATTATGGTTGCCCTCAAAGGGCCAGTTGTAACTGTATGGTTGCCCTCAAAAAGACCAGTTGCAAAAAAATTAACCACAATCATCTACGCTACCCCAATGCTTAACCAGCGACTCTGTGACGTAAGGGGCCGTCCACAAATGACGTCACACTATTTTGGGCAAACATCTACCCCCTTGTCACATTCCGTCACAAGTATTTAACCCCCCTTAGAAGTAATGTCACAACTTGCAACCCCCCTTACAGTTGCAATTACAAATTTCCATATAGTTTGTGTCTGCTTAGACAAAAATTTCATCTGTTTCATAGATTTTATTTGTGCACGTTGTGACAAGACCAATATTCTATTCGTAAAACGTCGAAAATACTACGCACATTGCTAAGCAAAATTTAAGCAGCAAAGTGTTTTCTGCTTTGTTGAAGACGGAAACGAATGAATTAGGTTGTGCGAATACTGGCAATGGCTGATTGCATTAATAGTCCTGTGCATGGATTTACTGTAGTGGTCGCTTTTCAATATTGAAGCAAAAACATGCAACACAGGAGATAAATAACTTCTTTTGAGAAACGTTTAAAGGTGGTTTCTGCATAGGCTAAGATAAAATGAATTTTTCTAAAAACTGTTGCCTTCGAGATCGGCGCGTGACTTACGGGAGGCTTCACTTTTTTGTTGTGATCAGTGCGTAGTAAACATCGAACCGTAGACCACAAAAATGAAACAATCACAGTGGACTTTTAAGGTCCACAACTGCTTACGTTTTTCACAGAGGTTACGGCGTTTCAACAAACTGTTGCAGCTACCGAATGGTTATAAGTCAGCGACACTCAACGAAAACACTCACTGGTCTGCAAAATAAAACAAAACACCCTACTACAGAAAACAAACGAATCACTGAAATTATTGGGTCATATAAAATAATTTTGTTATGGTCTGTTATGAACTTGGTCTGTTATGAAAGTGGTCTGTTTTGAATGGTCTGTTATGCGCGGTGTGTTATAAACGGGCCTGTTTAGAATGCGAACCATTTTGAAGCATTGTTATGTTTTTATGAGTCACGACTTTCAAACTGTTTACTGTAGTTGGGTTCAGCGCAAAAGCCCCCGCATACTGAAGGTGGTGGTGGCAATTGCATATGTTGCAAGAATTTTGACCTCAAAAATAAAAATGTAAATTATAGGAAATGATTCTGAAGTTTTCAGGATGAGTGGAAAGCTTAATTAATAATGCACCTCCAGATTGAGATGGAAGGAAAGATGAAGCCCGCTTTTAACTTCAGGTGTTCCAGAGCTAGCCTATACTGATTTGCCAGAAATTGAGAATAAAACTGCGGAATGCTTGGCAAACAACTAAAAAATCCTGCACAGAATCGGGTGTCCAAATCTGAAACTTTTCGGTCCAGTAGATGGAGTTGGGAGTCAATAAATTTTATCGAATGAGCTTTGGCTACATTGACAGTACAACAATATAGTTAGCCATTAGCTGTAAATCCAACAAAGATTGACTGATTATCGGAAATATACTACAAAAACAATTAATCCATTAGCAATATCGACAAAAATTTTCTCATTCGTTGCAACAGAAAACTATTGTAAGTATAATAGAAGCATTTCAAAACGACTGTCAAAACGACTCGTGTGGCATCACAAAACTACTGACTCCCCCCTCTCCTTTGTCATAATTTGTCACAAATCTGGTGATCCCCTTCCCCCTGTTAGGGTGTGACGTCATTTATGGACGACCCCTAATAATAGACATGTTGCAGTGAAAGGAGCCTTAAAACTGAATAACTTTTTTAAAGGAAGAGAGACGTTAGGCCGGAAGATGACTAAAATAGCAAAGTTACAACATGGTAAATCTCGCTTTTGTAAACAGGTGTGAACGATACTGTTCCGAAAAAGTATGCACGCTGAGGCTTAAATTTTAAGCTTTGCGGACCACATAAAAAGACGTGGCGGTCCACATTTGGCCCGCGGACCACCACTTTGACACATGTGGTCTAGTCTAAAAAGACTTACTGAGGGCAGAACCACGAATACATAAAGGAGAAGGACAGAGAAAAAACGCATATGGAAACCTGGAGGCAAATAATTTTATACAAACTGCTAGACTAGACAAATACAAAATTGTAAAATCCTAAAACAGCTACGTCCGACCCGCTGGGTGCATGCGGCTCAGTCGAAAGTTTTGTGCGGCCCAGTTTAGGTTTTGTGTGGTAAAAGTAGCCTAGCCTACATACCGGCCACCTGTCCTCAATTTGATATCTCAAATTTGACGTTTTTCATGCAGGTGGTCCTTAGTGCCATTTTAATCCAAACATTTTTCAAACTCTTTAGAAGATTCTAGCGTTTGCGTTTATCAACTACACCCGTGAATTAATCGCTCAAAATTTAGATGACAACGGGATCAGCTTCTTATATGCGCGAAAGTTTTGAAGAAGGTCTATACTCGGGAGCCAGTGCCTCAGTTAGAGCAAAGTCTCTGCTCGGCTTCGATTGAACATGCGGTATTGGTGTACATCAGTATCGTGTAAACACAGTATAAGAAGTGCAATGGTAATGGCGGCCCCCGATGACTTCTTGCTCAACTGCAATATTGGTTGCAGAAAGCATACTACAGATCTTACACTTATAGCCGGGGTTCCCAAAGTATGGGTCCCGACGAACACAAGGGTCACGAAGGGTCAAAAATGGGTCGCGCCGAGGAGATCCAAAACTGAATTCTGTATTTTCAACGTCACTTGCTTGTCTGTGCCTCTCTGTGGCGTATAGGTACTTGAGAAAAGACTGGATTTCTGGCTTTGAAATCGAACTTAGCAACTTACTGTCAAAAGTCACCCATACAGTCAGTATTTTTTTTGATACGATGTTTGCGTCTTGGGTGGCGGGATGTCCACCAAACTCAGATTTGGGTCGCCCTAAGAAAAGTTTAGGAACCGCTGACTTATAGCATTGAGAGGTTTACTAGCGCTTTTGCAGGAAAGGTTTATCAGCAAATGGATCCAAAGAAAAAGCATGGAACCCACTATCAAAACTTTTAAAACTTGTCAATTCAATGAAAGCAAACTTTTTGTTGATTTTGTGGTGGCTTGCATCAGTAAGTAAAGTATAACAGATAACGACGCGCACATGTCTCAAACATCGGCAAGTAGAATGAAGTCACAGTTACGCCCAAGGGCTCACAACACGCCACACATATGCATACACACACGTGTTCATGCACTAGTACCATGCACGGATATCATCAACATCCCCTTTTCATTAGGATGTGGTCGATTTGGCACCGAGTTTAGTAGCACACACAATCGCGTTATCGTTCCGGTGGTCTGCGGAATCGCGGAGGTCGCGCATGGGCAACCGCAGTATGTCGTTGACAACAGGCGGTGCACTCTGACTTGCAACGACACTAGTGTGGGAGGAAGGGCTAGGCACAACGTCGTATAGTGGACACATTAAGAGCTTTAATGTTTTGTGCATCCTTACTGCGTAATTTCCAGTAATATTCCATTCGTGATTCAACGCAATGTACTTGCTTGCGAACAGTCCGACCGTCGACGCGACAGCCTGCAAACCAACATAACCGCAGTCGGTCGCTGTTTACTGTGGCGCATGAGAACGCTCAACGCTTTTGTTCGTCGTCACTCTATTCTTGATTCCACATCGAACCGTTACGTTACGTGTTTCTGACTTCATGCTCAAGTGTATCGGCGTTTTTGTTATATATCTGGATTTAATCGAAAGCAGCAATCAACTTAGAGTACTACTGGAGAGTTATTAGCGGACAAAGTGGTGAGAGCCTTTTAGTTTGCCTTGCTTTGGGTTGGCAGCTTCAAGACGTCAAATTGCTTAGTTGGGAGACCGACCTGTGCTCCTACAACAACTAGGTTGACACTTCAACCAGTAGGGATCTCTACAGTAACCTACAACCCCAGTCCCTGCAGTCGCATGTTGAAGTATAGGTTGGATTAAACACAACGTCGCATGTTGAAGTACGATCAGGGTGGATATGAACACGGTTACGCTTGTGCAAGACACCCAGTGACGATCTGATGATGTATGTGCGAGTACCAAGTTTCCGGACTATTTGGCCCTTTTGCCACCCCTCCTTGTTTTGGCAGACATTACGTGATCGCCGACACACAGTGGGTGCAAAGGACGAGCACGTTTGTCGTAATGCTTTTTAATGGCGATCTGGCGCTCGCGGCGTCTGTTCAAATCTATTTTGTGGCAAGGTTTGGGCAGAGTAGGTAAAAGAGAGCGCGTCACTCTGCCAAACATGATCTCAGCTGGGCTTTTATGAACGTCTTGACGGGGTGTGTTGCGCAATTCTAACAAGGCTAAATATTCATCTTGATATTGTAAAGCAGTGTGTTTGAGCATATTCTTAGCTGACTTAACAGCAGCCTCTGCTTTCCCATTCTCATTTTGGTGTCCCGGACTTGGAAGAAACATGCAGTATGCGCCATGAAGAACAAAATCAGCAAAGAGGCTGGACTCAAATTGATGACCTGAATCAGACACAGCGCATTTCGGTATACCGTACAGAGCAAATGGCGCTTCAAACAATGTATCACAACTGTAGAGGTGAGAATGTCAATTTCAAAGAAATAGGAAAAATAGTCAACAGTGACCAAATAATATTTGTGGTTGAATTCAAACAAATCTACATCACATTTTTCCCAAGGCCTTCTACCTTCAGCATGTTGTTACAAAGGTTCCTTAAGAGTTACATGGTTTGGTCTGTTGTCACCCGTCACAACTGTCGGCGAGCTGTGCGAGTTGTCATTGCTCATACCGAACCAGAACTTGTATCACAAACTCCGCGGAGCATACTGTCATAGTCTAAATGAGCAGAATGCAGCTGTGCTTTAATTTGGGCACGAGCGAGAAAAGGAATGAATATGCGTTCACCCTTTACAATCAAACCATTGTTGTGGCTCAATCAGTGCCGGATTAACAATAGTAGCAAATGTAGCAATTGCTACGGGCCCCGCGCTTTTGGGGACTCCGCGGTCTTCTGCAACATACCTCCTTTATTACATTATGCATAAGATTTTTTTCGGTCTAAGAAGTCAGTATTTTGCTACATTTGCCATAAGTGGTAAGCAAGGGTGTTCAGTTGAACGCTGTCTGTTTCCAGAAATTCTTGTTTGATTCTTTTTTTACAGTTACGTAGCAAAAGGCGTGCGATTGCGGTCAGCAGTGTTGCCATTTTAGTTTATTTGCTGCTTTTTCTCACTGTCAGCTGTACAATTTTCAATCTATCAACTAGCTGATTTTCTAGCAGGATTTTACTAACCGTTTCGCAGGTTTAGCAAGTAACAAACTCCTGACCAAAAACCTGTTTCAACAGTTTTTCAAGATGAAAACTTTTGCACTTTCTTCATCAAAAAATATACTCCTATTTTTCTAACGTTTTTAATCATGTAACACCAGGACAAAGCATAACCAGCTGCTTGCAATTAGGTGGAATTTTTTATTATGATGCAACGAAGCTGCTTCAAATATCATAATAACAAATAATTAGACGGCTAGGTGAAACCTAAATGATTTGCTTGTGTGCATAGTGAGCGCATCAAAACACAACATTAGCAGCAGGTGCGTAGCCAGGCTGGGGCAATGGGGCCAATTGCCCCCCCCAATTCCAAAAATTGCGCCAAATTTTTCTAGTTACTAAAACGTTTGATATATAAACCAAAGAAATACTTCAGTGCAAATCAACGTAACTGTTAAATTCTACTTCACTTTTTAGTCGAACCTGATCAAAACAGTATGGTTTACTAATTGGTCAAACGTTGTGTGCAGTGTAAATGCTGTAGTGCTCATATCATGGCTAAAGTTTACCTAAGGTTTTCTCCCTGTGGAAGTCGATGATATTGAAATGCAAACGTGTCTCTCAGCACTTGCAATCACTAACCGAAACTAAAACAAGTAGTGACATTTTTCGCAGCTGTTTCTGACACACCAATTTGCTGTATCCCACCAAACGGTGATATAAACTTCATTTCGAGACTGTCGCAAAAATCCACTTTGATAACGCTGACGTGCTATAAACATTGTATAACTTACCCATGTCTGCAGCGTCAGCCGTTGCCTTAATTCAGCGCTTGTCAAACTTTCGTTATGGTGACCCAATACGCCTTTTCAGTCGCAAGTAAACCCATACTTATTTTTGATGGTCCAATTTCAGACTTATGCTTTATTCAGTTACATGTTATATGACAATGCTATGTTAATGCCATGAACTGTATGATGACAAAAGCAGTGCTTAGTTAACGTCAAAAAATCAATCTTTCAGAGCTGTTACACTAGCCTACGTTTTATCCCAGGCAACCACAACATAGGTGTTGTGCGGCCCAGTAAAAAGTGCTAAACTGCCCACAATTGGGCTGAGACCCGCAGTTTGTCGACCACTATCTTAACTGAAATTCGGAGATTTTCGTTTTTGTGCAGCTAAATGTGTGAATATGCCGGTGATATAAGTTTCATGCTTTGAAGCTCAAACTTTGAAAGTTAACTCTTTTTTTATGCAGTTAGGCCATAAACACTGTTTAGCAACAATAGCATTTATTCTAGGTATTTGTTTGTGATGATTGCATATGTACTGTAACGGTTCCACTCAGGCCCGTAACCAGTTTGGGACACTAAGGGGGGCGAAGAGTTTACTGAGACTGGCCCAAATTTTTTAAACTATATCCAATACTTTCAAACGATGTCCAACATATTTTTCCAGGGGGAGAGAAAATTTTTATAGAAGGGCTTCGGCTCCCAATGCGCCCCCCTGGTTACGGGCCTGGTTCCACTTCATAACAATTATGTGGAGCCTCAACGTTTTCATCAATGATTTCACATTATCTTGCCTGCGAGTAAAAAAGTTTTGTCAAGTAATCAGAGTCCGTCCTGCACATATAGTCTGAAGGTGTTACAACTTTCACCTGATGTTAACGCCAGTTTTCTATTCTACACTAAATTTGAAATCATTCAGCTGCCACGGGAAGAGTCAGCAGTAAAATCTAACGTTAAGTAGTGAGATACTTTTGCAAGTGCTGAGGATATTGACACTGCGATTCCTTACAAATGGCTTGCAGTTTGTTTTCTCGATAAAGCACATGTGACTAAAATGAAACTAAATTGAAGTTTTTACCCAATCGATTGGCGTTTGTTTTTTCCAGTAATGGATTCAAAAAAAGACTTCAAACGCTTACGCAAAAATGGCTAGATTAGCAGTTCCCAACCTTATTTCAGCGCGACCAAAATGTGAGTTTAGTAAACGCCTCGCGATTTAAGTCTCAAAGAAGGTATGGAAAACAATGGTTGTATGGGTGATTTTTAGCAGTAAGTTGCCATGTCATTTTTAATGTCAGCAATCTGCTCTTTTCTCATGTACGTACGCTGCAGACAGACACAGAGAAGCAGTGGTAACGTTGAAAATATACAGCTCGTTTGGATCGCTCCGGCGCGGCCCATTTGTTGCCCCTTCTCTACCCTTGTTTAAGTTTCGACCCATATTTTGGGAACCACTGGGCTACATCAACGAACCAACCGTTGTGTTAAGCTGCAGCGACAAGTATTTCTTACTTGTAGTGCAGAGCCGTGGTGATCATCAATTGTACCTTCGTTTTCGCAAATACACTTTGCAGACTGAATGGGGCAAATATATGCAAGTTTGATGAGATGACATGCGTAGTTTTCCCCAATTTGCAATATTGTCTATATCATATTTGTGAATTATATTGTTAACTCGAAATATCTATCTGATAACCTTATCATTTTTCGGAAGCACGTTTTTTGCAAGAAGCGTACAAAAATGCTCCCGCAGTCGCATTTCATAGCATTTTACTGGCATAAAATCCAAACATTTTTCAAACGCGTTGAGGGACTCCACAACCTTTACGTTATCAGCTGCATCCGTCAACCAGTCGCTCAAGAATCATCCAAACTAAAAACTGGGAAATTTACTAAAAGAGCTTTTAAAACTTGTCAATCAGATGAAAAGAGACTTTGCATTTGCCAGCTTAAATTTGAACATAATTATTCAGAAAAAAAAACGGGCCAGAAAAAGTGCACGTTCTATGTATAATGCTTGTAAAAACAAGGGGCGTTAGATATTTCAATGTTGAGACTTGGATGTTGTTTGCCCCAACCCCTATCAAAATTTCTGGCTGCGCGCCTGATTGGCAGAACATGTTTTCATCCCATGACGCGATATTTCCAAGGTGTTGAGTTACGGTAGTAACTAATATTGTCTGGTAAAAAACTTCTTGGCAAACTAAAGCTGCCAAAAGTTTCCACATATATGGTTGCAAGATTCAGAACTTAAAAGTTGACTCGGTGCTTACTGCCTATCCTGCTGATTCAGGAAACCGTTTTGCGAATTTTGCAATAATGCAATCATAGCGAAACATTGTGAGCTTGAAAAGCATAACTGGTAGCAAAAGCAGTCAGACAAGACTAAAGAACTTTTTGCATGCCCCCTAATGTAACACAAAGTTTTTAGTTTCGAAGACCAGACTTAAAAAATTGTAGTGCTGAAGCTATGCTCACATTGTTTATCGCTGAGCATTGTTTTACTGTATAAAAACATGCAACCATTTGAAACAAATCGTCAAGATCAGCTATGTCCATCCCAAATGGCTTACTGAGCCAAAAATTATGTCACTACTTTAACCAGGGCCGCACATTGAATGACATATTTATGAGGGCTGCACATTTAATGGCTTACTTTAAGCTTAGCAAACAACATTTTTTCGAATCCTAACTGCAATGGTAACAGACGTGTTAAAGTAGAACTGAAGACCCCCTTCAACAGAAATGTCAAATTCGAGATTATCAAAACAAGGACAGGTTGTCAGATTATAGGATACTTTTACTGCAGCGAAAACCTAAACTGTGCCGCACAAAACCTTTGATTGGGCCGCGGGTTGGACATAGCTGGTCAAGAACTTTTCGTCATACAAAAAACGAGGTAAGCTGCAGTTACGTTGATAAAAATGTTGACTGAAGGCAATTTGTGGGCCAAGATCGGCTTTTTAGCCCATGCTTATTGAGAGCGAGTGCAAGACGAAAAATTAATATATTATATAACTTCATAGGTTTATTTTAATCATCGCAAAAATAACAGACTTTTTAACAGAATTTCACTGCTTTTAGCAGATTTCAGCTGAAATTTTGTGACAAGACTTTTAGCAGAATCTAGAATTTTTTTGCGACCCATTTAGCAGATTTAGGTCACAACTATCTGGCAACACTGGCGGTCAGCATGCGATACACTCAGACTGTCATGTCACGATGCGAACTGGAAAGAGCATGCAGAGAGTAAACCTTGTGGCAAGGATGCCTTGCCCACACACTTTATGATTTAGCAGGTGTTGAGTTTTTTTTAACTTGGGACCTCGCATTCTTGAAATGATGTAGGCCCCGCTCTACCTTAATCCGGCACTGGGCTCAATGTATCACGAAAGGAAACATACGGGCGAACACACGGCGGTAAATGGTCTCTCCGAGGTGGCCATTCATTCCGAATAGTTTGTAAGAGCTGTCTGGCCTCCTCGTTTATTCCAGTGCCATGCCTGATCTCCTGTAGGCGCTGATCTGGAATGTCAGGAAGGGCGCCACTGTTCATGGCATGCACGCAGTGTTCTTGTGAGTTCCTCTGCGTCGGAAAATCTCTGATTAATGGTCAGCCAACACGTAACTGCGTCCTAGAATGTAATGGAACGCTATATCATATCTGTGTAACCGCATGACCAAAGCTTGTAAACGTTTTGGAGCTTGACGCAAGTTTTTTTTTAGAATGAACTCTAAAGAGCTGTGGTCGTTGTGTACTACCAAGTTGCGACCGCGCAGGATGCAAATTCGATGGTTTGCCATTCTGCAGCAAAACAGCACCGAGGCCATCTTTACTGCTGTCAACCTGCAAAGCAAGGGTCTGAGAGGGATAAAAGTAGGCAAGTAGCCTACTGGTGGCTGGCTGATCTTGTCTTTTGCTGTTTGTATAGCTTTTTAACACGTAGCCGTCCAGTTCCATGCCACGTTTAGCGGGTCAGATGTCGCAAAGGTTCGAGGTTCGCAGATTGGGCAAGAATTGAGAAAAAGTCATTTTAAAACAGACAGAACTGGTAAGTATTGGACCATTCCACAAAAACGTTTTACACCAGAAACATCAGTGGGTGAAAGCAGTTTCGTAATGGCTGCAACTTTGACAGGATGGACGGTCTGACGCCCTGGTTGGATACCACGTGACCCAAGAACACCAGTTCTGTCTGTTTTAAAATGACTTTTTCGTCGTTCAGAATGATGTTTTTCAGCTGACAGCGTTCGCGCAAATTTCTCGAGTTGTCATCATGATTGAGAGCAGCTTCCTGGTTGGGTATTTCCACACACAATGACGATAATGTCATCAACTATTGCAAAAACACCGTTCACGTTTGACAAAGCTGCGTGGAAGCGTTTTGGAAGATTTCACTGCTCACTTTCAGACCAAATGGCGGGCGATTCCATCTGTAACGACCATACGGAGTTATCATGGTGGTCAGCTTGCTGGATTCGTCATCTGGCTTAACATGCCAAAATGCATGTTTTACATCAAGTTTGCTAAAAACGTGAGCTTTGCGTAGTTCAGGCAAAATTTCATCAAGCACAGGCTTGCGATAGTGTTCTCGTTTTAGGGAGACGTTCAAGAGTTGAGTATACATCAATACAGATACGCACAGTAAATCAATACAAATGCGTAGTTTTTCATTGGGTTTTTCGACAAGAGCCATTTGATGAACCCAAGTAGTTGGCTCGTCAACAGGCGCTATAATGCCTTTGTCAACAAAAGCAGAAAGTTCGGTTTTAACTTTATCAGCCAAAGCAACAGGTATCCTACGACAAGGCAACACTCTGGGGGTAATACTGCGGTCAATATTCAGTGAGGCGCTGCCTAAGTCACCCAAGTCACTTGAACCACGAACACATGCAATAACACTGTTATCATTTACATGAGTTAAGCTAAACTCGTCCAACCAAGCAAACATGGAAAACCACGTTAGACCATAATTAATTTAACACTGTGTACACTATAGTCTTTCAAGTTGCATACATCCAAAGTGGCTTCACCAAGTGGTTGACTCTTTGAGCCACGCCACATCGTAAGTGTAATAATAGTTGGGATAACTTGTTCTTTTCTGACAAAGTTACTGGTGATAATATTGACATCAGCACCAATGTCAAGTTGAAAGCGAATATCACAGTCATTTACCTTCATGAGCAGAGCCGGTTAAAGGGTAGGGGGCCCGAGGCAATTTTTACTGAAGGGCCCCTATGACGCAATTCATGATGTCATCGTTTGTAAAAATTTGGTTTCGCTGATTAGCAAAGTTCCCGTTTATTTTTTCCGGTAGTCGAGAATGTGCTTACTCAAATTCGCATACAGTTAGCTGCGAGAAGAGAATTTATTTTATGAACACTAGGGTGTATTTTTACTAAGAAAAAATATGTCACAGACTAGAGAGTGACTCGGCAAGAAACAACATTCACCCGAGCAATAAGCAGAAACCAGAGATTACAAACAAAAGCACTGAAAAAAAAACATGTTAATATGGCCAGCCAGGCTGAGTGTATAACTTGTTTTCGAGCTAATGTCTTGATTTTCACCTTTATTTTCAGGTGCTCTGGTTAACGCCGTTGTTTTAACGTTGCCGCTTGAAAGCTTTGCT
>Ga0210059_1000941_pt1 | contig 41438 bp, 27 predicted proteins | sample Ectturendosymbi2_FD_188042 | JGI IMG/M metagenome (GOLD analysis project Ga0210059, IMG submission 188042) | Ecteinascidia turbinata endosymbiont from Florida, USA - Sample 2 (SPAdes) (version 2) | ecosystem: Host-associated > Tunicates > Ascidians > Unclassified | place: Key West, Florida... | reverse complement strand
GCTCACATCAAACCACACCCAGGGACACTGTCTTGGGCAACGTTTGTGACGGCATGACGGTTGTTGCCGGTTTAAGCAAGACCTTGGAATATTTCATAAGTTCAGTAAAACAAAACACTCTTACTTTGAACCCTGTTTGTTGAGCTTTTGCGCAAACAACCAAATCTTTGCTATCGTAATTATGATAAAAACTAAATACCCAAGTGAGAGCAATTTACTTGGTATTTTCATATTGTTGCGCCAAACAGCTTGGACCCCGTGGCTCTTTAATACAGACTGTTTATGATTACAGAGGTCTGCAGTTCAAATAGCCTCGAGCTAGCACTGCCATTACGCCTACACCGATCACGTAAGCAAGCTACTGATTGACTTGATCATAGCAGAGTAACACAGTAATCAACAGTGATACGATTGTTACTGTCATTACAGCGCCATCTACGTTGTCTGAATTCGCTACAGCGATTCGAGTGCGAAGTGTCATATGTTTCACTATGTTCAGCTTAAGCATCAACGCCAGCGCAAGTGCTAAACCGGAAGCAGCAAGAGAAGGATTGAGGGGAAGGAAAGCAGGCTCTCCTTGTGGTTTTCATGAAACAAGCGCCACTTTCTCGTCAGGCGGCTGCTGCTACCAGAGCGATAGACATGTCAGTCCTGATCGAGCGGCATGATCGACAACTCACCTGTTCTTAGCCGAACTCTCGAAGTCGGTCTCTCTTTTCACACCGAAGATTCTGGTCATGAGAGCGGAAAAGAGCAGCGTGGACGAATTCCTGATCGCCCACACGTCGCTGCCGAAGCCTGAAGCGGCAAGATGAATGTCAAGTTGCGCGGCGGCGTGCTGCGAAGCAGGGAACGGCTGACGACCGCGGGAGACCAGCATGAAGCGAATAAACAGACAGGTCAAGCGCGTTCCGCAAGTTTCTCATCATCAGCCGATAGCGCCAGTTGCTCCAGCGTCGCGAATCACACTGCAGCCCGCGCCCAGTGGGTCAACGACTGGTCGGGAGTCTGTGGCTCGGGCTGTTTTGATGCATCGTTTGTTCTTTCAACTGACGAGGCCGCACCGGCAGCCACCGCAGTGAGCAAAGAGAAGCTAAAAGGCGAAGAATCAACGTTTCGTCGCGGTCGTCGAGTGTTTATTTAAGGTATTTTGTCGCTGGGACGGTGGCCACGTCGCTTCCGGGCCTTGCGATCCGAACAAAGCGACGCGCGCGACTTCACACAGCGCCATCTATTCGACGCCGTGTTTGCGTACGAGCGCGGGCGCGGGTAAACTTGACGAGAAACCGATCGAGATTTGAAACAGTTCGAACCTTGGATGGCCACCACGACGCACTGCGACAAGAAAGGAAGGACAGCCTCGCCGAGGGACGCGTCCTTGATCAGGCCTCGAAGGACGTTCAAGGCGTGGACCTGAACAGAAAGACAATAATAATAATAATCGCCGTTGCCCGAAACAAGACTGGAACGCAACGCGGTCCGTGGTATGAGGCTGAGTGAAGGTCGGTCACGGAGCAGAAAGATCGAGGCCTGAGTCAACATTAGTCAACATTCCGTTTCAGGAAAAGATGTCGCAAATTAGTTCATCTGCTTCATTCAGAAGTGAATTTACCATACACGGGCATGGGAAGCCGGAAACGAGCATTTCTGCCGCCCACTTTAACCGTCGACTGGCGAACAGGCTTATTACAATGTCAAAACGACAAGGCCTGTTCGCTGAGTACGCTCCGTTCAACAGTCGCTTTTTGTTTCCAATTCGCGGTCGACCCTCAAGCGCATACAGGCTTCGGAAAACAGCAAATGCGATTCTGGGAACGCGGAGAGGAGTCGAGCGAGCGCGAAGTTATTTCAGCAGCGGTTTTGACGGACGCAAATGGAAAAGGTCGGTCGAATCGAGCCTTTCGGCGCAACGGAGTCAAAACTGCCGACTGCGATAAACAGCTTCTCCTCCTCAGAAACGGCGTTAAACGAACCTATGCTTGGTAATGGCAGCGCAGGAGAAGAAATCGTGAACTCGACGCTTCAGAACGAGACTGTAAACAATACCACCTCAGAAACGCTGCCGGTTTCTCCGTCCACGCCCTGAACGTCTCGCCCAGTGACGGCGAGCAATGACGACATTACGTGGTGCAGATACTCCTCCCCAGCCGACCCTGACTTTTTGCTACTCAGCAGCGCCTGCAAGCGGTAAATAACGCTGCATCACACGTTTCGAAATGAAAGGCAGTAATAGATCTTACAGCAGTCTTTTCTTTTCCATAAAAGTACATTCCGTAGTCAACTCTAGGCACTATGAAATCTCTACGAAGTGCTGCATTACCTCTCGGACGTTCATGTTTTGTATAAGATAGTTCGTATAAAATTTCCGAACATTACATACATCAAGTAACACCTCGCAATAAGTTGTCTTCAGCGCAGTTTTACGCAGAAAAGAATGCTCGATTTTTCGAAGCTTACAAAACCGTTGTGAAGGACCGTAACAAACTCCCTTCAGTCACTGGCTGAACGAGAAAACGTAAAAGCGACGAATTAAAAGCGCACTCGTTTTCATTAAACTCGTGCCGCAATCGCGACGCAAACCTGAGCGAGAAAAGGGAGGCCAGCGCTGCGACGTGTTGCGCACAAATTCCTGGCTTTGATCGGATCGCGTATATCGTCCAGCATTGATTCAAGCCACACTTTGGGACACTCAGCCAGAGATTGATGCTGACTCCTGGAAAAAAAGCAGCCCAGAATTTGCAAAACGAATTACCGACAACACTTTGAGAACCGGTCTCATGACCAGAATCAATTATCCCACTTAGAATTTTCCGTGCCTTTGCGTCGAGAAAATCTGCAAAGCCAGGTCGTTCCAAACAGGGCTGTGGAGCCAGTACTCAAGTTTTTTGCATTATTTGCATAACTCGCTTGCCCAACAAAATATCCCTGTGGAAGCGGAACCCAAATTTCAGGCTCCACCTCCACTATCTAAAGATTTTGGCTCTGACTCCACAGTCGCTGACGTATGAAGTAACACTCAGCGGTGAAGACCAGACTAAAAAGTCTCTAAGACCAACTAATCAAATCGACGCCTCAAAAAACTCTGCAAGACCAGATGAACTTCTTTAGAACAAGGGTGCTGGTGATATTCGGTAGGTGGTAATAATAAATAAAAAAAAAACGATACCGATTCATGGCTTGCATTTCCTGTGATAGCAGAACGCAAATTGGAAAAAAATTTGTTTTGAATCAGTGCTTCCCAACCTTTTTTTTAGTCCATGGTACTTTTGGTACAATGGTAGCTTACGGTGCTTTTGTTAAGTAAATTGTACCCTTGCAACACGGTGAAAATATCTTTTCTACGATTGACCTGCTTATTTGGTTTGCACTAATACGACCTCGCGTGATCCAGCTTGGAATTCGCCATCGCCAACAATCTTTTTTATTGCAACTGAACTACGAAACCGGCATTTTTTGGTTGCTAAGCGCATCGCCTGGGTGACTGAGAAAAAATTCATCGCCAAGTATCAATTTCTTTAGGCAATTACCGAATTCAAGCTTACGATAGAGATCGCGAGAACGATACCGAGAAACACCCAGAGTTACAGTCTCAAAAGCTTTCCCACTGGCAACAAAGAAACAAGCTCTCCCCACCGGTTGCTTGACGATCAAGTTGTACGCGTTCACTCTTGGCTGAAACGCCAAGTGTTTGGAAAGAAAAGAGTGTCTCGTCAGTTGCTTCGAATGTTAATGTACAATGACAAATATATTTTGGTGAGCGTGCAAAATGCAAACAATGTTATCCTTGATTGCGTGAAACTCATCATAAACAGAATATCACGAACAAGACAAGAAAAACAAAAACTTCGTTTTTCAATAAAACGTGAATAAACGTAAAAACGTCACGGTGAAGGCTGACAAGCGTAGCAGTAAGTTTCTTTTTCATTTCTACCAAACGCTACATATAGTTACCTCCATAACAAAGGGCAAAAGGCTTTGAAAGCAGCGTAAGCTATTTCGAATGCTCCTCTGTGCCTGGCTTCCATCAGCTGGCGTTTAAGATGATTGCCGATGTCTAAAACCTGGCAAAGCGCAGAAAAAAAAAACACTGAAAACAACAAGAACCTATCTTTGCTATTCCAGTTACAGGCAATTGCAATATTTTGAGGCTTTTCTTTTGGACCAAACCTAAGCCTAGCTACAGCATAGCAAAATGCATCAAACTAAAGTTTAAATTCGAAATGTTCACACACACAAGTTTCTTACAGCTGTCATCTATACGATTTCAAATGATTCAAGGTTTGAACTCAACGTAAGCAAAGCCACAACCCACGGAATGCAGCAAATGAGTTGTTGTTGCATGGTTAACCACTTAATGGGAATTCTTCTTTAAAGTGCGCAGTGGCAAAACTATCACTTTGAAACCATCGAATGTGTTTCAAAAGGTTTACTTGTTGACATGACAACGGGGAGCTGCTGACATCGGGAGACGAATCACGGTGGAAGTTTGTGGCAAGCAGTTGCAAGAGCAGGGATGACTCCTTAGCGCTTCGCCAGCAGGAAACAAGCACTCGTTGGGCGGCCATTCTCTCATCCGGAGCTGCGAGGCAATACAGGCGACCAATCACAACACAGGATTAGGAACGGTTAACTGACGCATGATACCTCCCTCGCTGCGGCCTTACGCGCTGTTGGAAACCAGGATTCGTTGCATTAATTCAACTACTTTGACCCTTCACGCATTTTTCTTCGATTACTGCAGCAAACCAATGCTAATTTTCAAATGTCCTCACGATTGTGATTCAACAGAAAGCAGTTAACCCTCGCAACAGGAGTTAGTGCAAATGCAAACCGAATTGCGACTGATTCAAAGCCAAGGCACGCGCGGCGCCCGACGTCCGCACAGAGTAATATATGTGTGCCGCACACTCAATTTGTCACCGAACCCAGCAATTGATTGCGCGGTAATGCGTGAAACCGTCAGCGAAAAGTGGTGCACCGCCTTGAGAACACAAAGAAAAGATGACCTCAGTTATTCAAGGTGCAGTCAAAACGGCACTGAAAGGAAAATGTCAGTAGTCGAGATGCTGGTTAAGATAACAATCGATTGGCGGCGCGCGCTTAGGAACAAGGCATTCAGCAAATGGGCGCGGGTAAAATATATCCACATTCGCTTCGCGAAGAATACCGCAAACGCCCAAACAACCACATGCAGGGTTGGAATATCAGCACATCGGCATCCCACGCACTGATCCCTTAAAACACCGACCCCGCAGGCGTTTTATCAACAAACCATCGAGACCAGTATCTGAGATAATCACTCGCCAAATCTTGCACATCGAGCCAAATGCACGCAGACCAAAACAAACACGTCACTGGGACTTCGACACAAGCGTGGAAGACCAAGGCTCATCACCTGCTTGTTGCGCGTCCAACACAAGGGGACGCAAAAGCGCCGGAAGCTGATTCCAGGCATCGTCGAGTTCGTTTTTCGTCACATCCGGAAGGTGACCTTCCGGCGACACGCTTCCGACGACTGGCAGCACGACTTGAGAGACACGGAAGCAGCAGTCGATGCAGCGCGACAAGAATGCGCGGCATGCAGCGATGTCTTCGGCCATTGCTCTGCAAAAGACCTTCGTGGTCAATGACAGCATGCGGGACTGCGGAGGTACGCACACGACGTCGCCGCGAAAGCGTCACAACTTTTTTCAACAAAACTTTCAACTTTTCAACAACAAACCGGAGGAAAAAAGGCTGTTACATGAAAACATGCTTGCGTGTTGAAACGGCAAACAACCGTATACGTGACGTTGAACGTGAGCGGCGATAAATACAACAGCGCTGTAAGTGGTGCAAAAGTGGGAAAGGGGAATACTGTCATGACATCGTGGCGAGTGTCGCGAAGACCCGATTCTTCGTAAATTCAAAATGGGTCAAACGCTCGCACACGAAAGTTTGTTTACGACTACTATGCTGCACGACTTCTTTGTATCGGTCAGCGGTTTCTCGTTTAAGCGCAGGGCTGGGGAACACGCGGCCCACTTGACCATTAAAAGTGACCCGCGTCAGAACTTTCTCTTATCCAAATTACAACATAACATCGGGTCAAAGCGAAACTTCAAGATAAACAGATAAGAGAAGTCTCCATCGTTGCCTCTCCTTGGTGAAGGCAACGGTAGAATTTCAAATTAAACTCAGAATTTTTTGATGCCCGTCCGTCGTATTCCACAATGTGGCCCGTTATAGTAACTAGGCCATTGATTCTTAACCTGGGTTCAATCGAACCCCTAGGGTGCGACGAAGCCGTTTCAGGGGTTCAACGCAGGTCATCTGATTTCAGTAAACCATTTTCACTTTCTGTTATATTGGCAAAAATGGGGCTCGACAAAACCTTGAAGAAGTACGTGAGGGTTCGGCATGATTGTAAAGGTTGAGAACCACTGAACTAGGCTCCCGGCTCCTGGTCTTAAGCGTGGTTTGCTTCGTCACTGTTCAGTGTCGCCCGACATGGACACTCGTTGCCATGGAGTAGGACGCGGTAGCAACAACAACTTTACAACAAAACAAAACAAGGCTAAGTGCCGAAACTGCAGAAAATGCGGTTCGAAAGGCATGATAGCCATCTTACACTGCATCAGCATCTGTCAAAAGCATACGCAAGCAAAGCAAGGAGCCAAAGAGTGGTCTGCTGGACGCGACCTGGAGCAAGCTGTGCTCAGCCATCTTGATGTCTTCCTCTAAATAAGACAGAAGGGTGTTGCAAATCCTGCAAAACATATGAGACCGGTAAGAACCGCAATCGCTGAAGCTTTTTGTATCCCTTACGTTCACTTGTCATACTCAATCTACGAAGCGAGAGTGACAAGTTGTGGTCAGTTACCAGACCGATCGGACGCGTGCACTGAAAAAATGTAAAAGCACTCCATAACTAAAGGGGTGGAAGGAAAATCTAGAATGAAATTTGGACGTGCATGTTGCGCTAACATTAATTTTCCTCGAATTCAAAAATGTTCGGAGTCACATGCGGTGGAGGTTTGGAAACTTATTTGGAAACTGAAAATCTTTCCTTCGTGACGTAATATGTCGGTTCGGGGTTTTCGGAGTTCTTTAGGGGGGCACTTCTGAGGTGACCTAAAAGCCAAAGGAAGAATGGAAACAAAGCATCACTGCACAGAATGACCACATTGGGCGACGTCATACATCGTCAACTTTAACTAGATGGTGGCAACATATTTTGTTGTGGAGAGGGTGATTAATTTCGTAATTTTTGGAAAAAAACAAAGCTAAAATATAACTATTTATAGAAGCAAAGCACTTCCAAACAGAATAATTTAAAATAGGTCATAACTGGAGAAAAGCTCTAGGTTTTGGATCAGGCTTTAAAACATCTGTCACTTGCCGACCCGAACAACTTTGAAATTGATAAAAGTGAAAACAAAAGATTTAAGCACGATGTTATGCAATATTCATAAATTATATAACATGCAGGGCGCGTGCTCGTTGCCAAGCTACAATGAATTATTATCAAGCACACAGCACACGACATCTTTTCGCACATGCCACCCTGCGCCTCTATGTTGACCAGGGTTGACGTCAGGTCCAGATGGACCAAAAATGCCATAACGCTTATCAAAATATGACAAATAGCTTCAAACCATGCCAAACAAGCCGAAACAGGCCTGCGGCTGTCGTTTTTGAATTACTAGGGTGATCAATGCAAAAATACAACGTTGCTATGGAACTAAGCCTAGAATTATTGCATATAAATTAACAAATAACGTTAATCTCAAAAAGTACCATCTCCTCTTATAGAAAATGCTTAATAAATGCCTATAAATGTTCCAAACAATAAAATACTTGTTATGAAAATACGAACATGCACCACGCCATAGTTTTTCAATTACTTTGAATCTGGTACACAAGTGTCTGATATGTTAGATATGTCACAATTGCAGAAAATTACAAAAACGTTTTAGTACAAAATGCAGTCACAAAGAACCCACAGAAAAACTTTTTGACTTTTCAGGTTCAGATGGACCAAATATGCCAAATCGCTACTCAAAATATGCCAAATAACTTCAATAAATGTCAAACAGAAAGCTCAAAGCAGAAAGTTTTTTAAAAAGGTATCGGTTAGGTAGCCGGTTACTCAAGGTCAACTGCTAGGTACCACGTTATTCAGCACGTGGTTAGGATTAATTACCACAAACAGAAAGCATGTTTTCGACTTCCCTCAGTAGGGTGAACAAACACTGATCGAGTGATCTCGGCGGGTAATCTCTACCCCATGCTGGGGTTTTTGGTTTTGATGTTACGGTGTTAGGGTTAGAATTTTAAGTTTAGGATGACGTTTGGTGTCAAAAGGCTACGTCGGTCGTTCAGTATTCTTTGATCGGTTGAACGCAACTATTATAGCACCCAATTACCGCATTTTGTCCATTCGAGTTGAATTTATTGCTTTTTAAATGAAAAGTTTACATTTCCGCATTAACCAAGTCGAAGGGCACCGAAATCACGAAATTCCGAGCCTTAATCGCAAGTAACTTAACTACGCCCTGAATCATGATCAGCGACATAACTGCTCAGCTCGGCTTACGTAGCTATAGTCGGCCACCTAATATATGACCTTGCGTAGCTGTATCCGGCTACCTAGACACTGTCCTCAAAAATGCCAAGCGTTTTTTTCCGCCAACGCCACTAAAAAGGCCAAAAATATGCCAAACCCTGACGTACATGCCAAACAGCATTTTCTCATCACGCGAAATCATTTCAAAGAAGGCCAAATTTCCGGAATATGGCATAAAAATGCCAACCTGGCCAACCTGATGCCGACGCATGGCGTCGTCACCCGAAAAAGCGTTTTGCACAACACGCAAGTACGTTTTTCTGCCCAAGCCTTTTCAGGTGATCGGCAGGTGCGCACCTGGATGTTTCCTTCGCGCGGTCGTCAGAAAACCGCACGCAGAGTTTAACCGCGTACGCCGCGTCCTTGCACCGCTCCGGCTTGTAGCTCGAGCGACAGGTCTGCAGCGCCGAAGAGCACTTCGCAGCGAGAGCGCGCTCACCCAGCTGCGAACAACAGACAAGCGAGCGTCGCTTTTTGAACGATTACTCAAGTGATGTCAATAACAGACGGAGGAGCGCACGAAACGAACGCGACTCAGGTCTGTCTTGGGCGCAAATTGCACGGTCACGCACGAATCAAGGCCTCGAAACCATCAAATTTTCCGCAGAACGCTACGTCTGTGGGTCGTCGCGCCCTCGGTAGGCCCAGGAACGGCCTGGCGCGGTGCATCGAACCGACCCATATTTGCGAGTGTTTAACTTAACACGGCAGGTGACTGCGACAAGAACAGGAGAGTCGACTAATCAGGAACGAAAGAGAAAGTGTCAAAAACAAAAGAAAAACGAATCATGCAACAGAAACGTATCCACGGTAAGCTTCACCAGGTTGAATAGTTACATCGATCAGTCATATGGTCAGCTCAAAGTGACGTGAATAGGTTCGAAAAGCGCACAGAAAAACAACAGTCAGTCGCTTTTTAAGATCGAATGCCGAGTAAATACACGTTTGGAAACGAGAAACCAAATAGAGATAAGTGTCAAATAGTTCTCGTTGCGCTTTTAGTGTTGGTCATTCCATGACCGGACGAAAAGCTTCTGTTTGAAAGGGTGCTTACTTTAGATTCAATTGCGTGTTTCAGCGGATGAGAGGTCAGCAGACCCAAAGCCAACACGCGATTTTCTTCGAATGTGTCGTTCAGAACTTCGAGCAAATTTTCCATCCGTTCTGACGTGATCACGTGTTCAATATCTTGGCACAATCCTGTGATCAATCAAGAACGTGTTATTTAAATCAATTAAAGTTAATGCGCCGCAAACTACGGAAAATGCTGCACAAACGTTGTTCTTTAGCCGCAACACACAATGGCAAAAAAACGCTGGGATCGGCGGATGCATAAAATCCATACTCGTGACAACTCAAGCCAACATTCCACTCAAGCGGTCGCAAAAAAAGACAAAAACGCAGTTCGATAGTTCGTCCAGTACACTGGGACAAACACCGGCTTTTAGTTTGAACGCGGCCAACAAACAGACGGGTGCCTGGAACAGAGTCTTGTTTGCCGCAAATTGAAAGCTACAAATGGCAATGAAAAAAAATAAAGAATACGCAGCATTTGGCAACAAACTTACGTATAAAACCAGGCTGCACTTTACCTGGAGTAGATGTGTTCAACTGCACGAGAAGCTGGAGCAGATTTAGAGACAAGCTTCTTCGAGCAAAACAAGCTCCGTGATGCAACTCTCCCCAAACGAAGTTAACCATCCAACTGACAAAACCCTGCATTAGTAATAAGCAATGACAAGTGTCAGCGCAAGTGCGTGCAAAAGTTTTTGCGCACCATGAAGAGAAATGCGGTAGAGCAGATGAAAGGCGGTAATTAGCATCTTTTTTTGTTTGTTAATTGCACAGTGTGGCATGATTACCTGAAGTAGCTGTAGGCGTGCGGTGCCATCAGGTGTCGTTTCACGAAGACGAGACGTCTCTTTTTCCAATTTGTGGTAACCGAGCTTGATACGATCAAGTAACTGCGTTAAAATGATAACATGTCAGGGAAAAGTATACGGTTGTTTTTTATTTTCCACCTTATGGGTTCGATAACCTTCGACATTCTAAAACACTTACTGATTGAAAGATTCAACAAGATAGATAATAGAAATGTACGCAGCCAAGTCGAAGTGCGTCATCAACTGCTGACGCTTCGATAAAATGCCTAAAATTCTGCACCTACGCCAGTTTTCCTTGAAAATAAGAACACTGGGGAGTATAATAAACAAAAGTGGAGAATTGTAAGTTTTCAACTGACGCAAACGCCATTGCGAAGGCAACGTCTTTAAAAGTTCGGAGAAAACTGTTCGAGCCATTACTAATAAAAAGACGAACCAGCATTCGCAAAACCACCAAGAAAAGACATTATAAAATATCTGCCATACGTCCATGTGTTGCAGCATCACAAGTGCATAGCTAGGAAGCTTCAAAGAACAAAGCAAAGTATACTAAGCTTCACAGACGAATTTCTAAAACATCAAGGCTGTCACTGACTTTGCCAGTTGGCATAAAGCGCGCAAATGCCAACTTCGAGTGGCAGTGCTTCACCCAACAAAAGCCAGGTAACGGTACATTACCTTCTTCAAAGATTTCAAGAGCTGCTGCCGGAAAGACGGACACTGGCACGTCATGCTGTGTGGAAGAGCAAACATGACCAGGTTCAGGTCATCGCCAGAGACGAGCGCGCTCGGCTTGGATGACTCGCAGACGACGGAGAAAGCGTCGAGTCGCAACTGGAGAAAGAGATGCAGTGTGTCGGGCAAGCTGCAACGGAGAAGGGTCAACGGCCTGCGTCGCTTTTGACACACCTACGCGCTTCGTTGCAGAACAATAGCACATTATTATTCGCGGTTCATAAGCAGTAAGAAAATTGAAAGGAAAAACAAAGGAACTGCAGGATTCGCGGTCCACGAGCACGCCTGTTTAACCGCATATACGAGAAAGCCAACAGAAAAGCACAGTAAAAAGAACGTGTGTGCAGATTGTGTCGCCATCACGATAAGAACACATCATCCTACATTCATCGATTTTATAAAGATTACAACACCGGGTGGGAATCATTCGCTCTGAGGAAGCAACACCGAGCGAAGATCTAAGCCTTAAAAAACTGCATACTTGATCGTTTTGATGAACCAGAGCAGCTTTTAAAGTTCTCGTCTCGATCCCGAATTTCCAACCAGCAGGATCGGCCAGATCTGAAGTCTTGTTCTGAAATTTCCACGAAACCAATCACGCAGGGCAGTTAAACAGACTCATAATAACATTATTGGAGCAGGCGTGTTTCAAACGAAAACACGTGATCATGAACCCGAGGCAGAAAAAAGTAACAACGTCTCACTTCAATAAGTTTCGTTTGTTGCACCAATCGCAGACAAGTTATCAGCACGTGAAGAGCGCCACCTGCCGGAGACGAGCTGTGGCCGCTGGGTGGTGTTTGCTTCAGACACGACACAACGAAGTCCATGCCATGGGGACCGAACAGCTGAAGCAGTTTCTTCAGACAGAGCTGGAAGCAACACCGTGTTGGTGAAATAACAAATGTGCAGATAGCAGAGCAAGTCCCTGCGTTTCTTGATTGACAAGTTGCAAGGATTTGACACCAAAGCGGGACAGTGATTTCCGGTGTCGTTCTTTGTTTCATTGTGTTACTACCAAGCATCCTTTTTTTCAACGAGAATCTTAAGTGGTGCGTTGCTTATGGTCCGCCAAAGGTTACTTTCTAGCAGGGTTGCGGAGTCGCAAGGAGTCGGAGGATTTTGGGTGGAGTCGGATTTCTAACAACACTAGGAGTCGGAGTCGGACAAAAAAATCCGACTCCGGATGTCCAATTGGATAGTTTCTTACATCACAGTCCCAAGTTGGGAATTCCTGTTGAAATGGTACAATTTCTTTTGAAACTTTTATTGAAACAGAGTTCTTGCAATGTTCCACGGTTTCCATTGAGTGCTAGTTGCTACAAAATTGCTGACAGCCAAACTTCATTCGCTTTATATGAAGTAATCGGTCCCGAAAATTTTGAAAAAGGTCGGAGTCCGGAGTCGAAAATTTTGGCAAAGTCGAAAGTGGACATTCGACCTCCGACTCCGCAACCCTGCTTTCTAGACAATATCAAATTTTGACCTGAAGTTGCGATCTTTCGGCTAAGGACTGTTACTGACGTTCTTCTGTCGGTTGTTAATGCAGCATGCAAGCACTAATTGAAGACTTAAGTTTGTGACTGAGTTCGACAAAAATCTTAGTTTAGCGTCGTAAAAAATGTTTTAAAAGTAGGCGTTTACACCCTCTCTTAAAATGTTTAGTCTCGTTTCACGAAGTCCGTGAAACCGTTTGGACTGGATGTATAAAGTGCTGAGAGGAAAAACAGACGTTTCATAGATTTACGAAAATACATAATTTATTCTAGATCTTTTTTCTTGTTTATCACTGTTTAATTTTTTTCTAAAAGTCCCTTAACGCTTTGTATTTCATTGTGTTGAATCGATTTAATTGCAATGCTGGTTCATCAGCGCTCTGTGTACATACATACATAATGCACAGACACTCACCTCAACGATCAAACGAGACTGTTGCTTTCCGCACAATTGCAAAGTGTGTATCACCGGTTTCAGGTACGTTTCCATCAGCAGCAGAACATTTTCTCCGTTCTGCACGCGACGGTGGGCGAGCGCGTGAAGCAACGTTGCGGCGAACGGCGCCAGGGACTGATCAGCCATAGCTGGAACGAAAAAGCAGCCGTCCATCGAAACTGACGATCATAGCCGCGAAAAACGCAATGGCGCCTTTTCATCTAGTGCAGTTATGTCCAACATGCGGCCCAGTCGAAGGTTTTGTGCGGCCCAGTTCAGGTTTTTGCTGTATTAAAAGAATCCTACATACTGACAACCTGTCCTTATTCTGATAATCTTCAAATTGACATTTTTGTTGCAGGTGGTCCTCAGTGACACTTTATCACGTCTGTTACCACCGCAGTTAGGATTCGAACGCTTTCAGTACATTGGTTTTAAGCTAGATATATTTTGCTAACATCAAAATAAGCCCTTCAGTGTGCGGCCCTCATTAATATGTCATTCAGTGTGTTGCTCTGGTTAAGACGATGACAAAATTTTTGGCTCAGTAAGCCATTTGGATTGGACATAGCTGATCTAGTGACGTTACGCCCAGGGGTGGATACTAAAATTTCTGGTGGGGAGATAATCAAAACCACTATACTTTTGTTTCCTTCTCTGAAAAGTTGTCCAAGGAAAGCGATGATTGGACAGTCATTTTCATTTTGGGGAGCGTGACAGGAAACATTTTATCTGTGGCACCAGTCACCAGCAACTGCATTGTACACGGTTCCGATATCAAAAGCGATGATTATCATCACACACCGTTGCCGGGGATTCCTGCTCCTGATTAAATTTTTCAAGCTAAGTTGAGCATTAAACTTAGAAGTTTCTTTGCACTGGCGCTTTCACTTTGACTGATATAAACTGTCTGTCAGGTTCTGTATCACTGACGTCAGAGCACACTTAGCTGGGTTTGATTCTTTCTCCACCACGTTATTTTTACGAATAACAAATCCGTGATCAGCTTAATCTTTTTACGCTGTGGCACTGGCTCACGCATCATAACTTGACTATATAGCATCAAAACTGCAACGTTCAAATCAAAACTGGTAGTGCAACTAACTGTGCAAGTGTCTTCATCAGTCTGATCTGACCGACCGGAGTGAACGACTGTAAACGAGCAAGTGACACGATTTCCTACTCGCCTGGAATACCTCAAAAGGAGAGGGTTCATTTCAATGTTCAATCGCTTGTTGCTCGTCTTTTACCAAACGGCTGTGCGGAATATACGGTGTCTTTCAATTCTCAACCTGTTTGACATGACGCTGCGATTAGTGTAACGCAAGAGTCGGATTGTGTGATATGAGTACCTTGACGTGGCAAAACTGTTCTGCTTCTGTTCCTCTCAGGACTGAAGCTTGCCTCAGGATGCTTTTCCACGTCTTATCAAAACTATTTTCTACTCTCAAAAGTGTGATTTATCTGAGCTGTCAGCTGAACTGCACAAAACGCTGAATCACACTGCTCGCACATGTGTATCGCATCCTGATGGCAGAACACGTCCGTTTTCATGCATTTTGTAATAAATGTGGATAAGAGCACGATGGATGTCTTGTTTATATTGCTTGACGTTGCAAAGACGAAACGTTTTTCTCAGGAATTAATTTGAAAATACTAAAAATGTTTTAATGCCACTGGGCAAAACGCGTGCAACCCCACGCCTACCCAAATCTCGGTTTATATGCTCTTACTAGCAGCAAAAAAGTTTGACTAAAAACCAGCGCACTTCACAAAATGAGTTTCAACGCACTTTTTACTGCTGGTGAGGGACGCATCCCCGATTGTATCCGCCCCTGACTACGCCGAGTCTTCAAGATTTAAGTATATGATAGCTGAAGTTACTTCGCAACAATTGAAGAATGCATCCATTAATACACTCCGCAACAAGAACAAAAAAAAAAACGATGTACTTGCCATCGATGCATCGCTCGACGATGTTAGGCTGTTCGCAGGACAAAATCTCCACTGATGTAAATCGAAGGCAACAAGTCAAGGATATGAAAAGTGCTCGACTGTGCCAGTTCCAAGTGAGAACTTCTCGCACAATGTCGTTGACCGAAAAAACGTTATCTGCAAAAACAAACGAAACGGCGAAATTCGCGCACGTCATCGCTCAGAGCGTTGGGTAGCGGCCGCGCATACCATTACTGCATGACGTCACTAAACGCATGACGTTGTTCATCACTTCTCGTGCTTGGTGCCGCAAGACGTCAGCGGGGTGATCTAAGGTGATCTTGACGTAAGAAACGACCCACGACGCTGCGGATCGCAAGGATTCACTCCCGATTTGAAGTTGTTTGACGAACTCGCTACAAATCAACACATCACAATGTTATGCGTGTGTTTAATCAAGGTTAAAAAATCTAATCAATTCGTTGGCAGTCACTCCTTAAAATGTTCGTTCGCAGGATTCGCAGTCAAACCTTAAAATAAAAATCGAACAAACTTTCGTTATCAGCAGTAAATTGAAACAACCTTTCTGCTAAGAACATAGACAATAAATAGCAGGACGGTGCAAGTGGTGAACTGCATCTTTTTCGAGTTCATGAGTGACTTGATCGCTCGCTGACTGTTGTCACGCGCTGGCAAATTCCCATTTGCAGCTAATTTCAAAAGCTACGGCCTGAATGAAAACTCTTTGTTGTGGGGTAGAAATTCACAAGACAAGATAATAATTGCTCGGGACTTCAAACGCTTGAGTTCAATCGTGCGGACATAACACCACAGAGGCATGGAACTTCAGATCTACAGAAGTGTTTCGGTGTTTCAAAATTGCACATTTTTAATAGAAACTGTTCGGACACCTGTTGCATGCAGCATTTCGCTAGAAGTTCTCAACAGCGTTGAGCTAAAAATCCAAAAAATTATCCTTGAAGTGCTTCAGTTGGAAATGTACGAGCGAGCATGTGGTACAGAATTAACAACTTCAACATTAAATTTACTGCTAAGCATAGCAAACTCATCACCACAGAGGAACCTTGTTTAGCATAGTCCCTGGTTAACAAAAGCGGAAGACACTTGCACAGCTAACCTGCTCGTTAATAACCACTGGATGAGGCAGCGAGAAAACGCATATTCCGCTTCCACACTCTTCTGCCTGCAGAATATAGAGGTGGTTAGCGCCTAGTAAAACGACGAAGGTGATTTTTGCAAGTTTTAAAAATAACGCTACCTTTTTCACATTATGCAGTGAAAAAACGCCGTGAAGTAAGAACTATTCAGACAGCCACTACCATAATTTCGCATGACTGGATGTACATAACAGTACAGGAAGATGGTTGTTGGTACTGCAATTGGTAGTTAATTGTATAGGTACATACTTTTTGGGGGCCCGTGAAGTTTGCTCACAAACCTAATTCTGTGCAAACACCTGGAAGTTTTAACCCGCGTTTTTAGCAGTAAAATTTAGAAGAGAACTTTTCAAAGGAACTCTAGAAACATGTACTACCGACACCAAATATGGTTAACACTAAATTCCAAGCCTATAAGCAGTGGCGTGTTTAAGGGGAGGAGAGCGAGGCACTTGCCTCAGGAGCCCCCTCGAGGTGTTTTGCGTGTAAATTTTTCTCATTTTTTTCAAAAAAACTCATTATCCACTCATATAATGTACTGTGATCATAAGCAGATCATAAGCAAGTACTCTGCTTCCAATGGGCCCCCAACAGCAACTGCAATGTGTAAGTACTCTGCTTCCAAAGGGTCCGCAACAGCAACTTTAATGTGTAAGTACTCTGCTTTCAAAGGGGCCCCCAACAGCCACTGCAATGCGTAAGTACTCTTTTCTGCTTTTGAAGGGCCCCCACCAGCAAATGCACTGTGAAAGTACTCTGCTTTCAAAGGGGCCCCCAATATAGCAACTGTAATGCGTAAGTAGGCTACTCCACTTTCAAAGGGGTCCCCAATAGCAACTGTAAAACTAGAGAAGTGGGGGGCGATGCCAGCTTGCTATCGCGTAACTTTTGTGTTGCTATCTTTGTTTTCCCAACTTTCAGTATTTTTAAAGTTGTTTATCATGAATATCCTTTTGCATTTTCTCTTATGTCAGTCACGCCGTAGCCTCAGGAACGTATCTCTTCGTGGCCTGTATACATTGGCGTAGCCAGCCCAATTTTTTTTTTGGGAAGAAATGTTTGTCGTTAGGCGCAAGCAACACTATTTTTGTTAGGGACGCCGGTTCTCAAAGCGCAAAATGACTAGATATACTACAAATATGGCGGGAAGCGGGAATGGCACCCTGCCCCCCTGGCTACGCCCATGCTTGTATATCCCCTTCCTAGGCTTAATCATAAAGTTTGATCACGGACGACTGGGCATGATGACGTCATCAAAGGCCCCCTTTTCAACCTTGCCTCAGGCCCCCCCAACCGTAAGTCCACCACTGCCTATAAGCACAAATGAAATCAACACACCCACAACGCAAAATGCACGTCGAAAACCGTAAATTACGACATATATGGGTTTTAAGTTATAAAAATCAGGGGCGGTGGCCAATTTCAACACTATGGACAATTTCCCGTCCGAAGCCTGCAGCATGCATTTGTCAATTACCTTTCATGTAACCGTTGCAGGCACGAAAAAGCATTGCGATGCGTCATCCATGCACGTGTGATGTGGTCAGGTGGCAAAGTGCGACTCGGCACGCACGAGCTCTCAAACTGACCGAGCGATAACAAAATGCCGTTGCACACGGCTAAATAAGCCACATCATCCAATTTTTGGTACTCCAACAGTGAATTGTCTGCCATTTCTCTGGCCACAAAGATCTGGTCGACCTGAAAGCACATGCCGTCAGTACAGTACATGTAGATATCATTCGTATCGATGAAGGACAATCACACATAGAAATGTTGTTCATGCAGTCACACTCAGTATCTACCAATGAAACGAGCCCTTTCTCGGCAAAGAATCAGCCACGTTGATTATAATAGAGCATAGGTTTCATATGACGAGCAGGCATCCTCAGCTGTGAAGTGTATGAATGTAGAAACTATTACTAAAAACCACTAAAAAACGCTAGAATGAACAGAATTAGAATCTTGCTAGCCTTTTTAGGCCAGTTAGGAAAATGTTGCTTTTTACTCATACGCAAGCTGCGGGTGCGCTTACCACTAATGCGAAATGCTGTTTCTAAGTTCGTTGAAAATTGTAGCTGCTCTTCCGGGAAAGTGCACAGTCAAGTTCCTACTGTGTAGCTTTGAATTTTTAACCTGTATCCCTGCCATGATGAAACAGGCTTAGTGCAGCAATCATCGCAGGATTACCACGACTGAAAATAACTTTGTTTCAACTCACAAAACATTTCGGGATACGCACATACATGACCTGCTGTACGTCAATTTTTTTAAAGATGAGGTCCCATCAAGTGCGAACGCAAGCAAGAAAACATGAAGCACATACGAACAATGTACAAGACCACACACAAACACACACAATGCGTAGGCGAGATTTGTTTAAGGCAGGGGTGGAGATCCTGCGGCCAGCGTGAACATTTAATATGGCGCGCATCAGCATTTCGATTACCCAAGTTAGAATATCACATCGTATCGAAACGAAATTGCATGTCAAGCAGACACGTAGATAATAAGTCAAGAGAAGTCTCTCGCTCATTGACATTTTTTCTTTCCTTGGGAATATAAAGGTAGAATTTTAGGATGAGATTAATTAATTTTTGCGGCCAGCCAGCGATATTCCACAATTCATGTGGCCCGTGATAGTAAATAGGTTCCTCAACCCTGGTTTAAGGAGACGCAGAGATCGCCTATGCCTCAGCCGCACGCACTCCGTCCGCCATGAAGGTGGTCCGATGGCAAGGCGTCTTTCGCGGGATTGCGTCTCCATTGTCCGAGCGCTGGCCGCTGGGTACCTGCTGTATTGTGCTGGGTACCTACTGTATTGTGATGGGTACCTACTGTATTGTGCATATTGTACAGCCGCTGTACGTCCCGCACACCAGCCTACAGTCGAACTCCACACATATCAGTAGCTAAGCGAACACACTAACCACTAGGGCACGGGCTGGTCATTTCGAGATAAGACACCTTGTTTCGAAAGAGGTTTAGACAAAATCGATTACAACACGACTTTAATAAAGTTTTGCGATATCAGGTTTGCAGTTCATATACTTAAGCTAAGAGTCTTATAGAGTGCAAAAAAATTGTCAGGTTCAAGTTGTGAAGCCAATATTGTTGAGGTCAACATTATATCCCGAAAACCAGCAGTTGCATCATCGAACTGGTCATTAAGAACAGCAAAAAGTCTGCTCCACAAAGCTCCCATTCCAGCAAATCGACGGCTTCACCGTGATTTTCTACCTGTTTATGAGCCGCAGTTGTCGTTTGGACAACTTTACTTCACCAGAGTTTACAGCTCTTTATCATCGTGTCAGGTCATCACGCGCTTTCTCTTTACCCAAAGTGAAAGATCCACATTCCGATCGAGATACGCCGTTTACCCAGGGCAGTGAAAAAAATATTGCAAGATGAAAATTCGGAGCCTGTCGAGTGAATCGCACCGCTCAGAATTTTCTCAGACCACTCTTGCATGCTGGTGAGATTATCCTACAGATTCGCATGTAATATTCCACCAACCTGGTCCAGAAAGCTTTCAGGTGAACTAAGCAAACGAAGAATAGATGAGAGAAGCAATCCCGCAGCGTTCCAACAATCGCCTTTAAGCTTATCTGACAGAAAAGAAACAAACAATGTTTACAGTTGGTGGAACAAAATCACAGCGATGCACAGAAAGAAATCATTGCTAAAATACGAAAGTTAGCCGCAATCCTTTCGGTTGCTTAAAAATTGTCTGGCATCATTATGTCTAAAAATGTCCACTATATTAACACATACGGTACTTGTCAGTTACAATAGTTCAACTCAATTGATAAAAAGTTCAACGTATTGACACTGCAAATAACAGTTGTAATTTAAGTCTTCACACTTGCATCTTACCAAAAGCACGTAGATTGGTGACACTGAAAGCCACGCACAAGTAATAACTAGTGTTTTTCTCCGCTGTGGGAATATTTCATTAGAAACAACTTGCAACAACACATGTGAGCTTTGGAAGGACGTACAGGGTGCCCAATAAGCCTCTTCACAATTAAAAGAATATATATTACTAAGTCAATTGATGAGATCTTTCAATCAAAATTATTGTACAATATGTGGGCCTACTTTGCGGTTATCAAATTTTTTAATCATATTGCATTTGCGTACTTCAGACATCCTGTGGAAGAAACAGGTAGTGTTACCGTTAACAAGTCGACTTTCATAAAAATAGTTAACCTTCAAGAGAAGGCAAAACGTACATCACTGGTTTGTTGAAACGCTTCAGTGGTGAAGTAACGTTTTTGCGTTTTAGGGAAACTGAACACATATCATATGGCAATTTGGGGCATCAGAACAACCTCAAGTGATTACGGACCTTCATCAAGATAGTCCAAAGGTGAATGCATGCTGTGGGATTATGTGCAGTTGAATAATTGGTTTGTTTTTCTTCCACAAGGATTCAATTTCTGCAACTGTTCTCCCTGGCTCTTTGACTTAATATTTGGTTCCTCACCTAGACGACTTTAACCAGCTATCATTTTCCAGCAAGACGATGTGCAACAGCACAATGGGGATTGCGTGTTAATGATTTCCTGAATCAAACGTTCCCAGACCGTTGGATTGACAGGGATGGCCCAGTTCACTGGCCGCCACATTCACAGACTTCTTTCTGTGGGGTTATGTTAAAGGTGTGATGTATCAAACACAGATGTATATGGGACACCTCTGACCTAAGGCAAAAGATCATTGACATCACAACGACCATGGATGAGGCTACGCCACAGCGATCATGGTAAGACACCGATTATCGTCTTGGTGTTTCGTGCAACTAATAGTGCCCATGTGAAGGTTTATTAAATAAGGCAAAAAAGCATATTAAAGGAGGCGAGCAGCAATATCTACACCTATTCTGTCACAATTTCGGCATCTTTGTCTGTTCGCTTGCATCTGTAATAATTCATTAAATTAGGTAGACTTCATGAACACCTTTATCGTTGTTTCTAAACCAGGGGCAGGTGGCCGCTAAGCCCCAGGGAGCCACGAGTGGAGGCCTTCACAGGCTTACCCATCTAGCCTGGCCAATAAAATTATAGAACGAAAATTCATTGAAAGGAAAGCATTGAAAAAGCTGGCGACTATGGGTGTTGGGGATCTTGGTATTGGGGGGCCATAGACCATAAAACGTTGAGAACCACTGTCTATATATTAGTATGGGCAGCAATCCTTGTGATTAATTCAATCTAGCAAAATTAGAGGACGACTCTAAAATCGGTAAATGGAGCGAATTAATTTTTATGACCCATCAATTACTTTTTGGATTCGAAACGATAGTAGCCAGGTTATTCAAATTGGCCCATTATTTGAAATGGTGAACAATTAGCTAATTACCAAATGAACGGCATATTTAGTTGAAAGGGGGCAGTTAATAGTAAGCGTTTGCCTCGATGCTACTTTATTGCGGGTTATGCCAACTAAACACCGGCGAAGTGGTACAGTGGGTTGAGCACATGCCACTAAAGCTGGCCGGCTGGGTTTGATTCTCCGCTAGATCATACTGGCGATTTGAAAAACGGTACTTGTGGTCTGACCAGCCTCGAGCTCAGCATTACTGGGTTGGTGCAAGGAAAAGGTTAACAAGCGGTGCTGTCATTGACACCAATGCATTAACTACGACAGTAGTCAGTCACGTGGCTCTGAGTGTGAGCAAGCGGAAATGGGCGCCGCTGACCACTCGTGAAACTCCAGAGCAAAGCGACTACAAGGCCAGTGCAATCTTGCTTTTTTTTCACTGCGACATGTTGGTCATTTGTCCCATACAATATTGAAACTCGCCATAGCAGCATTCACTAGTCTGTACTTTCGGACATTATGACCGGCGCGGTCATTTGCGCCAACTGACTTTTGTTTTTTTTGGTCATTTAAAAGAAAATCGGTCTTTGACCGAAAAAAACTTGAACGACACTGAACCAGAACGAACAAAATAAAATCATTGCGCAAGTTATTTCTACATGTAGCTGTGCCGTTAGTTTTGCACAGGCGATATACAATACTTCAAGGGTGGGGAAAATGCGGCCTTTTCGGGGAGTTTTTGCGGCCTTCTGATTATTTTGCTTAGTTACAAATTTATTTGTTTTCTTGATAGTTTTTACAACTTTTGTCACAATAAATATTTAGGTCGTGTGCAGAATCGTCTGCTCCAACAAAAGATCCCGAGCACAAACCTCATGCCGCAACCGAAAGATGAGTATGAATTAACCCCAAAGCCACACACGTTTCAAGTTCCCAGTTGAATAAAGTGTGGCTTTCGACTAGGAAAAGGTTCCCCACCCCTGCTACTCCATAGATTATGATGTTATATATATCACACAAAAAAAACCTAGTACCTACTTTTTATTTCTGTTTTTGCACTTGTACTTTAGATAGTATACTCAAGAATAAGAAGTGATTTTGCAACGATGCACAAGTTGTTTCTCAATATAGAAATGCGCATTCGAACCGGCTTGCAAAAATGCTGTTATCAAAATTGTATACGTCTTTCCGTGCAAGAAAATCAGCGAACACTTTGCAATCAATTAACTTCAAAAAATTCATCGCCGAATTTTACCGAGTTCGAACCAATAATTTCACAATAAGGCAAACGAGTAGCTAGCCTGTCAACCCTGCTTCGACTCGGACATAAACCATTTTTATGGAGTGAAGCTTTGTTTAGCTAGATTTGAGTATAAAACATTTAGCTTAAAGAATGTACCCCGAAAAAACATTTAGGATTTGAAACTCTTTTGTGACACCTACTCCGCACTTGTTATTTGTCGTTGGAATGCTATGGAACCGTCGGAGTAAGAAGCTTTGAGTTTATAGAAAAACATTTCATTAGCAAGATGATACAATACGCATGGGACATTCCAGGGCTATGGCAATGTGGCGACGTATTTGATCCTACGACACTTCAACGTGAACACTCCAGGCCAGGATAGAGCCAAACCAGGTGGAAAACAACCTGCTGCCAAACTGTAGTGTTTGTAACATCGTAAAGTCGGAGCATCAACACCGAACTAATGTAAAGAACAACGGCAATGGCTTCACGACACGAAGCTTAGTGTCAACTAACGAAGTTTATCATACCATTGTATATTAACAACTGTCAAATTAGACAGCCATTCCCAACCTTGAAGTTTCCACGGACTCAACTGCAGATTATGAACGAGACAATGATAATTAAATTTACCACTCAGTTTATGCTAATTGTTTTGAGTTGGTGAAGTCTTTTATCTGACGGGAAAGTCAGTTCGCGGCCTGAAAAATGTTGACTCTAACAAAGACTTAAAAGAAACCTGTGATAGGATTTTAAATTACTATCTGTATTGACCTCTTCGGACTTCCAATTTATTGATTTCCAACGATGAAATTTCTCGTATTACCAACAGTTTGTTTATGACTTGAATTTTCTCTTTTAGTCTAAGGCATTCACTCAAAAACATTGGTTTTCAGAAACACAGTTGAAATTGTAAAAATAAACCTACCTTCAAGCAAGATCTGCAAGCATTCGTTTTGCAAGCACTGAACCTCAACCGATTGTTGGTTGGATGATTTTGTTAAAACGTCAGGAATGATGCATTTTTGAATAAATGCGTTCAAGCATTTCAAGGAGTCACTGATGCAAAACAGCAATTGCGTGCAAGTATCAGATTTTGAAACACTAGACTGAATCATATTCCGGTGGTGGGAGAGCAGCTCATTTATCCTGGAGATGACTGCAAAAATGCAACATCGCAATTAGTTTGACAGCAAGCACTAGCTACCTCTTTACTTTAAGATCAAAGGGTTGGCGGGTTTGTAAAAACATCACTGGGTTATACTCATTTGACCAACGTGGTAGGGCAACACATAGCCTTTTTCCTTTTCAGGTGTAGCCATTACTATTTGTCTGCTAATGCAGTGGATACAGTGCAATGTCTTTTCTACATAAATGTCCTCGCACGTCCTATGTTCCCACAAAAGTTTCTGTGCAACTCGCACGACCGGTTGTCCCACAGCATGACACTAACATACAGAACGATAAATACCATCCTGTATCAACCGATGCACATGTCAATAAGGGCTGCATTCAGGCTCTAGTCAAAGGGTCCCACTTGAAAAACAACTTCTGCAAGTAGAGGTTATATTATGGGACAGCCACATGTGCAGGCCCCACTATGCATAGTTGGAGGTGAATGGGTACAGCGCAGATCGTTTTTATTATGAGATGCTTTAAATCCAAACTTAAACAGCAACCTTGTCCAGGGTTCCCACACGTTTTCAAAAAACACTTTCCATCCTTTTTCAATACCTCTTCAACACTAAATTTAAAAAATTCAACACCATCAATTAATTATCTTCGTTTTCTTTAATTTTATTCATGGAACACAGTTTTACACTTTGCATACCACTGCAAAACATCTGCTGCTTTATCTAAATTGTAAAACTGTTACAAGAGGCAAGGGAACAAAATTTGAAGAGAAAATGACTGAATGCTTACTGCATCAATCTCACTGAAAGCATGCAAGCTTGTAAACCTGTCCTTACAGGCGTTTTGTGATACAATTGAAATAAAGCTTTAAAAATGTGCAATCCAGACTGCACTGTTCTTCCTTAAAAGCATTGCACAGTTTGTGGAAACTGCATGATGCCTCATTAACCAGATCTGTCTTGAAGTTCATTCTTTCAAATTTGCTGCAAAATCTTCCAATTGACATCAGGGACTTTCATTGACAGGTGTACAATGTTTGTGTATCCTAACATGTCTGCTCTACTTTCAGGATCACAATTATACACGTAAGTTGCTCTGGCATGTCCTCAAAGTAACAACTTTGTTTCTTACCTATTTAAACTGATCTTGTAATCAGAGACAATTCTACTCAGAAGTTTCATGATTTCTTTTCGTTTCAAAATTTCCATATGCACATTTTGGCTGAAGTCAACACTTTTTCAAGGTCTTGAAAACTGATGTCACAATTAAATACTTTCAATACCACATGACAGGGACTGAGTTTGCTAGAAAACGTTGGAGCGGACAAACTTTGAGTGATGTGCAGGTTATTGTGCTTATCACACTTTGTCTGCATTTCGAAGGCACCATTGTGTTCACTCAACCATAGTGAAACTTTTTTTGTAAAACTGGTAGAATGGAGGCATATTATGGAAATTATACATTTTGGGCTTTTGGACCATGGCCTAAGTGCTCAGTTGGCTACACCCATGGTGTTATGACAGTTGCTTGCATCGTACTGAGCCACTACTTGACAATGATTACTAAGTATTTCCTTCTTTACTAAGTGCACAAAACTTTTAGTATCAGCACTTGAAGAGTTCTTTGTCAAAGTAGATGAAACAAACACAACATTTCAATTATTTTTAAAAACCAAACAATATACTATGAAAACAATGGCCAAAGAGAACAATATAAACAACATTTTGCAGACGTTTCAGTAACTCCTGCTGCTATGATCAGTGCATTTGCATTGTAAATCATTTGTATCATTTTCTTTGGCCATTATTTTTATTATAAGGCTATTCAGCACTTCTACTTTTCATGTAAACAATATGTACATCAAAAGTAGAATTTATGAACAAGTATCTTTGAGATTAAGTAATTGGCAGTTACATAATGCAAGGTATGTAATGTGCCTATTTGCTGGGGGTTTTCAACAGCAATGTAACCACAAAATGTGTACAACTACATTACTTTCATCACAAAATATTGGGTGGGACAAAATATATTGTTTCCCCCCTTATCCAAAAGTGTGGAGGGGCATGTCCCCCACCCTCCTTGAAACCTGGTCTCTACTGTGTGGGAACCTTGTTTGTCATAACTTGGCAAAAACTAATATCTAAGTTACTTATTCCCATTTAAAGTATAGTAGACACAGAAATCTCATGAGTTTGAAACAGTACACAGCAGTAAACGTTATCATATACTGAGATGGAGATGCTATGTCAATGAATGTTTGTCCTTGTCCACAACAGCATAACTCATCTGCAGGAGTAAAACCACTGCTGTAATTGCACACTGTACAAGCAGTGTATTTGACATGACACAATGAGATAATTTAGCTAGGAGAAAAATCACTAAGCCCAGACAGACAAAATGTCTGACACAGGTTTTCACAGACAGTTGCTCATACTAATAAAAAGCAAACTAGTCATATACCGTATTTTTGAACCATAAGCCACACTTAAAATCGTTTAATTTTCTCAAAAATCAAAAGTGCACCTCATAATGCGGTGCATCTAATGCATGAATCTGGTTGTGTTTTCTCATCTAGAACTAATTTTATGTAGTAAACAGTGCTATTTGTTTAATTGCTAGTTCAAAATCACAATGATTTTTTGTAAACAGATCATCATGTTACATAATAAACAAACAATTGCAATGAGCAGTGCATGTGGTTCTGTGAGTAGCTAGCACATACCTTAATGTTGAAGCACAGATCGTATTACTCCATGAGGCTCCTGTGCACAGAGCTATGTGTATTACTCTGTGAGGCTCCTGACTACACTGCCGCACACTGTATCAAACACGCGCACAGCTTTTAGTTTATTATATTTGTGTCATCAGATTAGGCATGTGTGACAGATTAAACTCTCTTGTATGTAACCCACTTTATTTAATGCGCCATATAAGTTCGTTTGCCATATGTATGAAAATAGAACAGTTAGCATTCAGTCATTGATACTGCAACTTATAACCCACTGCACCTTGCGGCCCAAGAAATATAGTAATAAATGCTGATTGAAAAATTACGTAAAAAGGTACTGTGCACCAGTTTCTTCACCAACGCTGATTGTTGTGCTCAAGTTTGTCCACCAAATTTACCTGCACTTACAGCTCACCAGCAGTAGCAGAAGAATATTACTGCTGGATACTGCTAGCATGACGCAATGGTATTGCATGTGTTTATCTAGCACTAGTTGGTAGACCAGATTTCATCTAAAATGGAGTCACACCAAAGGCTTAAAAGAGTTTTTGTTGCCATGGTTACTTCCTGCTCAGCATCAACACAATGCTCAGGTAAGCTTCACACGCTGTGTTGCTCATTACTTGCCATTATCCACTACCTAAGCAGGTGGGTAAACCATAGAGCTGAAACAGCAAGGAATGTGTTGCAGACCACTGAAGATAGCTGCTAAGCAGTATATAAAGCAGGGATGTCAAACTGGCAACCCATGGGTCAAATCCGGCCTGCCATGCCCGATTTTGTGGCCCGCGTTATGTCAGTTTTGTGCTTGCATTAGGTCTGACAGAGTTACGTTTATTATTATGTCATAGCAGAATTACGTTTTTTGTTTATATTCATACGCAGCTAAATTTGAAAATGTTGACAACAAAATGTTTTATCATTACACTAGACCACCCTATCCCAAAATAAAAGAAACGGCATTGAAGACAATGTCAATGTTCACTGGTATTTATGTCCACGAACAACTGTTATCTTTAATGTTATCAAGCCAACGTTAAAAGTTGCGACTGAACACTCTTTGGTACCAGATATTAAACATGCTTGTAACTGCTAAAAGATGTCAAGTTTCTTCGAGTTGCAGTGCTATGAGTAAATAGTAAATGAAAGTGCCAATGGTATCATTATGTGCAAAATTGTCTGGCCCATGTAAAATCTAAGTGCGTATATATGGCCCACAGTACCAAATGAGTTTGACACCCCAGATATAAAGTTCTTTACATTCTGGACTGCAGTAACTGTTAAAAATTTAGAAAATTGTTGTTTGATAAAGCAGAGTTGAGGACTGGAGCAGTTGTAAGATGTTTTCTCTAGATTTAACTTAACAGATGAAATAGATTTAAAAATAAGTCCAATTCATCTCGTCTACAACCATACTAGTTGCAATTACCTTCAGTGCTCATACCAAGTAGAGCTGATCTGGCAGCTGGAAACTGGTCACAACAAGTTGCTAAAGTCTGGACAGCTCCACATGGATGACACTTCAGCTTTTTGCAGGTAAAATTACATAGCAGTGAATGCAGATTATACTGCAGTTCTTTTATAACAGTTGCATCTCCCAGATTTGAACTCTGCAAAATGCTAAAATGATGTTTATCTTATAACCAGTGACAGAATCATATACAGATGACTCTGGTTAATTGCATATCGGTTAAACCAGATACGTCCAATCCAAATGGCTTTCTGAGCCAAAAATTATGTCACTATCTTAACTAGGGCCGCACATTGAATGACATATTGATGAGGGCCACACGTTGAGTGATTTACTTTGATCTTAGCAAACTAAATATAGCTTAAGTTAATGTACTGAAAGCATTCCAATCCTAACTGCAATGGTAAGTAATAACAAACATGATAAACTGGCACTGAAGACCACCTGCATCAAAAATATCAAATTCATGATAATCAAAATTAGGACAGGTTGTTAGTATATATGACACTTTTACTACAGCAAAAACCTAAATTGGGCCGAACAAAACTTTTGACTGGGCCACATGCTGGCTGCGGTTGGACAATGGCTGGATTAACCCTTTAGCGGCCGCGATTGGCCAGCTGTTTTTAGGTCAAAAATCGCCAGCCGCCAGAGCTAGAGAGCTGTTCAAACCCTCTACGGATTCAGCAAGTCTTCTAGTTGAAATCGGAAAAAATGTTTTACGTTTGACGTTTTCTGGAGGTGACGTCACAATGAGGGCATGTTTTCAAATTTTTGGCCACCTTTACCTGGCCCTGGGCCCTAACCCATTGACCCATCCTTTTGAATCAAAGTTTTCTTGAAAACTAGGCCAAAATCCACGTCTATAGAGCCCTTGATTGACCTGCTAGCATATCTGTAGTCAAAATTATGGGTTAAAACCCAGTTTTTGGCAAAATTCAAAAGGTTTCAAAAAAGGCATATTTTTCCCTTTCAGGGAAAACTTTGGCCAGCTATAACTCGGCAGCAGATTGAGCAAGAGAGCTGTTCAAACCCTGTAATGACTAGTGGCGTCGTGTAGTTTAGAATAAAAAAAAAAATTTTTAATTTTGGTGGGGGCTTTGGGCCACTGGGATCACGACAAGGGTATGTTTTTTGGTGAAGTTTATGACGTCTCTATCTGATCCAACGCGCCAATACTTTGGCTCGCAATATTTTTGGTTTCGAAGCGAGAATACGCATTTTTAGAGCCCTTGATTGAGTTTCTAGCGTTTTTGGTTCAAATGCCACAAATATACCCAATATGACAGGAAACTCCCAGGGGATTAACAGGGATTAGTGGGGATTTCCCTATTTAATATTCTACCATTTTTGCCATAACTTATCAACTAGAAACGCTAGAATGTCCATCAAACCCTCTAAAAACTCGCACTATAGCCTAGAATGCATTTAAATCTTGAGCGGTTTCGCGCTAGTGATTCGGCTTGATTTTTGAAATCCCACGGGACGTTGACATCATGGATTGTTTTGACAGACCTGTCAAATCATGTCAAAACATCCTGTGGTTTTGTAAACATGGCCAGAAATGTCGAAATCGCACATTGAAAAATTTTTTTTTTTCAGTCTAAACTACAAGTCTTTCCCGATTCAAAGTGGATTTAAACAGCTCTCTAGCTCGATCCGCTGGCAAGTGTTGTCCATATAGAGAAGGGGTGTGTTCCAACCCAAATTGGGGTTTGTGGGTATAGAAATTTTCATCAATTTTTGTTTTTTTATTCATAATTTTGGCTACAGCTATGCTAGAAAACCATTCAAGGGCTCTAAAGATGCAGTTTTTTGCCTAGTTTCCGCAAAAAACTTGAGCCAAAAGAATAGGTCAATGGGTTGGGGCCCAGGGCCAGGTAAAGGTGGACAAAAAAATGCAAAAACACTCCCACTTGTGACTTTTCCCCAGCAAACGCCAAACCAAAAACGAAAAAATTTTTGTTTTGATGTCAACTAGAAGACGTGCTGAATCCTTAAGAGGGTTTGAATAGCTCTCTAGCTCGGCTGGAAATTTATGGCCAAAAAAGGGTGAGCCAATATATTGGCTCGCACGGTTGTTAAAGGGTTAAACACATGAACCATTTTATCGAATAGGATTCTGGAATCCCAAACCATAACCATTCAAACGTGAAGAAAATAGTTTGGTAAATTGCATAAACCGGATATTCACATAGAAATGTTGTTTTCATTTGTAAATTTGTATCATTTATTCACATATTTTAATTCAAAAAAGTGTAAAATGCACTACGCAGACAGGTGCTAAAACAAACATGGTGCCATAAATGCGATTGAGCAACTGCCCATATGGGGATGGCCAGAAAACGAAGTTACCACCTTCGGCTGAGATGCTAAAATCAACACCACTGGTTAAACCTCCAGTGGTGAATGTGCTGAGTAAACTACAGTAATTAGACAGCAGCTTTGTTACTAATTGGCCTTGCAGAACAAAATAAGTTCTTCAAATCTCAAGGAAATTCACATGACAGCTTTCAGACAGGGACGTGTTCACAACTGCATTGCAGTCTGAAACAAGCAGGACAATGGCTGCAAGTGTAGGCAACATTCCACAACTGATGCAGATGATTTTTATGTCACACACACAGTATACACATTGAAGAAAACATATAATGCATGCCACTGCAACAACTTTCGAATAAAGATAGACCAATATATCGGCCTAGCCGAAATTTGGGTTTCACTTGTATATAAATATTGACCAAAACGGCCGACGGCCTCAAGAGGTGTTGACAGAATGCTGTTATATTCCTCACGCATCCAGATAACTTGTGCAAGAAATCACAACAAACCAAGTCAAGACAATTATCTTGCAGCAATGCTAGCAGTTGCGTTTTCATAAACAAGCAGACAAGATTAACCATGAAGCACACAGATCCTTGCGGATCTGAGCACCTATTCCACCGAGAGAGACCGGTTGCGACCCAGCACTCCCTGCGCAACTGTGTTGATCATCTGGCAGCTCTTTCCCACATAGGCTATCCGATTCAATGTAAATTTGGCTTGCTGTGCACCTTAATCGACCAGTCAAGGGGCAACGACTCGATAACCTTGCGGTTTTTTCGGTGCCCTGGTGTTTTTGCAATTGCTATGGTTTCTTTCTCGTCTTTGAAATTCTTAACTTTTGCTAAATAAACTCAACTCAACGCATCAGCCATCACAGCCAAAACAAAAGCATCATCATTAATCAGATTAATCAAAAACCATAGCAAAATATTGAAATTGCTACAATTCAAATAATTTTAGCTCATGAATCCTAATTTTTGAAAAAAAGGTCAGGCATAGAATACATTCTGTTTTTGATAATGAAGCAGAAAAACAGATTTAAAAATTTTGGAAATTATTGGTTATCAGTCCATGAATGGCTGATATATCGGTATCGGCCCCAAAAAAGTCATATCAGTTGATCTCTACTTTTGAATTTACGTTTCATTTGATGACCGTTGGTTTGCTAAACACTACAGGATTTTGTAATTTAAAATATCAGGACCAAGAAATTTTTACAACTTCTAGATCCTGTTCTAAAAATCCCCGTGTTCGGCATCAAGCTAGCAGCAATGTCAGGTAGCAAACATGTAGACAAAAGCTGAATAAGGCAGTAAACTTGCAGATTTTTGTCTGATACAGATAATTACATGTGAAAGCTTGGTAAATAGGCTATGCGATTAACCAGATTAGTCTTTTCCCCAATGCTTCTGTAATCTACCTAGATTGCTTGTAAACACCTGAAATCATAAGCATTGTTTGTTGAAGTATATGATAAAGAAGAGAGCAATTTAACAGATCTGGATGCTTGTGGCACAGGCAATACACCTCAATGATTTTGCCTCTGAACAAGGCAGAACAACTGTGGAAATTCTGACACAAGAGCTGAACTTACCCTATATATTAAATTTATATATTATTTCTACAGATTGTTTAATTAATAGTGAATGCAAATCCTTCAGCTACTTTCATCATACAAACACGCACATCATATCCTCTACTTTAGGGGTAAAAGGTACTGAAGAATACCAGACCTAATCTACTAGTATCATTCATGATATTGTTTTCTAAGATCAAAAAAGATTATTGGAAAACACAAATATCATCATGACCAAATAGATGCTTGCTTGCAAAGTCTGCTTACTTTCACATTTTACTCACTTTTTCAATAGTTTCTTACATGGAGTCTTTGGTGAACAGAAAACAAACATTTTACACAGAAGAGCAACAAGTGAGTTGGATACAGGGTGTGTGTTGATTTTGATCACCATGTCAACCTGACAAAAAAGAACAATCAAATTTCTCATAGTAACTAGCAGAAACAATCCAACCTAGCAAATGCATACCTCTTGCAGCAGCTTTAACAAAACCTTCTCATGAGATTCAACATTGCAAAGGAAGTTATGAACCAGAGACAAGATGTTATCTGGATCAATACACATTTTCAAGTCACTAAACAAAGCATCCATTAGGGTGGGTGTGAAGCCCACAGACGTAGCACCTTCTGCATACATCTTCATATCTATTTTGTTTTATCAACATTAAGCCCCAAACTGAAAAACAAACAAACCAGTATTACAGTGAAAAAATACAACACCAACACACAGAGGAAAAAAACAGCCATCTTGCTAAAAGATGAGTGAAAGAACATGTCAAACAAAAAATACACTGAAAAAACAACAGCTTAGGCAATCTTGTTCTGACAAAACTCATCATCTAAGCTGCTTTGACTACTAGCATTTTCTGCAGAAACAAAACCTAAATCAATGCTTGCATCTTTAAAAGAAGTTATATCTATGTTTGTCTTTCGCTCTTTGGATGAGCAGCTAGCAAATTGTTTTGGTTGAGTAGCAAACATTACGGGAACAAAAATTGCGTTTGTTGCAAATAAACTTGAGTTGAAAGTTGTTGATGAACTGTGACAGGGGGCTTGGTCTTGAAGTGGGAGATATGTGAGCTCATCCTCATTAGATTCCAAGCTGCAATCAACTTTTTTCAACATTGGCATTTGCTTTTCTCGTTGTTGATCAAACAAGTTTACTTTGTACTGTTCAATTGATTTGCTGCAATGAAAGTTATGGCAAAAGTCTTGTCTAACAGCAGTAAGTGTGCTGGATTTACCCTCAGTACCATCATCAAATGAGGAATGCCCAACAGACTGCATGCTATTTTCTTTAAGTAATTTGCTAAGGATGCTTTCCAAATAGATAATATAGTATCTGGCTCGATTAAGAGTGGTTGTTTTGTTGTTTTTGGCTGAAATTAAAGTGTCCTGTAACATCTCCATTTTCTCTTCATCCTGCTCTGGATCTTCTGCAATATCTTGTATAGGAAGGACTGCTTTAAGGTCTCCATAGCAAGCAGCAACAGCATGCCTGCACATAAGAAAATTCTCAAACAGTATTTCACCAACACAACTACAACTCACCAAATGACAACTTAAGAATTTGCTTGTCACAGATAGCATACCTGTGTCTTGCCTGTGATGCTCGTCGCTTTTCTCTACATGAATTGAGATAAGCTTTAGAGTTTCTTCTATTTATAGAAAACATCTCAAAACAACTGCACTTGGCAGCACTTTTGATGGTTTATTAAATCACACTTGACTGATTAGTGATTATGATTTAATGAAGGTATTTTGAAGATACAGTACTACAGCTGACAAAAGCTACAAGTTATACCTCAAATAACATCCAACACAAAAGCAGCTAAAATGTAAAAACAGAATACCCATTCCAAAAGGTGCCTCGTAAAAGGCGGAGCTCCGACAATAGCGGAGCTTGGTTCAGGATATTTGATGACGTAACCGGAGTCACTAAAACCGATATTTTGCATTGAGCAATGAGAAGTAAACGGTAGTAAAAATAAATTCATTGCAAAAGGTGTATTACACTTCGGTAAAAGAAGTCTATTCTGAAGTTTAATAATTTTTCCTTATCTGAGTTTCACAATGGTTTGAGGACAAAAGATAGGTTTCAACAGTTGTGAAAGTATAAATTTTTTAAATATCGCAAACTTCCATACATTGCATGTTTGCGTGAAGCGCATATTCAGTTGTAATGAGAAAACATTTTTCCTTTGCATTTGTTCCTTTTTTTTCTTTTGCAACTCAACTTTTTTCCTCTCCGGTTAGTGGTTACATTATCAAAGATCCTCTAACAAGATCTGCCCTGACGGAGCTCCGTCTTTTACAGGCAACCTTCCAAAAGACTAATCACACTTCACATAAATAACTGATCATCCTGTTTCACATTAAAAAGAAGTGTGTACGTAGCCCGCAACAGCTACACAAGGTTAACTGCTAATCCGGCACTTACGTAATTCAGCGCATGGTTAGCCTTAGTCACTGCAACCAGGTTCAGACTTTAAATAATTATACTTAGGGTGAAAAAATGGCAGAGTGGTCTTGGCAGTGATGACTGCACTAGGATTTGTGGTAAGCTTTACTTTAAGGATCTTGGGGTTTAAAGCCCATATTACACTGAGCTAGGAATTTCCAGGCGCAATCTTTAGTTTGTTTTATTGGTTCCACGCATTGCTGTGCCCAGCTGCCTGTGAAAGCCACCCAGATTGGAAAACGTGACAGTTGTCGACGAGATATCGTGCGTAACAAGAAGATTTTAAGGCGTGACAACGCCTGACAAAATTTTGGATCGTAACGTTCACGCAAGATTGCTTTTCACTGAAATCATGTTGGGGCGTGAAATCTTTATTACCCAAAGGTCTTATGAATAAAAATCTTTATCAGGGTTTTTTGAGCAGCTTCAGTGCCTCGTGTGTTCAGTGGCGTTACTAGAGGTTTGATCCAGGGGAAAACTTAGATGAAAGAGTTTTCCCCTGGATCAAACCTCTAGTAACGCCACTGAAGACACGAGGCACTGAAGCTGCTCAAAAAACCCTGGTCATTGTAGGGGGCCTACTAGCCAACACTCAGAAAAAAACTTGAGAATTGAATGTGATTACGGATGTAGCCAGCTATATTTTAAAGCCCTAAATAACCAGAAAATACTCCGAAAAACGCAAAAAAGGGACAACCTACTGAAAAGCAAAAATTGTGTCGCATAAACAAAAAAAAGTGTATCCCCTGGAGCACTTTTGCATACCCGAAAGCAATGGTTTTCAACCTGGGGGTCGTTTGTCATTTTTCTGTGGTCGCGAGAGCCTCTGATAAAAGTATTCATAATTTATTTTTAATTTATTTACTTTGATTTTGCCATCAGACACGAAGTCCATAGTACAAGCACACACTGTCTGGACAACGCAGGTTGATCAAAACAGACAAAACAGAACGTTTTACAACAGCGTTGGAGGCAGAACCAAAGGGTTAGGCCTACAGACACTTAACAATATTTTTCGCTAACCTGTAACACTTGGTATAACAATACTGCAGAGTGCAGAGTAGGACGCTGAGTCCAACACTGGTTAACGCCAGGTAAAGTACGAATGCGTAGCGACATGATACGCCCTCATCAAACACTGTAACGTCCGGGTACTTAGTCACAACGTAAAATGCGATGTTAGTTTTAAAATAATAAGTACGAATATAAACAATCTGACTGCACCAAAGCGCACAACCATATGTTGTTAGACTTTTTTACTTTTAGATTTTATATTTCGTATATGGAACCACTTTTTGTCGTAGCCAAAATAATAGGATCACCGGGTGTAGTGGGGGGGGGACGGCGTTCCCACACCTTTCTGAACTATAGCAACGTTACTTGAAGATTTAGATTTTACATTTCAATTTCTACGTGTAGCGGATTCCGAGAACTCAAGGAGGGTTTTGCGTGTGAGGGCACCTGAGCAATATTTGGCGTTAGAGTTCGGCCTTAACCTAAATCAGGGATGTAATGGGGTGGGAACAGCCTTCCAACACCTATTTTTGTAGCACTGCACCCATGATTACCTGGCAAAAACGATAGCCTACTTTTTCATTCAAAATTGTGTTAAGTTTGATTATGAGACCATTACAGTACTGTTGCATTTGGTAACGCACGAATAACTTTGTGACATAAGAATGTGCTGTGTTTGTAATTAGATATCTGATTGCGGTAGCTAACCTGGGAGTTATCTAGTTTTCAATGAGTTGTGCTGTGGAGTGATTTGTATATGACACGGGTCTTTCTTACTGATGCTGCCATATGCATTAGTTAATAAATGAGTCTTTGTTAAACATAGTGATATCGTACGCTATTTTTCTGTCATTGTGATTTTCTATTGTGCAAACACAACTGCATATCATATGCATGACTGGACATTTTTGGAAGGGGGTTGTTAGGTTAAATTGGGTTGCAAACCGGGTCGCTGTACGAAAAAGGTTGTAAATTACTGCCCTAAACGGACAGCATACCCCACTTAGAAACCACTGATCTATGCAATAAAATTTTTTGCGAGCATACATTGACCTTCTGAAGAATGGTACCGTGTTAGATGGATGTTTGGTTTGGAAGCAAGGTATACATACTGTTATACAATATATGTGAATTGCTGGATAGCTAATAAAGAACGACAGGATCCCAGGCGCAATTTTGATGCAAGGCTTTTGTTCAGTTATGGAAAAAATGTTTGTTTTCTTAATATAGCTTAGACCCGTGGCTTTAAACCTGGAGGTGGCGGGCCCCACAGAGGTTGGGAACCATTTGTGGAAGGGTCGCCAGAAGATATTGTATGTACATAGCTGTATCACATTTGCTTTATCCGAGTTTAGATGGGGATCGTTGGGTTATAGTGCTTTGCTACAATGGGTCGCGGTACAAAAAGTGTTGAAAACCACTGGCCTAGACGCTTCAGTCAAAACAACTAGTGACGTTTGGACCCACTCCCCACAGTAGTGCAGTAGCGTAAAACTTTTAAAAATGCATATGTGGGTTGCGGCAAAAAGAAAAACTGTCATTGAAAGGATCAATATCATGAATTCCCCAGCAAGCAAACGATTTCAAGCGCATGTTTTGACTCGCACTGGCGAAATCATTTGAAAAACCATTGGTAAAAAAATTTTGACTTCTCTTTCATATTTAATTGGAGATTGTGGATGAATGGCTTTGTCAACACGTTTTTGAGTGTCGAGTGATGGTATCTTTTCAACGAAATACAACCTCAACATCTAAAAACAGTTTCTAATTGCCGGGAAACAGTTTGGAATTACCGTATATTCTACACGTAATTAAAAGATCAAACATCTATGTAGGATATACTAAATATATAGGAATGATTCCAATCTAAAACGTACAAGATTTCTTAGACAACCTGAGCCAGGGGCAGGCAATTAATTTGTCTCGGGGACCACATTGAGAAGGTTGCGTTTAGTTGAGGGCCACACCTTCCAATGGAAACAGAAGTCGGTAGTAATACTAGCAAGTTTCGTTTCAAGTGGTCATAAGTTGGAAGAAATATTAGGCTTGAAGATTTTTTCTGAATGCTTCCGCGGGCCAAGGAAAACGACGTGGCGGGCCATATTTGACCCGCGGACCGCTAATTGCCCACCCCTGACCTAAGCTATTATTGGCTACTTTAGGTAATTCCATATGAACCGGTTAAGACGTTTGCAGGCATTTTTATAAAAATTGCATCATCCTAGCCCAATAACGCATTTATTGCCACAAACGAAATTATGTGAAAAAGACACATTCAAAAATCTTTTGAAACTTTCAAATTTTATCGTTTGAATAACAACAAATGTTTGCTGTTGTATTTGTAAAATAAGCCTTGTGATGTATCGTCATGGTTAGGACAAATTCTTTTGTCCAGTCGCCTCGAAAATGCAGGAATAGGAGCTAAACTTCGGTTTTCCCGGAACTTTTTCATAATGGTCCGAATACAAAAAAAAGCAAAATACTCACAAATAGAGAAAATCTAATGATTGTTCTACTCGCCCATTTCCAAATTATACTCGATGTTATCGAGTATTATGCATCGGCTATAACCTTTGCCATGAATGGAACAGAATTGTGTGCTTCGGCCTTTGTGGTCGGATTTGTACCAGGTATGCTAAGATTGTACATTTCAAAATCTTGTTAGACTTATAAATCTAATGAAACTCTAAATGTGAAACAGCTTTTTGGAAAAACTTTTTTAATTTGATCAAAATTCAACAAAATTTTTTTTTCTGATGGCTGTTACAAAACTCAGGTGCGGAATTGTCAACTCATTGCAAGAATTATAATTCTGGCTAGTTAGTCTGGCTCTGTCTGCTTACTGAAAAACACTTTCATCGAAATATGGCTTTCCGAGTGAAAAAATGTATAAACAAGGTCAACGTTTCGGTGTCATGTGTCAAACTGAGGTGAGTGCAACCCGCAATTGTTTTGCAGCTTTAATCTGCATAAATATAGGAACAAATAGGTATAAAAATTTTTGTTGAACGATGGCCGGAAAGTTGTCTGATTTGCGTTTGATGCAATGCGGTTTGGCCGAAATTTATTTGCTGTTGTAGCATTTTTGGGAATTTTTTTTGTGGTGGTTTTATCAAAAAGGCTCTAAATTTTATACCTCCATGATTTTCTTTGGTGAAATGCTGCTGCAAAGTTGTATTTTCCAAAACCAAAACATTTTTACCGAAGCTCGCATTCACCAGAAAAATGCGGCTGGGAAAAGTGCGGCTCACTTTACTTTGGTTCATGTCTGCTGTGCCAATGGTTCTCGATTCACATCTTACCTTGGCGCCTTACACTTTTATAGGATTGACTGCTTGCACATTTCAATTCATGGGACCAGTTTTTCTTTACTTATTTCAAAATTTTCCAAACTTTTGCTATAGGGGTTAGCGTTAGGACTACGGTTAGAATTAGATTTACATTTTGCATTTATTATGTTTCTACCAAGCCTAATGCATTCTCCCTGTGCGTTACTGTCACGTTACAAGAGGTGGTCGAATAAGGTTTCAAATTTGAAGATCCACGGGAGGTTCTGTAGCCACTGCCTTTAGGTTTACAGTTTTAGGTTCAGGGTGTGGCAGTCCCCTTCTAAAGAAGAAGACCACTACACATTTAGGACAATTCCGCAAGAGCACTGGGTAAATAGGAAGTGTCCATGGCACGCCCAAGTTAACAATTAAGAAACTTAGACCTGCTGGTTTTGCTCGACACGCTCAGTTTATCACAACAAGATTGTATTCACTCATGGTTTTATTAGTAGAATTTTAGGCACTGCGATATCTATCAAAACAGGGGTTCATAATATACTTCAACATACATAAGCATTATTACAGGTGACAGGGGTTAATTCGCATTTTATTCTTTCATAGGAAAGAGAGAGCCCGAAATGTCAATCGCATCATAGCCACTAAATTGCAAATCTCTTCTGGGTACTTTGGCCTATTCCAGCTTGGTAAGCCCACTACTGGCTTAGGTGTTGAGAGTGGTAAGTCCACGACAGCAACTGATGATAGACCTAGTAATACCACTCTTTATATACACCCAACGTATGACACCACGGTCACGTGAAAAATTTCGAGTAGTACACAGTGCAATAGCGACACAAGTGCTCAATCACAAATTGCGAAAATTTCGAATCAATATTTCATTACAATATATGTATGCGTTTTCATTATCAATTCTATTTTCAATTTGAAGTGAATTTTTAATATAATAATTGCTACTCTTTTCTGAGTGTGGCTTACCGTAAATGTGCAAGGTACAATTTTACAATACAGCAAACAGATGCACATGACAATGTTCTGTCCTTATTCGTCGCCTAGTTTCCATCTTCGTCTCGTGCGACTTGTCGTGAATCCATCGTAAAACTTCCAAATTGCTTTCTTCACCATAATCAAAGTCTTCTTTCGTTGTTGTTTCGGGATCACCAGACGTTCTATGTTGAGGAGCCAAGACGAACTCAACATTCCTCTCTGTTCCATTTGATTGAAGACGTCGGGTGTCTTTGTGGAAGAGCTGAATGCCTGAAGTAAATGAAGACACTGAGTGAGTTGGAAGTTCTTCCTTGATAAATCCATTGTTTAGATGTCCTCTTTGCGGAGGGTAATCCTCAAAGAGAGATGATAATGTTGATATCCCTCGTCATGAATGAAGGATAAATCAGATCGAACTCTTGATCACTTGATTGGTGGGGACCTTATAACGTAAGGTCCTCCGCTGATCGTTTGATGTCATGTGAGGATTCCTTCATGAGTGTGTACAGAAATCAATATTGTCTTTTATGAAAAACGTTGTCTAACTCACATTGATATATGAAACAAAAGAAACTGATTAAATGATCTTGTTGAAGTTTTCAAAATTCAAGTTTGATGCACCGATCTCTATAGATTTTTCTTTCGTATATATCATAAAAACGTAAAACAATATTTCTTACATAAAATGACAATCGTTTTGGTTCGAATGAATATCGGATATTATCAGAAAATTTCTTAATGACAATCATATAACGTTTTTAATCAATCGTAATGTCGTGTTCTGTATAGTCCTAGTTGCACGCGTATAACGATGAAAAGACAGGAAAACACGCCAAACCTGAAAAGTTGCAGAATAATCTTATAGGAATATCCTCTTAGAACTCGGGAATAGGTCATCAAAGCGTATTTCTTTTATGCTCAAAACAACTTCACGACACTTCGTATTTGTTTAACAAAATAAGGTTCTTTCCACAACGTTTCTAAATCGAGTATTATGTTCAATATTTATCAAGTAATTTTTCCTCAACACCTTCTAAGGTTTGTGAGACTTCCCGTTTGCTCGTTAGCCACAATAGTGATATTGTTTGACTACATTCTCTTCATAAAGCTTAGAAAACGGAAATTTTCATCAATATTCACTTAGCTGACATTCCCAATCTGGAGTACATTCTGTGTCAACGTTTGATAAGGACACTTTCCCCAGATCTAAGAACATAGTGAGTTAAATTCTATCATCGTTTTGTTCTTTGAAACTTTTGTTCAGTCTAATGAGGCAATCTATTTTACTAAATTGTAAACCTCGATAGGTGTTATCAGGCATGATCTTTTGTCAACTTTTGCTCTAATAGTTTTGAAATGCCTGATGATCTCTAATATAGCTATTATGAAACTGGATATGTAACTTAATACATTTCCTCACATTTCAATTTATAGTACTACTATCAGTGAAGGGATTTTTCTCAAAACTCAAAATTCGTAGTTTATCATATTGTAGGGTTTTCCTTTTGGTGTAGGAACCCAATGTTGAGGTTTGGGGTGTTGCCCAGCGTAGACGTTGCTTGCGAGGAATGCTGTCGTTGCATGCAGAGATGCTGGTTTCCCCAAACGCTACCAAC
>Ga0210059_1000940_pt1 | contig 41502 bp, 22 predicted proteins | sample Ectturendosymbi2_FD_188042 | JGI IMG/M metagenome (GOLD analysis project Ga0210059, IMG submission 188042) | Ecteinascidia turbinata endosymbiont from Florida, USA - Sample 2 (SPAdes) (version 2) | ecosystem: Host-associated > Tunicates > Ascidians > Unclassified | place: Key West, Florida... | reverse complement strand
ACTGCTTTAACCAATGAGATCTCTTCTTTTCTGTATATAAACCAGTTCGGTAGTATCTCCACTTCATTCTGACGATATCCCCTGAAGAGTGTCAGACGAAAAGCTTTGGGATGAATCTCCTACTTCACGCTAAGTTCAACTTCAAGTGACAATTATGCTAATGAATCAAGCCGAAAGAAAAAGATCAAGTGTTACACACCTAGAAATTTGAGGTAGGCTTAGGCTAGAGTGGTTGAAAGATTCAGATCTCAAAGATTTGCCGCAGCAGGACAGTAGGAATGAAGATTATATTCAAGGTTCATTCTAACTGCTGCTAGTGGATAACCCTTAAAAATGTAAACAATTAACAAGATTATGTGACAGCGACATAAAGATTCGGACAGACAGAAAAGTTAATTACTACACTGGCAACTGCTGCAGGTTTTTAAGCTATGTGTGTTTTTAGGTGTGTTTTTTTTCCTGTGTTTAGGTCTGGCGTTTTTAGTATTTTGTGACTAAGTCTGTTTTGTTCGCTTTTCTTGTGAGTAGATCTAGAGTTTTTGTGACTAGGTCTAGCTTTTTTGTTTTTTTTCGTGACTAGGTCTGGCTTCTTTTTCGGCTTTTTTGTGACTAAGTCTGTTTTTTTTAGCTTTTTTTGTGAGTCGGTCTGGCTTTTTTTCGTGAAAACAGGTTGGCAAACCTGCATAAGCTACACTGTGGCAGGTAAGATGCAGGTGTGAAAGAATATATTGGTAGATCAAATATTCTTGCAGACTCTTTCCTATCAGTAGTTAGGCTACCGGTAATAACTGAAAACAAGCAGCAGTAGCATAACACGAAAGTTATAACTAATTGGTAGCGACCTAGCATTGCTTTGTACAGCAGTACATTATCCGGAGGGTATAAAGAAGCAATGTAAACAAATGTGTGAAATTTTCATCTGTGGAAAAGATTCTATGTTTTTAGCACAACAACCAGTCTTCTTTTCTCCTAAGCTTTGTAGGTCAAAATGTGCTTTACTTTGTGATTCATCACTGCTTATTATTAGAGCGAGAGATAAGAAATCAGATGTTTTCATCTGTTTTGTAAGTTAAAGGTGAATTTCTTGCTAGTAGTCATACTATTTCTTTGAACAAAGGGCTTTTAAACACATTTTCGCATTTGTGTTAATGCAGATGTGTGTATGTTAGAAAGAACACTTCAGAGAGGTAATCGACGATGTGCTTTACGCTCTTTGCATGGTTTCCCTGGCAGCACTGTTAGCTGGAATCATCAAGACTGCAACAGGCAAAGTATGCATGAGTGAAAAACACTTGGTCAGTTGAAACTGTTCTGCTTTCAAATGCTCGGACACAAACGTAGTTTTCCAAACAGGCATTTTCTTGGTTCTGTTTGTAAGAAATACAAAAGTCCTCAGGCATTGGCGGCAAAACCAGCAACTGTCTTTCTAGAAATTGTTCAAATTACCGTTGTCTTTGAGTTACGTTTCTGCTAACAACTGTTCTCTGAATCGTCAAAACCTGTGATTGTTTTTTTTCGCTGATTTCCTCATGGTAAGAGCGCTGCTTGTAAAAAATATCACATTAAATTACTCAAAAATGTTTGGTACATTCCCTTAGTTTTGTGTAGCCTACTTCATATATTTCATTTTCCATTCAACTTGAGGCGCACCAAGACAATTGAAAATATTGATGTGTAAACACGAACAGAAACCGGAGCTGAATCCGGAGCCCGAGCCATGAAAAAAAGAGCTCCGGAGCCGAAGCTACAGTCATAAAAATTCACAGTTCCGGAGGTAGATCCGGAGCCACTTTCATGAACAGAGGAGCTCCGGAGCCGAACTGTGTCATTTCTACGACAGCTCCGCAGCCCTGTTCTTGTCAAAGCATTTTCTTGAAGTAAGTTCAGTAAGTTGTGCACCTCAGTGTGTGCGGGATTCCTTAGGTTTTGGTCAGGGTTCGGCTGTTAGATGGAGTTTCTTGAGCGGATCCGTGTAATGAAATTAAATTTAAGTCGATCACTTTATTGTCTTGTGCAGATTTCAGCCTTAAATTTTAAGCAACTATAACAATATTTGGTAAAATAAGTTCCAAAAGACAAAAATATGATGATCAGTGATGTAGTCGCGACTGTAACCTTCGAGATCGAAACCTGGTTAAAACTTCGAAACCAAGGCTTCATCAAAAATCCCGAGACTCGAGACTTCATAATTTGTGCATTTTGCCGAATTTTTTTCAATGTCGTCATCACTTCTAAGTCGATTTTTTTCAAATTTCTGGCATTTTTCCGACCGGTTTTGGTTGTTTCTTACCTGCAAATACAATAAACAAAAGTTGTTGGGTTATAGAAATTTTACCCTGCCATTTCTTTGCAATATTCAAAGTTTCTAGACTTGCAGCCTTTGAGACCGAGACAAGACCTAAAACCTTTGAGACCGAGCTCGCAAAAATGGGTCTCGAGACTCGTCTAGTCTCCATCACTGATGATTATTCAAATATGCAGTTCGGTTTTACAGCAATCATACGCTGTATCCAACTACGTTCTGATGAAAAACAAGAACAAATTTCGCACTGATCGTGTTGAAAGTTGAACTAAATTGATATTTGAAACTTTTTTATTACTGGTGTATTTCAATGTGTTTCGACTGTACTTTTGATATCATCTTTATCTTTCTGTCACGAAATTAGCAGTGGCGCTATCTACTGGATTATTATATCATTAATGACACCTGCTTAGTTAGATATTTAAGTGTATTCCAAGTTTTCTGAGCGATTCTTTGACTTTTCCCCAGTTAAACTTGCTGCTTGTTTGAAGCCACCAAGCAGAGCTAATTATCATATAATAATGGCTTATTGAAGGGACGCAACAACGCCACTAGGATTATGCTTCAACCCACAACGTGCGATGTGAGTTATCGCAAAAATGAAGTTTTAACACTTTCAGGCCCCCTGCTGAAATTGTGTAATAGGGGAGGAATGAAAAGTTCCAAAATGAGCCAAGGTAGGAATGCATCAAAAAAGGTTGGGAACCACTGCTGTAGCACACCACTGTTAAGTGTTAGAAAACAATACTCGGAAATAAAAGCAGTACCACCGCAATGTGCTTGAACGTCTCGACCTGCTACAGTCTAATGGCCCTTATTGGCAGTGTGCACTGCCTTGGGTTTCTGGAGAGACATATTACATCGGTCTTTTTATTGCAGTGCTAATTTTCATTCCCGCTTGACTCCACGCAGATACAAGCCGATAAAGTGCACGTTGTAAACCCTTTGCAGAAGATGAAAGCAGTACCAAAGTTTTTGATGCAACGCCCTTAACGAAAACCGCACTGGATATCATCCGGCTTTACTTATAGCCTACTACCTGACGGCATCTTTTTGCAAGGCACTTGGCATTCACTTTTCCAGGGAGATTGAAGAGAGAGATGTCACAGTAGTTGGTGCATTCTCTCCTGTATCCCTTCTTGAGTAGGGGGATAATCACTCCAGTTTGCCAATCTTTTGGCTGCCCTTCCAATCCAGAACACCAGGCCACTTGACACACACGAGTAAGCTAAAAAACTCCTCTGTTCGTGGCTTTGAAAATTTCAAATCGGATTTAATTACGAGCTGCAGCATAGTGCCTACCCATGCCTTCACTTTTCCTTTTCTTTTCAATGATGCGCTCCAAACTCTGGTAATGACAAAGGGGTATGGGCGTACAACAAAAAGTATTTCCTTAGACTTTTGCGAAATGCAATTTTTCAGAATATTTTACCCCAAGAAAACGAGGAGCGACTTTCACAAAGCAAAGTGCTTTAAAGCCGCAAATTTTTATCAACACTTTTATTCCATAATCAACTTTGCAGGTGCTATAAAAGGTTTCTATACTGCAAAATACCAAGAGCAGCACAAACAGGTGCTACGTTGAAAAAGCTGTGCAACTGTTTTGTCTCAAATCATTCTTTATCGCGCGGACTAACGAATTTATTTTTTTGTCTCGATGACTAACGAATTTATTACTAACGAATTTATGAACTAACGAATTTATATGCACGGACAAACGAATTTACTATTATTATTATTTGTCTGGAAGGCTTGTGATGAGTACTAAACATAGTGCCGGATGAAGGTAGCGCGGGGCCTGTAACATATCAACAGCGCGGGGCCCTAAATTAAAAATACACTTGAACAAGTGAACAATTGTTAATCATAAATTCGGTGACCATCCACATGCGACTACCATTAGGCATACCGAGTTTCGTAAGTATGAACCTTGGAGTGTCCCTGACTCCAGCAGACTGAAGCAAGTGCCTGGTCTTGGTACGACGCGGCCGAGATTTGAGTTCCGTCCTACCAGTCGCGAAGCAAGCGCTCTAACCATTAGGCCGCACGTCAGAGGTCGTCAGAATTTAATCTGCTAAAGTGTCAAAAAGTGTCAAAAATGTGGGGGCGAACTTTGAAACTTGGTGTGCCTTCCCCTCCCTGTGGATACACTACTGCCAAGTATAGACGTTGTTTATGGTTCGTTTGGTCCTCGAAAATGTTGGCGTATTTTTGCTTCGTTACGATGAAAACGCGGGTTAGAGATCCGTTGTAATGTGAATGGTTGGTTCAAATGATTTTTCGTTGATACTTGTCCTACTATATTTTTTCTTGTTCATGAAACCAAGCAAAATTCCTGATAATGACAAGGCCCACACTGGTTGGACAGCTCTGCGTACAGTTTACAGTGAAAAAAATATAGAACAAGATAAAGTTTGCAAATAGTTTATTTGACAGTAAAGAACAAAGCAAGCAATTTATAAACGAAATCACCGGTTTCTGGCAGTGAGAACTGTGTACTGTAGAGGAAGCAAACATTGCATGAAATATGCAATGAGTATTGCATAAATGATTTTTTAAACAGGTATACGCGTAATTGCTTAGAAACAGTGATCCCGCCATCACTGAAATTCAGAAAGATGCTCTTGCTTCGAGAACAATTTTGGAAAAAAATAAATAAAGGTCACCAATGAAATGCATTTGCCAAATCCTTATAATTGTGAAAATTAAAAAATGTGAGCTGGTACTCTTGGGATTTGGGGGCCCTCATTGGTGAGGGTTGCTCAGTTGAAGTGTGCTAGGGGTTCGACACTGGGTATACACTAGCTTAAATAATATGTGTTCTGCGAAAAACACATGGATCTTTAAAAACAGAGTTTTATGCACACATTTTTTAACGCTTTGATGTTAACAAATTTTTTACACGAAATCACTCTCCACTCATCCTTTCACGTTTTATTATTTAAATGCAGGTGAATCCATTTTATTTAAATTTTTATGAATGAGTCTTGCTTAAATCAAATCATCTGGTGCATTTCCAGTTTCTCCACACTGTGCACATATAGCTACGTTTTGATCTTCAGATTAAATAAGCTTTGTACAGTCATAGGCATTGTGCAGATACAAAACATTGTGAAGCTGCACTTACATTTAAAGTTTACGGATGAATACCGCAAGCCCACTACATTTGACGGTATTGATCAACACCTGTACTCCGTAACAAAAACAATTCAATCTCATGAGGTAAAACAATCACCAAAAATGCAGAATAAAACTTTTTCTTGGAATTTGAGAAATTTATCTTTAGAAAATTGCCAACTGTGAAAAATTCAGAAACGTTCAGCACGACTTACTCTGTAATGTGTTTGTATAGAAAAAGAAAAAGGTATTTCAAACAGCTTTGCCCGTACTGTCTTCCTGAGCATAAAACCTGGCAAACGCCCTCAAGTGGGCTTTCCACCAAAGGTTTGCAGCGTCATCAGCTGTCCAGCGCCCTCTTCCGGCTGTTCGACCTACTCTTTTTTTCTTTTCCATGGTTTTGCAACTTTTCTTAATTTTCAGGCTAAACTATTCAGACCGAGTACTCTTCAGTGTGGTACAACAAAGTTCTTGTCCATGTTTTTAGTTGGTCTTGACTTTTTGAATGAAGACAGTCGCAATAACACGTCTCGCTACTTTTTCTTCTTGTAATAAAAGTGTGAAATAATCGGACTAGTGTAAAATTCATGCTGCTTTTAATAGCTGTTGATTTTCTAACAGATGCGGAGGCAAAGCGGCGTGAAACGATTTTTTTACTGCTTTCTTCAAAGGTTTTACTGCTTTTTGAGGTAAGGCTTGCCTCACAGGCGATACAGTTTTTTTGGGATCATACACTTCAATGCTCCCAACCTTTTCATTTTCATCTTCATAATTATCTTCGTGAACGTTTTGCTGCGCCTGTAAAAACATTATTGAATGAGCACCCATTCTGTATCTTTTTCATTTCTAATAAAACTCGAGATATAATCACAAATGTGAACAACACATTAAAAACATACGTCGATACGCATTGGCTGATATCAAACCGAATGACTCTAAATTTGAGAAACGTGTTGAGCTCCCACATAAACAGTATACATTACATTCCCGTCATCCTTAGGTTTAGATCAGGGTCTTGTACTCCGAGGTTAAATGAGGACTTTTAAAGTAACCCGAGGGATCATTATCCTTTATATTAGATGGAGTTTGGTTAAGAGTCACAGATGCCGTTCGTTGACAAATGATATATACGAATTCGCGTTTAACATTGTTTCTATCGCATGGACATAAACGGCACAATCATTTCAATGTGTCCATTAAAAGCAACCATTTCGTTGCATAATCACTTAACCTTAAGAGCTATTTGAGTTCTTTCGATTCCAACTGACATGTAGCTCTAAACGTTCAAGCGTTATAAAGCTTGAACTGTTGTTTTTTTTGAAACATTAAGATCATGACTTTTTCAGCAAGTGCAGTCCAATCATACGTTTGTTCTCTCACTGGATGTGCGCTCATGTTTTGCTCATTCTTTTGAAGAAAACAACATTGTACCTTGGCAATCTTGTCTGCAGCCTGCTTTGATCCCGTTCTTCTCAAATGCTCTTCTTGGATTTTCAGTTCATGGTTCTGAACAAAGTCAAACAATTCAGTTTAATTTTCTCTAAAATACGGTATTTGCTTTCAGCACCACGTAATCTTTTTGCGATATTGTTCATTAATTTTCTAATGTCTGCTCCTCACAACGCTCATATTGAAAATGAAACATCGTCTTGATGGGCGATTTTGAAGGGATTGCTAATTTTTTAAAACAACAAATGGTATAGTTTTTCCACCCTTCAAACTGTTCATTTAACTCAATCTCATTTTAACATGGCTTTTTCTTATGAGTTCCATTAAAGTGATAAGACCATGTTCTGCTTGGTTTCTTAATCCGCAAATTTCTGGAACTGCCAAAAAAAATTATCCAACCTCTGAGCTGAATCAAGGGTCGCCGCTTCATTTGACCAAGTGAGCGGTCTTATTCGTAACTGGCTCTGGCTTGCTACATCACATAGTTATTCTATCAAAATAAAGTAGAAACATATTAGACAAGCTTAAGCGTCACATTCAATTTTCTTTAATGCGAGAGATGTGTCAACAGGACAGATATTGCGAAAATAACCCATTCGTCAATAGTTCTTCCTTTGTTTTGCAAATGGCTTCTGCTTTCACGCATTAATCAAGAGTTTAGTGAGATATTTTTTTAAAGAAAGGTGGTCTAAGTTTCGTTCAAATAATCAAATAAAAAACCCTTCGCATAAACGTAAACAGTGTTTTTTACCCAGTCGTGTCAAAGGACTGACAAACAGGCTCTGTAAGTTCCACGAAACAAAGAGCCTAACTGAAAATATCGAATTATTTCTAAAATTATTCGCGGCAAACATTTTTATGGGGAATAACACTTTAAAAAGCTAACTAATTTTCTCTTTACATCTATGTAAAAAAGAAATATAATATTTTGTGTGAACAGCGGAAGACGAAAAAATATCATTTTGAACAACTCCTTTTCTATGAAATTCAACCAGACATAAAAGTTCTAATTTTCCGCATACTATCAAGTAAACAGTCCGCTCGGTATAAATAAATTATCTTGTCCTAGTGGTATAAGGCGAGTTGCACAATAACATTCATAAAAATATTAAACCTGTGACCCGTGCACAAAACGTGCGGTTGAGCAACAAAGGTATTTAAATATGAACAGCTGTGAAATTGTCTTCAAGTACGTCAATGTCTTTCGTCCATTGCAGTGAATTTAATCTATTGTTCTTTCAATGAAGCACAAGAAACAGGACACGGTTTGGGTCACTAATACTATGCTCTTACATGTAGTGCAGCCATTTTTTTCTGAAATTCCAAGTCTTTTTTTTGTTGATTCGCTTTACGAATTCGCGCTGCGCTGTCTTCTTTTGATGCTTTCCGAAGAGCTGTAATTTCTTTCATCTGTTTTCTGCGGAAAATCTTGCTGTTTGTCACAACAAACCATTGCTATTGAATACCTATGGCGAATAGGTTTTCATTCTGCAACTACAACTTTCTTGCATTTAGGGAAAAAAAGAGAAGGCTGCAGCAACAGCAATTCATACTCTTATCACGAATTCAGCGCAAGCGTTCTGGTGCTGAAAACTTGAATAAATGACGATGAATTGTGCAAAACTGCGACTAATTGTCTTTTAAGCGATTTCGTCACAAATAAAATCTAGAAAATTCACCTGATGCGCTCAAACTTCCGAAAAATAAAAACAGAAAACGGTTTAGGCAGAGATTCCGCAAAAAATTTGGGGACAATGTAGGCAGTTCTCTTTTGGTTTCATTCAGAATTTTCCAGAGGTAATAGTTGCGCAGTTTAGACAGAATACCAAGAAAAAAAAGAAAACTGAAACAGAGACATTAAGGCAGATCCAGATGCTTAGCTGCATTATCAGATGAGTCATATGAAACAGTTAAATTAATCAAGCAATCAAACGCGACAAAATTCATGTAAACATCATGTTTGATGAATTTATGTGTCAGTAGCAATGGTAAGTCTTGGGATATGTTTACGCACAGAAGTCTTTCAAGAGGAAAAAAACACGTAATAAACTTTTATTCTAATACATTTGCAACGAAATGCAGTGATTTCTACGTCGTTCTTGGAGACAAGACCTAATAATTGTGACAATTGAGCTTATGCAGGCACGTTCAAGCTTGAATTGAGTCCCAGTGTTCAGAATAATAGACTCCCATTTTCAGATTGTTTTCCTGCACTGATGAAAATCATGTTGGTGTTTTTTTACTTCACTGTCAGGTTCGCAAATTGAGTCTGGTAAAAATATTTGGTTGTTACGCAATATTTTATCCCCTTGTGGGTAATTAAAAAACGTATGCGGAATAATAACCTATCCCAAAAATCTCGCACGTGAGATATTATTGACATATAGGAGTGGCTTTAATGGAGAGTAGCTCGTTTCAAGGGTTCAATTTCACATAAATGGGTTGAATTGTTTACAGCATTGCTCTAATAAAATCTAATGAGAAATTTCGAATTTCGGCTTTACTAATTTTCGGCTGACACCGGTATCAATATACCCGCGGCCAGGGGTTTGGGCGTCACTGCTCAAACGCATTCAATTTTTTCACTGTTTCAAACAATTATTGTTGTACTACATCAACCTTGATCAACATCATCATGAAAATGTGTGAAAACAGACGAAAGTTGACATTAGCTGTAGAGACTTTCGAAACCAATTTGAGACACATGATATGAGACATTTTGAAAAAACTTTCGAAAATATTTATTCTTTCAAAGACGATTCTGCGCATTGACAACAACATGAATGAAACCTGCATACTTCCAGTATTCCTCTCTCATTTTAGCATCTAGTTCTCTGTCGTTGGAAGTTACTTCAAACCACCAGTTCCACTGAAATAATGGCTGATTGCGGCGATCTTCAATCTTACTTTCCACTGCGTAGCAACCTGAGAAAAGTTATGTGGCTTCTGAGAATAATTTTGAAAAGTTTTTTCGTTGATCTGTTTATTTATCTTAACATTTTCAAAGTTTTAAAACTCAAATAATCGTATCGACTTACAAGAAAACTAAAATATCTCACTCACCAGGAATGCTAGGAATGGAAAACTCCACTGTGCGCAAAGTGAATTCCCGCGGTGTATCTGGTCGACTAATGTCAGGAGGTTTCCCGCCCACCCAGCCGAGCGGGTAATAGTCTGTTCATGTAAAAATCGCTTGTGCTGTAAGTAACTATATAAGTGGTTACCAGTCATTCGCCTTTCCGTGCTATGAATCTATAGGTTGTTAGAATTTTCGTAGGCTACCTTCAGTGGTCCCCGTACAACTTCTGTTTCATTTTCTCACTGCATAAACACTGGCAGTTGCTCCATCAAAATATCATGGAAAAATACCAAGACAGTGAAATGGCAGGCAACCTCCGAAAGCTTGAGACCATTTAATAGTTGTGATCAGTGAAAGAAATCTTTTAACGCGTAATCGGTCTTCGCTGTGAAAGTACTTAAAACGGTTGTGTATAGAAATACTCACAAAATTAACTGAAACAAAGAGTGGAACAATGATGCAGAAGTTTGAGGGATATGGGTCACAATTGACGTCACAACGGGGTGGAAGAAAAGCCGCGGTTTATTTTGGAATTTCGAATTTAATAAACAACACGATTTAAATGTTTGTGCAAGAGTTAGTTTGAGACCCTTTGGCTCTAGACAACAAACCTTTTAATCTGCACACCTGCTAAATTTTTTCCGACGTTTTGTGAATGATCGACGCATTTACGTATTTATGATGATTCGAAGTTCAAACAAAACCAACAACCATTCAGAATTATGTAGACTAGATGATGTAGATGCGCAAAGCACTGCAAGAAATTAATGAAAGGTCGGTATTCATAAAGTATGAAATTACTTTTGATGGTGTTTATAAAAAAATGACACCACGACCAGTGGCGATTTTAAGGGGTGTCCTGGGTGGCGATTTTAAGGGGTGTCCCCATGTCATCCCAGATTTTTGGCTGGCCCCAGTGTGGCCCACCACAGTTGTGTGCTTAATTGTACGTTCAAGTTAATTTGGTTGACACACACAGCAGATAACTTTCTGTCAGCAATATTTTAAACGATAATAAAAGCCCTCTAGCCTGCATTGAAGGTTTCCCAATTGCAGGATAAGCTGTGTTGTTTTTGACGGCCTAGTTATGGGAGTTGTTGACGACGACACACACCAGTGGTTGCTCGGATCCTGCCCCTGCGTTAAATTTAGTCAGACCTCGGTCGTGGTGGTTAAAGTTTCAGTTCGAAACAAAGAAAAAGCCGCAGAAATGGGAAGAATGATCTTCAGTGCATTTTAGTGTGAGGTGAAACTGGATTATATTACTGTCAGCACTTTGTTGCTTGGCCTAGTAGCAAAACATTTGTTAAAGCATCAAGAATTGGTGTCAGTTAATTTATCCTGGCTGCAGTCATGTGTTCTGCTGCCTTGTTTGTACGACATAGAAGCATCGTACAGAACTGGTTTGTGACTTCAGTTATAAGTCTACCCACACATGTCCTGCAACCTCATAGAACTTTGTAATGATTTTCTGTAATGATTCAGGAGGAATTCTTTTCGGTATTTCACCTCTTAGGCTGGGAGATCAAACATTTCTATCAGAAGAACGCTTGAAAGAACTGACGAATGCATATAAATATAGTGAAAATGATCAAAAACATGAAACACCTCTGGCAAAGAAATTGCTTCGGAAGGAGCCGCAGCTGCTTACACCGCTCAAGAAAGTTCTTTCGTTTAAACGTCCTTCAAAAGCTTCGTTTGATTGTTCATACATGTTGTTACTAGTGGCTGTAACTCTTCCGTCCCCAGCACTTCATGCGAGAGAAGTTTTTCAAAAATAAAATTAGTGAAAACATTTCTTAGAAATTCCATGACCAGTGAAATATTGAGTAACACTACTTTCAGTTGAAAGGGTTCGATCTGGAACAATAGATTTAGATGATTTCGTTGATGAATTTGAAAGTCGACACGAAAATCGAAGGATTAGTTTGAACCTCTTTCATGTGAATTGTTTCACATTCGTGCAGCTGTTTTCGTTCATGTGGAGTCAGCACAATTGTGTACTGGAAGTGGTGTTTCATTTTTCATATGTAGTGCTGTGGAAGTTGCATGGTTAGCACAGAATATTCGACAAAGCAGTGCACATGTGTGATTGCATCAAATGGCGTTTAAGTGTCTCTAGAGAATAATGACGCTCGGTCACATTTAACGATATTCACAAGCCTGTGTTGGGTTTGCTAGGGTTAATTATAACAAATTAATCTTCAAAACAACGGAAAATCACCATGCAGGATAGATATTTATGTTGCCTCCCCTACCTTTTCATTGGCCCCGCGGTGCCCCCCACTTTGTTAATTCTGGAATCGCCACTGATCACGACCCCTGTTATCCACTTATGAAAGGGCAAAGTGGCGATGTTCTCTTTTTATCGTCTTCACCTGACCTCCATGGTAACACAAGTGCAAACAATTGAGCTACAAACTGCCGAGCGAAAGCAGATATCTAGCAAAGCACCAGCAATGCTATGCACGAGAAGGGATAAACTCGTAACAGTGCTGAGCAAAGAAACACTTGCACAGCGAATAGTCAAACCAGCACACAAGCACCGCGCGAGACCATTCATAATACGCACTTGCTCCTTTGCTGAGCTGGCCTTCGAAATGCTTTTCATCTCGGTAGTACAAGTAACTGGATGGTTTCAGCAAAACCTGAGTACAAACGAAAGGTTCCATGGCGATATATCTCTCTATTAATCTCGTAGACCGCGATGCAAAAGCTTTTCATGCATTTTAACCAGTAGTGTGCTTTGAAACCAAATATATAAGTCGTCTTCGGGTGGATAAAGAAAAAATGAAACGTTTCCTGCGATGTGGTTATTATACATAAATAAAACTGACAATTTGTTTACATGGCATTTACCAACTGCGACGAGCGGAATAAAATAAAAAGCTTTCTCCCGCGCCAACGTGTCTGGCGCTCCGAATCTCATCCGCATAGTTTCACCAACTGGCGATGCATGCACTAAATGCCAATGATTTGTGCTGATAATCTTTGATATAATTATACTTTCATTTTTCTAAAAAATTCTATACTCAATTTGCATAGCTTTAACACTTTTGCCTACTTTTTCTTAACACATTTGGCTACTTTTTCGTAAGTACTTAGTGCACACAATGCTGGTTACCGGTTTACCTAAAAAACACATTTGGTCGAAAATCCTTGTTTTGGTTGCAAGCAAAGTTCTTTCCCCCTAAAATATATTTTACCCCCCAAACCTTAAACCTGGCTACGGGCCTGCTTGTAGGTAGATAAATGTACACACGTAGACTGTGAAGTAGAAAATGCAGTTTATTTGAGACAGATTGCTGATTGGATGTGGATTAGAAAGAGATTGAAGGCTTTCCTTTTCAGTCGCGGCCGCGCTTTTGTGCGAAGTTCATGTCAGACTGCTGTTTGTTGTCGAAAGATTTCAGCATGGTGCTGGCAGTTTGTAAGGGAGGAAAGGTTAGATATAACTTCCTTTTCAAATGACTGTTTGCGTGGTGATAAAATGTATGTACCTAGTGGTGGGATTCAAATTTTTAAAAACAGGTTCTCTCACTCCAGGGCTCACCAACAACAGGTTCTCTCGTTATCACAGTTTCCAGAGGCAAATCATGCTGGTGGGCCCAATGTAATGTAATGGTTTATTGTTTCAAATGACTCAGCTAATAGGCAGAAGCAATACAAAAGTGCAAAGGCTGAACTCCGCGTTGCCAACTGGTACAGTCTAGCAGGGGAAATTATTGAGTTTAGTTAATTTCCCAAATTTTAGTCTTGTTTTTCACTACTGAAAGTTAGTAACAGGTCTACGAGGTTTGCCAAAATAAGCTATAAGTAAAAGGTGTTCATGGGGAAAAATTGAGAATCCCTGAATTAAAGCCAACAACCGGTTCTTGGGATTAAATAAATTCCAAGAACAGGTTCTTGCGAACCTGTGCGAACCAGTCGAATCTCATCACTATATGTACCTAATCATGGGCATCGGAAGGATTTTCTCAAAGGGGGGTCAGTGGTGGATTTTCCAAGAAGGGGGGCGATTTTCTAATGGTAGCCAAAAAGACTTTTCCAAGGGGGACCAAAAGTGGTGAAATTTTATTTTCGCTCCCGAAACAACTAAAACAATCTTTTTTGCTAACAACGTAATAGAAAAATGTCAAATTTCAAAATCCAGGGGGCAAAGGCCTCCTTGCCCCCTTCCAACGCCCATGCATCTAATGTCATTTTGTACTGGTATTAGAAGCAGTGAAGAAGTATTGTAACTTGAATAAATTCTAAAAGCGATTGCTTGAAGCAACATTCCTTGGCTTCAGGAGGCTCACACGTTTGCTGCGCATCGTTGTAGAAGTGATTTGGAATGTTGCACGGATGTAGGGCAGGAAATGCTGTGTTGTTTATCCGTGCTTGTTTCCAACTTCAATTGCAACGTGCCAGCGCGGCGAAAATACGGAAAAACCGCGAAAACGGCCCTGTACCCAGGCCATGGTTCGCGACAGAACACCCGGTACCGAAAGTAAAATGTGTAACCAACTGTTCGGGTTCAATTAAAAAAAAACAGGTTTTGCGATGGAAATCTACTTTCAGAGCCCATGTAAAAACGCAACAAGTTTTCCCAACATCCAGGCATTATTCCGAGGAATACAAACTAGTCAATAGTTTTGCGTTGAAAGTGCTACGTAACAAGGTATTAAAGTGCATAAATGAAGTAGTGCGCAGTATAGCTAAAAATATCCCATACACCACACACTTGGTTGATGGTAACTGAGACCTTCAGCTTTCTTACACCCCCTTCTGTTGCTGCCACACGACCCCTGCCTTGATTGCTACAGCAAGTAAAACGATTTAAAAGTAATGCAAAGTAATTTGGAAGGAGTGTTGTACGTGAGCAGTCTGTTCAAAGCAATGGGTCTGGTTGCAGCCTAGATAAACATTTTAAACACTGGCATTGGAAGGTTTAGAAAAGAAGTTTCAGTATAAAACGTTTTCCGCAGAAATAGTAAAAGATTTCGGGCAAAAGTTGATGCAATGTTTTGACGTAAATTTTTTCAATATAATTGTCTTTCAATGACAGTACGTTGTCATAGAAACATAAAGTTTTTTTCACAGAACCGTAGAGAGCACGCGACTTGTCGAGAAACTAAACAAATTTCCACTGTTCTCGGATTGTTGCTATCAGAACGAACATATTTCTTGGTAAAAAAGCTACCCAGCATGTGAGCAATGCCTCACAATAATTATATTATGTTCCACTAAGCCAACAGACCAATACCTGGAGATCGATTCTGAAAGAGAAAGCATGAACATGGTAACGTTCTACTAAGTGGTCGTCTACCCACGAGGAAACATTTTTGTCGACGGTGACTTGAAGCGGCTTTGGTAATCCTTGATAAGAACCATATGGTGCGTGGCAAGACTTGAGGTACGTTACCGTTTGTCCGTCCAGTTGATGATAAGGAAACAGGTAATGCTTAAATTCTCTATTTGACAAACCGTGAGAGACATCTGCGTTGTCGAAGAGGGTTTTATTGGCGGCGTATTCGCCATCTGCAATCTTTTCCTTGTATTGCAACTGGGCTTGGCGTATGGCGTTCCCCAGCGGGCCGGAGGGCAATATCCCATTTCGTTCTCTTATCAGGTTTTCCACGGTGTTTTCTCTGTTTCGAGGAATGCCGTTTTTATGAAGCGAACAGACTCCATTTTTCTTGTTTCTGACTACTCCCGCGCACAACGCACCCTGTTCGAGACAGGATTGCTTCGCGTCTTTTAGATTAGGAAAGGTGAGCGGGTCTTCTGGTAGAAAAGGTTCTTCCAAGGTCAAGCCGTCGTACTCCTTCCACGTGCAATGCCGCTCATCGCTTGTGACTTAAAAGTTAAGAAAATCTTATCTCATTGCTGTAGCAGCTGTACGCGAGTGCTGCAGACTGCTTCAGGATCCGAAACCAAACATGCTTCGGATTTTCCAGCGCAATCTGCTGCCGTGGTTCGCATACGCCTACGACAGCAATTGTGGTGGGCTTTGCGGCAGAACTGTGCAAAATCATCAATTAAGCATTGACCAGCTTTGCTGATGATAAAGTAACTCGTACCCAAGTGCATTTCGGAGTATCAGGAGTTGCACCATTTCGACAAGCAAATTTTCAGCTACTTGCAATAAAATAGAACTTCCACAACATTTTTCAAACTCCGTTCTAAATTCTCGCACAGGAAAATCATTGGAATTTCGGTTGCCAACCACAATAACCAATGCAGGTATATGCGCGCACTGTTTAGAAACAATGTACTCACCAAAAAATGAACAGCAAAGCTGTAAGTGTGGTTCCGAGCGGGAGTTTTTTCTACATCCAACACCAACGGTTTCTTCACGGTTTGGAAGTGTCCTGACCCACCCGGGCAATATTTTATGAATGGAGTTTTATTTGGAAAATAGTATTTTTTGATGGGAGGTGGCAATGAACCTGTGCCGTGTCTCCCGATACCAGGCTGATACGATCTAGAGATGACAATGTGCCGAGCAAGGCTGCTTTTTCTAAGCGAATATTTCTCCTCGCTGTTCTCTTTTTGGACCCCCTGACACAAAGGGTACAGTTTGTCACAAAGCTCTATAGCTTCGGTTAAGTTGTATACGTAAGTAAAGCGAGCAGGTGGCGGTGTTGAGGGCACTTTTACTTTAACATCAGGAGGTATGGAAGGATAATTCTTCGCCACTTTATTCACAACAACAGATTTCAAATGTGCTGCTTCTTCCACTTCGGACAATTCAATGTTGAAATCCAGATATTTGCCTTCGAACTTTTCCCACCGACACGGCCCTTCAACAAAACAGAACATGATATTAAATCAAGACGTAAAGCATCTTCGCTTCAGGGCCGTGTCGTGGTGCAACACAAAATTTCTCTTCAGTTCATAATTTTGGTTAAATTACATGGACTGATTCGCCAATTGAACAAACTTCGCTGGTTTCGTTGGGCGCAAAGTTTCAGTATACTGAAACACTGCCACTGTACTGCCGATGAAATTTTAGAGGACAGAAATGTCAGTGTTGTTGTTACAAACCTAGCTCGGTTCAGGTACACCTGCCCAGTTTGGGAAAGTCGTTTCTTCAAGTTAATTCTACACATACTTAGAATTAAGGCTGTTTCCTTTAGTAGCTGACATTTTCAATGCGCTCTGTCAAGCAGTGTTCTCGAAATTTGCATAAGTTCCGTATTTTTCGAGTAAAGGGACGTTGCCCCATATTCGACCCCTACTCGACGTGCAACAAGAAAGCTGATTCGGTAAATCATTAGGAAGTTTGACAAGCTACAGTGCGCAAACTGTGCTCAAAATAGAATTTGCACGTGTTAGAACAGTACTGCATACAATTTCACATGTTTGTGATCGGACTTGTCTTCGTAATTATCATTTGCCCTTTTTTGGGCCTCTGCACCATAGGTAGCAGTGAAATGCGAAATATCTTTGGAAACACATATCTTCATGTCTCAAAATAGTTTATTCTGTTGCATGTAGAAACGAAAGCTTCGAGCAGAATATTATTTTGATCTTTGATCGACCGCCAATAAAGGCTACTAGCTAAATTTCCGCATTTTTCCTGCCGTTTTGGTTACCATTTTGCAAGAGAGGTTATGTTTGATTTTGAGAATATAAAATATTTCGAAATAAAAGTTTGTTTTTTCTGGTCAGTTGAGTTTGAGAATAATTTCTGAGTTGTTGAGAAACGCTCCTGGGCTCCTAAAACGTCTCCTTAAGCCTCGATTATGGTGGCAACAATATTTGGCCAATTAGGGTTGTGGTACCAACGGTGTTAGATTTTCTTTTATCCCTAAGTAGGGTTGAAATAATTCGCTCAGTCTGAAAAACAACTTTTTCAAGTGAAAAACGTTTCGACATTATCTTTTAATCGTGTAAGACATACTAACGTAAGTTTATATGAATATTAAAAAGCTAAAAAGTGCTTCTTGAACAAGTTGACGGGTACATGAGTTGGTTAATAATCACCCATTTGTTAAAATATCTCTGGATGCAGACTTCCAGGGAAACGTGAGTGCAAAAACTGAAGCGATTACTAGAAAGAGGAAAAAACGCTCCCTTTGTTGGATGATAACAATGAGTGTCAGAATCTCCCAGGGGTTGATGGAGTCAAACGAGCAGTTTTATGTTCGGCAGCTCTTTGCTGTTCATTATTTGGTGATTATTGCAACTAATCACAAACACAGAACTACCTAAACATCTACGACAGATCATTAAAAGTTCTTTGCTTACTGTATTGAATTACATGAAATATCAGATAATAAATAACCTTGCAATCATTACTATGATACATATGTTATGTACAGTAAAATAATAATTAATCATACACGCAATAATAGCCAGGCCTATAAACGGTTGAACAATCACAGTCAAAGCAATGAATTTAACAGACATGCATTAGCAGCAAATCCCTTTCACTCTATTTAAATTAGTTATTTTGGGCAACATGCTTTATAGTTGTTTTTCGAAAATCGCGCACAAAATTTGAAATGCATGTTTATTGAAAAGCCTTTACTCGCTTTTTAAACAGAAGTTGCGCTCTCACAAGCTGTGAAGTAACTTGAAGTAGCAAATTGACAAAAATCACATTTATATCTACAAAAACAGGAGAGTTTGATTTTCCAAGTTGGCACTTCTTGGCATGGTCATTTCAATTCGTAGTTTTGATTTTTGATGACAATGTACACGAATTTTTTAAAATTCCAAATAATATTTGGCTGGTGAAGTTGTAAAATGCTACGATGCTAATAGGCATGGAGAATTTAAAGCATTTCAAAATGTGGGCAGCTACACGGTTAAAGCTGATTTGGACGAAACTTTGAGAAAATATTGCTTTTGTAGAAAAACTTTAATTTTGCTACCATCCATGTCCCGGTGTGGATATCACACAGGGCCGTCGCCAGCGGGGGGACCAGTGGTGCCCGCCCCCCCCATTTGAAATCGGTGCTCCCCATTTTACGTTTGGCCCCCGGTTGCTGCATACATCCAATACTGCATTTTAAAAATGTGGCCCCCCCTTCTGGTTTTTGGCCCCCCTGCTGCTAAATCCTGGCGACGGGCCTGATATCACAGCCTGCTTTTAACCAACAACGTTCAGGAAATCAACAAACCAAACAGTATTCAATATTCAGCGATATCAGGGATGCAACCCTAGGAATGTAGGGCGTTTACTTTTATTGTAAAATTGGAACAGGTTTAGAGTTTTCGCAGGAATTCCTGTTTGAATAACATGTTAGTCAAATGTAGAAAATTTTCCCTAAAAATCATGGGTTTGCTTCCTATTTTTATAGCTCCGTTTGCCGCCAAAAATGTGACCTTGGTTGGTTCATGGTTAAACATGATTTGATATTGTTTGGTCCAATCGAAAAATCATGTTAATATTTATCACAAGTTTCGTTTGGGAAACGAGATCAATGTAACCTGTTCCCTTATTTACGCTAGTAGGGTTATAATGGCAAAAGTTTCTGCAAAACGAATAAACTGATATTTTTAAAATTAAGTATAGCGACCAATAAAACAATGCTTTTACTGCCAAATAGCGTTTGGAAAAGCAGGTTTTGTAGTTACGGAGCTCGGACAAGATTTCTAACATTTAGAGGATGACGTCAGATACTGGAAAGGCCCGCAGCCAGGTGTGAAGATTTGGAGGGCAAAATACAATTTAGAGGGGAAAGTTTATTCTTATTACATATTTGAAACAAATTTTTCTCGGCACAAAATTTGTGGGGAAGCAAAAAAAAATTGGGAGGGAATTTCATCAGAATGCCCTCCGTGGCTACGGGTTTGATACTGGAGCGATTTGTCATTGTCTTTTGAAGCAAATATCCATGTGTGAGTAACTTAAATCGAGATTCGATTTTTTCAAATAAGTACTCCTTATGTCTAATACACCAAACAGGTATTTCACCAAGTAAAGCAGAAGCGACTTTAGCGCGCCGTTACCTGGCTCGATATCGACATCCATGGTTGGCCTTCCGTCAATATACAAAGTGATTCGCTTCATTTCAATTCGTCGTATATCGATGTAAAACTTGGTGTACATGGAATGTTTAGTTGTATTCACTAAGTTGTAGACCAAGCTAAAAAGTCCATCCGTCTTGGCTCGGGCAACTCGTGTTTGATTCAACCGATAGCTGCATGCCAATACCGGAAATGTGTTAAATTTGAACCGGAAATGCATTAAATACGATCTATGCACAAAATATTCAGCATTTGCGTTCGATGCACAGGTAGCAAGCGATTTATTGTGATGTCATACCGAGCTTCAAGAAAACTAAGCTTTTGTTCATCATTGCTAAGGTTTCAAATAACTTCAATTTTATTAAACATTTATAGATTTCAAATCAGACGTCTTCTCCGCAACCGATTTATTAACAGAACACGTGAAACATCGACCAGACGTTTGAATATGAGTCTGTAACTGTTTGACAACGTCTGCGTATTTTAGCGTTGCTTGATTTGCTGCTTGCTTTTTATTCTATCTCATTATATTTTCGTTTGTGGCGCGAAGGAAAAATTTGGTGAAGTTACGAGTGAGAGGTAGCGAATCTCCTTCCATGAAAATTGTCTGCGTTCGCCACTGGTGAACCGAATAGATAGTCACAGCCGATCCATCCGACGCAGGTGTCATTGTTGGAAGCTGCAAAAGTAACGGTTGCTCTATGATGTGGACGATTTGGTGTTGGTTGCATATTTTTGAACAGTGCCTCCAGCTCCAACATCCACTTGATCGTTTTGTCAGCCGCGTACGACCAAGTGGGAATGAAAATCAGACTCAACAGACTCAAGTATGTCTCTCCAGAATCCAAGTCAGTGTATGCTGCACGAAAGCCATGAAAAATTGTAGCAGGTCGAAAATTGACAAACCTCTGAGTGGCAGAAGCAGAGCACAGAGGTCAATAGGCGGATTGGCCAAGAAAACGCAGTGTTGCGTGGGCTTAAGTTTCGCGACAGTAAAACATTAGCTTTCAAACACAGCTGAACTCTCCACAATCCTTTTGGGAGGTTTCAATCTTGTTCCGAGAGGTCCCGGAATGCACAGTGGACGCGGAAGTGGAGTGGCAGCTGTTTAAAGCAGCTGTAGCTTCATCTGCTGCGCAGATATGTGGACAGAAACGACTCGGTGCGGCGAATAATGGCAAGAAAGAAACCTGTGGTGGAACCAGGAAGTGAAAAAATGCTATTCGAGCAACGAAAGTAGCCTACAAGGTATGGCTTCAGAACAAAACCGAACCTTCTTTACATGCGCGGTACCATCAGCTGCGAACGTCCGCTGTCCTCGCGGTGAAAAAGTCCAAAATGTAATCTTGAAAGGATTTCAGACATAAACTAGATCAGTGGTTCCTAACCTGGGGTTCGCGAACCCCCAGAGGTTCACGGGAAGATTTCCAGGTGTACTTGGATGGCAGTTGAGTTTTCATGTATTGCTATTTTTTAAGATCCTATACTAGAGGAAAATACGTGACGATCGAAAACTCCGCTTAGATTTTGCCAGATCTTGCGTTGTTGTGATGCAACAATGTGAATTCCACGGCTTTGCCAGCCAAAGTGGGGTTTCGGGTTGATTGTATGAAGATTTGGGGGGTACTTAACAGGAAAAAAGTTGAGAACCCCTGAACCAGATTCTAATTACTGGTAAGTGAATAAAGAGTTCTGGCAAACCATCCGGTGTCTTTGAGGCAAAAAATCTAATATTGCTAAATCCATTAAGGGCAAATACATGCATGGTGTCTTACTGAGCAATGAGTACGACATCCACGGAAGATGGAGAGAGCCTTTGAAATATCACAGTTACTCTCACACCATCCGACGCACAACAGGTACATTTGGGGGAGGACAATGCCATCACTGCAGCCGAAGTCTTTCTAGCTGTCAAAACGCTGAAGGCTGCAATTTGTGATGATATCTGAGCTGAAATGCTCACAACAGAGTTGTTTGTTAAACCCGAGCGTGGCAAATGGCCTGGTGTTTGGAAAGGCACCAAAAGATTGGTAAACTGAGGTGATTATCTCATACACGAGAAACGGAACAGGTGAGAATGCACCAACTACCGGTATTTCTCTCCTTAACCTCCCTAGAAAAGTGTATGTCAAGCACCTTGCCAAAAGATGCAGCGAAATGATTAAAGCAAAACTGGAGAATGCCCAGTGCGGTTTTTGTCCTGGCAGTAGCACTACAGACCAATTTGTCATTCTCCAACAAACGTTCGAGAAATCTTGGAAGCATGCCATGCCAAAGATGTCTACTCATGTTTTGTCGATGTCGAGAAAGCATTAGAGCGGGTCCCTCGTGAAAAGCTTTGGGGAGTGCTGCGGGAGTACGGTGTTGATGGCCGCCTGTTACAAGCCGTCAAGTCACTGTATTCCTGCTCAGATGTTTTGTGTCCGTGTCGGTGGAGTTAAATCACAACCATTTACCGAAGGTGTTGGACTCTGACAGGGATGTGTGCTGTCACCACTCCTCTTCCTAGTATACAGGAATTGGGGAAACCAGAGGTTCTTAAACTTTTTCAGTCGCTTCCCGTTTGGCGTTAGTCATTGATACTCACGCCTCACCTCACAATCAAACACAAAGAATAGAACAAAAATTTATTTGCCTTATCCTGCTTTTCAACAACATGTCGCTGTCGTACTCGCCATCCCCTTGCGAATCTTTTACGTCTCCCAGTTTAAGAAACCAGGGGTAGACAGTCACAACCCATTCGACGAGGTGTCGTTGTTGGAAGCTGCAGGATCAATCGTTTGCTTTATGAGAACGATTGGGTACTGATTACATCATCTGAACAGGGTCATCAGCATGCACTTGTTCGGTTTTCAACTGCTTGTGGTGCGACCAAACGGGAATGAAAATTAGCACTAACACCCAGTCGTGGGATTCAAACTTTTAATAACAGGTTCTCTCACTTTAGGACTCACTAACAACAGGTTATCTCAACAGTCTCCAGAGGCACACCATGCTAGTTGGCCCGATATAACTGCAAAGGTCTTTGTCTTTCCAACTGGTACAGTCTAGCAAGGGAAATTATTGATTTTAGTTACAAGCAAAAGGTGTTCATGGGAAAAAATTGAGAACCCCTGACTTAAGCCAACAATCGATTTTAGGGATTAAAGAAATTCCAAGAAAAGGTTCCTGCACACCGGTCGAATCCCATCACTGCCAACACCTCCGATTTATTATATCTTTCCAGAAGCCAAATCTGTACTCTCTTCACGTAATTTGCAATGCGCTGCAGAAGGTCGAGAGGTTTAAGTATGTTTGGGTGTTATTCAACAATAACTTCTTCTTTTGAGCCAGTTGTTACTGTCCACTACTAGGCCGCGCTAAATCTCGGGGCAGGTGTTGAACAGCAATTCAATTGTCTCATCTTCCAGAACCGTCAGGCCGTGAAGTCCATGGGGACGTCGATGGGTTGGACACTGGAGGACAATATGGCCGACGTTCTGTTCTTTTGCGCCACACTCACAGGCCGCAGAGCAGGCCATACCCTTTTGTGTAACCAGGAGCGAAAACGTCTGGACACCGGTGCGGAGGCGGTTAAACCAGACCCACGTTGTTCTTGGAAGTGTCAGTCCAGGAGGGTGGGTGTCGGTGTCGGAGATGAAAGTGCAGAGTCTTGTAGGGTTGTCCAAACACTCCCCGTTCCCATTGGTGATCAACCCAGTGCGCCGCACGTATGCCATTGTTGTCAGAGGAAATGAGGAGTTGTTGTGCGGTGGGTACAAATTGGTGTCTCGATTTGAGACGCCGTGCATTCGCACTCGGTGGAGAGATGAGTGCTGAGTGGATCAGGTGTTCAGGCTCCATGGCACTGTGTGGTAGAGACAGTGTGGATCCTTTGCGACGAAGCTGAGCAGGTTGGATGCCTGCGAGGACGGGAAGGTTGTCCGTTGGTGTAGGACGCAGGCATCCAGTCACAATTCGCAAGGCGTCGTTGATGTCAGGGTCAATGAAGCGGGTATGAGCACTGCGGTACCAGACAGGAGCGCAGTACTCGCTGTACTTTGCATTTAAAAGTACCAGGGCTGGGGTGGCTGTTCGCAGCGTTGTTGCTCCAGCACCCCAGTCAGAGCCAGCAAGCCGCCCCAAGAGTAACTGAAGGCAGAACAAGGCGATTGATACACGGGTTGGTAAAGTAAATGCAATTCTGCGTGAGCTTTTTCATACAGTGGTCACAAAGCGGGAGCTGTCTTACACTGCAAAGCTGTCAGTTTTTGTATCGGTATTTGTTCCGATCCTCACCTATGGTCATGAATCTTATGCCTGATATGACTGAAAGGGTGCTGTCTAAAGTACAAGCGGCTGAGATGTGATTTTTGTGAAGAATAAATAACGTGACAATTTGCGGCGAAGTGCGCAGCTGTGAAATTCGTAACACCCTGAATGTGGAGACATCTCTCTTCCGAATAACCTACAGAGAAACGCCAGCTACGCCAGTTCGTCCATGTGAATAGAATATCTCAGGCAAGATCGGCGAGGCACGTCCTGCTAGCTATACCCATAAGAAAAACGGCCCAGAGGTCGACGATGGACCAGGTGGCGTGATTACATCTCTGACCTTGCTTGATCCTGTCTTGGTGTAGTGTCAGCATAACTATCAGAGGTTGACGAAACTGTGAGGTACTTCCTCGTAGGGCTGCTGCCGCCGCCACGATCCTCCCCAAAGGAAAAGCGAATTTGAAAATGAATGAATGAAATGTGTCTTTCTTCCTATCCACACCTATGGTCATGAATCTTTGGTAATGACTGAAAGAGTTCTATCTCAGGCAGAGGCGGCAGAGATGGTATTTTTGCGAAACGTTTACGACACAACACACCGCTACAAAGTGCGCAGCTTTGAATTTTGTAAAATCCTACATGTCACTTAGAGATATCTCAGTTACGATGGTTCGGCTATGCGACCAAAATGTCCGAAGAAAGGTTGGCGAGGCGAGCCCTGATGACTACACCCACGGAAAAGCCACCCAGAGGCTTTCCAAGGGCCAGGTGGTATGATTACATCGCCGAACGTGGGCTGGACGAGCCTTGGTGTGAAACCAGCATAACTATCAGAGATTGCTGGAAATCGTGCGTGAAATGTTTCGAGATCTCCAAAGATGAACGCCGCTGCGACCACCAGAGAGAACGTGGGAGTTTAGACATAAATGCAAATGAATGAACCCGCAGACTATTATCGAATCAAGGTCATTGCTTGAGTGGCATTCACGCCGAATACATTCCAACTTTCACGCAGGAGCAAAATAATCATTTTTCCTCCGTATATGGGCTTCGAATTGGCAGACGCTTTTCAAATAGCAAGGCACAACCAATAAGCTACTGGTGCGAATATATGTCATAGGGGTCTTGAACTCCCACAAAGCGACTCAGAATGGAGTGATAGCAGTGACGTGGGGGTCTCTGCAACATGCAGGACATCATTGATATCACCATTCAATAGTGTTCAATTTTAACGATATTAATCATGCTAGTGACCGCCCGAGTTTTGCACCTGTATATAGCACTCGCCTCCCAAACTTATCGACGGGGCTTGATGCCATTCGGGTTATAACGAAGATTTGAAATCCTGCTTAGGAATACAGGCAATATTCAATAACCCCGGGGTTTGTTTTTTGTTAATTTCGAGTACTTAGAAAAATGTTAGAAACCTGTGTTTCCATGATTTTTCCTGATTTTCAGAGATAAATGGAATGGTGCCAGAATTATTTTACAAAAAAGCCCCTGAAAGCCTAAACATAGAAATTTGGGGGACTCTACTACCCTAGATTTCCTGATGTGTAGGAAATTTAGTGCAACTTGCTACCTCAAAATTTCAGCTTGATTGAAGGGCGAAATGTTTTGTGGCAGATACGACATCGCAAATCAATTTTGTGAAGAGTACAAACGTACAACATTACTTGACATGAAGAAAATACGGATCTAAAACGCGCCTGACGTTTTCTACGCATGAATAAAAGTTCCCCTTTAAAGGTAGTTGTTTGGGGTTACAGTGTATAAATTTTGCGTCTGCTTTGTGTTTCGCAGAACAAATGCCATTTTGTTGTGAAAATGATTAAAAATGGGCGTCGGGAAGTCAAAAACGGTTCTTTCATTCCCTATCAGTCTTTTGCCTGGTCCAAAGTAATAAAATAGTAATAAAATACTCGTGACATCCCAACCGGAGGTACAAAGCAAGTATAATAAAACTTTTTTGATTTTCGTATTCCTACCATTAACGAAATTGGTGATTTTACGCTTTCTACGGGTCCGCTTAATTTTTCTGCTCAACGCAGGGTAATTTTCAGTTTAATTTTGTGCGGAATCTGCGAGACATTTTTCTTTGATGAAGAGCTATGCCTGTTATCACGGGCTGCACATGCACACTAGGAATGTCTCATACGATTTTATGTATGCAGTTGTGCAATGCAAAAACCACTGTAGAACGCTTTGTTGGACAACTTTGTGAACCCAGTCCGTATAAGACAATACTAAAAGTCACTTAACAGGTTTACTCACGGAAATTTATTTGGACTGAACTTCCATGGATGTTTATGGACAATCATTTTGTATCTTCCGATTTTCATGCTTGATGGAACGATTTTCATGCCGCTGCGTTTATAGCATGGTAGTCAATGTGGAACTTATATCGCGCAATATGCAATATGTCCGTAATTGTTTCTTACAGTTACAAGAGTAAACGAAAAAGCAGCTAATACAGGTCAGTTTTTGCAAAGTAGCTATATCAGAGCTAGATAAAAAAAGAAAGCTTACAAAAAATGCCGAAAAAGCGATATCTATGTGTTTTTACATTTTCAAAAAATGCGCATTTTGAAATAAACCTTGTTCGGATCAATTTGGAAAGTTAAAATTACTTTGGTTACCTGATTCACATAGAAATTCGTGTAACAAAAAATTTGTGGAGTTAAACGTTTTCAACACAGCGTCATGGTATTGCTTTGATTAAGCTTTGACATCAATAGTTATTTTATGATAGTTATATATTTTTTAAATTCCCAAGATCATAGATAGAAGATCATGCAGTGCAAAAGTGCAAACGTTTCAATGAATTCTGAAAAAACATCCATACTTGTAAAATATTCTAAATTCCATGTCATTATCTTCTCCCCCCCAGCCCCAAAATTGGTTGGAATGTCCGTTTGCTCTCCGATACTGACTTGGGCTGATACCTGTGACTCCTCCGAATTCTGTACCATAATGTGGCTTGTATTCAAACTTGTCAATGGCTGCGATATAACAAAATGGAATTTATGAGCATTAGAAAGAAGCTTTAAAGCAAGAGAAACGAAATGAGACAACCAATGCACGCTTTTGCGATTGATGTAAATGTAAGTGCGCTGTGTCCGTCGAATTAACATTTTGTTTTTTGTTACAACGTTCCAGTTGTTCATTAAAAGCATAGTCGAGATCTTATTTTGATATATTCTTCAATGGTCATTCTGATCGTAAGTGATTTCATGCTACCTGTTGTGCGTCTGTGACATCGCCGTGCCAACTCACAGGCGTGTTAACATACTACTGTAATCTAGCGAGGCAAGTTTTCCATTCGCGTCTGTCGAGACCAATAGTTCTAAACGTAGGTGGAATTGTCTCGGATTTGCTTCCTTGATTAGTGTATACGAGCGTTCAGCACATCTAACACACCTGGAGACAGATGTCGAGGCTGATCTCCACACATGTACATGTTCCTGTCGTCCTCTGGTATCATGTCAACATCGTGAAACACGATGCAGTCGTATGTGTCCAACTTCATTGCTTCCTCGAATGCAGCATTCATGATCATGGCTTTGTTGAACTGACCATTGTCAAACTGCAAGAATTATCGAAACATTTCACATGATTGGTAAGAAGCAGGGCTGCGGAGCCAAATCCCGGAATTGGGCAATTTGCAAGGAGCCGGAGATCAGATGAAAATTGAGGAGCCGGAGCTGGAGCTATGACTATTTGAGAGGTAGCTCCATCTCCGGGTCATTTCCTAGATAGTAATGGTTTTGACAAATTTACTGAAAGTTAGACTTACTTTTCCGAAAACAGTGAAACAGTGTTCTTTTATAGCACAACTATCCACGTTTTTTTGCAAGTTATGACACCAGACTGCAACATTGGCTCTTCGAGTCTCTGATGTTTCAGTGGTTTAATCATCACTAAGGCTGTGGCATCGTAGCTGGACAGGCGTGGCGTTGCATGTAGAAGAGAAACGTAATCTGCCACAACACCTTACTTTCTAGCCAGAATAATCAAACCAGATCTGTACCTGTGTAGTGATCTAAAAAGAACTAAGCTATAATCAGTGGGTATATAAGATCCATAGATTCTGTAGCTGTGGAGTCATGCTGATGGTGTTAGCAGATAGTATGATTCAGACAAGATATCATTGCAGGTATAAGCGTGAAATACACGGCATGACATTGCAAAGTAGGATTTTTTATTAGAAGCCATTATGCTTATTACGATTGGGCTTTCTAGAAAGGTTTACTAGATTACTGGCAAAGTTTATTAGGAACCATGAAGTTTACTAGCATAGCATGAAAGGTAAGTTATAACTATTTGTTGGCACACTAGCATTGCGTGGCGATACATTTTCAGGAGGGTATAAAAATGCAATGTAAACAAATGTGGACTTTTCTTGGTTTTTATCTTGAGAAACCATTTTATTTTTCAGTACGGTAACCAGTCTTATTTTCGCCTAAGCTTTGCAGGTTAAATTATACTTTACTTTGCCATTCATCACTGCATATTAAGAGTTCAAAAGGTAAGAAATCAGGCATTTTCAGCCATTTTAAGAAAGTCAAAATTGGATTTATCTGTAACATTGAATAAAATAGAGATGTTTGCAGAGTCAAACTGGCATCAAAAACGTTCAATTTGAAACGCCACCTCGAAAGACATCATGTTGACATTTTCAAACGTGTCGTAGAAACATATGAAGTTAAAACCAGACCAACGACCAGGCCCGTAGCCAGGTTTCAAGGTTTGGAGTGGCAAAATACATTTTAGGGAGGCAATGTTTTTGTTTTTATTATATGTTTCATTAAAAAATGTTCTGGGCATAACAAAATTTGTGGGGACACAAAAAAGCTTGAGGGGGCATTGCCCCCGAATACCCCCCGTGGCTACGGACCTGGCAACGACTGCAAGTAATGCTGTATGTGTAAACAAGAAACGCTGTCAAACTTTTTTCACTGTGCAAAAGTTACTATGTCAATGACTAAACAAAATTTTAAAAGCATCTGATTCAGTCAGTCGTGGACAACACTGTAGCTTTTACAGTGCTATCTTCACTGGGATTTACAGATTTACTTGGAGAAATGGTTGAAAAACTGGGTGTGTCATTAAAAAGAGAAGGCATCAGGAATATGATTTTATGTGAAGGGCATTCTCAGAAAAACAAGTTAAAATGTTATATGTATTCTTTGCGTTTTGTGTACTAGTAATATTTCATTTTCCAGTCAACTCGTGGCACACCAAGACAATTGAAAATATGAATGTGTAAAGGCGAACAAAATCCGGAGCTGGAGTCGGAGGCATGTTCATGAAAAGGAAAATCTCCAGAGCTCGAGCCGGAGCAGTTTCATTTTTACGACGGCTCCGCAGCCCTGGTAAGAAGCTTGCATCACCGCATGCATTGGCACTGAGGTAGAGAAAGTCATGCCTTGGCACTGACTTTCTCTATTTGTGTAAAAACTTCGCTCTGTGTATTCTAATTACGAGTGCTTCCATCACCTAACAACTACAGACTAGCATGTTTCGAACATACCAACCTGGAAACTTAACGCAGTATGCCTTCAGTTTTCGCTACTGCAGTAAATTTCAACGGGGTCCATAGCGAGTTCCATAAATCCTTGATGAAACATTCCTGAATATTGTAACCTTTACTGTACAATAAACTATGTAAGACCTTTTTTTGGGCTCTTGTGTTTGTAGTTTTCTGAATGTCACGTGTTATCTAAAGTGGTCCGCCAGATATGTTTTTTAAAAGATGGTCTATGGACCAAAAAAGGTTGAGAACCACTGCGCTGCTGAAATATTGAGTTGAACACTAATTTTCCAAGGTTGAATTTCGCTGTATAAATTTGCACTGCTTTTTTAGCATTGTTTGAATTTTGGTTCCGGAGTAAGACCGTAACGATAGCAGTGGCTCTGGTAGTTATGCCTATCCATGTTTTTCAAAAAATATATTTGTTTTTTTTGCCTGGAAACTTCATGGTTAAACTTTTCATTGTTGTTGCAGAATTGAGAGCATCGTTTCCAGAACCTTTTATACTATACTCAGAGTGGGAGCCAATATCTCATGGGACCACCCAGAATCATAACTGCTTGTAAACTCGACAAGCCATAGCGTCATCGCCATCGTGTTGTATGAGTCGATTTTCTCAGATCGCTCCGCCACGTTAGACTTCAAGGCAAGCGTTGAGCAACCATTTTATTGGTTTCATCATAGAACCACCAGACATCATTAGGAAGTCGGTGTTTGGGACACTCGAGGACAATGTGATGCATACGGTTTGCTCCTCGGCGGAAAACCTGCAGAATGCTGCTGGAGCCAGGCCCCATCTAATTGTACACGTTACAGTTGAACCATTCGACACCTTTAAGGATCCGGTTAAGCCTGACCCAGTCACCCATGTTGAACTTAGGAAGAACATTCCAGCAGGTTTGACACTGACATCGAGCATGGAGTCACGTACTCTGGTGTTGCTTGCCCCCCACTCCATATTTGGTCACCTAGCGCGCAGCGCTTCCTTCGATGGAAGCGAGACGTTCCAGCGCAGAAACCTCTAACTGGCGATTCAATTGTAGCAGCCGCTGCATCTCATCAGGTGGTCTGGTGAGTGTAGAGTGGAACAGATGTCCAGGCTCGAAAGCTCAGCATGTAAAAGACAGCGAAGCTCTTTTGTGGCGAAGTTGAGCAAAGTTGAGATGCCTGCCAGGATTTGCAGATTGTTCGATAGTGCAGGAGGGAAGCATCATGCCACAATTTTTCACATAACTGGACCTTGAGATATGGCAACCATTCCTTGAGATATGGGTTTGCTGAGCATAGCTAGCGGTACAAACTTTTGTTAAATGAAGAAAAATATGAAAGAAAATAAAACATTTTCAAGCGTTTTCAAAATTTTGGACAAAATAAAACCGTTTATGTTGTGATGTTGTTTGCAAGAAAAATAAGATAAGATAGCATACACAATCAGCGTCGTCGAAATTGTCTTTATGATACTTTGACTAAGAGCGAAAAGGTTTTGACTGGGAAGACAAGTAAAGAAACAAGATCGTTATAAACGCTATTCGCCGTTTTAAATGTTATTCGACAGTAATCAGTGTTACATCGCATCAGCGTAGTGAAACCTATCGAATCAGGATGCACGAAAATGCAGAGCATAGATCACAACAAGTTTTGCCTGGAGGAGAAGAGCATTTGGAGGCAGATTTCTTCTTTTGGACTGCTGTGGTTCTCTGCAAAGGTAGAATCATATCTACGCTATAGGAAGGAAGTACGTTTATTGCTATTTTCCATTCAATTAATACTTTGGGCCATATCCATGAACAAGTAGCTTTTCCTTGAGTAAAACCAAACTTTACTTTTTTGAATTGGAAAAGATAATTCTTACCTGCTCAGAAACATAGATGCAGTAGTGAATCTGCTGTCGTTGGAGCATCGGATGAAGGTAGTACAACAAAGTTTTCAGGTGAGCGTCTCTATCTTTAAATGGTATGATGATGGCAACTTTTTGTCTGAAAGCAAAACATCCATTTTCACAAAATGATTTTCGGTTAACTTGGAAGACTTCGTACCTGATTATTGAGACTATTTGTTAGATCTTGTTTTCATGGAGCTTGTCGCACACCACGTATGATGTGCGATTTTGATTATTAATTTTTCCAAACCGTCTGATTCGACCGTTATGACTCATGTTTAAAGCGTTGTTAAACGTGGACTACTCCAAATTTTTCTTCTGCCACTTGAAGCATTTCACCCCTGGATACAAATCTGCTTGCGTGCCAAGTACTTATTCGTATTCAAATATATGTTATATTTTTCAGCATCTTATGCATGATGCTAACTCACTCTAACACTAAAGAGCACACTCATATGAGCTGACTCAGTTTTTTGCATCCGATGAAGTTTTTGCGTAATGATGGGTTTCAACAATTGCAAAAAAGGTAAAACAATTCCAATATATTCATAAAACATACAACATTTCCAATCATCGCACACGTTCAAGTAACGAGTCTCCAAAATGGCGGCGAAGTTGAATCAATCAGAAAATTTTCATGAATAGGAAATCGATTTTACGTGACACTACCCCTCTTCAGTTCTGACATCTTATCATTGCACACGCTTTCAGTATTTATTTGACTTTCCACAAGTTTCGTGAAAGGTTACGATGTCATAACAAACACATTGCTTCCTTCTTTGTGGTTTTGGATTGAAGCTAGAGTATTAATGCGAAGTATCTTTGTAATTATCTGGTTAGTAAGCGTTACTTCAGTCTGCCACTGAATGTAACTTAATTCACCGATTTACACTCACAATGGTTTGCATGACGGTGGAGTATAGCATCCTCCGTTGAGCACATCTTGGCCAGCAGCATGTTTTACTTCTTCCATGCTCGGCGTTATGTTTGGATTGACTCTCATTGGTCCAGCTGCGAATTAGTGATGTAATTTAGATAAGCTAAAAAAGAGTTTTATTTATTGTTGATAATTTTTGCACCAGATTAAACTAACTTCACAATGTTCAACGGTTACCAAAAGCTGATCCACAGTTGACACTCGCTTTCTTTCAGACCGTATCTATATTAGCATTCAAGTCGACTTTTTCAAACAAAAATCGTCTGACGAGAAGAGTTTCAAAGGGATGCTCACTAAGTCCATTTGGATGACTGGAACAGTTCGCTATTCCCATCAAATGACGTGCTGCTGGTTCATCTTTGACGTCATACTGCGGTGCGTTGCGAATGACATTGTACCCATTAGGAGGAATGTTTTGTACGTTCCGTCGAATGACATCCTTGGAAACACTTTTCGAAGAAAATAAACAGGTTGTTAAGCACAAGGGCGTAGGCAAGGGGGGCATTGGGGTTAAACCCACCCCCTTGAGCTTGATATTTTACAAAAACTTTATTACCTGCGCAAAGGAGATTAACTGTTTTCGCATACATTTTGCTTGTTAATTTGTCGACTTAATGCAAGTACCACGGAATGAATTTACATGCAAATTTCACGGAACATTGTGAATGGACCAAAAAGTAATAATTAGGTTATGGTGGGAATCTGGTTGATCGTCTGCGTCCAGAAACTATCTCACCACTTTTTGTAGACCTTTCGTCCACTATGTATGTTTAAGATTGTGTTCAGCGCTAGTTCACTTTATCCAAAACAGTTCTCTATATTTTGTTTGCTATGGCTAATCAGCGCAAGCGCTGACCCCATTGGCCACATTACCTATTTCTGTAGCATGATAGAACTGTTGCACGAGCTCAAAAATAGCAGTTGTCTACATACAAGCATTCAGGTATTTGATAATGTCTCAACAGGGAAAAAATAAAACTAAAAGTTTGCTGGACTTCTATACATAACAAAAATCGAAAGTTTTCTTGCGCACTTTATGCACATTCTCAATTCTTGTGTAGTTTAGCAAGATTCGATCTTGCAAACCGGGATGTGCACCAGCCAGTCCAGCGGCACTTTTTCTGTGCTCGGCTGCTCGTATTCGACGAGACATTAGCGCAGCCTCGTTTTGCAATTGTAAATTGTTCTGACGCGTTGATGAGTGCGTTTTACTCCCCTGTTTTAACGCGCAGCCTATTATTTTTGCAGTTGTGAACTGCTGTGTCGTAGCGTGAGTTTATTTTCCTCCGATATCCTAATTTGGACCGCTGATAGTTCATATTCAGTGCAGTGACACATAAAATGAGTGGATGTAGAAAAATATGGATACTATGTCAACAAACTTCGCCAAAACGTTGGTTTGGAAACATGAGTATGACGTCAAATTGTGACGTCACAAAGAGCGCACACTAAATACAAATGACCACTAAATGCCACTGAATGAAACCCCTCCATGAAAAGTTTCTGCGTACGCCACTGGTTAAGCATAAGTGCAACTGCATCACGTTAAGAAAGGTCATCCATGCATTCTCAGACCTACCTTTCCTTCTTTGACAAAAGCAAAGCGCCGAAAAGAAGCAGTAGAAGGAACAGAACTGACACTTTGATTTGATTTCTCTTTGTCGATCGACGTACCCATCTTGGAGTAATGGCTTCACAAGTCAAGATGTTTCTGCTTATTCTCTGAAGCAACGTCATTGCATGCTCTTTGAATGGCGATGACTGATGGACAGCTCACCTTCACCGCACGAGCACAGCTGCTCAGAACTAGATCAACATACACTTCGAACTGTTTTCTCAACAGCAATGATTACTGTTAACTCATGACGCCCGAGAACCCTCAGATAAAACAAGAAGTACAAAACTGTTGTAAGGGCGACACATACTCTCAATATTAATACAGTTCACATCATTTAAACAAAAGTTTTTGTTTCTCTTTAGCTTAGGTTAAGATACTTAATTAATCCTCAAGTACTACATTTTAGCTTCATTGCTTGTACATATGTTTTCACAACGTCATCATTTGCGCTTGTATGAGGTTTGACAAGATGTATGTTATAAATCAAAAGCTACCAAAATTCGTCAACTAAAATATCTAATCCCGTAAAATTCCATCTCTGTGCGCTGTTCTGAACCTTTGTTATGCAGCTCTTACGTAAGTTTTTCTCAGACTGTTGCAGAATGTAGTTATATATCCGTGATGAGCAATACCCGAGGTAAGTCTGTGAGAGATTGCTAGGATGAAAAGTAGTCTGTCAGGTTTCATTCGAGAGCACTGTGACGTCGTTGCTTGCACCGCCTTAGGCTTCACAAGTCAGGGCAAAAAAACTCTGCATATTTTATGTTTGAGAAGGTTGAGTCACCGCAAGCACGATGATCTCTTGACATCAACCGTAAAAATTAACTTTCGGTAGCTTTGGCCCAATAATTTTAAAGAGCATTTCTTCTTTATTTCTATAGCGTTTGGTACAAAAATCGCAAGGCATTGTGGAAAAAGATGTTTAAATTACGACGCAACATATGCACACAAACGTTCATCATATTATTGGCTTAGGTCTGGCAACATTGGTAGCGTCCACTGGGTTTCCTCTTACCCTTGCATTTTAACCAAACATGTTGGTTTTCCCGCGGTGGAGACTGTCAAGTGTAGAACCTTTCAAAATTGAGTGTAGTAGTATTTAATATTTAACATTTGCTCGGTAGTAAAGTCTGTAGGACACACAACCTTTACGAAACACTGCCTGGTGTAGCAAAGACACTTGCGGTAAAAGGTTATATATGCCTTCGATGGAGTATTATGGCTTTAAAACAGCGAAATATGAAGAAGTTTTGATTGAATGAGTTTGGGAAACCTTGGTGAGATTACTCAGCACTAGAAAAAAAGTTTAAACGAGTAAGCAGCTCTCAACAAAATACCTCCTGGTTTGACAGCGTTATCAGTATATCCCTGTAACCAAATGAAGTAGAGCTGCTCTATTGCAAATTTCATGGTAGAAAACCTGTTGGAGTGCATGTCACAATATCTGCTTTCCCAGTTTAGCCAAATCTGTAACTTGAGTCAGGCCAGCAACCAGGGAGGAAACCGGGCAATTGACCCCCCAAAATTTTCAAAAAGCATGTTTAGCCGTTGGGTACAACAGCAAGTTGCAATCATTTTGCCCCCCCCTCCAAAAAGGTTAGCTGGTTGCGGCCCTGACTTCAATAGTAGAGTTCAGGGATCTATCGTGCATTCGGCATTGAATCGGCTTGATCTTCAGATAAATAACAATTTAACTTCCCAGTTGCACATGTAGAAAAGTAGTGTAAAACCAAATTCTGCGACTTCTACTTTTGTGTGGATTCATCTTAACGTACGTTTGTGCAACGTTAAACAACAAAACTGTATTTTTTCCGAAAAATGTCCATAGAATAAGCAAAATGGTTGAAGCAAAACGGTTTCAGAATAATTTTTTATTCCACTTTTCGTGATTTTGCTTTTTTCTATTTATCCTTTTTCAACAGCACAATCACGAAACAATAAACTTCCCAGTTAAATATTTTTTCCACAAGGGCAATGTGCTCGAAAAGTGTACTAGGAAATCGATTCCGCGTCGTTTACGCATCTCCAGTCCTGTAAATTGCAAGCAAAAGCCTACAGGTGAAATGATGAAATACTATAGCAAGAGTTAGAAAACAAGACATGGGGATTTCTGGAAGCCTTGCTTTAGTTTCATTTTTTCGCAATGTTTCTTGCAAAATCCCAGCGAGTAATTGTTTTTTAAAATATATGATTATTGCGTTTTTTTAAAATAACAGCCATGGTTTCAAAGTGTGTGCTGGTGATTGGCGATTGAATCTAATGCAAAAAGCACTCGACCTTTTACTCCGCAGAGATTCTTCAGTGAGAAGATCTTCTACAAATATGCAACACTGTAACAGTTATTGGATTGATTATACCTGCCTTATTTCACGGTGACTACGCCACTGTATAACAAATTCGTGACAAGCTGGTACAGTGCCATGTGGTAGGTGTCACAGACTTTGTCATGATACGATCTATTCTCGTTTGACCGAGGTGCTCTTTGAGGCGCACACCACCGGCACTCAGTTCACTTCTCTTACTTTTTATTTCTTTTTGACGATCAATTGGTTTGAAAGTCGAGCAGCAAGGTACTGTTTGAAGTAACGCCTAAATAAAGTTTTCAAACAATCACAGCTGAATATTTTTCAAAAACGTGTTACATTACCACCACTTCTCAGCCTAACATTTTTGCATTAGCTGACTTTTATCCTGAAGGTTGAACGACCCAAAATGAATTGACAACAAGTATTTTTCGATTTGGACTCGATTCGATCATGTCAATTGCTCGAAGTTGTTTGCAAATGACTTATTTTGATTGATTGATGAAATTTAGAAAATTTTTGTCGCACTGGAAAACGTTCAGATCATTGCCGCTAGTTGCCGCTAGTAAGGATTGTTTAAAGCTGTATGAGATGCTGAAAAACTTGTTTAGTCAGCTTCTGACGTACGCAAGTTTGCTTAATGTTTTCATAAAATGTAATTGTTTCAAATGTACCGTTTTTGTTTGGCGCTGTTCGATAAAAACTAAATTTTTGCAAAGTGTGTGTTCATTTTGTTTTCTTCAGCAGAGAAATGTGAGCGTGAATCTGCAAACTGGAAGATACAGAGTGACGAACGAGCTTTGCTCAGTGGTTATAATAGTAGTCTTCTACTGATGCTATGTATAAAAAAAGTTGTCTTAATTCTTCCTATGTTAAAGTTGCTTTTTGACAAATTTTGAAAACATCAATTAATTCTATCGCATATGCTGCTACACTCCAAATTTAGGCGTTTTTCATGTTGTATTCACTACTGCAGAGTTGTAAACGGGCCTCATTTTGAAGCCCAAAACCGGTTCGATCCCGAAATCACAAGCCCGAACCAGGCCCAAAACCGACATTTATTTTTGAAGCCTGATTCAGGCCCGAAAGCCAAATTTACCGAGTGAGTCAAGATATGCGCAAGTGCAGAGTATTGGTGGCGTAGCTAACTAGTTATGACTAAATAATTCACAATTAATCATTTGTTATTGAAGATTTAATCAACTCGACCACTTCAACAGTAACTGGCGAAAAAAGTATCAATCGTTGCGAAAAACTTTGTATTCAGGCCCGAAACCGGTTTGAAACAAATTGACAAACTTACAAGGTTAAGCCTGAAACCGCCCCGAAACCCGGTCCGACCCGAAAAACCCAGCCCGATTAACAACTCTGCACTGCTGACAAAAATCGTTTTATCGTGAGTACCGTATTTATTCGATTTTTAGCCGCCCTTGCTTGCAAACCGCACTAAATGGTGCAAAAAATTAATGTAAGCTGCCCTTGATTATAAGCCGCCCTTGAACATAGGTTACTTAATCGTCTGAGATACATTCGCGTACTAGTACGTTTTGCGTTAAATTGGCAACTCTGATAATGATGCTTAGACCACAACTGCCTTGTGTTCATTATAATCCCTCCTGTGATGGAGTGTGCATGTGTTGCTGAAGAGAATAGAATAAGAAAATTTTTATTTCGGCAACATGTAGCCTAGGAAAGGCTGAGCATCATCTATGGTTTTCGATAGGGTAAAGAAATAAAAAATGTAAGCCGCCCTAGATTATAAGCCGCATGAAATGATAAAAAAAATGCAATGTAAGCCGCGGCTTACAGTTGAATACATACGCTGGCCTAATGCTTGATTTGTACGAAATTTTCACCATGCGTCCGAACCAAACAAACAGAGCCTGTACATATCTTATAGTCTTAGCATAAGTGGAAAACTACTGAAAAGGCCATGATCAAGGTTCAATTGGCCCCTGGAAACCTTAGTGTGGGTATTACCCAATTCGCGCTATGCAAGAAAATGTGAAATGCATAAGTACACCCATATTGTGAAAGCATAGCATTCATTTTACACCGTCCCGAATAAATCACATTTGAAACATTCACCTTTTCTGAATACAAAAAAAAACGCTTCATCAACTGACTCACCGGCATTTTTCCACTTCTCAGAAAGGAAGCTACTAGCGGCCATGGCATCTGAAAGTTGATTTCTTCATTGCGTCGTTGCCGAGCTACGAGAAAAACGAGGCACGTGATGACGTTAAGTGGCATGGTCATTTGACTTGTTGAAATAACGAGCTGACCTCGAATCGCTCGTGGTAAGGCGATGCAGACAGCATAATTCAAAAAACACGTACAACCCTTGAAATGTTGTAACTTGATGACAATGTATATAAAACTGGTCTGGAAACTTTGAGGTGTAGTTAGCAGCGACACCCAGTGGTAGTGAGCTGCAAAGGCGATTGCTGCTCCTTGCAGTCGGATGAGCTCACCTTATCAAAACAGTAAATTGTTCCCAATCGCGCATTATCTTCAGGGTTTGATTGCCCTAAACTCGTGCTTTAAAATGTAGAATTTCATTATAGAAAATCTAAACAGTTTTTGATATGGACCACGAGTCTGTAATAAGAACTATCATTATTTTCGTGAGTCTAGGCTGTTTTCGAAAGTCTGCGTGTACTGTTGTAAGTTGTTTTTGAAAAGAGTATATTTACCTGTGGAGATTTTATTTAATACAGATATATAGCGTGTTAAATGAAGTGAGCAAAAAACGTTTTTTGTGAGTTCTTTAACCTGCCATCATTTTTAACTGATAGAATGCCTAAATATATGTCTTTTGGAACGTTAGTGGAGTTCATCAAAGTTGCCTATGAAATGCTAGTTCTTCGCAAGCTAACCAATTAAGCTGGGTCTAATAAATTGATGAGAGAGGGAGTACAACAAATCCTGTATAACTTGTATAGGAGTTAACCGGTAAAATGATATTATTTTCGCAAAAGGAGATTACAAAAACGGCGCCAAATGTTTTTGGACTATTGTGTAATTCTGGCAATTGAAAAAAGTTTTGTTGATACAAACATGTACAGTACTTGTATGAAAAATTTTATTGCGTCTTCACTCACAACGGTTTTTCAAACTTACAACTGTTGTCTTACAAATTGATTTGTGAGAAATCTACAACACTTCTTCATTTCTTGAAAGTGGATAATAAAATTTTTGTTGCAATTACCAACGACAGTTTTGTGTTGGAAATTTATCAAATTGAGATTACAGATAAAAAATTGCAAATTATTCGTGAAAAGAAAGCTGAATACGATACACCAGTCTTAAATTTCTGCTGAACGAGAAATACAAAGATTGGTTGAAAAATTGCCTCCGAAGAAAAATAACCACTAGTTTTTTAGTTTGTACTGTTTTCATGGCTTACTCCATGAAAAACCTTCTGTTTGACAACTAGTTGAATAGCAGTTTTGTAAACACTTTTGTAAAGTTGCATTACTTTAGTGGTATGTTATTGACAAAATAAACTGGAAATTACTTTTTCTTTACTTCCTTCCCATGTGATGAGTGCAGCAGGCAAGCTGCCGCCGTCTTGAAATGTTGATTGAAGCTGTGAATCGGACCATGACCTTCTCTGCTACTCTACTGAGAGCCTTCAATCTGTAAAGCTCTATATCTCGCACCTAAGTGAACGCCCCACCAACTGTAGATGAGCTGTGTCGTATGGTGGCCCATTTGTGCAATGTGAACATTTTGTTATGCAAGTAGAATTTTCCTAATTCGTCACCTCAAGCGGATTAGAACAGAGTGACGAATTAGGCGAAGTGACGAATTATGCAAACAGGTGAAAACTCTATCATAGCAGCTCGCATACTTCATCATAGTAACTCTTATACATAGCTCGTATACATAGTGCAACGATTCTCATATAAAGATCCTTAATTTGTTTAAATTCCCACACGTGTTAACTGCCTAAACATCACAACCGAAACTGCAAATATACGGATTAGCCGAACAAACGCTTCTAAGGGACAGAAAGAGGTGACGCAATGAGCGAATTGACGAATTAGACGATGGCGAATTAGACGAACAGAAATGTACACAAAAGATAGGAATTCTGCCGGGACCGACGAAAAAGTGACGAATTAAGCGAATTGACGAATTAAACGATGACGAATTACACAAATTCTACTGTATTTAAAAAATCACTCTGAATACTTTACTACAGCCAAGTAAATTTTTATTTTTGAAAAAATATATATCTCTTTTCACAAAGAATTTATACTTTTCAGAAAATAATTTTATTGACAAATTTTTCAAAATGGAAATAAAATTTTTTCTCAAAAAAATGCTTCATTATGAAAAAAGTCTAATGATTAATTTTTCTTTATTGCTCCCAACTCTGCAAATGAAGTGCTTCCCATTGAAGTTTGCAAATAAACCATGTTGTAAATTCACGTATTGTATATTTGCTTTTTAAGGCAGTTCATCATCTAATAAATCATGAAACTTTGTTTTCTCTAGTACGGGTTATTTCGAATTCTCTCAGAGAAATTCATTGTCTTTCATATTCATCTTTGTTGAAGTCAGGGACCGAGTTCCAGGGGGACGGGGTGTACATGTCCCCCATAACTTTTGGACAAGAGAGGACACAATGTTGTTTGTCCCCCCAATATTTCATAATAAAAAATAATGTATTTGTACAAATTTCATGGTTACATTACTGTTGAAAAAACACAAGCATGAAGCCGGGGAATAAATAAGGAAAATGGAACATCCGAAAGGGAGTGAGGTGTCAATAAGATAAAGAAGATATGAATATGGAGAAGCTGCAATAAGATCAAGAAGATATGAATATGGAGAAGCTACAATAAGATCAAGAAGATATGAATATGGAGAAGCTGCAATAAGATCAAGAAGATATGAATGTGGAGAAGCTGCAATAAGATCAAGAAGATATGAATGTGGAGAAGCTGCAATAAGATCAAGAAGATATGAATGTGGAGAAGCTGCAATAAGATCAAGAAGATATGAATATGGACAAGCTGCAATAAGATCAAGAAGATATGAATATGGAGAAGCT
>Ga0210059_1000939_pt1 | contig 41519 bp, 29 predicted proteins | sample Ectturendosymbi2_FD_188042 | JGI IMG/M metagenome (GOLD analysis project Ga0210059, IMG submission 188042) | Ecteinascidia turbinata endosymbiont from Florida, USA - Sample 2 (SPAdes) (version 2) | ecosystem: Host-associated > Tunicates > Ascidians > Unclassified | place: Key West, Florida... | reverse complement strand
ATTTCATCAGCTAGCATTTTTGAGTGGGTGCCATATGATTTTGAACAAATCATTTCTCTCCAGGTATCCATGTCAATCTGTGTTGGTCCTCCAGACCCCGATGAGTTTTTAGTATTGGATTTAATGTCATCTTGAGTTATGTTTTCAGAGATGACTCTCTCTGCGTTGGTTTCAGGCTTATTAATAATGCCAGACTGTTTTAGTTCCGCCACATTTGGGTGCTTTTCTTTGAGCTTCTTTTGGATGTCTATAGTGATGTCATGTTTTCCATCAATGTCATTGGCATGATTCACAATTTTTAGGGCCTTTTTTACTTGTCCTTGTAACATTAGTCTACAGAAAGCTTTCTGGTCTGATTGTTTTTTGGTTTTGACTGATCTGTTGCGTAATTTTGAAAGGCTTCACACTCAGAGATCAGTTTTTCTAGCTTTCCGTGTTTCCACCATTCCATTCTTTTGTTCAGTTATATGACATGTTTTCTGTTTTTTTATTTGATAGATGGTTTCTGGAGTAGTAATGGCTAAAAAGAACACAGTCTAACATCTCAATTGTTTGGTTTTGCAGTTAGGACTAAATTTTATCTGGTGTTTACACCTGCTAGGTAGGTTATACTAGGACTAAATAAGGTTTAGAATGTCCCGCCAAGTACAGTAATCTCCCAGTTAAGTTCGCAACTTGAGTCTGAGCTGTTTGTGCTAACTTATGTGGTAGGTGCGAACTTAGCAGTTGTGCTTTTAACTGCATTAGCAAACAGATGCTGATCATTAGGGCTAATGTTTACAGACTGAGTGATGCTTTAACTGAAGCTAACTATTCTTTTTAGCAAGGCATACAGTATTCACTTACTATGCTATTCACTTCACAAACAATGTTTGGCAAAGCCCAGCATTTCATTGAATCATTTTGAGCCAAATCATCCAACAGATACAACAAGGTAACAACATCACACGACAGTATGCAGTGAGGCTCCTGTGAGAAACATCTGTTCGAAGCAGGAAGTTATGCATAAAACTTCTGCTCTAATGTCTGAAGACACACACAAAGTTAGTGCGTCTATCCGCAGAGTTGCACTCGCAGAGCTGGATGGTAAGGTATTTTGCTTTGGATGATAATATGCATCGAGCAAACTGCCCCTTTCACCTTCACTAAGCATTTTGAAAGCAAACAAAATTGCTGAGCAGTTGTATTAAATCATGAACTTTAGAAACATAATTTTTCGTGTTTAACATTTTTTATGACAAGTTGTCATGTTTGATTTGCTGTAAATACCAATGAATTGCTGAAAAAATTGAATCCAGATTTTTTGATAATCTTGTGCAAACTTAACTAGGATATAACTTCCACTGAAGCTATATTTTTATAAAGAATTTCTTATACTGAAAAGCTAGCCTTATATATTTTTGTTGCATTATTGTCTGAACAAAACACCAGTCAGCATTATATTTCAGAAACAACCTTTTTAAAATGAACAGTTGACGACATTTACATTGTTTGCTGCACAAGAAGTCTCATACTAATTTCTCATAATTTACTTTTACCTCATGATGCAAAATTATCAAAGCAATTGCACTCAAGTGCTCTTGTCTCTGCAGTAATTCCCTAAATAAGGTAAATTTTTAACAATCTCAATCTTAAAATAGAGCGCTCTAGTATGCAGTTGTGCAGGTGATGTCAGCATCAATTTTATAAGTGTATGTAGGTTTGGATAAACAGAGTTCTCATTGCTGCAAGGCTGACATTTGCTGATTGCTCGACATGGCACATGCTAAAGTTACGTATCTTTTCAGCACCGTTTCTGCAGAAACAAACAACAATTTGTGATGTAATAAATGCATTTTGACAAAAACATATGATAACCTGGAAATATTTCCTTTTATGTTTCGACAATGTGACTAGTACCTGTTGTAGAATGTGACTGATGCATCGGCATGGCGATGTATCATATTGGCAAAGTTCCACCGATGTATCGGGAATATCAATATTTGCTAACAAAAGCCGATACCTTATTGTTCTGCACAGACTGTTCTGAAACCCAATTGCTACTTTGTTTATGATTGATTAGCACTTTCGGCACTGGCCCACATATATATACATGAGGAGAAATTATGCACATGGTACCGGGCCACATATATATACGTTCTTAGTGAAAATTCTGGTTTTATGGCCCTGGGAGACAAAATAGTGTTCCATGTTTGTGACTCAAATGTTTTGTGGAAACTAGGCTCTTATCCGAGTCTTTCAATCCCCCTGATCGGCTTTCTAGCTTATCTGGGGCCGGAATTATGGCTTACAAACTGAAAATTGGATATAAATTCAAATCCCACAAAAGGTAGCCTTGGTCATTTTGGTTAAAAACTACAACTCGCCAGCAGATTGAGCAAGAGAGCTGTTCAAACCCTTTAAAGACTCAGAGAGTCTTGTAGTTAGGAATAAAAAATTTGTTTTAGTTTTGGGCTTGGGGTTTTTGGTTGATGACATCAGGATGGGGTAGGTTTTGCGATTTTTTGGATGACGTCATCAGTTTATCCAATGAGCCAATGTTTTGGCTGAAAACTTATTTGGGTTTTAGGCTATAATATAAGTCTTTAAAGCCCTTGATTGATTTTCTAGCATTTCTGGGTCCAAAGTTATGGCTAAAAAAATTCCAAATACTTCAGGAATGCTGTAGGGCAAGGGTTCTCAAACTTTTTGTGTTATGGAGCCCATAAAGAGATTTACCATAATTTCCAGAGCCCCACAATAAATTTTATTAATGCCGTTATTGCTTCTTTGGACAGTTGCAAGATTAGCCAATCAGTATTTTAATAAGTAAACGAATAGCTCGCAGAGCCCCAAATTTCTCTCGCTGAGCCCTGGGGCTCCGTATGGAGCACTTTCAGAATCTATGCTGTAGGGGATTAGTGGGGATTCCCCTAATTTATTTGCAGCATTTTTGGAACCAGAAATACTAGAAAGTTCAATTCGAACTAGAAAACTTTCTGAATCTGTAGAGGGTTTGAACAGCTCCCTAGCTCAATCACTTGGCAAGTAATAGTGTTGCAACGCTCTACCAAAACAGTGGCTCTTCTCGTCCTTAAAGATAAAACACCCAGTACCCGTGGATATCACCATGGGAAATCCACCCAGTACCGAAAGTGTAGCGCAAATTATCTGTTTTAATTCCTACGGCACATCGCAGTCTTGACTACATCAAGTAGTGTGTAACATATAGACCGCAGTGCAGTCGTCTTGATAAAAACTGTTTTATGATGTAACATTTGCTCACAAGTTTTTGTGTGGTAAAAAGATGACTGCCTGCAAACAAATCAGGCTGCTACATGCTGCTGTGGTTGGCTGTTTTGTTGAACTAGGTTTGCACAGAATTCGATGTTGCACAGTTTTTCATCGCAGTGAGTAATGGTTTAATCACTGTTTGTAATGAATTGGCCATTATGTAATGTCATCTTCATAATTGCTCTTTGCTCTCATGCTTGTATCATTTGCATATTTTATTGATTATTTGTGATCTACCTACCTTATCATAATCTGCTCGTTCATTTGAAACTTGTGTAATTACAGTATTGATTTCTTTATGTGACCTGCATACTGACTGAAGACAAAACATGCAATGTAATGGCTTTCAACTGTAGTTTGCATAATGCAAAAATATTGGTATTGGCATTGGTTGTCGGCCATAACAACTGCAGTGCAGTTTCAGATTGCTAGCAGAAATGCAGTTAACTTCAGGGTATTTCCTGAACATGTATCTTGCATGTTTACAATGTACGAAATGCAATTTAGTTGTTAACCATGCAAACAACGAGCCCCAAGCAAGGAAGCTTTCCAGGAACATTTATCAATCCCAGACCCTAAAGAGCGGCAGTTGTTAGGATCACCTCTACATCAGGAATCTGCCCACTGTACTTAGAGGCTAAAACTAAAATGCTTGTCAACACCATAGAAAACCATGAGCTAAGTGAACTGCATCAAGCGTTTTTCAACGCTTGTCCATTTGGCTGTCATGATAAGGTCACTCATATCATAGGTACTTAGCATTAACGCTGGTCAAATATCAAACACTGCCACTGCAAGGAGTGCAGGTCTCTGATGTGAATGGTTTGGAACAGGCAGTGGCATTTCCTTTCTAATGTTCTATAGGATTAAAACAAAACAACATTGCTGCCTTGCCGAAACAGTGCTTGTGGAATGACATAAAACAATGTACAGTAAACCTCGGTTAATTCGGATTCAATTTGACCAACGATTTTATCCGGTTTAGGCTAACATCCGGATTAACCGAAGATAGTCTTTTCTAGCCTGACGTCATCCAAGTACTGAGTTATCGGTGAAAATTACTTACATTGAACATATTTACCACCCAACAGCAAACTTTTGCAGAAGTAAAATGAATTTAGTGATGTATTTACAATGGTATAACAAACTAGTAACCGCCATATCCACGCAGTTACGAAAAATCATAATTTTAGATTGCGAAAAAATCTGGGATTTTTAGACTGACGCAGAGATTTCTACGACTGCTCCATAAGCAGTGACTAAGACATGTTACCGAGTACAGTACACTTAAGGATAATACTCCTCTATATATGTACACTCAACACCAATTGACTGAAACCGTGGTGCGGCAGTGGCCCTTGAGCGTATTGTTCAACATGATATCCTATGCCCGTGTGTGATGCAATAATTGTCTCTAAGATTAGTCGAATGTTGCGGCCATTGTTGTGATAATTTTAAACGTTCTTTGGTGATCGTGAGCACGTTTGTGTTGTGTCTGAAAGGTGTCGAATCTTTCCTAGAGACCAGTCAATGCACTTTGAGAACACAACCGCGTGTAAGTAGAGACAAATCTGGATTACAAGATGTGAAAAGAGCAGATTTTATTTGGTTTAAAATCTGGATAAACGGATTAAAAAATCTGGATAAACTGAATATTTTTATAAAGAAAAATGTTAGAAATCATTCGTACCAGCAGTTTTAGCAAAGATCTGGATTAACCAAGGTTTACTCTGGATTAACCGAGGTTTACTGTTATGTTTTTGAGCAATCAAAACTGATATTGTGTCGACTGCACATGTTTCTGAATCTCCAACTCTGCCAGTGCCAGCTCCAATGTAAGCAAAGCTATCAGAAGCTCATACTGCCAGGCATGCGCTGAGCTGTTCTGAAATATTTTGCTTCATGGCGAGAGGACACAGATTGTTTTTTGCATGTTAAACCTAAACTTTATCTGCTGTTTACAACGACTAGGTTATGACAAGATTAGATGAGGTTTAGGCCTACTTAAATATCACGTCAAGTGACATGGGTTCATTCCCAATAAACCTATATATATTTTTTACCACGAATTTATCATATTGAAAGACGCGACAGCTAGCCTCTGAAAAGCCACTATTTTTGTGCCATTTTTCAACTCCATAACTCATCAGACGATTGAGTTAGAGAGCTGTTGAAACCCTTAAAAGATGCAGCGAGTCTTCTGGTTTGTATTGAAAAAAATTGGAAAGTTTTAGATTTGGGTTTTTTGCAGGTGATGTCGTAAGTGGGGTAAGTTTTAGGCCATTTTGGCCAAGGTTACCTGGCCTACCTAGGTGCCAGCTGCTAGAGAGGATGGGCTATAAACCAAGTCTTCTGAGCCTTTGATTGGCTTTCTAGCATTTCTGCTTCAAAACTTATGACCTAAAAACAACAAATTATTTAATTAGGGGATTAATTAATTATTATTTTGTTAGCAGCTGACCTTGCATAACCGTATGCACTACGAAACAACCAGGCAGGGTCATGACCAATCTAAGGAAGTATTTGCAAGTAATTGAAAACATCAAAAGTAACAAAAACAATAAAAATTGATTCAAAAGCTGTTAACAAAGATAGGGGATATATGCATGTCTACCACCTGGATTATACCTAATCTGCTTACCAGTATTATTGCCCACCATTCATCCTCTTTTGTTTTGCATAGTGTAAAATAGATACTGTTTTCTGTAGGTTTTACCAGACTCCCTAAGGTGTTACATTGTTTGACTAACTTATTGCAAATTGCCCTTCATTTTTGTATTGTTCTATACTTGAAACAAGATCATCTTTTAAAAAACAAAGAGATATGCTAAAACAAAGAATAAGGGACCTGAAGCAAATTCATTCTGTGCTTGTTAGTGCTAGCTTTGGCTTTGGTTTGGTAACTTTTTTCACAGATGTTCAGTTATATACGCATAACTTCAGTTGCTTGACAAAAGTAATAATAAAACAATAGCAAAAGTTCAGGTATATTATCAATGCCATAGTCAAGCACCTCATGCTGCAGTAAAACCACCTGCTTATGATTAGCAGATAATTTTAAAGTGCTTTATGGAATTGATATGAGTTCCAGAATTTAAGTCAAGCAACTGAAGTTATCAGATAAACAAGGATTGCCACAAAGTAAAAGAGCAGCAAGCTGCTGAAGCTAAAAATCTTATGTAGTTTCTTAGCTTCTCAGTATCAGTTGTGCAGTATATTTTCTTACTTTTTTGCATATTTTGATAAATCACTACTGATGAGACTGCAATGGTCAAAACAGTAGCATCTGGAGGTGAATTAGAGCACTTTTCTCCAGCATTGTTAGATGCAGATTCTGTAGTAATTTCATCTTTTCTGACTAGTAGGTGGTTTAATTTATAAACTCTGCAATACTGGACAGATTTGTTCTGTTTCCATAGATGAGACATGTGCATAGCCAAGGCTGATAATCACTGAGAACTCAGAAGTGTTTAATATGAGTTGTTCACAGGTGTAGAAATTTTAACTTTTGATAGTTGTTATATTTAATGGTCATTTATGACTTGTATTCATGAATAGCTTGATGTCGTAATTTTGCACTGAGATGTAGGTTGTCATCAGTGATTGGTCTGTTGCCATGGAAGATGACTAGTGCTTTAGCTATGTCATCTAATCGTTGTCGAAGACAATCAACTTTACGATTTCCTGGAATAAACCCTGGTGAAGATGATTTGAACTCTTCAGGAAATTGCTCAGGTCATAAACTTAGAGATCGATGTGTGAAGTATGATATGAAGTAGATGATTGGCATGGTTGCCAAGTTATTCATAATACAATGACCTCTTTCATTATTTCCGCTGATGAAATTGTCAGTCAAATATGCATCGTCACATAGAGATTAGAGATGTTAACATCTTCAGCTCAGGCCACCTAGCGGGTTGTTTAACTCTGGCGTCTGGCTGGTTTCGGGAATTTTCAGGGAAAAAAACGCTTAAACGCATGTGGCTTTGCACGGGAATTTCTCCGATATGCTCTACAGACCCGGTAAAAGTCTCAAAAGACACGGCAAGTCTTCTAGTCTGCACTTGATACAATTTGTTTGCTTGGGGGTTGCAGGTTTTTTGTGAGTGACGTCATAAGTGGAGGACTTTTAGGCCACCTTGGCCCACTTTGCCTGGCCCTGAGCGCCAACCGTTACGTGGTAGTATTTTGCTGAAGTTTTTACTCGAAACTAGGCTACAATCCGAGTCTTTTGATACTTTATGTGACCTGCTGGGGTTTCGGGTTAAAAAATTGTGATGTAAGTTAGTAAAAATATTTGACTAATGAGCTAATTAATTAATTTGTTTATTTTAGATCATAACTTTTGAACCAGAAATGCTAGAAAGTCGATCAAAGGCTCAAAAGACTCGGACTCGAGCTTAGTTTCCAATGAAAACTTCAGCAAAACACTTTGGCCTAGCGGTTGGGCCCTAGGCCAGGCAACATGAGCCAAAATGACCTCAAAACTACTTCACTTATGACGTCAGTCACAAAAAATTTGCATCCCCAACCAAAAAAATTTTTTTCGAGTGCAATCTACTAGACTGGCCGATCCGTTTGAGTATTTGAACAGCTCTCTAGCGCAATTGGCGGAGAAGCTAGGGCGTTAATAAGGCAACCTAAAACTGCTGTTTTTTAGGCCAAAATCGAAGTACGAATGTATCGTACGCCGGTTCTCAAAGTGTTAAAGTTTGATGCCAGCCTGTATTGTCATGGTCATGCAGTGTGAACACGATTTGGTTGCTTGATGCAAAACTAAATAACTAAGAGTTCATGCTCGATTGGCCTGAATTTTTCATGAAAAATGTCTTGAGTTATGAAGAATATTCGTGTAATTTTTTTAATTTAATGTGTTTTATGCAACAATGATTATAATTTGTTGTTTTGGAAAAACAGTTATAGTCTATGCATGGTAGCCTTGTTCAATGCAAAACTAAATAATTTGGTGAGTTCCTGCTTGATTTACCTGAAATTTTCAGGACTAATGCATTAAGTATGAAGGATATTTATGCAAAGTTTAGTTACAAAAAATGAGTACAAAAAAGTATGGGCATTTGAATGCAGGGAAGGGTGTCGGGTATGTCCATCTGCCATCGCTCAACCAATGGCGAATAAGGACAGACATGTCCAATGTCCATCCTCCTGAGCTGAAGGTGTTAACATGTGGATGGTGCACTGTGAGAATTTGATACAGAATATTATGTAAATGAATAAATAGCACACAGTAGATTAGGGTTTCTTAGCCTATGGGCCATGGAAGGATTTTTGATGGGCCACAGCCTGGTATTATAGAAATTGAGTACGTCTTGCAAGATGAACCTTATTGAATTTCTTGCCATCAAAACTCGTTGTCGTCCTCTTTTTTCAGAGATGCTGCAGGTACCTCTTGAGTGTTTTCGCACTTAGTTTTTACCTTAATTGTTTCGGTCATTTTTGTACATGGCCATTTTATTTAGTAATAAAAATGTAAAGTTGATTCGGTCCTAATTTCCGATAAGGCAGGCTATAGTGAATACTGTTTCAGCAAGTTCTAATATATAGTATATGAGACAAATAACTGAAAGTTCTCAGCAAAAAAAATTGGTTTTTGCATTGTTCTGTTGAAAGCTCATGAACCTCTCTAGAGTCGCATTTAATAAGATCCAGAGAAATTCGTACATTTTTCAAATTAAAGCAAGAAATAAGTGCAAATGTAACGAAGTGGGCCTGTCAACCATTGTTTTGGGGTACCTTTCTGAGAGTCTCCCTCGGGCCCCTTAATTCTAATATCACCTTTGTCTGTGAGGCTGCGTTTTCAACCCTTGTCCACATTAACACTATGACGTCAGGTATGAATCAAGCAGTACACACTAAAACAACCGGATGGCACGTGGCTTTGCATATGCGCAACTCAGGTGCCAAAAGCTGTTCAAAGGCTCGAAAGATGCGGCAAGTCTTCTAGTCTGCCCTCTGAAAATAATTTTTTGGTTGGGAGTGCAAATTTTTTATGAGTGACGTCATAAGTGGAAGACTTTCAGGCCACCTTGGCCCACTTTGCCTGGCCCTGGGCTTAAACCGTTAGATAGTAGTATTTCACTGAAGTTTTTATTGGAAACTAGGCTACAATCTGAGTCTTTTGATACTTTGGATGACCTGCTGGGGTTTCAAGTTCAAAATTATGATCTAAAGTTGGGGTTCCTAACCTGGGATACATGTACCCCTAGGGGTACATTTGCCTATCCGAAGGGGTACATTTAATGTTATCAATAAAAGACCAAAATATATTTGCATATGATATATTTCAAAATATTTACACATATCAGTGAATATTCTTTTCAAAAATCATTATGTCATAGGAAATTTTAGGGGTACGTGTGCATCTGTAGAATGCTGAAGGGGTGCATACTTATCTGTTAAAATGCTTAAGGGGTACATGCTCATCTGTTGAAATGCTGAAGGGGTACATGGTAAGAGAAAGGTTGGGAACCCCTGATCTAAAATAATAAAAATATTAGACTAATTAGATAATTAATTAATTTGTTTATTTTACATCATAACTTCTGAACTGGAAATGCTAAAAAGTTGATCGAAGGCTCAAAAGACTCAAACTCGAGCCTAGTTTCTAATGAAAACTTAAGCGAAATACTTTGGCCGAGCGGTTGGGCCCTAGGCCAGGCAACATTAGCCACAATGGCATAAAAACAACTTCACTTATGACGTCAGTCACAAAAAATCAGCAGCCCCCAACCAAAAAATTTTTTTATGAGTGCAGAGTAGAAGACTAGCCTATCCGTTTCAGTCCTTAAACAGCTCTTTTGCACATTCGGCGGAGGAGCTATGGCATTGGTAAGGCAACCGACAACTGTACGAACATATACCGCGCCTCTCAAACTGTTAAAACAGAACTGAAGGAATAGACAGGATGTTGATAATGACATGAGATTCGTTCTCACCAGCACATCCCTAAGAATTTCAAGAGTAGTTGCACAGATCCAAGCTCAATTGTCCCACTGATTAGCATATGCTGTTTGTTTTGCATAAGAATGTAAATACAGTGAATCTAACATGTGAAATAATAATGTTTTTTAGCTTGTTGGTTGCTATGTCAACACCTTTAGAGTTGCAAGTAATGACTGGGGTCAAGTGCTTACATAATATTTTCAAAAGAGGTTGCGAGATCAAAAAGGGTGGGAACCACTGATTTAGAGACTTCTTGACGTCAAACTAAAGATTTTCTTTGGATAATAAATTTTAATAATCTCTTAACGCTAGGTTTGCAGCATTGTCTTTAGCAAATACTGTAGCCCTAATTATAGAGGATTTTGCACTGCCTGCTCTGTTTTCTAATGCAATGAAGTTCGTTTGCATACACCAGGGGTCACCAATGTGGTACCCGCGGGTACCAGGTCGCCCGCCAGCCTGTTCTAAAAATAACATTAACATGCTCAATATCTCACATTAATGAATATCAATACTAAAATAGTTGAAGGAAATTGAGAAAAATTTTTATTTCAGAAGTGTGTATCAAACTATAGCAGTCCTTCGCATTAATTGGTGCACAAGAAGTAGCTCGCAGTTTCAAAAAGGTTGGTGACCCTTGGCATACACGCACATAGTTCTAGAACAGGGGTCTCAAATTCAAATTGCTCTGAGGGCCAAATGAGGCCTTACAAAGAAACCCGAGGACTGCATTATGACACAGATGCAACAACGGCGGTACCTGAACTTTACTGGAAACAGCTTTTACACCTTATTTACGGCTTAAGGTATCATGAGCTGCAGGCAAATCATTTCTAACCATCTCTACTTTCATTTAAAAGGAACTTGGTCACTTGTTGGCTGAGCACTTTTAAACACCGGTGAGTAAATAAACCAACGCTAATGTTATTATTTCGAACTGCACAAAACGCCCTTGTGGGCCACATGTTTGAGACCCCTGTTCTGGAATTTGTTGGCCTTACTGCCATTTGACTACCTATGCCGTAGCAGCAATATTTAAACTCACAGCTTTTCCCGTCTCAGTAACAGGCACATCATGCTATGTCATCATTATGACAAGCGACCAGCAACTGCATGAGGCTACTACTGTTACGTACGTGTAGCTGTTGCCTCACAACGCCAGATATTGTGACACCGCAACTCAATGACGAAATTTGTACAGTCTGTCATTGTGAACTGCTTGCAAATTTTTCACATTATTCGATTTTGCTTGACTTGTAGCTGATTAATTTCCCATGAACATGTACAATTTCCCAGGAATGTCTTTGCCGATTTCCACACTACCAGCCCTGCTAGTAAGTATAGTATAGCCTACTATTGAAGAACTACCTCATGTGGAAGTTATTTAATAAAGTTGCGAAGAGACAAAAGTTACTGATCAGCAAACCGTTGCCGTGAATGAGCATTGTATTTGTTAAACAAGGAGATACAGGCTGTAGTGACAACATGCTAAGACATTTTCATGTGCAAAATGATGTCACGATCCATCTGAGGAGATCAACTGAATAAAATTATAAACTGACCAACGATTGGCCTGTGGTCAGCGAGTGCACATCTCGCACACTCGTGCCTCATGCTAATACCACAGTTGAAAGTTCAAACATGCTGATTTGGCCATTACACGTGCCACTCTGCAACTTCAGTGTTAGCAAAATCTCTAATATTTTAATGCAACAGCAATTTCTGATTTTTCAAAATATCTGGGTTTATTGGTTGAAATAGCTCGGGTTTCAGGTAGTTGAAAATAGCTGAAGCAACAGATATCGGGATCGGGGAAAACCTGAGTTGGAAACACTACCAGGAAGCTGCAATGTCACAAAATTGCTGAGTTGATTATACTTCCGCAGCCACAGTTGCCAAGATTGAAGTTCTGTAGGTGTGTGAAATCCATGTCACAAAATATGACATCAAAACCTGGTTGAATTGGTAAAATAATATAGATTGTAATATCCAGAAGTAGCTCTCACATGAAGATCAATTTTACAGGGAGGTGGCTCACAGTTATTTGATCGCTCATAATTTTTTCAAAACATTAAGAGCATGTCACAACATATTAACACCTTTGGTGCTGATTGGCGCATATATTCGTTTTATGTTCAAATGCACAGGGTGCTGATTGATGCATATATGTGTCATTCAATCGAATGCACTGAGTATGAATTGATGAATATACAGGCCAATGTGAAAACTTTTCTCATACTAATTTGTTTGCAACAAAAATTTCCACAAATATTCCTCAAACCAAGGCACATCAATTCTGAAAATTCCATACAAATTGATCAAAAACTTTTTGAGTTATGAAGCTTGGCAGCAAACCATCTTGCAAGGCCTCTACAAGACTTCTTTAAAAAGTTAGGTGCAAACAGTTGTTTCATAGCACACAATAATATTTTTTGTACTCATTTTGTTGCAGTAAAAATTTACAATAATGTTTGCCAAACCTACCTGCATAATCCTTGAAATTTTCAGGTGATATGAGAAAGAACTTCTTTAGTAATGCACATTGTTATCCAGCAACATTTTCCTAGGCCTAGGCTACAACACTTTTTGTAAAATACTTAGGTCCTGACAATTGTAGTGTGTTTTGTGTGTATATTTAACTCGTATTTGCACAAAGAAATTTTCCACATTTGATATTCATACCTATCCGTATATTCTGAAAATTTGAAGTAATTTTGATGAAAACCTTCAGAGTTAGGTATTTCCATTTGTAACTACAGATGTGCATAGGCTATAAAACTTTATCTTATTCAGCAGGAATGAGCAGTTGTTCTGTAAAGCACCAAAACTTTTTCAAAACTAAATTTTTTGCAACCAAAATGTACAAGAATGTTCTTCGGGTGGTTATGCATTTTGCTTGAAAATTTGAGTTTAATGCATCAAGAACTTTGCGATTATTATTTTTTTGAAGTGAGCAACTGGACTCTACTCCCAGTGCATCAGACTAACTTCTGCACGTGGCTTGCATAGCACAAATTTTGGGTCCAGTAGGTTATTTAGTAAAGCACAATAACTTTTATCACGCTTGATTTTTTGCAACCAAATTTTAGACAAATGTCATCTTGTGAAAATGCATCTTACCTGAAAATTTGAGGTCAATCGGACAAGTACTTCTTGATTTGTTCAATTTTGAGTCCAGCTGTTGGATGAAAACAATGCAAAAACCATGCCACACCAGCTGAATAATCATGCGTAATTCTTGCCACACCAAAGGTGTTAAACTGGAAACATGAGAAGTTGAAAACTCACTATTACCTATAAGTATTTGTGTAAGCACAGCAAGCATGTTAACTCTAAAATAAATTGAGTAAGGTTTGGTTTTCTGCAAACAGTTTTAAACAGCATAAAGAACTTGAAAAATTAGTACTAGGTATGTCATACTCCCAGCCAGAGTTGGAGGCGGTCATGCATCACATGCTTCAATGAAACCTTCACGCATATAAATAAAGTTTGTAATTTTGATTGTCTGCTACAGCTCCCAAAAATGTGGATTAATTTCCTCAAATGCAGCTTCCACTTCAAACAGGACTGGCCACCCCTGATATACTGAAGTCAATGTACCAATTAACTTCATTGCACGTCATTAGATGATATCAATAATATGGCTGCATCACATTTGCCACTGCATATCAATTGAGTTAGTGGATAAAGTTCACTAACAGAATCTGCATTGAGAACCTTCTCAGCATAAATGAGAACCAAGTGTAAATGAAGCAATCTCAGCAGGTTATTTCTATTTCATGTCTTCAGAAGGCTTAAGTGCTAGCTGCTTATCTTTGGACCTCCATTCTTTAACGTAGGACAATGCAAATTGACATAACAAATGGTGCTGTGACCAGGATTGTCTAGAGGTGCTGGTGGAGCAACTGTGTCACATACACCATTATGCAAGCTGAGTTTGCAGGTACAGACCACAAACAGAATGAGCAAACCTATCTTTACCCAAATATGTTTTTTTACCCAATCTTTGCTCTTTTGGCCATAACCTTTAAACCAGAGGGATTTATCCTAGTTTCAAATAAAAACTTGTGTCAAAAATTTGGCTATTGCAGCCAAAATCTGTCCCACTTATGTCATCACCCACAAAAAACTTAGTGAGGTAGTTTTCATAAGTGAAGTAGTTTTAGGGTCATTTTGGCACATGTTGCCCGGCCTGGAGCCCAACCGCTAGGCCAAAGTGTTTCGCTGAAGTTTTCATTGGAATCTAGACTCGAGTCTGAGTCTTTTGAGCCTTTGATCGACTTTCTAGCGTTTCTGGTTCAAAAGTTATGATCTAAAATAAACAAATAAATTAATTAGCTAATTATTCTAATATTTTTACTAACTAACATCATAACTTTTGAACCCGAAACCCCAGCAGGTCATCCAAAGTACCAAAAGACTCAGATTGTAGCCTAGTTTCCAGTAAAAACTTCAGCGAAATACTACCACCTAACGGTTGACGCCCAGGGCCAGGCAAAGTGGGCCAAGGTGGCCTAAAAGTCCTCCACTTATGACGTCGCTCACAGCCAACCCGCACCCCCCAAGAAAAAAATTTTTTTTCGAGTGCAATCTATTAGACTATGCGTTTTTTGAGACATTCGCCGAGTCGCTAGAGCGAACAGGAGCGGAGATATTCATGCGCAAAGCCACGTGCGTTTACGTGTTTTTTTTCTGAAAATCCCCAAAACCAACCGGGTGCCAAAGTGTTAATTTGCTAGATTCGGTTTAAATTCAAATCTCCAGCATTTAGTGCAACTGAAACTGACTGCAACTATGTAGCCCCTACTTGGTCACTTTACTTTTGGAGATCACCACAGCATGCAACAAAATGCATAACCACTGTCAGGTGCATTCGCATTGATGTTTTGCTTGAATTTTTTGGTCTGCTTGTAAATGTAAGTGTTCTCAACTTCTTCAGAGTTTCCTGCTTCTAAAAATGATCTGGACAAATTGGATGAAGAGGAGAGTTATAGTAATCGCAGCGCATCAGCCTTTCTTTCAAAGCTCTTGGAAACAAAAGATGCGTTTCATGAAGCTGATGTATCTCCTTCACACCAAGACATTGACTCGTTTACCCAAACTAAAGTCACATCAATAAATTCACGTTTATCAGTTCAAAAGTTAACTTCATCACAACGAAAATGCAACCGTTCTTCGAATCGTCACAAACCTGCAGAGGTAAGATTGATTTTTGATCAAAAAAATTGAATGGATGATATCAGTTAACACTTTGAGAACCGGCGTACAATATATTCGTACTTCGATTTCAGCCTAAAAAAACAGCAGTTTACAGTTGCCTTACCAATGCCCTAGCTCCTCCACCGATTGCGCTAGAGAGCTGTTGAATGGCTCAAAAGAATCGGCCAGTCTAGTAGATTGCACTCGAAAAAAAATTTTTTGGTTGGGGATGCGGATTTTTTGTGACTGACATCATAAGTGAAGTAGTTTTAAGGTTGTTTTGGCTCATGTTGCCTGGCCTAGGGCTCAACCGCTAGCCCAAAGTGTTTCGCTGAAGTTTTCATTGGAAACTAGGCTAGACTCCAAGTCTTTTGAGCCTTTGATCGACTTTCTAGCATTTCTGGTTCAAAAGTTATGATCTAAAATAAACAAATTAATTAATTAATTAGTCAAATATTTTTACTAACTTACATCACAATTTTTTAACCCGAAACCCCAGCAGGTCACAAAGTATCAAAAGACTCTGATTGTAGCCTAGTTTCGAGTAAAAACTTCAGCAAAATACTACCACGTAACGGTTGGTGCTCAGGGCCGGGCGAAGTGGGCCAAGGTGGCCTAAAAGTCCTCCACTTATGACGTCACTCACAAAAAACCCGCAACCCCCAAGCAAAAATTTTTTTTCGAGTGTAGACTAGAAGACTTGCTGCATCTTTTGAGACTTTTACCGGGTCTGTAGAGCATACCAGACCGGAGAAATTCCCGCGCAAAGCCATGTGTGTTTAGGCGTTTTTTTTTTAAATCCCCGAATCCTAGCGGACGCCAAAGTGTTAACAGTACCAACTTGATTCATCCTTCTTTGGACAAACCCATCATTTAATAAAAAAAAACTATAGGGAGGAAAAATAACCTGAACAAATAAAATAGATAGTGAAAACCCATATGTACCCAGACTTTGTGGACACCCTGTATGTCTATGTAGCAAACACCTTTATTGACCATGTTGCTTCTACAATTGTGTTTTGCTTTTTTATTGTTTTTATGACATACCTGTTTTGTTCAGCATGTGCTTTAGCTCAATGGTTGTTCAGTGTGCCTTGACAATTTGGCGGTGTTATTCAATAACACCTTGACGTCCGGCTGGTTTCGGGGATTTTCCTGCCAAAACCACTGGATCGCACATGGCTATGCACATGCGTAACTAAGGCGCCGAAAGCGGTAGAGAATTGTTCAAAGGCTCAAAAGATGCGGCAAGTCTTCTAGTCTGCACTCGAAACAATTTTTTGGTTGGGGGTGCGAATTTTTTTGTGAGTGACATCATAAGTGGAGAACTTTTAGGCCACCTTGGCCCACTTCGCCTGGCCCTGGGCTCAAGCCGTTAGATAGTAGTATTTCGCTGAAGTTTTTATTGGAAACTAGGCTACAATCTGAGTCTTTTGATACTTTGGATGACCTGCTGAGGTTTCGGGTTCAAAAATTATGATCTAGAGTAATAAGAATATTAGACTAATTAGATAATTAATTAATTAATTTGTTTATTTTACATCATAACTTTTGAACCAGAAATGCTAGAAAGTCGATCAAAGGCTCAAACGATTCAAACTCGAGCCTAGTTTCTAACAAAAACTTCAGCAAAATACTTCGGCCTAGCGGTTGGGCCCTAGGCCAGGTAACATGAGCCAAAATAACCCAAAAACTACTTCACTAATGATGTCACTCACAAAAAATCTACAACCAGCAACCAAAAAAATTTTTTGAAATGCAGACTAGAAGACTGGCCAATCTGTTTGAGCCCTTAAACAGCTCTCTAGTGCAGTCTGCGGAGGAGCTATGGCATTGGTAAGGCAACCAACAAATGCTGGTTTTAGTCTGAAATCTAGGTACGATATATTCATAGACTGGCCGTGAAAGTGTTAATGATGTGAGGTCTATTTTGAGTGAATCATTTGTCACTGGATTTTTTTGTGACTAGAACAACATAAGTCTTCCATAAAACCATATAAACGTAAGAGTAGAACAAATTTGTCATAAATGCTTAGCCAGCTTGATAAAGTTCCTGGTTATATCAATTTCTACTGAACAGTAGGACTAACAAATAAGTATAAACATGGATTTGTATTTTAATATAGTTACCAGCACCAGTGGCGCATCTAGTCTTGCAAGAACATGGTCTGTCATGGAAGACCAGCTTCTGATATCAAATTTCAGATTGAAGTCAAGTTATTTTTATAGATTTGGTGTCCTAAGAGACCTAATAAAATTGGCTAACAGCCTGTCAAAAGTAGCTGTTTAGACAGTGGTGCAGGTGCATTGTCCACAAGGAACAATGACAAGGTTATCCTGGCAAACTGCAGCATTCATTTTTCATTTGTTGTCAGTAACACTTCATTCAAAATATCATTAATGCTTTTTCCTTGAGCGGTAAAGCTGATGATAGCATAAGTGGTAATGTAAAAGCAAGTGGTTAATGGTTATGTGGAACATTCAGCAAAAGTCAACCACACTGCAATGAGAACCATGTTTATCCAAATGTATATATACTTTTAAAATTGATGCTGCCAATCTCTAGCACAACTATTTCTACATTGAGGTTGTTAAAATGATACAGGATAATCCAAACGGATGTATGCATTTTTGATGAAGTAACACTTAGTATTAAAAGGAATGAATCACAATGTTTTTCTGAGGCCTGTCTTACAGACATGTTTTGTGTGGTGTAGGTTTCCTTGTATAGTGTACACCACCATTTTGCAACCACAGCTCAATAGTTCATACTGCACTTGATCCAGGTTCCTTGGTGCTGAATCACTGTGGCTACTCGTACAGTAAAGTTTGTAATGCAATGACACTGTCCACCATGTCATGGGGAATTCTCCTGCAGTGCCAGAAAAAATACAAATTTCTTGTGAATCTAACCTTGATTTTCCACAAGCTGTTGTTGAGTTTGTTAAATTTACTTTCCACTATTGTAAAAGTTTTGCATATGAGCTGCAACTAGTAGCTGTCTTTCTGAAGAAAAGTTATTAACACCTTTGCTGCCAGGACAGTTCACATGAACCTTGGTTTCGAGTGTCACTTAGCAACTCTATAACTTGCCAGGTGATTGTTCTAGAGAGCTGTTCAAATCCTCAAAAGATGCGGAAAGTCTTTTAGTTTGTAATGAAAAAAATGTTAGGTTTTGGAATTTGGGTTTTTTGAGGGTGATGTCATACATGGGATAGGTTTTAGGCCATTTTGGCCCAGGTTACCTGGTCCTGGGCCCCAACCAGCAGGTGGAATTTTTTGGCTCAACTTTTTATTGGAAACTAGACTATAACCCGATACTTAGGAGCCTTTCATTGGGTTTCTGGTTCAAAAGTTGTGACTTAAAGACAACAAAATAATGAATTAATCCCTAATTAATCAATTACACAAACATTTTTAACTCAAATTTTGGTTATTTTGCCCTTTCACTTTTGAACCAAAAACCTTGATTTAAGACTGGGTCCTCACACCATGAAGCATAATGCAATCCACTTACACAAGAGAGTAAATCATACTTCCCACCATTTACATGTAGTGAAAATGTTTATTTCATATAATTCTGTGAAACATTTACTACCTTTCATGTTTTAATGTTTTGTGTAATGGCAGCACTATTTTTTGTGATAGCAGTAACAAGCCATAAAATCATAGTTTTTGGTAATACTCGGAACATTTCTAAAGGTTTTCCGCAAGGACTTAATCAGTGCAATGAAGATACCAGATACTTCACAACTTTTAACTGAAGAGTACTGGGTTATGCAAGACACATGGCGTATGGAATGGGAAAAGGGCGTGCAAGTAAGTATTACTGGTATGCATGCCAGTTGTGCTGTGCAGCTAATCAGTTCAGTTCCACTAAATGTGAGCAAAAACGCTCAACTGGCTGTTTGATACAGAGTGTGTGAGAAATTTTTGTACAACAGCAAACTTCATATTATTAAGTGATCAGTAAAAGTTGGTTTGCCTATTTTTTAAAAGTAACTTTGCTCTTTGTTGAAATGCAATGGCAATGTCTGCAAGTCTGACAAATTTACCTCCACTGTTGTGGTATCAAAAACGTTGTGATGTTCTGATACAGCATCTTTGTATGTGTATGGGTTGCGATAATCAATCCAGCACAATGCAATTTACTAGTAGAATGATGTTTTGCTGATGGAAAGAATTTGCAGTGTGACAATACATGGTATGATGTTGAAAGGGGAATGCCCCATATATATTTACAGGAGAGTTGAACTGGAAGTACAGCAGCTTTATTTAATGGTTATTTCATGAGGCATTGGAACCCCCTTTGCTAGGCCAAGTTGTTTAGTCAGGAAATTTTTTTACCAGTTTTGTATTTTTAAAATAGTAGTTTTCGTTTTATGTTTGATAACAACATATTAGGATAAAAGTAGCTGATCTGCACAGCTGAAAATATATAAAATTTGCGACCTTGTTAGCAGTGTTTTTAATTAACCAGTAACTGTCACACATAGCTTTTTTAATTTTTAATCAGTTTCTGTCTTTAAGAGATTTACTACAGGTGGTGTCAGGACATTACAGTAGAATCTGCCTATTGCGGAGATTTTGAGAAAGTTCTGTTACTGATAAAAATAAAAAAACAAACTATTAAAAAACCATGCATTTATTCAATGTTGAGGTGCTTTACATAATTATTTTTACCACCTATTATCATACACTGTCAGATGAAAATAGTGGTACAAACAGTTACATGAAGTCAAGATTGTCATGTCGTGGTAAAGACTGATACCCTAGCAACAGTAGCAAGAATTATATTCTGGAAGTATGTCTGCTGTTTGTAACTCGAAGTACGCTTTGTGTCCGGATAAAAAGTGGTGCTGGCTTATATAGGAAAATTGCCAATATACATGAAGACGATATAGACAACTTAAAGACACATGATACATAGGTTTCTTCCAGGACCAAAGAAATTGTGCCAAAATACAGCAGGTGAAATGTTGATATACATAAAGCCAGTATAGGCGAGTTCTACTGTGTTAAGTGTATTTGCAATTTAAGTCTCACAAAAGGTTAGGAAATACCAAAATCCAATGTCTTTGCATAGGAAGGTGGTTGTGTAAGCTTTTCAATTTCTTTGTTTTTGTAACCCACAGCAGCTTTTTCCAATTTTATCCATCAGCGTTTTTTTTGTTTTGATTTTGTGTACTGTTGTTACTATGTACAGATAACACCTGTGCCTTGCGCCACAATTGAAAAAACTTGGTGTATAGACTTCATAAAAAACATGTTACTTATAAAACTTTTTCTGTACTGTATAGGGTTCTAAAATAAATTATTGTTTACTGCTGTGTTATGTTTGCCTGTGCATGCTCAATTGCCCATTCATACCATTTGTGTCGTTATAGTAGGCAAGGTGTGAATTAGCGGAAGAATTGTGTTTTTCTCTTCTGCTTAGAGTTAGACTATTTTTGAAATATATTCAATATTTTCTTGTGTTAATATTTGGACCTTTTATACATTTTGGGACCTTGTTTGGAAGTGTTAAGTGATGGTTCAACATGCACTTGCAATATCACCAGCCAAATTAAAGTATTGGATATTGTGATGTCATGAATTAGGGCTATCTTGTACAAGTTCTTTGGTTTATGTGAGAAATGGTGAGCGTCATTGCTTTAATTGCACACTACCTTGGTTTGGCTGACACAGTATTGGTTTGTAATGATTTATCTGTTTTAGGTTCCTGTCAACCAGAAAGCTATCCCCACCAGAAATGTTCATTTGATCGCAAAGGAGATGCATGGAGGGTTCAGAATGTAATTTTTTCACCTATTGATGTGTACTAGTCAATTTTTGTTTGTATGACCACATCTAGTTTACACAGTTCAGCCTTTGTCTGATTTTTTTGTATATTCAAGTAAAGTAATTTATGCAATTGTGTTGCAGGCCTCGAAAAATGCTGAAATCCAGTCCTGAACCTGGTGACAAAGACATGGTTGATTTAAATGTTTTGGCTGATTCCACCTGCAGATATGATCTCGATGAAATGGATGTATTTTGGTTAAATGAGATCAACGAAGAAAAGCAGCTTTGTGGTAAAGACTGGATTAGTACAAGATGTCTTATTTGGTCTTGTTGAAAGAAGCGGTTGGGGTTTACTTACATGCCTTGAACAATGCTTTGCTGCAGGATATGATCTCTATATTTCATATTCTGTTAAAACTAAGACCTGTATTAGATTAGTATGATCAACTTGATTGCACCTTAAAGAAACACTGCTGGTCCATTTTTTTATGGAGGCTGAAGGACTGGGATGTGTAGGCAGATGAACAGCGAGTTTAGAAAATTGCTGTTTCTAAAGTGACTTGATTTCAAAAATCTGTGCTTTATGTTTTTGTTTTTTTTAATGTATAGAATTGGCTTCACAATTTGCATATGGCCAATGCATATTCGCAAGGTGCTCGCAAACAAAGTATATAAACAAAGTATATTGACAATTTAATTGCTGTCTAATCGACACTGTTATGTTTTCATCTAGAGTTGTTTATAAACATTTTACCGTTGATTGTGTCGCTAAGACTGTGTAGTTAGCATTAATGTTATATCTTTTGGCAAGTGTTTGAACTTATTGGTTCCACTCCAGGGTGTTAAAAGGTTGTTAAAAGTTTGGTAAAGTTTGGTATGGATGTTGTGCCAAGGGATCAAAAAAGTGTCATCGTCACCACAGCATTGCTCTTCATAATGGGCTTATTTTTTGTGGTCAAAATCTTTAGGTGAACAATAAATATGCAGACAAAAGCTCAAACACGCCCAAAACGTAATTAGGTTGTGCTGCAAAGTGCAAACTCTAAATTACATGTTTCATGAACTTTTCCACGGTAAGAAATTTCTTGAAAAAATCCTACATTTAATTTTTTATATGTGAATGTGTAATGGCATGTCGGACAGGGTTGCATATGGCAAGATTAACACTCCCGTCACCTACGATAGGTACCGGTTGCCACGCAGCATTTACTGCGTAGCTGTTTTGGTCATCCAGCAGACTTCCACTCCTATTGAAATTAGTTTGCATCTTACTTCATCACGATTCCAAATTCAACTGCATTTCGGCCATCAGCTTATAACTTTAAAGAAATTTAACTGGAGTGCAGAGTTCAGGTCGACGGCCCTGCTGTTTCGACATGAATTTTGGCAAAAATGTATAGTGATTGTGCGAATAAACTCAAGTCGCCTTCGTATTTTGCAGGGCTTCCAAAATTGGACGAATTTTCTATGGAGCAGATCATGGAGGAGCTGGAAACACAGGTTCATACGACTGTTCTTTATTGTGTGAGATTAATTTCAACCGGTCATATTGTTTTCTAAGTAGCGTCAGACTCGATGAGGTGATGTTCTGTTGGATTGTCGTTTCGTTTAACACGAACAGCTGGTAACATAACCGTCGTATAACTACACAAGTTCTTGAAAATGCTTAAGTTCAGACAGTCGGTTTTGATGCACAGGCTAATCACGGTGTGTGGTTTGTTGATGTGTCGAGTCGCTTTTCTTTTTGTACCGTTACCCATTATTTTCTAAGTCAGTAGATAGGTGAACGTTACCGAAACGCGTTAGTTGCTGGTACGATCCTCGTGACGCGGATGCCTCGTCTGTTTATCAAACTACGAAAGAATGTCACTGGCTCCTCTTAACTCGCACCAATTCGTCGGCAGTGTCACGACAACATGCAAATGGCGATACAAACAAAGGAAGGGCTTGGGATAGAATATGATGAAGATGTTGTCTGCGATGTTTGCCGCATGGTGAGAAAAGTAGATGCGGAACAACTGGCTTGTTTTATCGCTTTTTTACCTAATAACTGAATTCTTTTCGTTTACAGCCTGACTGTGAAGAGGGCAACGAGATGGTGTTCTGCGATGGTTGCAACTTGTGCGTTCATCAAGCGTGTTATGGTATTTTAAAAGTAAGAATTGAATGTTAATAATGACTGATTTTCTGGTTGGCATCTTGTTCTTATTAACGTTTAAATGCCATGCTTTTTAGAACTTCCTGGTCTTACAATTAAATTTTTCACAATGATTTGTTTTCCGTAGTAAGACCTGATTGTCATCACGTGAGCGTTTTGAACAGATTACGAACTTTTTAAGCGTTTTTTCTCGTTTGCCTTTTGTGGATGTTGTGAACGGCTGCATGAAAACTACTGCTGGTTTAGACAAAGCCATTTCATTTTTGCTCTTGATCACTTCTAGGCAGTTGATATAGGAAAGACTGCTTGCAGCTTTACAGTGATTCCCTACGGGGGTTTATGTAAAGCAAAAATTGTGTGTTTAAATCGCCTTAGAGTGGAAGTAAACATTCTTTTTTTAAGCTACAAGATTTTCAGTTGCAATTCTTTGCTGGAGAAACGTAACAAATCTGAAAACCTGTTGTGTATGATCTGAGAGGATGCAATTTAGTAGCCCATGGTTCTATAACACTATGCAACTGATTGTATGTTAATATATATCCAACAAAAATGTTTAGACTAGGAAATTGCATAATGCATCAGATCAAATCCTTAGAACTTCTTTTTTTGGGTAAATGCACGGTTCTTCGCATGGAGATTAGTTCGTTCATGAAAACCGAGATTTGAAATTTGAAATGTGAAGAACGTGCTGCTGTAAATGCTACTTCAACGTGTGACGCGATCTAGTGACGTAATTTGTAGAATAGGCATATATCAGTTTCGTACAGTCTGCTGCTCACGTCAAAGACTAAGTTTTGCGTTGCTATATTGTGTTGATCCACTTAGATGTGACTTACTTTTGTAATGTTCGCAGGTCCCGGAGGGTAACTGGTTGTGCCGACCTTGTTCCTTGGGCATTCGTGGTTCTGCTGTTTGCATTTTATGTGATCGCAAAGGGGGAGCCATGAAAAGCACACGGTCAGGAAATAAATGGGCTCATGTTAATTGTGCGCTGTGGATTCCTGAAATATCAATCGCAGATCCGGAAAGAATGGAGCCCATTACGAAGGTGAAGCCTGATTGGCTTGAGTGGTTCAAAAGATATGCTTGTGTCGATGGATGTGCGGGTGGTCATGAGTTCAGTCGGCTTGACTAAAAACACACGCATAGACTACACTTTTCAATGTACTCTGGGCGTGTGTTTAGTCAACCGTAGTTTTTCCAAGATAAAACAAATTAAATGCAAAATAAAAGTACATCTTTCGTAGCAAAACCAGTGCAGTTTTCCTTCGATGAAGACGCTTAACGGTTTGCTCTTCAACTACTTCTTAGGTTAACTTTTACCTGAATATTTCTAAAGAAAGGCGTTGCGCAACTTTTTGTTTAATTGCTGTGCAAAGTCTTCCTCACTGTTCAAGAAACTTCGCAAATTTGCTCAATCTTCTTAAAGGCTTTTCGTATTTGTCGTTAAAATTTGTGGGACATGTGTTCTTTGTTTCAAAACCCAGAAATGTCAGGTGTATATTCAGGAACTGACCAATCCTTACCCGAACATCGTAAGCAATGTTTCTGTCACAGAATAAATTTGTGGATGGCCCACCGAAAAGTCAACTTAATTGCCAAGGCAACTCGTCAAAAAAAGCTTGATTTTAAAATCGATTACGTTTGTTCGCTTCAAAATTGTTGATTAGTGTTTGGATACAATACTTCTTAACTTATTAGTTGCATCTAACCACAGGTTAGATTTATTTTGGCGAATTTTTTGTGTTTGTTTGTTTGCAACACGCTTCGGTCAAGCATGAAGTTTCCACCGTGTGGTTCGATGTTTATTTCGGTGTCGTAAGAGTGATACAACTCCCAATATTATAATAGATTGACCGCCACAACCTTCGCACAGTGTGGGTTTGTCGCGCTAACGTGGGTTGCCATTGGCATCAAAAGGACATTAACACGACACAATGCAAAATTTGAATTTAATTCTGTAGCCGTAACCGCAGCCGCAAAGCCAAGAGCCTGCAGCTGTACTGTGTTTCATGCCGGGGTTGGTTTTGTTGAAAATAATTGGTTTAACTTGCTGTTGTCAAAATTTGCAGTTTCTGTGCAGTAAACGTACCTACTGCATGTAAACCAATATTCATTTTTCAAAAAAGTGTCTCACAAAAGTTGAACTGAAGCCAACTTGTTGCGAATGTCTGAAAATTCAAAGATATGCTGTTCGTAAAAAAATCGGCCCGTCGCTAGGTTACGATTTCGACGTTAGTGTGTTGAAGCGGTAATTCTGAGTCATACATTCAACTTACATTTAACTGATTCGACTGATTCCCTTTTGGGCTTCAAATATAACTTTATTGTGGCGTACGTAAAATAGCGCACTAGTCAGTGTGTACTAAGTTGAGGCCCACGCATTAGATGGTCAATGTCTGCTTCGATTTCCGCTAAAAATTCTCCGTATTTGGATGGCAGTCATTGATACTTGATCCAATAGGATTCTTGAAAGTGACTATCAGCAAAACGCGTTTTCGGTGATTGAAACGCACACGATTTTTTCCTAGATTTCCCATGTACCGGCATCACGGTGGGCGTTGGTGTGCAGCATCTGCAAGGAGCGCGTTGGTGCTTGTATTCAGTGCAGCGTCAAGCATTGCGTAACGGCTTACCACGTGACTTGTGCGATTGAAGACAAGTTGGATATGATTGCAGACTGCGATGATCCCGACACCGATGACGCGGTTATATTCAGGTTTCTTTAAGCATAGCCATTTGTTTTCATCTCTTTCTCAAGGTACCGAGTTGAACTTGAGATAAGATGCGTCGGCGTCTCATTCATGTTTGTTTGACATGTCGCCACTCGAGTTACACTTGTTTCTGACCGTTGAGTTGTAAACATTGTGCGAAATTTTATTGTTGACTTATGAGTTTTGCCTGTTGTCGAATCGAAGAACGTGAACACCTGTTTTTAAAGAAAGCATACCAAACTTGTACGTTGTGTTGTGCGTGCCGACTGCAAAACATTGTATCTGCTGCAAATCCGGGTTGAACAAAAATTTTTTGTGCTTCACGACAGGCGATGCATGAGCTTCCGTTTCTGTTCAGCTAAAAAAGTAAACGTAAAAATAAGCCTCAGCCACGCGCAAGAACGCGTAATAAGCTCCGGATGCAGATATTTTTCGTTTTGGAGTTGCCCGCTTTTATAGAAATCCACAGTTTGTTACCTCCAAATCTCATTCTCAATGAAAGGTTTGGCTGTGACAGGTCTTACTGCAAGAAACACAGTAAAAATTGTAAAGACAATGGCAGCGACAGCGAAAAGGATGAAGAAACAAAAAGAAACATGAGACAACGCCGCATCATGGAGCTCGAAGAAGAATTCTATACCTTAGTTAAAGATGAGGTGAATACCTTTTCGTTGCGTGAGTCTGGATCAGTGGTTTTCAACGTTTCTTTCGTATCCCCCCCGCACAAACCCCTGACACTTCCATCTCCTCCCCATCACAAATTGCAAAAAAAGATAATACAAAAAAGTCAAGGGCCAAATTTTTTGCAAAACAATGCGTTCATTTGGACAACAAATCAACCACACAGGACTTTCCCTGAAACTGCGTGCTTTGGCATTTTGCAGCATTGTCGTATGTTTTGAGTACTGTTTTCGCACCGTTAAGATTAAAAAAACACTGTTACGCAAAGCTTAGGTTAAACCTATTTTTCTTAGAGAAAACAATGAAAGGGGCTTAAAAATGCAAAATTCCTTCTATTTATCTCAAAAGCAATGTCATTCCGAACCCATACTGCGCTTCTTAGGTTTTTACTGAAACACTGGAGCTCACAATGTAAATCTTTGACACTGCTCACCAACACGGCCATGATTATCTCCATCATTCTACAATTTCAGCATTGTTACGTCACAATGGTTAATTGCCTGTCATTGAAAATCAAACTCGTACGTTAGAAATACCTGTAAGTGTAACCAGACGTTGAATTTGATTTTACAAGCCATCGGCTTTTATACCTACTAGTACGCAAACTGGAAATGGAATGAGCATTTCAATCGCTAAAAATACCAGGTCTTACGGAAGAAGAAAAATAAAACTTTAGAATCCTTGTTTTTCTTCCCCACTTCCTCCCTTGGGCAAATTTCCTCCCAGGAATTAAGAATTTCTCTCCTGTTGAGTCAAAGTGACTCCCGGTTAAGAAGTAGCGAACCACTGGTCTAGAGAGATTATACTGCAAGTCCTCCATGATAGAAAGACTCACGTTTTTTGAGGTTACTGGCTTCTTCACCATGTTATGTGATGAATGTCTGGGTCCCTGCGTACAAAGTTCATTTTTATTAGCAAAGTGCAGCCAGGTATTTTTGTTAAACAACGCTAAAAAATGTTGCCAAAAATGGTTTTGAAACTATTAGAGTTCTTTTTTGTAACAAAATTTTTTCTCTATCGCTTAATTCGCAAAACTTTAGCATTTTCAATTTCTACGTCGCATTTTTGTTTCCGCCTTACTGCAGCAGCCTCAATTTCAGTAAAGATGAATTTTGTTGTATCTTGCTGAAAATTTGAGCACCTCGTCTATTGCTTTGATCTTTTGGCTCATGCTTTCAACATAGGCTGTGCAATATTTGTTGCTTGTTGAAGGGGTTTCTATTTAACTAAGATTGATGTTGTAGTCACACTTCGAACAGTTTTAGCGCAACTGCGACAGATGTGATTATTTGGTGCGAACGAATTTCCGAAACCAAATATCGTTGTCGCACGTTCGGCGCAGGAAAACTTTGAGATACTGCTCCTGAAATGAAACGGAGAATATAGCATTTTAGAAAAGGTGCTGTGCAATCGTTATTTGCAAATATTGTGGTGAAACTCTAAGCCCGTATCGTCCAGAGGAAATTCGTCCATCGCCAACATTCACAACCATATGTGTCGCATTTGCACCTGAAGATTTGTGTCGTATGTGCATCTGTGAAACACACCAAGGCACTAGAGGTAAAAAGGACCTGTCTCCAGGAAAAATTGCAGAACATGATTTTTTTTTATTCGTAAAGGCGATTTCGAATGCTCTGAGCGTTTCGTTGGACACTGTGCGCAAAGTTATGGCTTACTGGAAACTAAAGCGAAGAGCGAACTTTAATCGCCCGCTCATCACTCCCAAACACGAAGAGAGCACGGCTTTGGCCGAAGCTGCCGAAACAAACTTGCAACGTCGCCTTCGCATGTTCACTCAGCTCAGGTAAAAAGCAATGCCAGACACACAGCACTGTGCCTTCGGTCCTGTCTGGCCGATTTTTTTCTGACGGTAGTGAACGTGCGTGGTAGTTGTCGATCTGCTTCGACTGTCACGTAGCCACTTGATGTTGTATTGGTGATGTTAACTGACGTTGCTGTGTGGCAAATATTTTCGTGCAGTGGTGCTAACTTTTTCTCTACCAAGGCCCCCTAACTAAGTAATTGTCCTGTGTTTCAAGCCCCCCTGACTTTAAACGAACAAGTTGGACGGAACAATTTCCCTTTCAAAAACTTCACATGTAACAGAGCGCGCATAGGTTGGTGCCTCCCCGGGTAGGCACAACACCCGGTCTTAGTGCGTGAAAGCGTAAACCTGTAGTTCCGTGTTGATTCTTTCATGCAGGCAAGATCTGGAGCGCGTCAGAAATTTATGTTACATGATCGGACGGCGTGAAAAGACCAAACGCTCTTCAGTGAAGAACATGGAAAGTGTGTTTTTGACGCAGGTATTTTTCAACGTGTTACTGTGGCAACCAGGGGCTGCGGAGCCTGATCTCAACTTAAAATTTAAGAGCCGGAATCATTTAAGAGATAGTTCCGACTTTAGGTCCCTTCCTAGATACTGTCTGTTTTGTTACATTTAATGAAAGCTAGACTTTGCCGCAAACAGTGTGCGTTGTAGTAGAATTTAACTGGATTGTTACGACACTAGACTGCAACAACTATCTCCGAGTCTTTGATGCTTCCATGCTTTATCGCTAAGGCTGTGGCAGCGCAACTAGGCAGGCGTAGTGTTGTTGGTGGAAGTAAGAGAAACGTTGTAAACTACTATAACATTTTACATTCTAGTCAAAATTATCAAACCGGATCTCTAGTAGTGTAGCGATCTACATATAACTAAGCTGTAATCAGTAGGTATATAATAACTATAGCTTTTGATTAGGTTACCATTAAATTGACTAACGTTTCTGCTAGTAACAAATCGCTGAATCATCTGAACTGGTGATTGTTTTTTATTCGCTGATTTTCTGATGTTAAGAGCGCTGAATGTAAAAAGTACTAGATTAACCTACTCATAAGGTTTTGTGTACTAGATATAGTTCATTTTCATTCATTTTCCAGTCCACGTGGGGCGCACCAGGACGTGTGAAAACGAACAGAAGCCGGAGGCATGTTTATGAAAAGGGAAAGCCCCGGGGTCGGAGCAGTGTCGTTTTCACGACGGCTCCGACCGTAACCCCTCGTTGCAGCGTGTGCATGACCTGGGTTTGTTTCCGCGACGTGTTTCACTTCAGTGACTTATGCTTTGACTGTTCTTATCAGATGAAGCTGCTGGAGCGGCGCATGTGCCACGACACTGGTTTCGACACCCGTCGAATGTCTCTTACTCTGACGAAATTCGGAAATCCGGAAGTTTGCGAACTCGCTCGTAAAGAATCAGCATTGTTCACTAAAACTTCCGAGTGGATGTCGACTGAGCCTCCCGCTGTGGAAAAGGGTAAGAAATTCGCCCCCGAAAATGTTGAAAAGGAAACAGAAGATCGGAAGAAACGTCCTTCACGTCGCGCCTCCAGAGATGCTCCTAAAGTGGAGGTAACTGCGGGCAAGGACGCTTCTGCTGATAAGTGCGTATACGAGAATTATCGTCACAAAAACGGCCTTCAAAGGAAAGCGTTTGTGTCAGCCAATAGCCAGCGTCGGTCCAGTCTGGGACTCAAGAAATCACCTGAACAGCAACCTGAGCCCACCGAGATGGCGTTGTCTGGAAGAAAAAGAAGATTGCCATCGAATGGAGGGGGCGAAGCGTCAGAGCCGTTGTCTCATAATGACCTGGAAAACAGAAGTTCAAAACGAGCCAAGGCGTGGACCACGTGGCGAACACAGGGCGCAGCAGCCTCACCGTCGGCTTACAGAGTCAAGACCGAAAACGCTTCGCAGTTGGGAAAAGACGATAATTCAAAGACTCATTCGTGCGCGAGAGGTGCCAGATTCACCAGGTCCAGCAGGAGACAAGCTGTCGATGCGGTTTCATGCGCAGAGAACGAAAAGTCCGCTCGTTCGAGCGACGGCGACAATCATCTCCCGTGCAAACCCTCCCAAGAAACGACCCCCAAAAGTCATCTCGTGGTCAAATGGGACTCGGACAAAACGGATGACCCGGAAATCGTGACGAAAGTAAACCCCGACCCTCATAAACTGAAACGTCCCAAACCAGGTAAGCGCAGCCGGTGAGTGTTCGTCTCCGGTGTGGTTGTAATGCACGTGTTGTTGCACCATGTTGTGATAGTTTTTAAAGTTGGAAATCTCGTAACCCGTAGTCGAGTCGGGTTCATTATTTTGCAAATTTCTGATTCGCATGCTCACACCATTCACAGTAATGTTTTTCTGGGTAGCTATTGTTTTTGATGACTGCAATAGAGGCGTACTGCCGAAATACACACATTTTTATATACACCGCATAAGAAACGGTATTTTCCCAGTTGGACCTAAACGTGTATCGTTTACATAATTTATCCCGTATGTGTCAGTTGCGGCTAAATGTAGCGATCGCCCAAATTGACCCATGTATCGTTTTTTTTTTTTATTACAAAAAAAGTCCTAAATGGATGTTTCACCCTCATTTTTTCACATAGCTATAGTCAAAAAGGAAAAAAGTGCAAACAAATGGACTACAGAAAAAAAGATTTTGTCTTTATTTTTGTGTGAATTCCTTGTAAAAAAGGTACTATCCAGCGATTCATTAATAGGTTTCAAAAATGCACCAAATAGTATTTTTCTGACATTTTGTGATTTACCATTGTAACGCACATATAAAGAAATCTGTTTTGAAAATAATTTTTCACCACTTATTCCCGAGGTGACCGTATGAGGAACAGTGTGGTTAAATTCGGGCTGTGGCACTGACTCCTTTATTGCCCTAAGCTGACGCCACCAATCATATTAGTTTCGTTTCGGGCCAATAATTACGATTCTTTTCTTGCATTTGTTTCCACCGTAAGTTTGTTATGATCAGTTTAGGAATCAGTGGAAGCCCCCGATCGGTCTCAGTATCGACTGTTGGTAGAAACTCGGTGTGTTGATGTTCAAGTGGCGGCCGATTGAGCTCTTTGCTGCAATTCGATCGGTGTCTGTCGAGGATATCTGACTAGTTTCAATGACGTAGTGATACTAAGTTGTTTGATGGTTGCGTTTGCACGGTGTGAAAAGGTCACGTGTTTTAATAACCTTGTTACAAGCAAATATAGAAGCCTGCCCCTTGAGAGTTGACCGCGACCGCCATCCATTGCACAAAGCGGTCCCGATACATTCTTTGCTCGCCAATCAAATAGCGCTTATGCTGTTTCTGCAGGTTCGGTGACAAGCAGCCGGCGAGCGTCCCAGGAGAACAAAGCGACAAGGAATAAGAACCTTCTCCGAGATGTTCCGAAAATTGCCGAGCTGTCGCGATCCACGAGAAGCACAAGGCGGACCTTACCCACCAAACGCCAGGCCGCACTCGATGCAAAAAACGTCTCCGGAGCTCTTGTTCGGTCATGTGACTTGGGTGGGACACATGATGAGCCGCAGTCTCCCGAACAAGAGCTCCGAAATCGAATGCCTACTAAAGAATCGGCTGGACACCAGACGGAAGGCATGCAAAGCGTCGAAGGGTCCGTGGGTCTGGTGGACGCGAGCAATTTGCGTAAGCAAGCTCCCATGTCTGGCAGTCAACAGAGCCCGTGCTCGGGAAAAGAAGACGAAGACGGTGGTTACAAGGGAGACATGGACGAGTCGGATTCAGAGGGTGCTGGCTCTGCTGTTCGTCGCCACAAACACTCGCATTTCGTTGCTAGGAAAAAACAGCACGCTTTGCATCGACGAACATCACGTAAATATTCGGACACTGCTGAGTCCAGCGACTGCTCAGCGCTTAGTCAAATTAAAAATCCATCGAAGTGGCGCCGATTAAAGCCAAATCAACATCTAAGGACGCAGAGAGTTCATTTCAAAGGATTTAAAGATTACGATTCTCTTTCTCCGTCATATCAAAACCGCCCGCCCGACACGTCCTCTGATCATTCACGACAGAGCGACATCGATCCTTTTCAGTCAACACTGTGGTCAAAAAACGCGCCGGCCGTCGGCGATGCTTGCGATAAAACATGTCTTGATGGGCAGATCGCCGGCGGCTCACTTCAACCCACTGTTGACCTTGCCCATCATCCTCCAGGCTTGCCACCGCACATGTCTCCCTCCTCATATTCTTCTTTTCAACAAAGCCAGACGCCTGCAAGTCACCAGGACGATCCAAGGTTCTGGCAAGAGAAGGACTTCTACCCAAGCATCTTGCGTGGCTACCCGTATTTTTCAGAGAACATATATTACTCAAATGTTTATTCGCGTCCTGGGTGGCCCCTGACGCCCAAACAGAAGTCGATCTACGCCCAGCAATTTGCTGCTCCCATTTTGCAGAGCAGCTTAACGTACCCGCCGTCTGTCGAGATCAGGTCACCGCAGCAAGTGCTTCCTGATTCCACTTTGTCGCCTGAAGCTAAACTGCCGTGTAGTTCAGCTTCAGTGAATCCAACCAATGCGGAACAGTTCACTGAAGCGCATCCTGTGCCACAGGTTCATGAACTCTCGGCCGTTGCCGATACTGCGTTGCCAGACCCTGTGCCGCACGACCCCGAATCACTGCCTTCCGCTCCACAAACATCAAACTGTGGCGAACATCCTGTGATGTCCGCAAACGTAACTGAAGGTCTTGCGGATCAAACTGTGCATAAAGTTCACCGTAAGAAAAAGAAAAAGAAAATCAAACGCAAAAAGAAGAAACGTCGAAAGAAACGCAAATCGTCGCGCAGGAAGAGTTTAACTTGCAGTAATGGAAGTTCCGCTCCATCGGGTGACCAACTATCCGACGATAGCGATGAGTCGGGTAGCGGCTACGGCGAGTATTGCGTCGAGTATTGTTCAACCCTCGATGTTCCGTCCAACACTTTGCAGAGCACTTCTACGCCATGCGTGCCCCCCGAAGCTGTGTGCGCGCGTGAAGAACCCGCCAGCGACTCAGTTCCTGCTTCTGCCGCTCCAAATGATTCAGGAGAGCATGCCGGTGACAGCAGCAAGAGTCTCTTGTTAAAAATCGACCGAAAGCGCATTCAGGACGATCAGGGCGATGCTACTGACGACCATTCAGCGCCGGGCGAAGCAACGTCTGAGAGCGATCATTCGTCCCTGGTTTGTAGTTCTAGCCATGATGAGCATACAGATGAAGCGACAACTGCTCCAAGCGTGTTTCCTCTAAAGCTGACGTTTAGCTTGCAGAAAGGTGATCGGACATTAAGAAGCGGTGCTACGCCCAGGGTCTATGCGATTTTGAACGCTGACACGAACGCAATGCACAACACTCCCCCTGGTGATAATTTGGACAGATTAAAACCGAATCGTGGCCACATTGCGTTAAAACGTCTTGGATTGTTGCCTCAGCAAAGTGGAACCTCGGCAGTTGTTAAACACGACAACAGTGAGCAGTCTCACCCCCAAAAGGAAAAGACTGGGAACCAGGCGGTGACAGCGAAACGGCCAGCTTCTTCCTCGAAAGAGAAGATTCGAGGAGGAAGCGCCAAAGGTCGTAGAACGACGCCGGAATCTCTTGTGACTGCTGCAGAATTCGTGAATGCCCCCGGTGACGCACCTACGGCAAAGTGCACAACGATTGATGATGGCCGTGCTGCCTCGCATCTCTGGGGAAGCGCAAAATCGAGGTTTGATTCTGATGCACCGATTGACACCACCCCCCAACGGGTGTCAGGGGTCGTGAACACCTCGTCTCCTTCCGGCAACGTCATTTCCGGAAATAGCTCACTTAGTGCACAACCGGAGAGACACTGGAAGAAACGAAAAGTCAAAGAGCACGAAACTTCCGTGACAAGTGACTCTAAAAATACTGCCAGTTCGATTAGGTCCGAAAATGTATTGACGTCTACACACAGGCCAGATAAAGTCGGTCGCAACGACCTGCGCCCTTCGGCAAGCGAGCAACCATTACAAACTGCGGAGCAATCCGTTATAATGGTTTCCCATCAAACTTCTGCCAACGTTGAGGTTTCAAAACAAAGTAACCCGTCTTTCAGTTCTAAAACCCAAACGTCGGCAAGTAAAGTTTCGCCGACTACTGATCCTGTTGCCGGTGTTGAATCTTCCGAGACTGCACAGCATCATCCAACTACAAAAGGCAAGTGTTATGGTTGTGGTGTCTAGCATAGTTAAAAATAGTGGAGACGATTGAAAAACTAGTTGTGTACGAGATCGTACCAGATTTTCTACATTTGTTTTTCAAAGCATGTGCGAATCAATGCGTGCAGTTGTTTTCAGATATCAGTTTGCAGTATTATTTATTGGTTGTTTTTTTTGTCTGGTGCAAAATGCCACTGTCGGTTGGAAATGCAGGAAGAAAACAGTTTTTTTGTCGATAAATGCGATTCACTTTAATTTCCAAGCTTCTTTGCCAGTTGTGCACTATTTCGCTCATATCGTGCAGCAATACCCTCTTGCATTTTAGTAATTAACAGCGAATTTGATGCAATTTTCAGTTTTCAACGCGGTACTAAGATAACCCAGTCAAAATCGGGAAAAAATAGAAAAAATGACCCGTATTCTTTTGCAGTGCGCCCAAAAACTCGCCTCCTAATCTCAGACCCGCGTAGGTTTTGCGTTTCCGACCCGAGTTGCTCAAGAGGCAGGCGTTCACTCATAGCAACCTTTACGTTTCTTCAAATGTGCGCAATAGATGATTCATTGTATTAGATGCGACATCGCATCTAATACAATGAATCAACTACAGGGGGTTCTCTCCTTGGTCTCCATGAAAAAGTGAATGCGAAGTACCTTGAAAAAGATGCCGCGAAATAATTGAACCAAAGCTGGACGATACCCATTGCAGCAGTACAGACCAAATTTTCTCTCTTTAGCAACTTTTCGAGAAATCTTGGGAGTATGCCAAGGTTTACACATGTTTTGTCGATCTCAAGAAAGCATACGACCAGATTTGAGAAGCTTTGGGGAGTGTTACGGGAGTACTGTGATGATGGCCAGTAACGACGGCCGCCTGTTGCTGGCCATCGAGTCAATTGTATTCCTGCTCAGAAATTTGTGTCCGTTTCGGCGAAATTAAATCACAACCGTTCACCGTTGGTGTTGGATTCCGACAAGGGCGTATGCTGTCATCACTCCTTTCATACTCTACATCAGGGGTCTCCCAAATTTTTTTTTAGAGGGCCACACAAGCTACTACACAACAGTTGGAGGCCGGGCATCTTACGAAATTTGATTGTTTCGGAATAAGTTACATTCTACCAAATCAACAAATTTTTCGTAAATATATTATATTTTCTTATTGACAAAATGTCTTCGCGGCCAGATGAAGTGGCTTCTCGGGCCGTGATTTGGAGACCCCTGGTCTATATGAATTGGATAGAGTCACACCGAGTCAACGAGGGTGTAACTGTTGGGAGTTGCAGGATCAACCGTTTGCTTTTTGCGGACGATTTGGTGCTGCTTGCATCTCCCCATTAGGGTCTTCAACATACACTTGATCGGTTTTCTGCTGCATGCAACCCAAGATGGAATGAACATCAGCACTGAAAAGACCAAGGTATGAAGTCTCTCCTGAAACCCAAGCCAGTGCACGCTGCAAGTAAGCGGCAATACACTGCATCAGGTTGAGAAGTTGAAGTACCGTGGGATGGTATTCACGAGTGACCGAAGACAAATCAAGGAGATTGATTTACAGATTGGTAAAGCAAACGCAGTTCTGCGTGAAATTTATCACTCTGTGATCACAAAACGGGAGCTTGCAAACACCGTAAAGCTGTCAGTTTTCAAATCGGTCTTTGTTGTGATCCTTACCTATGGTCATGAATTTTGAGTAATGACTGAAACAGGGTTCCTACGCAGTCTGGAAAAAAATTCGTCACATCTTCGCACTAGCTTGGTCTCATCATAGTGTAAATCCAGCAGAACTATCAGAAGTTGCTGAAAACCGTGAGGTATTTGGAGTCCTAGGGTTGCTGCCCCCCACGATCCTCTCCAGAGGAAAAGCGGGAGTGAAAACGAATGCGATGCGATGTTGCTGTGGTTTGTATTATTCTATACAGTACAACGGAAACATTAGCACCTTTGTATCATATCTTTACTGTGCGAATGCATGCGTGCCTTCTCAGGTGACGCTGGTAACACCAGCTTCAAATCAAACAAGAAAAAGTCTTCGAATAGCTCCACATCAGATTCTAAAAAAAGTTCATCGAAGTTGAATCGATTTGATGACGGCCTTCCTCCTGTCTCACCGTACAGGTTAGGAAGACGTTTTATTTCAATAAACTTTCGCAGGTGTTGTGAAAATTTTCATTGGAAGTCGCTGCGTATGTAACGGTCATTTCCGGCCTGTGCGGGGCAGCTGAGTGCCTGCCGTGCTGCTGCACGCAAGGTTGAAGCACGGCGAGGATGTGTGTTTTAGTTTTGTTAATCTATTAGAAGGAAACTTGCAATGTCGATTTGTATGTAACTAATTACAATTTCAAGAATAATTATGAATGGGAAGAAATAATGGAAATTATTTCTTTTAATGTATGAATGGAAGAAGATTACGACCGTGCGGTTGCAATCATTAACAGTAGCCAACATCTACAAAACACACCAACCAACAGTGCGATTGTTTGGGACTGAACGATAGTACCCAGCAATAGCCTAACGTTTTGAAAACTGGCTGGCGTGGCTTATTTGATACGTCCCTGTGGAGACCGCCTTTTGCTCGCGGACGAGTAAAAACGTTTTGCAAACGACTTCAGGTTTACCGTGGACAACACTCACCAACAGAAGATGAGCAAATCGTCCGGTGACCTTCCCAAGGACCATAAATCGGTGACATTCCAGAGAATTCGCGGTAAACCGACACCGGCAGCCAAACAAGCGCCAACGAAAAGTGATGTCAAGGACGACCCTTATGAGTTTCGTTGATGCGACTCAGCGCAAGTTGACCGCCTGGTTTTTATCGCCGTTGTTTCGTTTATATTTCAATTTATTTCATACTAAACTAGTTTTACTGCGGTATGTGCAGATGACTACTCGAAATCGTGTACGTTATACAAGACGCCTTTTTTATCTGTGCCTGTGAAGGTTTTAATCTAAACCCTGGGATGTACCTGTCCCGTATTATTTCAAACTCCTATCCACCTAACACATCGCTTGCCCGGCCAGACTACGAGGAACAAGCTATCGAGAGCGGTTGTGCTGGTGTTCCTCGTGGTTCACCATTTGAGAACATTGCAAGTTTCGTTCTGTTCAATGAATCATTGTCGTTCTCGACCCGCTCTCTCCTCACTGCGTCTCTCTGGCGCACCCAGCTACAGGCTTCTGCTTAGCACGTCGCGTTCTTTCATGCGCAGTTTCCAGGTTTTCTTCGCTGCACAGTCGTCGGCGTCCAGCAACTGCACTTGGTTGAAGAGCAGCAGTTCGGACGGTGCATTCACTGCTGATATCTGGACTGATTAGTGAAGTATTGCGGCATGCACTCGATCGCCTATCTTTGGTTCCAGGCGTATTGCGGAAAATGTGTTCTTTGTCTTCTGGGTTCCACCAGCACGTTCGTTTAGATTGAGTCGAACGTATTTTACACTTTTTTAATTTATCGTTTTGCTTGTCTGTATCACCGTAAAAAAATTCTCCAACCTTCTTATGTAAGTTTGTGGCGTGTCTTTGTTGCGGACGACAAACTGAAAATGTAAAAGTTCTTATGCACTTCAGGTTGTTGCAGACTCATAACCAGAAACAACGGGGTCATTTAGCCTGTCTACATGGCACATTTCATTGTGGCCTAATGGTGGCTTTCTCTTTTCTGTGTCACGCTTAAGAAAGCCACACTCTTAGCCACTATTAGGCCACAATGAAATGTGCCATGTAAAAAGGCTAATTGTGTCTGACATATAGGGCCGTCAAACTACGTTCAAATACGAAAGGCTGTACTCATTTGAATGTTGCAAGAGAGACGCCGGAACGGGGGGTTCATGGCGGAGACACTGCCCCCCGCCTGTTGAAAGGAGGCAAAGGGGGCACAAGTGCCCTTAAATAACAGCATCATAGGTAATTTCAGGGACGCTGGAGAGCGGTGAAATGACGGGGGTATTGCCCCCTGTCCTTTTGAAAGGGGAGGTGCGTTTTCATAACAAAACCATATGTAATTTCATGGTTTATAAAAATGGACTAGAAACAAATTTATTGCAGCTATTCGCGCACCCACAGAATTCAGAATTGTTTTCTATAAGTTCTGCTATTATTTTGAGGTCAACGTTTTTGCTACGGAAAAATAAGCTTATTGGTAACGATTTGTTTGTTTTTTACGGGCTTCCATTGCCCTCAACCTTTTTACTGCTCCCCCTGCCCTACCGCTGTTCAGGCGTCCCTGAAGAGAGTTAACGTTGCCTTGCTGATTGTCGGTTTGGAACGCAGTGACATATGGTGGTCATTGTTACCGATTGTGCGCTGTTTGTGACCTAGTAATATGACGTCATATCCACGATTCCAAGCCAATGTTATGGCAATGTTTTTTGACACAATATGCATATTATTCTACACGCAGTTTCCTTATTTGATGTATCAGCGCTCAAAGTTAGGATACAGGAGCAAAATACTGTACACTCAACGCTACGACAGACCAGTTCATAACTGCAAAAATATCAGCCTGCGCTTTAAAACAGGGGAGTGAAAAACACTCTGCAGTGAAATGGCTGCGCAAATGTCTCGTCGAATACGAGCAGTCGAGCACAGGTGTGCGTCTGGAATGGTGCACAGGGTTGGTAGATCGAAACATGCTAAACTACCTGTACACAATAATTGAGAATGTGCATAAAACTTTCGTCTGTTTGTTACATGACTGTCATGGGGGGCGAAAGCCCCCTGGATTTTGAGAATTTCAGCAAAAAAGATTGTTTTCTTAGTTTCGAGGCGGGAAAAAAGAATTCACCACTTTTGGTCCCCCCCTAAAAAATTGTGGAAAAATAGCCTAGTGCCCCCCCCCCTTGAAAAAATCCTTCGACGCCCATGGTGACTGTTTACTGGGAGAATAGAAGAGATACGCGCTTATTTGAACCGTTATGGCCAACCCGGCTGAACTGCCAATTAATGATGAAGCTCGAATGTGTCCTGGAATATGCTCATATTACAAGCAGAGGTGTGCGGTGTGACTTTATCAGCGCACACCTACGGTTGCCACATCAAAAAAACGAAACGGGAAACTGGTGATGCATAAAAAAAAGTCACCTAAACCACAAATTGAAAAACGGAAGCTTGAAATTTGGCTCAGATCAATGAGACGTCTTAATTATCTTTCAAGCCTGCTTTGTGGTTTTCCCTTGGTCGCACCATTTACAAAATTGCGATTAATTTGATCGAGTGCACGCCGCACACCCGGGTATACGCCCTAAGCACTCTGGTAACCTAACACGACTGATTTGGGAAGTCATTGATGAAAACGTTAAAGGCTCCATATAATTGTGATTAAGCCGTCACAACACATGTTTATCATCACAAATAAATACCTGGAATGAATGCTTTTGTTGCTAAATAGTGATTTTGGCTCAGTGAAAATGACTTCGATATTGGATTGGATTTTGGCTAAAGTTCGAGCTCCATGGCATACAATATCACCACCATATTCACGCATTTATTTTGAAAACTGTACAAAAACCAAATCTACGATATTCATTTAAGGCAGCTATGTCCAACCGCGGGCCGCATGCGGCCCAGTTTAGGTTTTCGCTGTAGTACAAGTATGCTGCATATTGATGGCAATTGTCTTTTTGATAGTCTTGACGTTGACATTTTCGATGTAGGTGGTCCTAATTGCTGCTTTATCACGTCTGCACCATTGCAGTTAGGATTCTAACGCTTCCAGTACATTAGTTAAAGCTAAATTTAGTTTGCTTAGAACAAAGTAAGCCATTAACTGTGTGGCCCTGGTTGAAACTGCGACATAATTTTGGGCTCGGTAAGTCCTTTGGGTTGGACATCGCTGATTTAAGGTTACGGCTGAGACGACAGACAAGGATAAGCTATATTTGTGGCACGCCAGAATTACCAGAGATGAAATTTTGCGATGATCTTGAAATAAAGCTTACATCATCATGTGGGAAATCAGATAACAACAAGCTGGTGCGACGGATCCAACTCAGAAAAGTTTTACTCCTTGCTTTTACTTGCAATTAGTGGTTGCAAGCGGTAAGATACAAGCTTTTGTTACATAATCACCAATTTCCACACGTAGCTTAAACTCAAGGTAAAGTACAACAAACAAAAACTCGGTTTTCTATAGGCTTTCGAGGAATCAGCCGAGTGGGCTCTGCTTTCATCTTTTTGCGATGATTCGAAGTTGCACATATCTGTTTCAAGTAACTTAACTCCACAGGTGAAAGAAGCAAGAAATCATCATCTTATTCTGTTTGAATAAGATGATAGGACCAGAACCGTTGCCAGAAAGTTTTCAATAGCTTTGGTTTTGCGTTTCTACGGGGGGCTTAACACTTTTCAACTGATTTTTAGTGTTTCATGTTTCAATATGGAGGGCTTGGAGCTTTGCTTGGGGGGGCTAAGCCCCGTGCCGACGGGACTGGGTAGGGCTGACGATGCGTAGTGTTCTCTCAAACAATTGAGAGCCGAGGCACGACTTCGGGGCTTCAATGGCATTTCAAAACTCAAGAAAGCACAATTGAAAAATTTGCTTTCAAAACCACAAGACTTGGATCAATTGAGAAAACGAAATCTGTTGGTGAAAGCAAAGAAACTTGGAAATAAAAATGCCACAAAGCTCAAAAAGACACAACTCATCAACGAAATTGATGATAAGGTGTTGAAATTGGTGGAGGAAAAACAGTCTTCCTTCAAGGGTTTCACAAATCAATTCACACTTGAACCAAGCG
>Ga0210059_1000938_pt1 | contig 41545 bp, 20 predicted proteins | sample Ectturendosymbi2_FD_188042 | JGI IMG/M metagenome (GOLD analysis project Ga0210059, IMG submission 188042) | Ecteinascidia turbinata endosymbiont from Florida, USA - Sample 2 (SPAdes) (version 2) | ecosystem: Host-associated > Tunicates > Ascidians > Unclassified | place: Key West, Florida... | reverse complement strand
AACCAGGGCGTGCGCCAGCCAGTCCAGCCGCACTGCTTCCATGCTCGACTTTGCTCGTATTCGAGCTGACTTTGAACTTGTTGACTCCTGGCATTTCTTGCAAAGCATCAGCAGCATTTCCTTCACTAAAATGCTTCTTGCGTTTTGGTGCTCGGTGTGATTCACTTTCAAACTTATAAGATTTGTTTCCACTGCGGTCATAAGCTTTCACGTCATAAGAGTCAAACTCTTCTCTACATTCAGTTACAAATTGATCCAGACTTTTCGTGAGACTAACAGTGGTGGTAAGTTCAATGCAAGTGGCCTGTATTTTTTCGTGACCTCAAGGCACATGCCTAGTTTGCGTAATGGTTAATCCGGCGGCACTGTCTGGAGAGCGGCAATTTTTTGTACTTTTAAACTTTGTCGGAATCTAAGCATGATACCGCTTCAAATATGAAATCCTTCACTAGTCCAGCATCACTATATGGCTTGTCTTTCTTACCGAGAATGTATGCTATTCTGTACGTTGCTTCAGTAATGTTTGTCCCTTGCCTCGATACCGACTGAAACACTTGCGGCTGTTGCTGATTTTGAAGTTTCATCTTCTTTGGTGTTTCCTTACGGGCCTCACCTTCCAATGCAACATATTTATGATTTTTGTGAGTTGCGTAATGCTGATTAGTATTGTACTTTTTCACAGTTGTAATCATAGAATTGCAAAGTAAGCACATCATTTTATCCTTTACAGCAACTACAGTACATAAAACTACAACTCCCATTCCTCATTGAATACTCTCCTTTCTTCCTGTAGTGTTCTTTTTCTAATCTTAGGCTTTGACGTGGTCTGTTTACAGAAAATAGGAAAAATGATGTTGCTCAGATATATCGACTACTCTTGCTTGCTTCGTACCTAGTTTTATGTTAGTAAATTCTAACCTTAAGAAAACGCAACAGGTACACTTTCACGTTCAGTAGTGCAGCACATTGCTGCACTACTAAACTACCTGCTGGGTGTTGCTGTATTGCTAAAAAGTAAACTACTTCTACCACGCAGAAGTGCATCATATTGCTGAATTGCTTTATCACGTCAGAATATTGCCAGGCAAAGTTCACTGAACATTACAGTTAGTAACCATCGCAGACACCGCATGGCGGATTCAAGCGGAAGGTGAACACGCTCGGTCCTAGGGTTGCCAGATATTTTCCGTAGCTTATGGCCAAAATTCTAATGAAAAATGGCCAAAATGGTTGTTTTTGAAAAAGTTGTGGTCAAAAATACAAAATGTTTTAAAACTATGGTAATTTACATAGGGAACTCAAAATTTTAGGAAGGCAGTATATGTTTTGCCAAAGAAATATGGTTTGGCCAAAGAAGCAAGTTTTGACCTTAAAACATCAATTTCTGCCATTTACTTAAAACTGCATATTACAAATTGTCTTTATCTTGGTAAAACATATAACCAAATAGTGGCCTGTGCGGGACTTGGAAGGTTTAAACACTAATGTAAAAAACGTTTGAAATCTGACGCATTATATGTGAGCTTCAAATTAACTTCTCAATCCATCGACAATGCTAGAATTCTTTTGATCTTATGCTCCAAATATACATGAACAAAAGAAGAAATTCTTGGATGATCATACCACATGGTAAAGACCATCAGTAAATCCACACATTCATACATCATATGAACAAAGGGGTAGGGAACACTTGAGGGCAAACACTGAGTCATATGACAGGTCCGACTGAAACACTTGTACAAAAACAAATCACTGCAAAGGCTAAATGATTATCACACTTCAAAACAACACAAGTTTGAAGTACTGTACCAATGGTGCTACTGTAACATTTACAGTGACATGAATAAAATAGAAAAAGGTAAAATATTTCACGTAAATTTCATTTTACAACGACAAAATGAAAAAATGGCCAGAAAATGGCCACATTTTACAAAATGGTCAAGTGTTTTTTTTCATGGCCAGCGCATTTCAAAATTGAAATGGCCAATTTGGCAACCCTGTTCAGGCCGATTGCACTATAATTTAAGAAACAAAGCCGTTGTTACGTTCCGCCGTTTTTCGATTATTACGATATAAACAATGTTACTTACGACACTCATCGGATGCTGATGAGAATGTTCCAGAAGAGTGTTTAATATTACTGCACACAATGATTTGAAGATTTTGATTTTCAGGAACAAGTTTTATATAAAAGTTTATATAAAACTTGTAAGAAATTTGTGCTGTTTCAACTGGCCTGATTTGAGAGTGCCACTTATACACGCGAGCAAAATATAATTGAAAAAATATGGTTGAGTGAGCAAACGGTTAGAAGGCCGCAAAAACTCTTCGAAAAGGCCGCTTTTCCCCCATCTCTGGTTTAGCCCTTTTCAAGGCCCATTGCCCATCTCGTTTGTGTTGGCTCATGTGACGTGAATGCTTGCGTTGAACAGCGTTTCGAAGCCATCACACAGCATCTTCTGTGAGAGGAATGGCAGCTGCGTCGCAGAGTGTACGCGACCATTTTTTTGTAAACGTTGCTTTCCTGCTTCCGAACGCCTGGCGTGGCAATCGGTTTGTCGTTCACGCTTCACTGCCTCGTCAGGTCATTGTGATTAGTGCTGGCGCACACTATGGCCAAGACCTTCTCCTTTGCAAACACGGCAGTCACATCAACAGCAGGCTAGTAGCTCATATATCACGTGCTTCGTTATCAACACTTCTCGCAACGTAAGACAAGTACCTGCGTGGACCAGTTTGATCTCAGTCAGTGTTCTAACTTCTGGGGACGACGGATTTCTGAAGAATTTTGTAACACCTGCGGCACCTTGTGACGAAATTTGTCGTTTAACTCACCCGCTACCCCCGTTGGACTCGTGTCATTCATGGATACTTGGAAACGTATTTCACCACGTACTAACCAACTAAGGACGTACCTGAATGAATGCAGCGGTGGGAAGCGCGTATGCTCACTACAGATTATTACGTTAAACAAATTGCAAACGCAACTGCTTTGCCGTGAAGCTTTCCTTTCACTGGAAGAGTTCTCTTGTTCCTCTTCAGCAAGAAGACGCAATTGCGAAAGATGACAGCACAACACTGCTTCCTGACATTTTTAATTGCTGCCCGCCATCTGCACTCGGCACATCACGTTTCGAACCGCTAAGACAGCAGTTGCGACCCCGTCATTTTGCGTGCAATGCAAGATTCTAGGAAATGATTGCGTGACAATTACAAACGTGATGGAAACGAAAGCGAGCTTCTCTCAGTTGGTATCATTCCTAGCAGATTATAAATTGTCCAACCATTTTAAATTTTATCCATCAAATCTCTGGGTTGTCCATGGGACATATTTATCTGTCCCATTCCCATCCCATAGCAATTTATGCCTGTCCCGCCCCATCCCATCCCATGGGACGTTTCCCATGGGATTCCCATAGCAATGACATTCCCATGGACAAGCCTGCAAATCTGGAGACACATGAAAGCACTTGCAAGTCATGCATGGCCAGGACAATTTTTTAAAACAATTCAGGTTAAGTTAATTTCTTTTGGAATAATTACTGTATTTCATCATTCCAAAGTTGGTTTTATATGACATTTATCTTTTCGAGTTACCTTTGAATGTTTGTATGGAATTCTTGAAAGTGATTAAAGGACTTCATAGAGTTGCATAAAACCCATCTTTGTGATCCACGGGCCAGGGGCTTGGAGAGGTGTAGTGATGACCGGGGAAACTGCATGATTGTATGTCTCCCCTACCAAATTTTAGTCTAGTATTGAGGAATGTGAGAAATACAGACGTGTGAAATACGCAAAAACTAGTGTTGATAAAAATAGGTTTCGAAAAACTAAATCTGTTCAGCGTGTGTTAGTAGCCTTGCAATACGAAAAGCTTCTAGTTACGGCATCTTAATTTTTGTAATTTTACTCTTTGGATGCTCCCCACCTTATATGTCCGGAGCCATCGTCCCTCACCCGCCTGCACGCCCCTGCCCCGGGCCAAAGCGTTTTCGGCCATTGTCGGATAACTAATCACACTCAAGTACGACGCAATCCATTTTCAGTGACGTAAATTAGACCTATGTGTCTTCTAGAGTCCTGCGCGAGATGAAAATTATTCCGCGCACTCGCAAAATTTAAACCCGTATCCTTAGGAATTTGAGAAATCTCGCTCGCTACCGCCCGCACCCTCCTAACCCGCGCCCACCCCACACTGTTTCCATCCCAGACCTGCACCTGTCACTGTGTTTCTGAAAACCACTAAAATCTCACGCAACGTGTTCCATCGCTATGCGGCAATTTATTCAGTGGTTCATATTAAAGTCAAAAGAAAATCTCAGAAAACATTCTTAAGTGAAAATTAGAAATCTTTTAGTCAACCTTGAGCGCTTCTTTCTTAGCTATACGAGCACTGTTGAAAAAGAGCATGTCGTTCACTGACGAACTCTTGAAATTTGCTCTTCTGTAATTCACGACATGGTGAGGGGGCCATGGCCCCCCAGATTTTTGGCTTGTCCCCTGCTTGGCCCCCCAGTTTTGTGCTTAATTTATCGTTCAAGTTCGTTTGATTGACATATACAGCAGATAACTTTCATCCAGCAAAATTTTAAAGGATTTGAAGACTTTCTGGCGACGGTTTCGACGATGTTCACAAGACTATATGTTGGTTTAACAGGGTTAATCATTGCAAATCAATCTTCATTACAACGGAAAATCACCATGCAGGAGAGACATTTTTGTTGGCCCCCGTACTTTTTTCCTTGACCCCGCAGCGGACCCTCAGTTTTTTTATTCAAGAATCGCCACTGATGGCGAGCCATACGAAACAGTCGTTCACTAGCAGCGCTAGTTGCCATCATGCAATACGTATTTCTTGCAAGATCACTGAGAGCTGGAAGCTCCAATCTGTGGTCTCACCACCACTGGCGAATATCGCTACAATTGTACCACAAGCTCTATGTAACATTGAATTTCTTGCTCATGTCACATTCACGTGCATTGGGTCAACATTCAGTTACCCGCACAAAGAACTTCTTATCCCGACCCCACCCCGCACCAGCACACATACCTCTTTGGGTACCCGCAACCCGCGCGGGCTACCCCGCCCCGTGCAGGACTCTAATGTCTACCGTGATCAGCGCAGTGATTTCCGCTTTTAGTGTATCGTGCGTTTACGGTATGTGCCTGGAGAATAAGAAGCTACAGCGGAAGGTTGCTCGCTTGTGACAAAACAATGCGTAATTACACAATAGCTACTTCCTGGAGGTCATGAACTCGCCTTGCCGCTGCGCAGACTTGTAGTTGTAAATCAACCTCATGCAAATGCTAAAACTGTCTTGTATTCTGCTGCGTTTTCAGAAACAAGTATGTTGGGTGCTGTAGGTGCATACATGGAAAAGGAATAATTTTTCCTGAAATGTGAGCTGATGGGGTTACGCTGTAGTGTAGGATTGGTTTAAAATCTCAAAATTACGTACGCCATCATCGAAAAGCTTGAAGGAACAACTGGTTCTTGTGGACCTACAGTTTCGCTTGGCCCCTTGGTAGCTGATTTCCCATTTGCACGTGTTTAGGTCAAATGCAGTTAGTTTCATCAGAATTACGTTTATGAACTTAATCGTCTTTATTTTCCTTTATGTCACGCTTTCCGTTAATGAACTGGAGAGACTAATGAACTCTATTCAAATAACTGCAAATTCCATCTGAATTTTATCACAGACAAACAGCCTCAGACTAAGCCATAGCCACATCAGTGAGAATGAGCATCAACTGCCCAACTTTTCACGGGCCACATATTGTGATAATGTCTGTACTTAACAGTGAACAGCATTTCAATCATAGAAAATGTCTGCAGTCAGTGAGAAACTCACGAGCAAGTTTTTCAAAGGTTTAGCATTTTTACGGGATATTTTATGCGCACCTGATGCTGAGTTTTTTCTCAATATAAAGGTAATGTGATGTCATTCGTATGTTATTCACGTTGTCTTGTTTCCGTGTTGGTGAAATACTAATGTCCTGTCGCCAGGTTTCCCGGCACGACAAATGGTAGGTTATGATACGGTCTAGCGTATAATTCCTGAAGCTGCAGTTGTGTTTAGCACACGATTGCAGAAGCTGCAATCGTCAATATAAAAATACTGTCACACTGCATCGCAAAGGATGTGGTCTGTGGTGTGAAAGCCATGCAGTGGAAACCGTTGCTCAACCTTGTTGTCGCTCTCAATTACGACTGTCAGCAAGTCAGCATTCGTTTCTGTTGCACACGTAAAGCAGTTCGTCAAATCATATGTGCGTCAACACTTTGCTACCCTTTTCTCTGCTCATTACTCAAAGTGGAACAATGACAATTTTTAAGTTGTTTTCATGAAATATTTTGTCTGCGAAACACTTGAGTTTTCGACTGCAGCAAATAGAATTTATGACAGTCAGGGCCGCAACCAGCTGAATTACTACAGTAATAATGTCGTATGTCGGAAGCACGTTTGAACGGGCTTGACTCACCTCTACACCGTTTCTAAATTTACCGGACTTTGCCGATTAGCTGAAAGCAGCACCTAGCAGGTAGCTTAACAGGTTAACGATTAGAATGTAACAAAAGGGACATTTTCCCCTAGTCTACTTGAACCCTCCTCAAGGTTTGTATTTTTCCGAAAAATTTATTTTAGGCCGTCTTTGCTAACTGCCCTAAAATTCTGGCAAAAGCGTCCAACGTCAAGCTGAGTTGAGCGTTCAAAATTGTTGAAATAATTGTCCAAGCGACAAAGTTTTAGTCCTTAAAAGAAGCAGGCAGTCGATGTTTATAACTGTTTTTGCATTTTATAAAAGAAATTGGCTAAAATCTTTGAGCCGAATTCAAATTTTTGCTGATGTTGATAATTTACTTTACTATGTCACAATGTAATCCAGAATTATCCAAATCATGCAACTCATTCACAAACCAACTCCTCATGACATATTTAGACAAGTCACTTTCTCAAACGACATCATGGGCGTAACAAAAACCACTCACAATCTGTGGCGATTCTGCAAGAATTTAGGTAGGCCATAATCTTCAGTTGTGAGTTTTGTCCTGTGAAAATCCCACTTTTTCTCCCCTTGTTCGGACTCTCAAAAATACTACAAATCTTCGGGCATTGCAAGGATAATTCATACCCGATGGGGTTGCAGTGTTTTGGCGTTAAAATCGTGTCGGCAAAATGCCACAGTGTATTTAAAAATGATGAAAACTCGATGAGGGGCTTGAGTGCTAAAGACATAGTACCGTAAATCTGTCATATGTTGCAAATGGCAGTTGGTTTGGGTTCTCCCGCAATCCTCAAAACATCTCAGTCGCCCCGTTGCAAGGATGTCACCAAAGAATATGGTTTTCGTCATAAACGTTTCGGCGGCACTCCAATTTTTTTCGCCCACTACATCACACGCGTACATTTGCAGCCTATTTGTTATATTTTTGAGAAGTTTTTATTTCTGTTAAATGAAGCGATAGATTCAATGCTATGCTATACAGGCCCGTAACCAGGGGGGCAAATCCCCCCCTAGAAAAATTTTCGCCCTCTCTGGAAAAATGTGTTGGACATATGTTGAAGCTATTGGACATAGTTTAAACATTTTTTCCCCCTCTCAGAAAACTCTTCGCCCCCCCCTGGTGTCCCAAGCTGGTTACGGGCCTGATGCTATAGCTGTTTTGAGAGGAAGTTTTTTAATTAAACACGAAAAGAAAACGTTATCACATTCTATCTGAAACACCGCGTAAGAACTGGCAAAACAATGTTATTTCGTTGCTACATCAGTAGTGGCAACTATCATTTCATTGGGAAAACGCAATCTTCTACAGTTGGGAAAATGGTGTCTTGAGCATCGTTGCCTTCGCTCGCTGGGTTTGTTCTCACTGCCGTTATGCCTTAGGGCTTGAGGCTTTGTGTTCATGCGTTAACTTGTGCAATGCTGCACGCAAGAAGTGTCTTTGCGTATTGACGCGAGAGGCTGCAGTGTAGGAAAAAAGGCGTAGGGGAAAAACGCGCAGACAAGCGAAGTTAAGTGACGGTGCCCTCACGTCAATCGATCAGCATTATATTTGTCGTGGCAGGGAGAACAGCTTGACGAATTCGGTGACAATTGCTAAACCTGATGCACCCGATGCTGCTTGACCTCGCTGTGCAGCGCTGGTAGATGAACCTGCGTGATTCCACCATGTAAAAAGCACACAGGCAGCATTTTGATCAAATGATACCGATGACGGTTGCAGAAACACCCGACCTTGCCAACACGGATACTAAACCACACGTTGACGTTTGCAGAGCTGATTGCCAGCATGGTCATTAAGAAAGTGCAGTGCAGTTACATGATTTATGGAATGGAGATTGTCAGCAGCGAACTGCTTACTAACTAAACTTTCCACATTGTTGTGAAACAGGTTTTCATACATGCAAGGTAGTAGAAGAAAAAAGGTAAATTGTAGAGTCAGTTCTCGCGCTTTTGCTTTTACGCTCATTTGCAGATCTGTCAAGCAAACAATGGCGCTGATCGTCTTACAAGTGTTGCCAGCGGCAATCATAGCTGTAAATTTCTTTGTAGCAGCGACAGACGACAAGATGGTTTTCTGTCTTTCAGGATGGAGTTGCTTGCTGGAATGATCAACTCCACTGTATCTATAATCGCGAACATGTTATTTTACATATATTTACTGCGCAAGGTGCTTCCTGCCGTTTGGCTTTAAGTGCTGTTTTAAACGTTTTTCAATAAATTATTTCAATTTGATATTTAAATTTTAGGGTTTCACAAAGTGGAAGTTCAGTCGAATCTTTCGATTCAGAAATCTGTATTGTGAAATGAAAAGCTTTGGTAGCTGTTTTGTTTCGCTGAGACATTTCGGTTATTTGTCCGATATAGCTTCAGAACTTTACGTCATCGTTTGTTTTCGTGGATTGGTCTGAACTGTAACCGGCTCCATCTAAGCATGGCGTTGTTTGATGTGCAAGTGAAATTTGCTTCTGCTAGAAGTCTGCCATTGTGACATCGCTGGTTGTTGTACTGCAGAAAAGCCACGTAAGGTTAAGTCACTGTAGAGCTAAAGCAACTTTTTTACGTTTACGCAACGAGAAAGTGATTACTGTATTTGCGCGAAAAACCACTTCGTGGATTTCTATCAAGACGGTGTTAACCTATGAAATTCGCGAAAATAATTCGTATATGCAACTTGCGACCAACAAACGTTACGTCTAGCATTGCAGCAGAGCTGACCGCTCTACATAGCTGCGTTTTATGACCAGTGTTGACATGGCGCAACTACTGTTAAGTCTACATTTCAGGTCTGAAAACGCAGAGGGAGGCATTCGGAAACCCATAGTATTCCGGGAAATCATACAGTAGAACGCAGTTAGCAGGACTGCAGACAAAAAATCCTAGGTTGGAACATGTATGCCTTGGTGGCAGAGGTCAGGTTTGTACAAGGCTGCGTTTGAAAAAAACGATAAATTCCGAAGTGACTCTAAAGATACAAATAAGCCACAACCGTCTTCCTCATTATCAAACAACAAGGTTTGGCGTATACGGATGTACACCGTCGTTAATATCCGTGTTTATCTGGGATCAAAAGCCTGTGCACAATACAGCATTTCAGCGGTCGCTTTTGATTTGGAAATGCTGTTAAAATAAGCGCTCAGAAAACAGGACTGTTCTGCTGCGTCGAAGATCATCGTGATGCAGAAGTGTTGGTAATGAGGAAGACGGTTGTGACTTATTTGTATCTTTAGGAGTCACTTCAGAACTTATCGTTTTTTTCAAACGCAACCTTTTATAAACTCGACCTCTGCCACCAAGGTATACATGTACCAACCTAGGATTTTTTGTCTGTAGTCCTACTAACTACGTTCTACTGTGTGATTTCCCGGAATTGTTTGAAGCGTAACGAATTCGAACTTTCAAGACCACCATTATTTTCCGAAATCTGAAGCAAAACTTTGTTCTCGTATGTTTTGCAGGCTGGCGTTGTCTTTGGTAATGCATCGGACTTGTAGAAAGCGCAACTGTCTACCGGCTCCGCGTTTTGCTTCGCTTGAAGACTGACTGCATTGAAAAGACCAAGATGGACGTTACGGGCACTAAAGTTCTGATTATTTTTGGACTTCTGCTTTCCACATTTTTCGCTTCTATCTTGCCCTGGATTTTCGTGCAATACTCGCTGCGGAAACGTAGGCGCCAACGGCGCAATAAGAACGCCAGCGACGGCGACCTACCGTTAAGAAAACAGTTATTTTGGTGCTGCATCAATGAACTGGACAAGAACGAGACTTCCATTGTCGCCAACGGCAGCGTAAAATCAACCGCGTCTGCCAAACAAAGAAAGTCGAGGGCAAAACGTGCGATCAGTGGCTTGAACTGCTTTGCAGGCGGAATCTTTTTAGGCACAAGCTTCATCGGTCTTCTTCCCGAAATCGGCGAAAGCTTCGACAGCCTTCAAATATCGTGGCCGAAACTGGCTTCATCCAGGTGTTACGCATGGCCAACCAGGCTTGATTGAAGTTGTTGCTAAAGTTCAACTAAAGCTCGTGTATAGGTCAGATTGTAGTTTTGTCGAAAAGTCGCGCCTGTTTTTTGTTCTGATTGTTTTGTTTGCTATCTATTCCATTTTGTATTGCAAAACTATGCTCCATAAGAGATGTTTCGGCTGTTTTGAACCTAACTTGCTCGTGATCTAGTGAGCATTAGCAACGCAGCACAATCAGGTTGCTGTAGGGCTTACCAGCAACTTTGGTGTATGTTTGCGTCAATGGATGCACTAAATATTGCTATTTCGCATCATTGATGTATCTTACTTTCCCGTAGAACAGCTGTTGTTTAAGTAACCAGTGGTGTAATGGTAACAACACGGGACATCGGATATAAATGACAGAAAGCTTTTTACCATTACCAGGTCCAAGCAAGGACTACTGAAACCGTTTGTGTCAAACGGCAATTTGAGTTCTTGGTGTCTTGTTGAAAAAAGTAGGTTTGCTTGTTGCACAAACACTTAACTTGTTCTGGTGAAAGTCGATTGGTTTTCCGTATCTTGACAACCCCCGCAAGTAAATCATCTGCAGAAGAGGAAAGGTCCTGCTTTTCCTTCAATCCCCTGTTTCCCTGCGCTGCGTCAGATAACCATCAAAACTTGTGTCATGCTAGCGGCGATTTAGAATTGCAAGACTCCCCCTCCAAAACTAATAAACGTTCCTTCATTCTTTAACCTAAAACACCAGTTCAGTGAAAGTGCAGAGCTACGCAATAGCACGTTTCCTGGCAGCTCAGATTACGTTACAGCATAAGTCACATTTATGACTAATAAGACAAGCTTCCAGCCTTGTGAATATTGCGTTTTATGTAAGAAGGCTGCATTCGCACTTGTGCCAGTGTTAGACTATCACGTTAAATTCAGTGTGTTTGAATGACTGACTTCCAATCGGACAGCCTCTGTTTCTACCATGGCTTGCAAATACACTGCTCACATCGCCCTGGTGATGACAGTGAAAACCGGAATGCTTGACTTCTCTTCTATGTGCAGTGCACATAGGTACCTGCCGCAGTTTGGTGTCCTCGTCGTCTGGGCCTGTGGATCTTGGTAAAAAAAAACAAATGCAGAAAGAAAAAAAGAAGATCGAATAACTCCCACAATAAAATTTGCTCATATATCAGCTATCAAGTTTGTGGCAACGCTAAACTCCTATTCCAACTGTGGTTCTTTTTTTTCGTGCACTATTTGCACTCCATTTGTCGTTCTCTCAGTTAAAGCAGTTTTATTAAGGTGTTTTAGGGACCCGAATCGGGTCCCTAGAATCAGAGAAAATCATCATTGGGTGCCTGGAATCAAAGAAAATCGGGTCCCTAGAATCAGAGAAATCGGGTCCCTACAGGTTCATATCGGGTACCTAGCATTTTCCTTAAAAAAACCCTGAGTTAAAGTATACATCAATTTTAATAAGGGAGGTCGGGTTACTGTACGAACTATATAAGTAAATGTTTTTGATTCGGGCTTTGAAATGAGGTTCGAATCCACGAAATATTAAATTCGAAAACAAAACTTGAATTTACAGTACAGCACCTTCATCCGACTGCAAAGCGTTCAATTTTAAGTCTGACTTTTTTGAACTGAAAGCACGGGTATTGCAGACAAGAGTGTACTGTCGGGTTAGAGGTTGTAATGAAGCTGACAATCAATTTGATTATCACTTTTTTTTGCGTCCGCGTGTAACAACTACTAACAATTGTCATGTCTAAGTGAGCGCACTTGCTTTAGGGCACAAGGTAGTGGAAAACAAAAACATCGGCTTTCCTAAAGCGAACTAGGGTCATCTCCTGCTTTTACGAATTAGATTGGCTTCGTTCGCCAAGAACTACGCGGAACAACGAGAAAAGGCAGCGAACAACTGAGCAGCTATTTTGTTATGTTCGTTCTTGCGTAATGCTACCTATGCTTTTCATCTACTGGCAGAGGACTGTACTCAGTGTTTCGCTGGTGTGCATTGTGAAAACGGTCGCACGACACCAAGAAAAGCTGCGATGACTGCAATGATGCTGTCGAACATGTTTTTAGTTGTCTGTGTTTATTTCACGACTTCCAGTCTCATTGAACGTTTGTGCCTCCTTGGCGAAGTGCGCATTTTCCAGTGTTGGACGCAGAACAATAGTGAATATTTGAAGCAGGACACGCACCTGCTGTAAAAAAAATTAGAATTGGTGAGGACAAGTTTTCCTTTTCATAGAAGCGAAACTGCAGCCTTGCAGGCAGTGCCATTACGCGATGGTAAGAAGAGTCGAAGGTGCCTCTCGGGTATACAAATTAACCTTCTAAACAAGCGTCCGCCCTGTTTGTTTACGTGCAGGCGTGAGTGCAGTACTTCTGACACAAAACTTTCAATAAGTTGGCAGATGTTTGGGCTAATGAAAGTTTGCGAAGGGCGCACCTTCACGGCAACAAGATCTTGTTCGTGTTGGGGTGCAGCATTTATTACAAAAAGCGCGCTGCAAGTCTTAATTACAGTTCGCAAAAGTCCGTTACTAGCTTGCGCTGCAACTTAACATGCGTGAAGCAAGGGCGAAGAGTCATTTTTGCTGGGGTAAAACTTTGCATGCTGGACATAATCGCACTAGCAAGTAGCAGATTCTTGGATAAAAAGTCATCCAGCATCGTGTTTTTGACATATAGGTCGAGAAGCTGATGACTTCCTGAAACTCTTGGCAATCACAGCGGGAACCTTTGTTGAAAATGTACAAAGTTTCAAAATATAAACGACGCAGACGCGTGATGCATCACAATTAAGAACTTTTTTGCTTATATTTTCCTTTGTTTTGGTTCTTGAATAAACAGATTCAGCATGATTGATAGTCTGTGCTCTTTATGCTCTGAACTTGTCAGCTGAGATGAAATATAAAAATTTTGTTGTGAGAAAGCGCGTTTAAGCACAATTCGTTGCGATGGTACTAAAAATATATTCAAAATTGACCCATCCAAATAATGCAACTTCAGGTTTGAAAAAGTTAAAAAGCACAAGTTTTCGAAGCTCCATGCCCGAAGAATTAAGGTTTCGTGATTTTGATTCCCATGACGACCTGCGCCCAGATTTTGGGCAGCTATCCTTTTTCGACAGACTTATTTGCTTTGATGGCCGTGTGGTTGTAGACGTTGTCCCATTATCCAGAATGGCGCCGAATGCCAGTCGCAAATCACAGTGTCTTTATTAGATTTGATCATGGTTGTCATTCAGTGTGGCAGCACGCTGGGTGCTGTGCAGTGAAACTGTTTGGAAATATCGATTGTAAGTTAATTTTATTTTCTGCAGTGCTACGCCTGGCAATGGCACCGAGTCGTCAGAAGAAGAATTGGCTCTAATGCCATTGGCTGAGATAGTGATCGTCTGCGGGTTGTTTTTCATACTTTCTGTAGGTGAGTACTGCTTGTTTCTCTGGTCAGTTTTTCAAGCAACTTCCTTCTGAGCTTTATTTCGCAATGCAAACAACTTTTCACGATCGTTGAGGCTTTGCAGAAAGTTGAACGTGGCCTTTTTTCGGCGGTTAAATTGGGTAGTTCGCAATTTCAGTCAACAGGAGGTTGGGATTAGACACAACGTTAGCAAAAACATATCTACAAGGAACAATGGGCTGTTTCTTTGTTTGCGTGTTTAAGGAAAGAAACATAGTTCGATATTTTTCGCTCTGATTTTGAGGCATGCTTTCAAGGAAGTATTTCCATCTCGAATGAATGAGCTGCTTTTTACATCACTTAAAATATTTCTGAACAAAACCTTAGTTTTCGTTGTCATAAAATATTCGAAATATCACTTATCTCAGAACACCGTACCAAGCATCCACCGCATCTTGGTTTCAGATTTATTTTCGCGTTAGCGTTTGTGTGGCACACTGATAACTAATTAATTAATTGTAACGACGATAAGATCAATCGTTGGTGTTGAATCGTATTTTCAGAGTTGTTGCCGACGGAAATCGATAGGGCGTACACTGTTACTTACGCTCGCCTATGTATGGCTGCTGAAGCAAACCTGACACCTCCATTTTGTCTTTGTCATTTTAATCGAATTTGAAGTTTTTACTGACTGAAATTGCGAAACGTGGATGTATAACGAGCCTGTAAATGTCACGTGTAATGTGTAAGTTCATTTGTCAGCAAAACATATTGTGGTGATGATATTCCCAATCTTCTTTCATAAATATTTCTGATGATCCCTAACCGGTTGCTTTAATTACATTTTCCAATTTTAACCAAGTTAGATGATTTGAATTCCTAAAACGACCATCCCCACCTTTAAAGGTTTTGCAGAATTTCAGATGCTACATGTGCATGTCTACCTTTGCATCATCTGAGACTTTCCAATTTTAACAAAACTAGATGATTTGAATTCCTAAAACGATCATCCCCCAAAATTTAAATCTAAGTCTGTCAGCGTTTTTGGGCTACTCAGACCGCTTATGAAAAACGCTGGCAGTGCAGCAATTTTGCTTCATTTCATTGTAAGTGGATGTAACGACCCAGATGCTGCTTTTCTGCCTGTGCGTCAGGATTAGATCTTGGACCAATAAAAGTGGATTGTTACTGTTATTGAACGGTTTTGTTTGCAGAACAAGCCGCGCACGCCTGGAATCATAACAGGCAAAGGCGCAAACAGCGCTCTGTTGTGGTCGACAACGCGAATATCGAAATGGTTGATTCGCCCCTGTCAAAAAACTCCGACCAAGAATACAGCCCGTTGCCTTCGAAACGCGAAGGTGAGTCCGAAGAACATGACCACTCCTCTATTCGGTCCTTGATTTTGGTCGCCTCTTTGTCTATTCATTCTTGCTTGGAGGGCATTGCCATGGGACTCCAAGACAAAGCGGGCAGCGTAATCGCGATTTTTATCGCTGTCTTGTTACACAAGAGCTTAATGGCGTTCAGCATGGGGACGAATTTGGTCAAGTCCAAGCAAGCGGCTAAACGGGTTTTTGCCGCGGCGGCCATTTTCTCGTTTATGTCGCCTATAGGAATTGCTGTTGGATTGATCATCAAAGTAACTGGTGGAAACGATTCTGGAACCGTCTTGGTCAACGCTGTGCTTCAGGCGATAGCCACTGGAACTTTTCTGTACATCACGTTTTTTGAAGTCCTTGTGCGTGAGTTCGAATCTCACGGAGACCGCCTTCTGAAAGTGTTGTGCTTGTTGGCAGGCTACGGATCGATCTTGTGCACATTTTTTGCACAACATGCCTGACAGGGTTCGTTTGTACAAAAACTGGTCGTCTCCTCAGCCGTTAAAGATCGATTTTTCACAGTTCCTAAGAAGACTCTGTTGAAAAAGTGTTTTCGGGTAGGGTCTCTACCGTTGCTCAAGCGGCTTACCCATGTTTTTGACGAAGTCTGCACCAATTCAGGAATGCTGCTGTAAACAGGAAACTGCAAACAGGAAACATAAAATGAATCAATTCCGTCGCCGATAAAGAGCAAAAGTTGTTATTTAGCTGAAAACTGTAGGATTGCTAACTATGTTGAGTCGTCACAAACTCAATGCTTTCCATGACAGTTTGTATGTTTGTCATTAATGAAACATTTGACTTGCGTGTATTTGTCCACAAAACGTAAAGGTACCATCAGCGTCATCCAGTCGAGATATCACGGTTATGACCTTGATATTCTTCTACCGCCTTGTTTTCTCACTGCTTGTATATCATTTTCGCAATCACACTTCGGAAGTGTTTGAAGAGACCTTTCAAAGTTAACGCGTTTGCAGCGGAGGCCAGAGACGTAGCAAGTTCATGTATTTCGGCGTTGATGCGCAAGGTTTACTTGTTGTTAAAACCGTAAGCAAGTTACGGTTTCAGACACTTGCGCAAAGCAGTTGGGATGCCTGTGTCTTTTGTTGCGACAGAAACAATCATTCTCGCCAAGATGATGCCGTCATCTGTTTGGGAGAAGGATAAGAACGCATGGCCTTTGTTTTTGTTAAAGCAACGATAGAATGAGCAAAGCGTTTAATTATAAGGAATAAGCTTTACGTTATTTTAAGGTTCCTGTGGAAACAAGATTTTTTCAGAAGGAACATGTGGGTTTCTTCAGTTACAGCACAGGGCGCATGCGCAGTAAATCAGCCATGAACCGTCGATATTAAAAGTTACGCGCGGGGAATCTAGTCTTCACATTTTTTGCTACTCAGGAATTAGCGCAGATGGTTTAAGCGCCGCATGTAAGTTGGACTGCTTTCTGGCTATCCAAAGAATCTTTCTGTATAGTATAAAACGCGCTTGGGCCAGAATCTTCTCTGGGGCTTTTCTATGTTTAACAAAATTTTTTCCATGAGCTTGTTGTCACTTGAGATTGTAATATTTGGTTGCGGGTCATCATTTGCTGGGACCAGCTTTGCATAAGGTACAAATCGAGTTCGCCATTGCAGAGCTGCGAAAATTGTCAAACTTCTTTCGTTCGATTTTGTCTTCCTTCGTTACCCAGACCTGCGTGTTACAGAGTGCGAAGGTCTTACAAAACAACGATTTTTCGTTACTTGGCTAATTATCAACACCCGAGACTATATACCTTTTTCGCACCAACTTTTCTCTCGTTTCAAGGTATTTTCCACTTCAAGGAAAATCTTGCTTTTTTCTAATGTATAATATTGCTACAGTCGGGACGCTTGAATTGAACTAAATAAAATCGTTCTGAATTTTTTTGATAGGTTTAAGCCAGTGTTTCCCAATCGTTTTTTGGCTAGCGCCCCCTTTTCTGACAAACAAATTTCTATCGCCCCTCTTTCATGCCTAGCACATATATCAACACAACTTTTTGGTACTGTATATTTGGTATGTTTGAACATGATTAAAACAAGAATGAGCCCAAAGATGCATTTTACTATAAAACTTAATTTAGCAAATTAGCTCATTTAGCAGTTGGAAACTGTTAGAGTTAATGATTTGGAAACTGTTGGAGTTCATGACGGGGCTTGGATTTCGTTTGAACAGCATTAAACATGGACAAGAAAGTGAAGATTGCTGATTTGGCTTTAATGAGGTTAACACCATTCCCCTGCAATTGCAAATTAACTTCATTGAACTTCGTGAAGATATCTGTGGATTGTGACAGCCAAGATACTGTATCTATGAAACCCTTTGACAGACACCTTCTGTGTGCAGCAACAAGCGTACGAACTCTCTTCATCATTATCCGAATGCACCACATTGCCTAAACTTAGCAGAACACTTCTAAACCCTTTGGTGTCCTTTGATCAATCAATCCATTAATACTCTGCCACATTTTTAATAAATTTTGAGTTCGGAGCAGTGCAGGATTGAATTTAATCTGCATATTTTAAAAGTTGTGAACTTAGCCGTGACACTTGCAGTCGTCCACTGGCTCTACCATCTCTCTCTCCTTGGATTTCCTTGGCGCTGCTCAAGCTAAAGTGCGTTCTGAAACACACTTCTGTTTTGCGGAATATTTGCGATTCCCTTTAGGTAACTTGTTCTTATTGGCACCTAACGCTATCTGTAAAAAATATAAATTGCCTTTCTACTTTCGAATTGAACTCGTACAAGGTTATTATTGTATTTGTGATCATTAAACCACTCCATCCAAAATTAGCTCACGCTTTTTGGTTTCAGGCTGATCCTAAGTGCAAGTGTGCATTCTCACACCTGACCGGTGATAGTCACTGTAACGAAACGGGCATCATTAAGTAGCAGTTTACCCGTGCCAGGAAGTACAGCTGAAGAAAATTCCAATCATAATCATTTCATTATAGAGGAGGACAGTTTTACTGTGCGAATTACCTTTAGTGATGGATACTGCAGTTCATCAATTTATTTTCTAGCATTTCACCTCTGTTTTGTTTCCAAAACGCAAAGTTTTTGTTTAAAAATTACATGCATACATGTTTGTTGATCATACTGTTTTTTATGATATTCTGTCACTCAAAGTTAGTAAGACAACAGAAATGCAATCACTAACTGGGTCTCCTATCGCCCCCTAACCGACAATTTCTGCTTCACCGCCCCCCCTAGAGTTTCTCACCGCCCCCAGGGGGGAGGTACCGCCCACTTTGGGAACCACTGGCTTAAGCGAAAACAAATATTTTTATCATCCAAGTCAACACGATGTCGATAAAAGCAACTCTGTAATAGTGTCAGGAAGTTGTTTTTCCCACACTCGTTCAAAACGTGGTCGCCTGCGAAAGAACAGATGAAGAATCTCCGCTGTTTCCGAACCGTCGGGTGTTGGTATTATCCAACTGCCCGGCTTGGCATTGGTGACAAATCAACTTTGCTGCGAACACCGCCGCTTGAAAATCAAGCAGCACACCAACTGTGGCAAAAGCAAGCGCCTAACCAAAAGATACTACCTCATGAAGTGATTTAGTTTTTACAAAGCCGCATCCTGCCCTGCTTTGGGACAGATCTTGCTGCCTGCCGGCGTTTTGCTTACACGCCGCTGAGAGCCATTACATTTTAATCTATTTAGGTCAGCATGCTCACAAGCGACCTTCTTTGCTCGTCTCCTGATTGGATCGCAAACGCCTTCGTCTGAACAGGGTCCTTTCTATTTCCCATCAATCGCTGGTCGTGTTTCACTCACAAGTTTCCTTGGCATTTTTGCGGCGAGACGTCTCGCCTAATGACGTACACGGATTTTTAAAACTCGTCGGACTGTTGGCCGCCTGCACAAGTACGCGCTCCACGATCGTGACGAAGTTCTATAGTTAGACGGCCGCCATGGTTTTTTCCACATGCCGTTGATATTGCAAGTTTGCGTGGAATGATAAACCATCTGCAACCGACTGCTACCTGAAGGTAAAGTGCTTCACGCGGATGCGTTTGAAGATAAATAGCGAGTAGTTGTACGCAATTAACTTTTCAGTTTAAGAGGAAGCTGCGTCCAGTGCATTGCGAATATACAAGTTAGGGTTTGTGATAACGTTTATGTTGTCTGGTGCGTGAGCCTTGGCGTGCTACTTGGACAGGTGTTTATAGTGAGAGCAGGTAAACCGTTGTTGTAAGTGCATTTATGAGTGATCTCTTGCATCTTTCATACACGATATTCTGTTAAGTTTGTTGCTGTTAGGACTTATCAGGAACGATTTATGTCTTTGTGCTGGAGTTGGTTCTGTTCTTATGCCGATATGCGATTGAAGTCTTGTTAAAATCGGTTGCATTTGATCGAACTCATTCGTTTCATGAAGTCCCCTTTGAATACTTTTGATACTTTGATTTTTGTTTTGCCTGCATGCATTTTCCCGTCGTTGTTGTTGCTGCTGCTGTACATTAGCAAAGTGTGTGCCAAACTGTTGATTATAACAAAAATGTGCATGATCGTTTCACTGCGGGAAGAAGTGCAATTGTGTGGCTGAAACTTGACGCACACAAGACAACATCGTCGTCAGGTATCTGATGAACCGTTATCTTTGCGAGTGAGAATGCCTCACAGCAGTGCTTTCTACTTGAGCAAAATAATTTTTTTGTACTGACGAATCATCGCCCCAGGCAAAAAAACGTAAATGGTTCTCGAAGTCTCATCACCTGGTGAGTTTTGACTTTCTTCCAAACCTCTGTTGGTTCCTTTTAAATTGTTATCTTCTCAGGTGCACGTTGAAGCGATAGCTTTGTTTTGCAACAAGCAGACTTTTACAAGTCAAATTTCGACTACTGTTATCTTTTCCAAGCGAAGCGCTTATTAAAATATTTAGTCTCTGAGAAATGTAGCGATTGAATCGAATCATGTAAAAGAAAATTGAGGTTAGCACAGTGTATAGTGCATGAAACGGTTCCGAATTTTCTTGTGTGTGTTTAATCACACCACGCTCGCATCACAACTTCTTCATTTCGGTTTACGACTGACCACGTAAATGACATCATTAGTGCCTGTCTACTTTTTCGCGCTTAATGGTCGCTTTACATGACGTTTTGTCGTTTTTCGCCAAGCTTTTTTATGTTGCAAGAAATGCAAGATATTCCATGCTTTTGGCACATGTTAAGTCCTAAAAATTCCAAGTAACTTTTTCGTAAGCATCAAAACAAGACGGATTTACTGGTGAATGTTTGTTCTTTGTAAAATAGATGGTTTACTCATCATATATTTTTCATCAGGAGAATGACCATCGAATGGCAGATCCCGTGCAGAAAATGTTTACATCCGTAAAAAGCAAGCACTAGCTTCAATTTTTTTAGAATCACGCAAAGCACAATCCAGCAAAAATGCTCACCTGGTTTTTCAAGGCGGTGTCTCCAGTCTAATGCTTATTTAATTCGCTGTTAATTAATTGGCTGTTTCATACCCAGCCAGCAGGAAGGCGTGGTTGGGTAAGTGGAGGTGACTGTTCCAACAGTAATATACCGATAGATGTTGCGTTGTTGGCCTATTGCTTGCAGCACTTGTGACATGTTTTCCATTGTTGGCTGATGATCCAAAGCAACTTGTGTAAAATCGACATCAAAAGCTGCGTATCAGGTATCGGCAACCTACGGCACGTGTGGCACGCTAAGCAATTTGCAATGGCACGCAGAAGTTCCAAGTTTTACATATCAATTTTGTTTTGATTTACACAGAAGGTATATTGACCTTGACATGTATAAAATATGTATGTTGTTGTTGGCACACTGAATGATTTGAAACCTTAGTCGGCACACAGTTAGCAAAAGGTTGCCGACCCCTGTTAGCATGTCCTACAGTGTAAGCTTGATCCATTGCCAATTGTAGTTTTGATTTGTAACAGTGTTTAAAAGTGAGTGATGACAGAGTGAGGAGGTTTTGGTATATTTAAGTAGTTGTTTTTCTACGTGTTTGCAGTACAAACTTGTCTCCTGATGTGTGCATGTGGTTTTGCATCGAGTTTCCAGTGAACAGCATTTGCTAGTGTCGTTTATTTTTCCTTTTCAGCGGCAGCATCAACACCAAACTGTTGTGTGAGTAGCAAAGATTGGTAACCTTGCCGTTGAAGTCTGATCTAGATTTAAATAACCCTAAACTTTAGCTGCTGATTGCAATTGAAGTTTTTGTATGTGCATGTTACTCACTCGTCGATCTGTTTAAAAGTACAGGTATTGCATTTTACTTTTACTGCGTAATTTTTCTGATGTGACGTCACGCTAACTCAAGTCCGAACTTGCTTTTTCGGAAAAACAATCTGTTTCAAATAAAACCAGGTTCGTTACCATCAGCTGCCACAACATAAACTTGCTGCTTTAAATATAGGCAGCAAGGTCACATCCAAAGTAGCAAAGTATTAAGTCGATGGCGTTATGCTTGCCTGCAGTCATCGTTTTGGTATTACCCTTTCTGTTCTTTGTCTGCTCCTGTCGTCCGCCGTTTTTTGTTATTGCTTGATGTTTCGTACTTTCGTCTTTACAGAACGACACACTTACGGCCAGCCTTTGCGTTCGTAATACACGTGCATGTATGCCAGCACGCTTGAGTATTTCGTGTGTGATCGGTCGTTGAAGGACTCCTGCTGTCACTGTCAAAAAAGATTTCAAATCACTGAGTTAAACTTCTGTTTGATGATTCTTGTAGTTACTCTTGCTGCAAATAATATTTGTCATGCAGAGGGGCGGCTAAATATTTGCGCTCAGCTTTTAAGGTCAGATCAACAGCAAAAGGTCCGTGATACAGATTGCGGACAAAGTAGGCCCTGCGGTGTCAGACAAACTTCAATGCAGTGATGAATTATGAGTTTCTACCAGCCCCGCAACCAAGGGGGTAAACGGGCAATTTCAAAAACATACATGCTTAGTTGTTAGGTACAATAAAAAGTTACAATCATTCCCCCGAAAATATAAGCTCGTTCCAGCCCTGCAACACCCTGTGCCAGACCAAGAACTGTAGACTAAATCAGAATTGGGAGAGAAACACGTTTTCCCATCGACTTGCTTGTGCTGGATTATAAATTTGCTTTATTTAACCATGCTCTGCCTATGTGGCATTACCCAACAGGGTGCTGCTAAATTTCAAAATGAGCGACCCTTTGATTTTTCATGACCTGCTGATGCGATCTTCTCTCTGAAAGCTTTCTACGTCACTGTGATAGACTCATTCACGTGTTTCCTCGGCGGGAAAGCCGATGGGTATGACGAAACAAAGAGATCGGTTTGTCTCAATCGCGACACACGCAAAATTCTACAATTCTGCTACAGGTAAATTTCTGAAAATCGTAAAATTCTGCTCACTCCTACGGATCGTCACACTTAGCGAAGAATTACAGCGATCACAAAATAACATCGCGTCACACGATTTTCTGCTTCCTTTCGCTGTGAAAGACGGCATCCCGTTCGCGTGAAATAAACGATTGGCGCGTGTCAATTTTATTTGGGGCCACTGTCCATATTTTCGAACTTGATGTGCTTCCTTCAGCTCAACTTACGGTTTTTAGGGGTATCAGGACTTGAGGGGCTCTGAATGACGTCTGGTGGCTTGCAATTTGAAACCGGTCTACGTCATAACCGTTTCACGACCGACGTTACCCAACAGGAGCGTTTCAGTGAACACTGTCATTCTGAGTAGGTTTGACTTAAAAGATTCTTCTGCTTTTTCCACCAGGAACCACTAATTTCTAAGTAAATGTTGATTTATAAGTTATTTTTGTAAAAACGGCTGGCATCAGCAAACAACAGTGGCTCGTGCACGTGTGCGAACAATCTCAGCAAGTCTATTTGCTGCTTTTCTTCGTTAGTTCTTAAACTTTGGGAAAGTGCAGGCTGTCTCAGCTATGCTTTTTGAAGCACTTCTCTGAGGATCTTAAAAAGCATTTGAGCGCACATTTGTCGGTAACAACAATTCCGGGTTTGGTCAAGGACAAGTTGGCAGCAAGGAGTGGCATGAAAATTTTCGAATTGCTGTTGGCGCTGGTGCCCGCGGCTACGCGACGTGTGACGACGTCTTAGTTATCTCCCCGGTAATTACCAGGAGGAGGTTTGTGTCGAAGTATCAGCCGCGCTTTTCGACTTCCAAGCAGGTGCCTGCAGCAAAAGTATAGTGCCGTGTGCGTCTTTCTCGGGTGCACAACAAAAGCACTACGACTGCATTTACGTTTAGATAACTTCCCGGTAGTTAGACTTGCTGTTCGCATTGAGAACTAGACAACCTCAATGAGACTTTGTTACTGGTTGCCAATTCAACCGTCCTGAATGGCGTAAGCTTTCTTAGAAAGCTACTGTGTTTGACAGGTGCACTAAAGGTTGAGAGGTGGCACAAATGCCCAACACAGGAAATGCATTTTTTTTGAAAAAAAATGTAACAACTGCGAGAGATCTTCAAAGGAAATGTATGACGTGATAAACTGTCAAACAAGCATTGTTGGTCTCGAGTGTTTGATAGTCTGTCAATAGAACGGAAGACTGTTCATGGCAGGTTCCTTTGACCAAATTGCTCACAACCACCACAGATTTGTATGATGTTGACAAAAACCGTAAATGCCCAAGTGGTATTCCCAAAGTACGAAAAATTTCATGAAAACAATGTCTAGGCACTATTGTGGGCGCAACTGTATATTATTATCATTCTTAGGCCAATCGGCTTAAACAATAGTAAAAAACAAGTCAGGCATTTTATAATAAAGTGCTCAAACTACAGTATTTATCACAAATACAATTACATTTTTGTGAAATGTGCCAATATACGTGTCCAAGTTTATGCAATCGGCAAACACGTAACTAAATGATACCTCGAACTGAAAAAAAGTTGTAGAAACACAATAGAAAAGTTTATTGCGCAGGCAGTTCAGTTTTGTTGAGGTGAGTCCAAGACAAAATTATGAAAATATTTTTCCACCTTAACACCAGAACAACTTCCAGACTGATAAAGTAGTCAATCAACCAAGCCATTGCATTTAGCTCACATTTCATCATTTTTAATGACGATGATCGTATTGAAAATATATGTTTATATATTTATTCGAAAATAAATGAAAACTAAGTTATGCTGTAACAATAATTTATGCTGTAACAATGCAAACCAAAACATTAACTTTTATATAAAACGTGGAGAATGCAGTCTGCAGAGAATGATGCACGCGCAAGGAATTGATTTTATGTGTAAGAAAAAAGCTGAATGTTGCAATTAATATACTGCGATTCATGTAGGCTAACATGGTTCATTAACAACCTACCGTAAACGTTTTAAATTCCATCATTATAGAGTAGGCTCGAAGAGTAGAGAGATTAAACAAAACAGTGAAAATTGTGAGAAAGCCTCACATCCTGGTGTCTGCAACTGCGCATGTGCACTGTAGTATAAAGACGCAAAGGCAGGTGTATTGACTTGGAAGGGTATAATATTACTGTAAAGAAAAGGTGTGGATTGCAGATAATCTTGTTCAGTTTCTATGCGCAATCGCTTTCGTTGTACAGATCAGGCTAATCGTGTCCAAAATTGACTTGCTGATAGGTAGTTCTCATACAAGAAGAGACGTTAGCAATATATCCTTTTCTTTTTCTTGATCAAGTACCGTTTCCTTCAGCAGTCAGATAGGTAAAAATTGCAAAAATGCGCGCACAATCTACTGTAATTTTCTTGTTAGACAGATCACTCAAGCAGGACGGGTCACTCAGTCACAACAAATCGCCTGGTACTAACGCCCATGATCATGTAAATCATTTATTTTAAAAGTGTAAATGACAGTCAAACTGAATTCTTCGTTTTTATTCATATTTGCATAGCTGCTGAAGTTACCAAATAGGTGATTATTTGCGGAAAGATTGAACACCTTTTTCACGTTTCGCTCTAAAATGAGTTGGAATCTGTTTCAAAATGGCTATTTTTTGGATGCGTTCCCACACCTTTTTGTTAGCACCACATCCCTGCGTGAAACGTATGGCAGACTCCGCTACAAATGTGTTTTACGGATTAACTGAAATTACTTGGTTCAGCTACAAAACCCCTCCGTCAAGACGAACCACTAAAGTAAGCCTTTACAATTGAAAACGCCTTTAAACTGTTAAAACTAAAATCACAAGAGTTGCGATATTAACTCACTTTTAGAAATATGGTGTGGCCGAAAGTTTAGCCACAAATTTGACGCACTAAAACTAGGTCTTCTGTGAAAAGACTGACTAGTTTTCATGAATCAAAAATTCAAGAAGGGCAGTGTTACCATGCTTGCCTTTCATCTCAGTCACTGCAAATGCTGGAGCCTTGAGCGTCGCCAGGTTTTGGTGGATTGAGGACGGGTCACGAAAATATTGGAGAAAAATATCAGTAAGAGAAAAAACGGTCATGTCCTATTTCCAACTGGGGCCGCCAGCCTCTGGCGACGGCTTTGTTTGTGGCTTCTCTGGTTTTCAGATTTTTTTACGGTAATGCAAGTAAATTCACCTTATTCTTATAGATAAATTTTGTGCATTGAGATTGTTGGTCTAGATCAGTGCTACTCAATTATTTTAAGAAAGGGTCCAGTTACAAATGTCAAAAATTTTCGAGGTCCCATCACTCCCATAAATTCATGCAAATGTGACATGTCTTGGATTTTTCTAACAAAAAAACAAAATATGAGAATATAATGCTATTATATAGATATACGAAACCCGGTAAATGGATACAGATATTAACAAAAGTTGTCAGTTTTAGTTATTGTTTTGCTGGTGGGAGTAATGGCGTTTTGTACTTTTTGGCAGTTACCTAAATTTTTGTTCCGAAGTAGTGACAGCAAGTAGAAGGTAATGCTGAAGGTTTTGTTCGCCATGCAGAAGCGAACCTTGTTCTTTATGAACTTCGTTTTTCAAAGCGCGAACTGTCAGCAGTTAGTGGCATAACTAGACATTTGAGCCAGGAGCTGAAAGGGGTCCACTGGCCAATGTAGGTGAGTCACTAGTAACACTCAGAAAAAAAGTGAGAAATGATGGTGAATCTGGATGTGAATGGCTGTACTACTAAAACCCTAAATCACCAAAAATTACTTCGAAAAACGCGAAAAAGACTACTGAAAACCAAAAGAATACTAAAACCGAAGCATAAGCTAAGTTGGGGCCCGAGTTTTACATTTACTGTAGCTTGCAGGAGGGGGCAATTCACCCCTCTGGCAGTAGCAGGTAGACCCAAACACAGTAAGAATTTCCACTGACAAATTGCGAGGGGTGAAAAATTTTGGAGATACCTTCCTTTGACAAGAAGTTTTCAGGTGTGCCATCAAAAATATTTTTCACTGCTACATCATATTGGAATTCAACTAATTCCAGTTGAGTTTTGGTCGCGTCCACACCAGTGGTGTCAAGCTGCTGGAGCTCCACTTCCCCACCGTCATCAGTGAATGCAGTGAATGATGGGTCGTTGCCTACAAACAAGCGAAGATGCCCAGAAGAGCTGCGGCACCTATAAAATTTCCACTACATCTTTGGTCCACACATGTGCATGTGTCTTTTGCTTCAGTTGAGAATTCGGTAATGTCTGTCACCGAAAAGGGTTTTGAGAAAAGAGCAGCAACTGTTTCCGAAGAGAAAAGACGCCAAAATGCGGCAATATTGATAATCAACTTTTCAATAAATTGAATATATCTGGAGTCTTCTTGCTTTTACTTTCTCCAAATGCGAGACATTCAAAAGGGTGAGACATTCAAGTGGTTGAGGTGTTACACTATGTCAGCCAAAAATCCAACAGATTCTCTTTATCATTCCCTAAAAAAGCTGAAAATGCCTTAGCTTCTCTTCACATTTGGTTGACTTCCCGTAAAAAAACAAAAAGGACAAAAATCTCTACAAAACTCTTCCCTTACTCAAGTATCTTTTATAATTGTGCACAAGTAAATTTGTATAATTGCATTGTTTTGGGAAAGAAAAGGTTTCATCGCTATTTTCTAGCCTTTAATCCATTATTTCCACCAGGATAGACATGGTCGTGACGAGCTATTGTTTCGAACAATTATGACGAAACAATTACTTTGAACCAGATTTACATAATAAGCCCAACTCAGGAGTGCACTGCAATGCAGCTGATCAACAGCCTGATCGACACTCATCAATACAGTTGGCGAGGAGTTATGCTTTAGAAGCACGGCCAAAAGCGCAACATTTTAGGATAAAAACTTCTGGATATAAAGTACACCTTTAAGAGACTGACGAGGTCCGGCCGTCACCATCCAAAGGTCCGAATTCGGACCGCGGTCCGCCATTTGAGTAGCCCTGGTCTAGATGGTTCAGTTGTTAATGTCCATACCTGCATGTTGTGTGTCGAAAAAAAGCTCCTGTGAACACACTGAAAACGTGAAAGTTGATCAGCACCAAAAGTTAATTTGTATAAATTGATCCCAAACGTTAGGTCGTTTCAACGGAAAACCAGCGCATGTCCCGAAGAAGCTTTAGAGGACATGAAAGAAATTAAGTTACGTTCCATCGCTACCGCAGTCACTTTGCAAAAAGCTGTTGTGGTTCACTTCACAAAGTTGTCACCTTTCTGGCCATTGTTTGATTTGCGCTTCTCTTGGTCGTCAGGTGTCGCTGTGAGGCGACTAGGAAAAAGCCTGCTGGTACCTGACGTTATCAGCATAAATCAGATTGATACACGTCAAAGTTTGTTCCTTCTTTTGTTTACTCATACTGCGAGTTTTATTCAGAATAAAAAAATGCCCACGTCACATCCAAATAGTTTAAAATCATTGGTGCACAAAGAGTAGCAAATGATCACAACAGCGTAAAAGATAGAAGCACCGAAGTTCAGTTTGAGTAAAAATCTTTACAATCGGAGACGTTGTTGTGATGAGTCACTCTGGTTAGCGACTTAGTGAATAATAAGTTATTTGTTTTGCGCTGCCGACATTATCTCAGTGACTTTGAATGCCATTGAATAACTACATTTCCACCTGCTTTGTTTTTGTTTTGAACTACGAATTTTTCATAAAAGTTATGCGTGATTTGATGAGTATTACAATTCATTTTATGAAACGAATTGTTGATGCTATTGATTTCAGAGGCGATTCTAGAATTGAAAAAGTGGGGGGAATACCGCAGGGCCAAGGAAAAAGTAGGGAGGCCAACACAAATGTCTATCATGCGTGGTGATTTTTCATTGTTTTGAAGGTCAAGCTGCTATGATTAACACTATCAAACCCATGCTTGTGAATGACGTTAAATATGAACTAGCGTTATTGTTCACTAGAGACACCGAATACCACTGTAGATGCAATCACAAACGTGTACTGCTATGTCGAAAATTCTGTGGTAACCATGCAACCTCCGCAGCACTGCACATGTAAATCGAAACACCATTTTCCATACACAATTGTGCCGACCCCACGTGAACGAAAACAGCTTTAGAAAGTGAATACAATATGAAATCGAAATGATTCCAACCACGAATTCCATCTTGACTCAAAGACAATGGGCTATTGATAGCCAACTAGTTTCATCAACATATTCTTACTACAAAGCACATAAAAAATAAACCATCTTCCAACGGATAGGTGACTGCTGACTAATCCGCTTTTGTGGTAGCTTATGGATATTTTGTGATTGTGGTGTAACCATAACAATGTTATGCAACTACTATTACGAATGTAATGCCCATCTCTAACGTAGATAGGATGAGGACTATTCAGTGCAGTATACAGTTAACAGCAGCGAGTTTTCGGCACCAGTTGCACCTAAGTACCACAGCAGCGCCGCAGATAGGTGTGCATCGGCGTTTAGGGCGTGTATGTGATAGCAACATGTAACACAGGCGTAAAACTTATTTTGCAGAATATTCCCAACAAAGTCGTTCATTTTATTATTCACACTGAAATTTCCTCTGACTGATCCTCAAATGCTGACTTTTCAACCCTGCGTTTATTCAAATAGAATCTTCAAATAGAATTTTTTGAAGATTTTGTTCAAATAGAATCTTCTGTTCAAATAGATTTTTTTCAAATAGAATCTTCAAGATTCTTCAAGATTCTATTTAAATAAGGACTGAGGATGCGTAATTTTACGTGAAATCGATTTCCTATTAAAAATTTGCTGATCGATTCCTTGGTTACACCTGTCATGGAAAGTACATACTTGAATAGCAGCACAACATGATAAAATCAGCTAGCAAATATAATATATAACAGCTTAGCAACAAAACTTCAACAAACGAAAAATGCGACAACAGGTCATCACGTAAAAACCACAGTGCAACCTTGTATTATAATGCTGCACAATAACTTGCTAAGGCCGGTATTGACCGCCTGGAAAAATCCACTATTGCCCCCTGAAAAACTCCTTCCGATACCCAAGCTTCTTTGTGTGTAGATGAGGTTTTCTCAAACTTTTTGCGCATGTCCCACTATCCATCAAATATATCATTTCTCGACATTTCATCTATATTGGTGTACTAATACAATTGCACAAATAAGACCATGGTTTTCTGTTTTCAATGGACCAAATCATTTTGGAGCCGGAGCTCGAGCCAAAAACTGTAGATGCCTGGAGTCAGAGGCGGAGCTTTGAAATTTCAGTTCCGGCTCCACATCCCTGCTTTAGGCTATTGTAGACTACGATACGGAAAATGCATTTATTAACAGGGACGTGTTCTTCCTAATTTACCATTAACTACTGTATGTCCTTCAGAATTTTGTCCATGTTTAAGCCTCTGCTAATTTCGTGTTCAATGAACAAATCGCCAAAATATTTAGGCGCTATTGCTGGATTAATAATCTCAAATAGGTCTTAATTACTTTCAACTTAGAAAGCAGAAAGCTCCTTTCTCGGGTGCCACGGTCACTGGGATGGTCAATCGTAAATCCTGAGAGCAATAAACAAATTTCGAGGGAAAATGCATAACGCTATGAAGACCGTATAGGCAGCACACATTTGCAATTACAAGCTAAAATTAACTTTCAGAACACAAGAGGCAGTAATTGTTGAAACAGCAATAACCTGCTAAGTACGAAATATTTGCAATTGACTGAAACAGAAAACAGCTTCAAATCATAAACCCTCTCTGTCTTGACTAGCTGCTGTTGAAAAGACGAGACCACACATCGAAATCAATGGCCACTGTTACGATTCCAGAACGAATTATGATGAATGAAGATGTTAAAATACCGCGCAGTTCACTTTGATTTTCGTTGGCAACGGGACCCACGCCTAAAAAAACTGTGGTTCCCGCATAAGCTTGCGTAGGTCAATAGGTGCAGCGAGGCCCCCTTCGGCGCGGGGCCCGATAGGGAAGCAATCGGTCCAGTCGGCTACAGGCCAGTCCTGCAGGTAAGATGTTTAGAAGTCGTATGTATAAGGCAACAGAACGCAATACAGCAACCATGATAATTTTTTCAGCTAAATTAACTGAAACCAATTTTTAATGCTTTCACAAACCGTTTGCTACTGGGGCAAGCAACAATCTGCTGACAGTAATGTAATCCAGCTCCATCTCACAATGAAATGCACGAAAGATAATTTTTCCGATTTCTGCGACTGTTTCTTAGTTTCGAAATGAATTGTTCAACACCACGACGACGGTCTGACCAAATTTCACGCAGGATCCAAGAAAACCCTGGTGTGTGTCGTCATAAACAACTCAGTTACCCGATCGTCAAGAACAACACAGCTTATCATGCATTTGCGCAATACTGTATGCAGGCTAGAGGGTTTCTAGATAATTAATCGTTGAAAACATTGCTGGACGAAAGTTATCTACTGTAATAACTATAGTTATCTACTGTAGTTATCTACTGCAGCCTATATGTCAACCAAACGAACTTAAACGGGAAATTAAGAAAAAATGGGGGGCCAAACAGGGGGAAAGCAAAAATCTGGGGGCCATGACCCACCCACACCCCCCTTAGAATTGCCACTGATTGATTTCATGCCGCAACAACCGACCTTGCACTAATTCTTTTCCTCAACAAGGCCTGTGATTGGTATTACATTCGGCACAAGTATTTTGATTTGTGCGTTGCTTCCATCTCGCCTACTGTAGATCATTTCCAGGATGCAGACAAACTTCATCCTTTTGGGAAATGTTTGGCTTAATTTTTGAAAGCTGAAAGCCAACAAATCGCTAAACTTAGAAAAGCTTACAGTATCATTGATGACTTTGAAAGTAAAGGCTGCAGCAGCATAGCGCATTGATTCCAAATACCATTATTTGTCACCACATGAATTTTGAAAGTGGATATAAGAAGCATTAAACAATTACGAAAAATGAAGTTATTTTAAAAAATAATTCATGTGTTTACAGGCAAAACGACTTATGTCATTTGCAGTGAGCTTTAACAAGCACTTTTAGAACTATGCAACTTTGTCATATTTTCGCAGTGAAATCTGCCTAATGATTGGATAAGTCTCGTGGGTCAAGTTAACTCGAACAAGTGGTTGAGTTGTATAAATATGATTTGCCAGTTTTTCTCCAGAAGAAACTCAGCACTCTGACCATACGGGGTTGATAGGGTCGGCTGCGTGAAAAACCGACAGCTTGCACCCATCTTAGCAATAAATCAATTCATAGAATATGACATAGAACGATATCACAGGACTAATTCTATTTTCACCAAACATGGTCCAATGAACGACTTATGTGCTAATGAAACACGCTCGTTCGTGAAGCAAGCAACCGCCCATCTCTTATTTAACTTGTTGCTAGGACTCGCCACTGGATAGCAAATTAAACATTAGTGTAGGTATCTACGGTAGGTAGTTGGCACTAAATAAATAAGCTTGACCTGACTTTCTTTGAAAAGTCGTTGTAAAGCGACATGCCCTGAGTTGTCTGGGTTCTAGGTAGCACACTGCAGCCTATATTGGCTTTTACAAAAAGCATCACTGATACTTGTCAGTTGTCACAGCAATGTCATATCCCAATAAACTGTAAAGCAATATGTATGTTTCTGCTTGCCTGTATATTAGCACAGCTTTTTGTAATTGTTGTGCGTCAGTTGTACTGCAAGTAACACCGATAAGTTTGTTACAGGTGTTTCAATCAGTCATGCCACTTCGACTTTATGAAAAGCATGATCTCGCCGAAACACTTTCCAACTTGTGCTTTGGTGTACTTGGTGTTCCTCAAGTTGATGTTATGTTGGCAGCTACTGCGCCATCTTGCTGAGACACAGCTTTTACTCCGTCGAAAGCTGGTTGCTTGCTGTCTGGCGTAACTGACGGGGGGCATGGGTGCGAACCACCCACCTGGCAAGCTAAATGTGAAAAATGGACCCCCACTTAGCTTATATCTTGGTGTAGTATTGTGTGTATTGTTTTGTTTTTCAGTAGGTTGTTTTTTTGCGTTTTTTTCAGAGTATATCCGTTGATTTAGGATTTTATCGTCGCCAGAAAGTTTTCTACAGGGTGGCTTTACTTTTGTTCAGGGGTCTTGACATCCTGAAATTTGACAAAAACTTCACCGATTTATAGTTCTTCATAATTCAATTTGGGGAGGCTTGGAGCTTTGTTTGGGGACTAAGCCCCAAACGTCCCCATGGCGACGGATCTGGTTACGGCATTGGTTGCTTGAGTGAAGGCAAAGTTGAGCTCCATCCAATGAATAAATAAACGACTTCCAAAAAAAAAGAAACATTTTGTGCAAGAAAGTTGATCTCTGTTCACTGTTTGTCGCTGAGACATTATTATAGACTTCGCAGCAATCAACAGAATTCATACATACAGTATATCTTGCGCGACGGGTGTTCAAATCGAACTTAATTCGCATGTCACCACCAGCTATTGATAAATGTTCACTAGTGCAACTACTCACGTAACTGATACAACTTCGCGGTATTTTCGTGGGAATTGATTAGGGGCATGAAAGTATAAAGTAGGTCAAAAAACAAATGTTAAGGTTATTACAAACAGACAGCTTATGCTGTAAATGCCCGTAGAAGTGCGGGACCCATGGAACACGGGGTCCGAAGCAAGGGCGTAGAAAAAGGGGGATGGATTGGGGGTTAAACCCTCCTTGAACTTGATATTTTACAAAAACTTTATTACCCGACCAAAGCATATTAATTGTTTTCCCATACTTTTGCTTGTTAATTTGTCCACTTACTGCAAATACCACAAAATAAATTTGCATGCAAATTCAAGGAACGTTGTAAATGGGCTAAAAAGTAATAATTAGGTTTTGGTGGGAATTCGGGTTATCGTCTGTGTCCATCAGAAACCACCTCACCACTTTTTGCAGACCCTCCGTCCACTACGCATGTTTAAGATTGTGTTCCGCGGTAGTTCACTTTATCCAAAACAATTGTCTTTATTTTGTCTGCTATGGCTGATCAGCGCAAGCTCTGATCGCAATGGCATGATAGAACTGTTACACGAGCTCAAAAACAGCTTTTTTAACATAGAAGTTTTCAGGAATTTGATAATGTCTCAGCACAAAAAAAGGAAAACTGAAAGTTTGCTGCTGGACTTCTATGCATAACAAAAAATCGAAAGTTTTCTTGCGTACTTTATACGCATTCTCAATTCTTGTGTAGTTTAGCAAAATTCGACCTTGCAAACCGGTGTGTGCGCCAGCATGTCCAGCAACACACTTTCTATGCTCGACTGCTCGTATTCGACAAGACATCAGCGCAGCCTCATTTTGCAGTTGTGAATTGCTTTGACTCAGTGAGAAATATGTTTTACTCCCCTGTTTTAACACGCAACCTATGTTTTTGCAGTTGTGAACTGCTGTGTCGTAGCGTTGATTTTATTTTCCTCCGATATCCTAACGTCGAGCGCTGATATTTTATATTCAGTGCAATGACACATAAAATAAGGATAGTGGATGTAGAAAAAATATGCATATTATGTCAACAAACTTCGCCAAATCGTTGTTTGGAAACATGAATATGACGTAAAATGTGACGTCACAAACAGCACACACTACATACAAATGACCACCATATGCCACTGAATGAAACCCCCCATGAAAATTTTCTGCGTACGCCATTGATCTGAACAAACATTTGAATTACTCCGCAGTTAGTCGCCTTATTCTTTTGCTATCCGGTTGTGAATATTGCATTTGTGGACAACAGTGTCGTCTGTTAACAAGAAGAAGCTGCGTCGACCTGAAAAAGTTTTAAGCACTTTTTTTGTTTTTGAAACATCGAAGTAAAATATTTTGTAAGTGTTTAGAAATTGCTTTGCCTATCATAATTGCAATGTAGAAAGTTCCAAACGTTGCACAGGACAGGTTAGCAGTCAAGAAAATGTCTCTGAGAAAATTGTGATGATAGGTTTGAGATGCAGTGTAGAATCGCACAGTTTCTCAAAAATGGCTATTGATGGGACCCATGGAACAAAATGGTGTTCCATTGGTCCCTCAATTTGTAATTTCTTATTGCAAAGAAAGACCAACAGAGTTTTATTTATCTGTGAGCAACCGAAATAAAGCGTTTTATGATGTAAAATAAAACATTGAACTTGAGACAAATGGCAAACAAGAGATATTCCATTCGCCATTATTGGTCGTTGCAGCCGATTTAAAAGTTTTACACAGGGTAATTTAGAGACGATTTAAAAAAAGTCTGTGGTCATATTTTAAATAGGCCTAACTAATTTTCATTTTTTGAGGCCTTAGCTTTAAAGTAAGGTTAACATAAAGTATCCTTTGCGCAGGTGTCTAGGTTACCAGAAACAGGAATGTACTCTGAAGGACCATATGATTTCTTATCAAATTAATGTGCATATCGAACAAAAAGAAAGCGCATCTCTTTGCATTTGAATATGTCAAAGCGAAAAATAAAAATATTGGAAGATAATGGGAGCGTAAACTGTTAGTAGTACAAGATTAACTGAGAGAATTTAGAAAGCGACGAATGGAACTCAGCCTCAGAAAGGCAGAATAAATAAGCTCAACACGAACTTGGCTTTTGGTCCTCATAATTTAGAACTCTTTTCAACAGTTTGAAAATCTTGTGCAATCACTTAAAAGTTTCACCGGGAATGATCTGGAACTTAGAGGAATTGGGGTAAACACTGCAGATATTCCCTACGTGTATTGATATTACACATTGGCTCCGACGTAGCTTAGCTGAAAAGCTGTAAACTTTTATTTCGGTATTGCTGTGTTTTTACACAATATTTAATAAAAATTATGAGCTTATCCTAGTAGATTACCCAATAAATAACATTTACAACAAAACCATAAAACATTTTAATGATACGAACAGAATTTTGTTCAAATGTAATTTCATATTGCGAAATAGCATCGGCAAAAACATTCAATAGTTCAAATATTTCATGATTGTACGTTAAACTTATATATTTATATAAAATGAAAAAAACGTTGGCCGATGCGAACTGATTTTTTCTGATTAAAGTTATTTTTAACAACGAAAGAGTATGCCCAAAAATGTGACAAGCATCACCGAGATAATTGTTGTTTATTATTTATAAGGAAATGTTACGTGGGTCCCTATGGGGTGTTCCGAAGGTCTCACTGGGACGGGGTCTATGGAACAAAATTGAAAAAATTTTAAACATAAGAAAACAATACTAAACATTCCTTGATTTTTCCAAAACTTGGAATGAAAACGTTGGTCCAAGAACCCTCAACTCAGCAAAATCTCAGCAACTTATGCTAGGCAGTCAAGGTTCTACGCCAGTTTAAAAAATCCTTTCCATGGGTCCAACGCAGTGGCGTACCTAGGGTTTCCTGCGCCCGGGGGCAAAGTCAGTTTTAGCGCCCTCACCCAGCTCGTTCGTGGCAGCATAGAAGCGAAGAGTGAGTTGGGTGTAAAGGGGGGTCCAAAGCTGACTTGGGCCCTAAATATAGTTGTTTTTAGATTCGTCAGAAAATTTCATGTGACTGTAACGTCAGGGAATTGAGGGCAGGACCTTTGAATCTTGGAAATCATAATCTATCGCAGAGAGTGACGTATCTACGGAAAGTGGCGTCCATGGCAAAGTTCAAATGTGCGCCCTTCATAATAATTTAAATATTAGATATAGGCACAATTTTTACAAAAGTTCAACATTGAAGAAAACAAATGTTTCAAAACGAAAAATATTTGTGTTTATTTTGCTTCAAACTTTTCAGCAAATAATTCATAAGGACCGGATCATACTTCTATACTCATTTATTTTTATTATGAAGAATATCAAAACATTCAAATTATAACGTTATTATAGTTTATAGCCCTGCATTGTGTTGCCTGCCAAAATTGTATATCTTACAAAAAAATCAAAGACATTCCAACCACAAACTACAATTTCTTTTAAAATGGAACACATTTAATTTATTCGTCCCTATTCTTTGAACACTGCAATCGCATTTTACTCTGTGAATGAATGATAGAACTTTGCAGTATCCCTTTGATTGATGGCGTGCCATGCCACAATGCTTGCGCATTTTACCTGGATTCGGCAAATTGAGGAATTGGCGCCCTACTCCGCAGTAGTGTTGTAACAAGTGTTACGTGTTAGCTAACTTTGGTGTTAAGAATGTGTCTGTGACCCTACGGTTCTGTCTTCAATGCAGTTGTAAAAAGTGTCTGTAACCCTGTGATTCCGCCGGCTTCAATGCCTTGTACTACGTTCTGTTTTGTCTGTTTTTTGTCGATCTGCGTTCTGCAGTGTGTGTGTTCATACTATGGACTTCGTGTCTGCTCATAAACAAATAAATAAATTTAAAAAAATTGAATTGCACAATAAATTATTTAATGCAAGTCATGCATCACTTGTGTTCGAAAGACACAATTCCATCGAAACATAACTATATATAGCCTTTTCCGGTATAAAATTACACAAAAATGTTAATTAAAACAACACTTTCTGTGCCCCCATGGAAGCAAAGTCGTCTATGATTTTGTCAAAGTAAGGTTTCACTGTTTCGTTCCTTTCTATTCTCATCAAAGCTAAATCACACAATCTGCCCTGATTTATTTTAGTCATTGAGGCCCAGAGGTATGAAATGATCAGTTTCAGTTTACTGAAAGATGGTTCGCAGCTTGCAATACTGCCATCGTCAGCGCTATGTGCAAACCAATTCGAAGAATGTCAGGACTTCAGGACAAGATAATTTTAAGTTGCACGACTTGAAACTAGCATTTGGCAATCTAGAATCTTCTCGTATAATTGCTTACCATCTACATCTGAACTGTATACAGCTCCTAAATTGTCAAACGAAGATTTTAATTTCTCACAGTCAGGACCTTTTCACAAGGCCTTGGACATAGAAAAAAAAACAAATTTACACACAAAATGCTAGCTCTTAACAAGACTAACAAATCTCTTTCATGAGTTAACATTTCTGGGCATGTGGCGCGGTAATGATACTAACTGCTAATTTTTCTAGGACTAATGTTCTCTACCTTGGTCTCTGGACTGGGGCATTTTATTCAGCCTATTTATCAGGCACCACTGGCCACCGGAGAACTTTCGTAAAGTCCGAGTGGGCCGCAACGGCTAAAGTAATTTGTAAATCTGCAGGACCTCAACAGCAGTTATTTGTGTGACATCCAGATTCTCACAGCCACGGACTTAAACTCGTCTCAGCCAGATTCTGACTAATATCTTCTTGTCTGAAATGCAACAGTACGGACTGACGTATCCTTTCTTATAGTATGAGAAGGACGAGGTCGCGTAGTTATGACATGCGAACATTCTTGTTCTGTCACGATATCTGACCTTCGTGTTATGTCACAATACCACAGTTTTGTCAGTGGTGTGGCACGTGGGGATGCAAGCGCACCCCCTAAGCTTTCATTAAATTGAAAATCTGGGAAAATTCTTAAAATTTTGGGCAAAATCCTTGTAAATACGGACAAAAATCCCTAGATATCTAGGCAAAATCCCTGAAAATTCACGCAAAAATGGCTCCCAACATTGTTTTACTTCAAAAAATGGCGTCCAACGTTTGCAGAAAAACAAATGAACACCTTTGTTTGGAGGCCACACCAAAAAAGGTCTTCATGATCGTTGCGAGGGCAAATTTGTAGGCAAAAGACGGAGAGCAACTTTTCGGGCAAGTTCGGGGAAATTTGGGCAAAAACCCTTCGCACGCCAAAAATCGTGCTTGCTCCTACACCTATGTTTTTACAAAATGCTTGGCGGTGCTGGCACAACACGACCGACTTCAATGCATTAGCCTATTAGGTAAGGGGCAGGGTGCTGTGTTGATACAGGCAGAGGTGGGCAACCGCTACTTTATATATAGCGTCGCTACCGCTATTTGTTAAATTTGATAGCGGCACTACCGTAGCCGTTCCTGAATAAAAATAGTAGCGAGCTATCGCTACCACTATTTGCTACCGCTCCTTTTGCTGCACTTAAAAAAGTTTTGGTCTTGTTTTACAGACGTAGGATCAATTTTGATAAACCTAACCTTGAAGTGTTTTTTCTGAGAAGTTGTAAAAGAAAAAACGTGATCTGAAAAAAATAGTCATTGAACAGTTATGATATAGGAAAAATTATTTTACAGCACATGCACATATAAATGAAACATGGACTGCTGAAATGCCCGTATAAAGTGCATTTAGCTTTGTGAGTCGATTGTTGTAGGCTAGCAATCGCCTTCATCAATGCAAGTTTCGTGCTGAGTGTAAAGTTCTCAAGAGAATGGTCAAGCAATAAAAGATCAAAACTGTTTGTCACAGAGTTTAATGCGCGTGTAAATTGAATTAGGCCGGAAACCAGGGTGGGGGACAAAGCAGCCAATCAAAGCCTCCCACGAAATTTTTATGCATTGTTTTAGATTTTCAAAAAATTGTTATGTTGATCCATGTTTCATGTGGACCCCTGAACAAATTACCAACTACTTGTATGTTAAACCGAGGTCCTTATTTCTGCATGGTTCAGTGTATTGGCGATAGTAGTTTTGTGTAGAACGTAGTTTATACAGCCTGCGTGCAAAGATTTGTTATTTAGATATTCGAGAGAGAATTGACCAACCACCGTTTCCTTAACATTCCAGCTTTTGAAAGTGCAGCTCAGTGTTAAATGCTTTAATTTCAAAGGTGTGCACTGCGCATTAAGCAGCCGGCATCAGCTCTAAAACAATAAACCTAATATCAAAAATTGAAACCTCTCGATATACTGTAAAAGCTTACGAGGAATCTGCCGACGGGTCTGCTGTTATGTTTTTGCGGTGATTTAAACTTGCACATATCTGTAGGCGTATTCAAGTTATAGGTCCCCACAAAAGTGACAAGCAAGCGAATCAGTCAAGCTAATTATTTTTATAGGACATCGGTTTCACGTACCACTACGCATCCACAGTGCTGAAATCTTATTCATATAAAATATCCTACCGTAAATTTCTTTTATTCCATTATGAAATTAAGTTTCCCTGTCAGTACATTCTATGCCCATACGTACTTTTTCACAATATTTGAGAAACTTTTGCATGAAAATATGCAAAAAAACACTAAGAACCACACAGAATTTATTTAACAACTGAGGAAAATCAAAGCCAAGCGGTAAGTAAACAATTCTTTTTCTTATGCGATTTGTAGCATCCGAAGTTTGGTTTACATTCGAAAAACAATCACATGAAAAAATCGACATCATGTGATTTGCGGCTTAGCACGTGGAGGTGAATAAAATTTTAGCAAGATCGTGATGATAAAAGAAATCAACCACTTGACGTTGTGTGGCTGTGTCAGGTAAGAATGTCAATCAAAGAAAAATTTTTTAGCACCAACTCTGCTTGTTTAGCCCAGACGATGACCACTTGCAAATAAATGTCATCCTGTAATTTTTACTTAACACATGGAGGCAAATAAAATTTCAGCGAAATTTCAATGATAAAAAAAGCCCAACTACCTGACGTTTGGTAGGGCTATGTCAGGTTTAAACGTAAATGAACCAAAATGTTCGTCAGTTTTAACTTTGCGTTAGAGTAAAAAGAACGAAAATGTGAGATTCGTTGCTTTAAATTATGTTCAAGCAAACTCACGATAACAAGTTTAACGGGAAGTGATTTATCCGTCATCTCAAAGGGAACACTTTCCTGTAGTTCTTCCAGAACGTTTGGTTTTCAAAACGGGGCGGTAGGAGATTGAGCGACGCGCTGTAGCATGCTCGGAAACCTAAACCCTCAAGTGAGCGGGAATTGTGATTTGGCAACGTCCACAGATTATGCGAACTTTTTCAGCAGTTATCACTAATGTTAAAAACTAAAAAAATATTGTGAAGCAATAAACATAGCGATTGTACGCACAACACGAGTTTTACAGCAGAAAAAGTTTTGGTGTTTGGCAAAGTAGCCTTATTTGATTTTTGCTGAACATCAGAACTTTGAATTAGTAGCAGAAAACAAAAATAATGCGCTTTCGGTGCCTCGTTTAGTGAAAGCGTAAAATTCTTCAACGAAATTAGTTTCACACAGGAGACACAGATTTTTTTAGTGAGTAGGAAAAATTTCTGGTTTGGAGTACTAGCGAATATCTCAAATTAAGTCCGATGTCTAGCAGTATTCCTTTCACAACACAAAGTAACGCAGATGCTTCGAAAAATTTCAAGTGAAGAAAGAGGGGAGCAAACAAAATATATTGGTGAGTGATTTCAGGAAAATGTTTGCAAGACAAAAACGTACAACTTCATCGGCGAAGATTGCAAAACAAAGTGCGGAAAAACTTGAAAGTTGGTGCACAACGTTAAAGGCATGGAAACTTCAACATTTGAATGTAAATTTGTTCTGCGCATTGGATTCATTGTAAAAGCTGACTGCTCGATGTCCATTGTTGTTTAAGAAACACCTCCTACATGAAAAAAATTCCCAATTATGAACTTTAGCAACATTTCCCTTGTCCAGAACAAAATACTGTGTTATGCACAGAAGATGATAACAGTTGTTATCGAAACGTTTGCAAGATGTCAGTTGTATCGTTTGCTTTGGCCGTAGTATTTATTATAAAATACTGTGTATTCTAGTATTCTGTAACTCTGCTTATTTTTTGTGGACATTTGCTTTTTTATATTTTCTGTGTGCACATTCTATGCTTCTCGGCATATAAGTACACCCTTTGTTTTTTCTGTTTTGCTTTTTTTTCTTTTGTACCTCTTTAATTAGTTTTTGTAACTTTTGTACTTTTTTATTAGTACTATTTTTTAATTTTTTTATATTGCTAAAAATATTCTAACCACACCATAATCCTTCACGTAAATTCGAACCACTCATCTGTGTACATTGGCATGCGGTTTCACCTGTACATTTTCTTCACCATGTTCTGCGTTCATTCGTTTTTTTTTTTGT
>Ga0210059_1000937_pt1 | contig 41556 bp, 23 predicted proteins | sample Ectturendosymbi2_FD_188042 | JGI IMG/M metagenome (GOLD analysis project Ga0210059, IMG submission 188042) | Ecteinascidia turbinata endosymbiont from Florida, USA - Sample 2 (SPAdes) (version 2) | ecosystem: Host-associated > Tunicates > Ascidians > Unclassified | place: Key West, Florida... | reverse complement strand
TGATTCTTCTGCTGGATCTTCTCTCTCTCATACGTCATTAAGTTTAATGTGAGAGAGTGGCTTGTACATTGTTTCCAGCAATGAGCAGATTGGTCAAACTGAGAGAGGGTTATTTTGCATTGTTGATTCTTAGCAAATAGAAGATCTCTCAAAGTGAGAGAGGGTTACTTTGCATTGTTGATTCCCAGCAAATGGGAGTTTTCTAAAGAGTATGTGCAGACCATAAAGCGTCTGCTACAAATGTGCGATTCACCACGAACGGGGTATGCTCGAAGACTTACAACCGTATATATGTGGCGCGAACAAACGAAGACTTAATCCCATATATATGTAACGTTTGTGAGTTTTTAGAAACTAATTATTGCATGCCCACACGATGGCTAACGGGCCCCCTTCAGAAAAGTCCCCCTCCCTAGCTCAAACCTTTGTTTACGCCACTGACTATGGGGGGCGGCACTTATCGACTTGCCCCGGGGCGGCACTTCCCCATGTCGGGTCCTCAGTGAGGACCACCTGCATCAAAAATGTCAAATTCAGGATTACCAAAGTGAGGACAGGTTGTCAGTATGTAGGATACTTTTACTACAGCGAAAACCTGAACTGGGCCGCACAAAACCTTTTACTTGGCAACACGCGGGCCGCTGATTGGACATAGCTGGGATAGACAGTCACAGACGCGTCGATGAGGGTGTCACTGTTGGGAACTGCAGGATGAGCCGTTTGCGTTTTGCGGGTGAATTGGTACTGCATGCGTGGATCTTCTCAACAGGGTCTTCAGCACGCATTAGATCGGTTTTCTGCTGAGTGCGACCAAGCAGGAACGAAAACCAACACTAAAAAGATTGAGGTATTGCATCTTTCAAGACCGGAACAAGATTTTTTGGTCTGGCCGTTTCGATCTAAGCCATTTCGATCAGACTATGAAATGTTGCAGAAATCTCACATGTTCACCTTTTTAATGCAAACGTACTTAAATCAACGAAAGGTTTTATTTAAAAAAACTACAAACATGATCCAACAGTTAATCAGCATCAACATATGATTTTCATTATCGTAAGCAAGCAAGTTAAATCATTATCGACATTTTGCAATTAAATGCAAATACTTCAAACTCACAATTACAATTCAGATTTAATCACAATCATGACTCTTCAAAAGGGAGTTGGTATAACACCAGCTAGCGTGACATTTCGCCTGCATATAATAATTTCAATAAACAACAGCAATCAGCTGTTTATGTACAGAAATGTCCCCACACCGAAACGGCCAGACCAAAATGTTCCGTGACCGAAACGGGCCAGACCGAAAAGTCGCGTACCCTCTCAAGACACCCAAGGCAGTGTATTCTGCAAGTGAACAGAAATACACTGCAGCAGGTGAAGACATTCAAGTACCTTTGGGTGGTATTCACGAGTGATGGAAGTCGGAACAAAGAGATTGATACACGGATTGGAAAAGTAAACGCAGTTCTGCGTGAGATTTATTGGTCCGTGCTGATGAAACGGGAGCTTTCAAAGACCGCAAAGCTTTCAGTTTTTAAATCGGTCTTTGTTCCGATCCTCACCTGTGGTCATGAATCTTAGGTGACGACTGAAAGAATTGTCAAAAGAATAAACGGCAGAGATGGGATATTTGCGAAGAGTTCTCGGTGTGACACTTCGTGACAGAGTACAGGTCTGAAATCCGTAAAGCCCGGGACGTAAAGCCACTTCTTCGAATCGAGAGATCCCAGCTATGTTAGTTCGGCCATGTGTCCAGAATGTCCCTGGAAAGAATGGCGAACTAAGTTGTTCGGGCTACAGACTACACCCACGGGAAAGCGGCCCAGAGGTCGTCCAAGGACTAGGTGATATGGCTACATCTCCAACCTTGCTTGGTCCCGTCTTGGTGTGGAGCCAGAACTATCTGAGATTGCTGTTGATCGTGAGGTATTTCGGGTCCTCCTAGGGCTGCGGCCCCCGTGACTCTCCCCAAAGCAAAGCGGGCACGAAAATGACTATGTAGGCCTACATTGAAACTTTCTATTTACGAAATTGTCTTTAGTTTGTTTGCCAAAAGTGGACGTCGTATTCAAATAATTAAGCATATTTGGACGGAAAGTTGCGTTTTTGTGAAAATCAGTTAAACGTATCAGACATAGAAGGGAAAATGGTATTGACACCCTACAGCTCCAGCACGACACCCTTATGAAAACCTTAAAAAAACTGCTCCTGACTGCAGAACGAGCTGACAAGGCAAACCGTAGAGTTGTAAATCAAAGACTGCTCATATCTCTCGATGGTACAGAAAATGCCAATTATGATTTTAGACTCGCACAGTCTTGTCGCCACGGGAAGTATTGGTGGGCTTAGCCCCCCAAACAAAGCTCCAACAATATCAATTAGTGAAGTTTTTATCAAATTTTCAGAATGTCAAGCCGCCACGAAAAGCCCCCTGTTGATGACTTTCTGTCGACGGTTCTGGACCCACAATTACCACGAAAAATAAAAGACACAGCAACAGTGACCTGGGTCTACCTTTACACACAATGCGACTTTGTCAAAACCTTCTTCCAAAGGAAAAGCAATGCGAAATTTCGCTACGATTGGGCTATTTGTTCCAAACGAACAAAATTCAGTGAAAAAGGTTTTGTTATTCAGTTTTCACGACATTAACGAAAACCAAAAAGTGCATCGCTGCGTAATCCAAATGAAAGACCATCAGATTGTCGAGTCAGGTAAACCAAAAGGCAAGTAAAGCAAGAAATTTACATGAAAATCAGTAGGCTTCAATTTTGCAGCTTTCTTAGGGTTTCTCGGGCTGATTCCTGTCACGTAGAAACAGTGGCGTACGCAGAAAATTTGCATGGGGGGGGGCTCATTCAGTGGCAGATGGTGGTCATTACTATATCATGTACGCTGTTTGTGACATACAATTGGACGTCATATTAATGTTTCCAAACCAACGTTTCGCCGAAGTTTGTTGACACAATATGCATATTCTTCTACACGCACTCTCCTTATTTCATGTATCATTGCACTCAATATAAACTATCAGCGCTCCAAGTTGGGATATGGGAGGAAAATACACTCAACGCTACAACACAGCAGTTCAAAACTGCGAAATATCAGACTGCGTGTTAAAACATGGTAATAAAGCAAAGCACACTCATCATTAAGTCAGATCAATTTACAACGGCAAAATCAGACTGCGCTAATGTCTCATCGAATACGAGCAGTCGAGCGTAGGTGTGCGGCTGGATTGGCTTGCGCACACTTCGGTTTGCAAGATCGAATCTTGCTAAACTATACAAGAATTGAGAGTGCGCACGAAAACATTCGTTTTTTTGCTATGTATGTAGAAGTCCAGCAAACTGTTACAGTAGTTTTCCTTTTTCCCTGTTGAGACATTATCAAATGCCTGAATGCTTATATGTTAACAACTGCTGTTTTTAAGCTCGTGCAACAGTTCTATCATGCTACAGAAACTGGTAATTTAGCCAATGCGGTCAGCGCATGCGCTGATCAGCAACAGCTGACAAAATAAAAACAATTGTTTTCGATAAAGTGACCTATCGCCGAAAACAATCTTAAATATGCGTAGTGGACGAAAGGTCTGCAAAAATGGTGAGATAGTTCCTGGATGCAGACGATAACCCAGATTCCCACCAAAACCTAATTATCACTTTTTGGCCCATTTACAATGTTCCTTGAAATTTGCATGCAAATTCATTCCGTGGTATTTACATTAAGTCGACAAACAAACAAGCAAAAGTATGCGAAAAAAATTATCTCCCCTGCACAGGTAATATAATTTTTGTAACTCATCAAACTCAAGGGCAGGTTTAACCCCAACCCCCTTGCGTAGAAATCAACCGGGAGGTCACGGAACATATTTATGTTTCCAAATGAAAAAAACTAGTGCTGTTCACAAAGTAGCCTACATATTCTATAAATCTGCCTTGCCGTCCGACACGTTGTCAGCAGGTAGGAAATTGTCATGGAAGTACAGAAATATTGTGCCACTTTTGGTGATTTGCCTTCTTCCATTTGGACGAATATGTAAAATCTTTTGGTCATCACCGGAAGTACTGCAGTTTTCCCAGCAAACCATAATTCTTTATTACTCTCGTGATTGCCGCCCAGTGAAATTTTCTTATTTCAGGCTATGGTCGGAGTCCACTCCTGCACTCCGTTTCTTGTACACCACTGCCATACACAGACTCGGAGTCATGGAACAGAACGCTGAAAAGATGTTGCTGAAGGTAATAGGCTAAATGAATGATTGTGCAGTGTGCAACTTTTTCCAAAAGTTTGAATGCTCGAAATATCGAGAAAAGCGTATCGAATATCCTTATCCGTATCCAGTTGACGTTTGAAAGCAGTTTTTGGATATCCGTATCCAGTTGCAAACTCACTATCCTGATAAATATCCAACCTGTAAGCCGGGTAGTGATCTTCTCTGATGCACACCTCTGGTGGTCATGTGGTTAATGGTGAGCAAGATGAGCAGAATCACATTTTTCAGACTTAACTCTGCTCCTGACCTTAAGACTCCTGCTCCTGTTTCAACTCCATAACATTTTGAAACATCAACTCCGACTCCTGTTAACACTCCAAAAACTTCCAAGTAACTCATATCAAAAAGATAGTGTCTATTTTGCCTCATGAGGCAAACTATGTGCTGTGACTATTTTGCCTTTGATCAACCACAAATGGTTGAAGTGATCACGTGAAAACCACAATACAGAGAGACACAACATGTTGAGGTTTAGAGTTATGGCTTAGCCTACACTGTACGCAACACAGACAAAAATACACCAAAAGCTTGCCGAACTTAAATTACACGTTGTGGTCAGCTATGTAGCAGAGGTGAGCGAATATTGATTTATTGACTCCTGATCCATATCCGAAAAAAATTTTTGAATATCCATATCCAATCCTTATCTGAAAATTTCTGAGATTTAGTATCCGATATCCATCCATATCCGAATGCGACACTGGTTAAATACGAAACAAACAGGCAGTGGTTATAGGTCCACCAGTGGACCTTCATTTATGAAAACTTATTCATCCATCGCCTGTACCATGACACTAATCTACGACAAGTGTGCAGTAGACTGCACTACACTTCATAGAAACTTAGCTAACCTAAGCGTAACCCTTAAACCAAATCCCTAAACCTAACACTTGTCAAACCTAAACCACAAATCTGACCACAAAAGTTTGGAAACTTTTGAAAAAAGTAAATAAAAACCAGTACCATGAACAGTGCAACCACTACAAACAAACTGAAAGATGCCCTATTATGGCAAGAGTCAACGCGAAAACCATTAACACAGTAAGACACGTCTACCTTACTGCCATGATAGTGCTGCTAATGTGACGAACTCATCGCTTATTCTAACCGTGTCACTGTCAGCGGACCTATAGTTACTGCCAAACAAAAACACCCTGCCATTTTTTGACCCAATCCATAAAAATAACATCACATGTTGTGCATTGTCAATCAGAAAAACAGAAAAGTAGTGTGTATTTTTCCGCCAGAGGTAAGCTCTATTGTGGCTGTTTTTTCATTTGAACTATAGTGTATCCAGCTTGTCCACTTATAACACCGATTTTATATCATGGCACTAGCTGTAGGTATGTTGAACCTGGTCAAGTGGGAATTCCTGTTGTGCAAGTGGTCGTTGTTTGGGCTCTCAGCATTGTTGTTACGTCTCGGCTAATAGAGACGACTCTTTTTATGAGAAAACTTTTTATGTAAGCTACAGCACTTTTTTGATAAGTTTTCAAAACCAGACACAGGTTTACAATTTGGGTTAGGGTTTTAGGTTATATGGCAAACAAGATCAGCTAATCCAAGTATATAGTCCTTGTCATGTGACCAATTTTCAACCCATCTGGTTCAGCTAATGGCAAAAGATCTCCAGCATTCAATCAATTAGTAAAACAAAGAGGCAGTGTCTATTTTGCTGCCAGGATGGCAGCAGCAAAAGGCTTGGTAGAAAGGAAGTAAATGTAACTAAAAGATAAACCTACAACCTAACCCTAATCCTAACCCAACCCTAATCTAACCCTAACCTAACACTAAGCTAACCTAATGCTAAGCTAACACTAACCTAGTAACCTAACCTAATACTAAGCTAACGCTTACCTAACCCTAACCTAACAACACTAGCCCCTAAACGTAACACCTTAGTGGAGCCTGAAAAAAAGCAAAGAAAAAAAAACAAAATCAGCAAGGTGAGAGTCGAACCGAAAACCATTGGCATAGCAGCCGTAACACATAACCATTACACCACGAGCAGGATAGCGTTTTCCTGACAAAGTGACCTTTTTGTTGGTATTTCGTCATGCTACGAGACTGAATCTTCGACTGCCGGCACAATAGCTCCAGCTGATCTGTTGCCGCCAGAATATCATTGGTAAAATAGACACTACCTAAAGAAAATAGATTTTGTAACACTGAGAGTACATCACAGTACAAAATATACCAAAACTATGTAGATTACAAAAACTACAAACTCAAACTCTCTTTTAGTAAAGGCTGGCTGTATGAAACTTGAAGTAGAATGTTCAAAACTCTAACCAAAAGAAATGTAGCTTAAAGACTGAAATAGACCAGGGTGGCAAACAGGTCGATCGCATTGACAAGTTGATCACCGTGTGTCACTTGGTCGATCGCGTCTGATTTTGCATTGAATGGACAAAAGACGATACCTAAAAACAACATTTTTCAATCAATATTCCAGAAAGTACATAAAACTTATCCATCAATTAGTTGGTCACGTATAATCTAATCTTGGGTGGCTCTTGTGATAGCTGACTGTAGGCTAGCTGGGCAGATGCCACGAAGGTATTGTAATATGTTTTTCTATTATTGCGTGGCAATCATGATTTAGGCGTAACAGACACTTTGCCTTCTGTCTGTGCATCACTTACTAAGGCGATGGTAGTGGTAGGCTACAGGGTATATTTGGCGTTGCACATGTGATACTCAACTTTGGCATTTTGTATTTGTGACTATATTACTGACTGGTCGATCGCGAGTTATCAAGATATTTTCTAGTCGATCCCAATCGAAGACAAGCTGGCCACCCATGAAATAAACTATATTAGCCTACATAACACACGTATACAGTATCATTTATGCCACTCAGCACAACAAACAAAGCAGCATAGCCTACCAGCAATATAAGAGCAGTTTACTACTTCCACCTCGCCGGAAAAAAGTGTGTACGATAAAGCAACACGAATTATCATTGACTGTGATGAGTGCAGCACATACTGACAAAATCATTTTGATTTTTTGTGAATACAAAAAAAACTTAGTAAAAAGACAGCAGCGTCATCATTTGCGACATCTTGAATCACTCTCAGCGAAATTTCGTTATAGTAATTAAACTAATATCGTGATCCTGCCTGATCCAATTTTTTTCAAAAATAAATATCCAACTCCAACCCTGATCCAAAAAAATCTTAAGTAACCTGCAGGATATCCAATCACGATCCTGTCCATGCTCACCTCTGCTATGTAGGTCATGCATTCCAAACTTTTCATGCGTTTTGAACTTGTCATGTGATCAATTCAAACGATGGTGTACAGCTACTGACAAAAAAAGTTCAGAACAGTTTTGCCTCATGTGGCAAAATAGACATTGCTTATCAAATTTACACCTATAAAACTTTAGCTTCTAATCCGTCGAGACACTAGTTAAGTATTTCAAGCTTCAATAATTAACCAGATATCTGACAATTATTTGAATTGAGCGTTAACTTTCAATTTTTACAAAGACACATTGTAGCATCTTCAAGGTCAGGAGCTGATCACCTGTTTGCAAATACTGAAACGTAATTCAACCATGCACTCAGACAAAACTCTGAACTATGACTGTATTAAACTAAGCCATTAACATGAATGTGCATGCAACTCTTACAAAAAAATTAACAAGATGAACATTACGCGTCACTTACAAATCCTTTCAAATTTAACGTAGGTATTGGCAATAAATGAATGAATGTAATCAGATACGAAGTCCATAGTACTATAGAGTGTGCAAAATAATATAGGCTATCTTTGAAGCTGAATCTGTCAAGGCAAACATCCAACTTTGTTCAGCATAGCTCCAAAATGTGAGCAGAGGTTGGGCTATGCTAGCGGTGGCTAGACTAGAAAGCTGCACAATGGAAATAAATACTCTACAGTACTACTACTGTACATTACTGCCTATATGTTAAATCCAATCAGGATAGGCCATTTCGGCACACTGTTACTTCTTTATATTCTATTTTGTTTACCATTGTTTTTTTGTCACGTGTCTTGTGCTTTTGTCCACATCATTAGCCCAACATTCTCATGGTTACGGCATGGATTCCTAAATTCCCGAACTGCATTGTCACTTACACTTTGTATTTTGCATAGGCACTAACTTCTGAAACCATATTTAGTGGTGAAATGCTCGGTACTCAGTGATGGAGTCTCGAGATTTGGTCTCGATCTCGAGACAAGTCTCGAGACCCATTTTTGCGAGTATCGGTCTCGAAGGTTTCAGGTCTCGAGACTTTGAATATTGCAAAGAAATGGTTTGTTAAAATTTCTATAATTCAGCGATTTTTGTTTGTTGTATATGCAAGTAAGAAACAACAAAAACACGTCGGAAAAAACGCCAGAGATTTGAAAAAAATTCAAGTCAGAAGTGATGAAGACATTTTCATGAAAATTTCGGCAAAATGTACAAATTTTGAAGTCTCTGTCTGGACCTTCAAGTCTCGAGTCTTGGAGTTTTTGAGGAAGTCACGGTCTCGTCTCGAAATTTTAACAGGTCTCGGAGGTTACGGTCTCGACTACATCACTGTGTCACACTCCACCTAGTGTCACACTTCTGTGATGTATGACGACGCTGGTCAGAAAACACGTCTTAATTAATTCCATTCTGTTTATAATTATAATGATAACATTTTTTCAGACAGATCGTACGTATCATAGGTACAATCAAACAACGTAGGAGCACAGAAACAGATAGCCAAATCGCATTGCAGAATAGGTTTTTGCACACGATCACACTGGTAGGAGCAAAGCATTTTATCAGCAACCAACCAGAGATGATCACTATCCGGTTTGCCGGTTGGATATCCGGCAGGATAGTGAGTTTGCAACCGGATACGGATATCCAAAAACTGCTTTCAAACGGGAACCGGATACGGATCCGCATATCCGAAACGCTTTTAGCGATATTTCGAGGATTAAGATTTATGGAAAAAGTTGCACATTACACAATCATTCATTCATTATCTTCAGAAGCATCTTTACAGCCTTCTGTGCCATGACTCCGAGTCTGTCTATGGTGTACTGTCTGTACCGAAGTGCAATACCAGTCCCCCTCTTTATCTGGTAATTGGACACGCCAAGTGTGTCAGCATGAGTCTGTTCCTGATGTAGCAAGATAGGACCCTTTCAGTATACACTAAGGATGCTGTTTCCTGCGTACTTGTACCCGGACTATCGCTACCTAGTGTATGCCTACTGTGATCTGTAGTCTAGACTAGCTAGAGCACTCTAGCTCTTTTAATGTGGACTGTAGTGTAGTCTGCACCAGGCCTTGCAGTCTTCACGCCTATTCTTCGTGAACCTGCAAGTGTATTGACTGGTTGTTGAATGATACCAGGCCAGAGCTTTTTTCTTTCCTAAACATGATACGCAAAATTGTTGTTTTGTGACACTGACTTGTTAGACTGAATTTTTAGTCAGTCATTTCAATGTAAATGACATATTTTAAGCCAGTGTGTTGTTTTGAATGCTGTTTTGATTTGTAGACTAGCATGCTATGTAGGTAGGTTTGGTTAAAGTACAACAATGGACAGGATTAATAAATGAAATTATGAATGTGAACCAAAGAAACCAAAGAAATGTTACCTTGTTACCAAAGAAATGGCAAATGAAAAGCTTGGTATGGCAACAGAACCGTCACCAGAAAGTCTTTATAGGCTAGGGGGGCTTTACGCTTGTGCAGTGGGGCTTGACATTCTGAAATTTGAACAAACATCACTGTTTTATTGTGCTTCATATTTAAATTCGTGGGGGGGGTGTTGGAGCTTTGTTTCGGAGGGTCTAAGCCCATCAAAACCCTCCATGGCTGCGGGCTGTATGGCAAAACTTCAGTTTGCTTTACTTGGAAAAGTAATTATGTTATGCGATATGTCAAGCTTGCAAGATATGTCAAACTTTCTGCTTATAAGCATGACAGGGCCCAAAGTGGCACAATGCATTCACATAGTGTCTATTCTGCTTCATGAGGCAAAACCTGTGCTGGGAATATTGTGCCTTCATTTGAACACATTTGGTTGAGTGGTCATGTGCAAGAGTGTAGTGCTAAAAAAGAAGTGTGGGAATGCCGTTCCCACACCAAATAAAGAGGAAGGCTACACCAAATAGTTCGAATAAAGTAAGCATTTGCCTCCAAGAACTTCTACATTGGCTTCCTGTTTCACTGTAGACTTTTGACTAGCAGTGCGAATCTGCATGCCGCGAGCACATCTGTGAGATCGCAGCCATGTTTTAATCCAAGGCTGCCCAACCCGCGGGCCACGAGGTTGTTTTAAGTGGCCCGCGATGTAATAAGTTCGTAAGAACACTTTTTAAATTTTTAGTACTTTTTTGTAGGCTCAAGCATATTTCCCATCAAAACACACCCAAATTATATCTGTTGTTTCTGTTATGAGCCTACCACCCAAAAACTTGTATGGCAAACTCTTCGAAAATATGTCAATTTTTTAGATTTGGTTTGCATCCACACAAGCTGGCAGCACTGCGTGCAACTATAGGACTTATTATCCCTTCGTGTTATCACATAAAATTTATAAACATCAAAAGGATTTGTTACGTCACAATAGCTTATGGTTACGTCACAAAAAACGTTTGTGGCTCGCAATAAATTTCCTCTTATGAAAGTGGCCCTCAACACTAAAAAGGTTGGGCAGGCCTGTTTTAATGTAATCATTTAGATCTCACATCTTCAAGTACCGTTACTAGTGCAAAAAGGTATGGGGACGCTTTCCCACACCAAAAAAATGTATGGGAATGTCTTTCCCACACGTTCCCATGCCACTACAACCCTGGTCATGTGACAAGTACAATATGCAGAGACATTGGTTGGGATTTAAAATTTTAAGGTTGGAGTTTAGGAACAGGACTTATGGTAAAGGTGAAGGGTCAATTTTTAAGTTGAGGGGTTCAGTGTTTAGACTAGAGTTAGGGTTCAGCCTACAGTTCACTTAATGCAAACAAGAAGCTGCTAACTGTTTGCCAGCCCTGAAACCATGACAACCATCATCCATGCATGGGACTGAGCTGTTACAGATGTCTTGTTCAACTAAGCAGGACATGCGTTCCAAACTTGTTATGTAAATACTTCAACCAATCGTGTTCAGCTGAAAGGAAAATAACTCCAGAAGTTATTTTGCCTCATGCGGCAAAATAGACAAAGCACAAAAATGTATGTTGTGCATCATAATACACTTTCGGATAGTTTTCGGATACGGATAGTATGATTTCAACCAAAACAGGATTCGGATCGGATACGGATATCATTTTTCAAAAACAGGATAGGATCAGATAGTAAAAAAACACTATCCGATCATCTCTGGTAAAAGATCCAGGTTTTGGAGTCCAATCCGGCAGGATATTAGGAATATTTTGGATTTGGAGTGGATATCGTTTCTTATTCAACATGATCCGAATTATCTAAATCAGTAGTTCTCAACCGGGGGTAAATTTAATGATGCTGTTGTACATTTTTCTACAGCGCTAGTAAGAAAACAAAAAAGAGGGGGTAAATTTTACGTTAGGAAACTGGCAAGGGCAAACAGTAGGAAAAGGTTGAGAACCCCTGATCTAAATGAAGTAAATTGCAGCCATGCAAAAAAACTTGATATAGAATAATAGTTTTATCAGGAAGAATTACGATATTTCGGAATCATATTAGCAACCATCTTCTTTTCAAGTTTATTATCTTTCATACGACTCAGTTATTAGACAGAAACAATACTGATAGCCATTGCTTAAGAAGGAACCAATTGTCAGTGGAAATAAGAGTAAATTAAAACACAGTAGCAAAATAAATTAATAGTGTAAAAATGAGTGTCAGTGTGTCACATAGGACTGGTGAAGGAGCGTAGCAGTCATCTAGTCAACCAACCGCAGTTTTTATAGTTTCTCCCGGTGAAATGCAATGTTACCTGCCGCTCGGGATCCTAACTTTCAGACTGAGGACATCTCAATTCTCAAACAACTTGTAGTTTGGAACTGTGCGAAGATGAGCATGATTCTATTGCTTTATTACGATGAAGCCCGACGTTTTTCAGATGAAACATGTCTCATTTTTGAAAAGTTTTATTAGTAGATCATTGGTGTTCATTAGCCTAAGGCCTAAGTCATTACCAAAAAGTATTTTCCAGCGTTGAAGGAAGTACACCAGTGTCTGTCTCAACAGCGTAGCTCACTAATCTAACTCAAAGTGGCCTTAATCAAAAAACGAAGTAGGCCCTAATAGTAATAAGCATGGTGAAAGCGTCTTAACATCTTGACCATGTTGTTGTAGGTTCAAATACACCTAAAATGGCAATAGAGTCTTGTGAAGTGTTGGATTTTAACAAAGAGTGGCAAGATTGTTCATTCTAAGCCTAGCAGTGCCGGAAGCTCAGTTTAGAAAGAATTTCAAAAGAAACAGGAATTTAGGTGAACATGGTTTCATTGGACATAAAATTATGGTTCTCGCCTTGTCACTATTAAATCAAAGTACAACAGCTCTATTCATTGCATGGAGTCCAGAAGGTAGGCCTACATAAATTTAGGCTAGTTGTAAGCAATCATTCGATTTAAACATCTACATTAGAGCATTTCAGAATTGCGTACAACTTTAACATCCCATACCACATAGAAAAAGAATTATGCACTTCTTGTCAAGATCAATCGTAATCTCGTGGTGGTGGGCAGTTGTAGCCATAGCATTCATTGAATTCAGAAGTGGCAGTGTCTATTTTTCCTCATGAGGCAAAAGCACTGCTGGTTGCTGGTGTTATTTTGCTTTAGCCTAACACAATTGGTTACATGAAAAGTTCAGAAGGCATGACCTGCTTAGTTGACCACAATCTGTATCGGCGTAAATCTAATGGATATGTGTTGTCATGGTTTCATTGCTGGCAAGCAGTCAGTGGCTTCTTGACTGTGTCAACTAGGCCTATAGGCTAAATTTTAAGCTTTAAATCCTAACCTTCATCCAAAACCCTAGCAGTTGTTTTTTTACGTATCATCCTTGTCACATGACCACTTCAACCAATCGTGCCAGACAAAAGGCAAAACAACCACAGCTTTTGCCTCATGAGGCAGAATAGGCCCTACCAAATGGGGGAGGCTGGGTAGAGTTGTTGCAATTTTCACGTAAATTAATATAACCACCAATGTACAATAGCTGCAGCAACGAAAATTTTGCAGAAGTTTCGCTACATCCTTCAGCTAATAAACCCAATGAACAAACCAAAAAATCCATAGGCTGAGAACTTTTATTGAATGAAAGGTGAGGTGGTGTCAAGTGTAACAATTGACCCCATGGACGGGGTAAATTGTTACACACCATGGGGTAACTTGTTACAAGAACGCAAACATCCAGTTATTGCAGGAATAAACCTGTCAATTCAAATGCAACAAGACCTCAAAGAATGAGAAGCCATACACTGCGATAGGGAGATAAACATTCACATTTAAAATGCCGTTTCTGTCACCAGGCATAGTTTTCTAACTGCAAACACATTCAAGTTAAAAACAACGCATGATCAAAAGCTGCAAGAAAATGAAAGTAAAGGTCTAATAACACAATCAATGCAATAAACCATCTCAGTCACTGCAAGAATACAGAAATATTCATGCAGTGATTGGTCTAATGTGCAGTGGCACTGCAAATCTCAACAACAGTGTTTCAATCCTAGCAAATATCATAAACATATAAGCCACTACCATCAATACAAGCTGAATGCGACCAATCTGTGCATTTTATGTACTTCATCTACATCTCGCCAAGGGCAGATTTAGAGTAGAAGTCACTACAGACTGAAATATGGACATTAGACATGACTTTGTTTCTGTTCTGCTTGGCAGAATTGGCCCTCGGGTTTACTACAAACTTCTGCAACTCTTTGATTCTTTTAACATCTTCTCAGCAGACAACGTCAAGATAACCGAATTAAGTTTTCGTGATGATGGTGTTTTTTAAACTTTTGGACCGGCTTTAGGATGAGGATGGATCATTACTCGTGCATGTCACGACACCTGGTGGCATCCTAATTTTGCTGGTGACACACCTGATGGCATGTTTTCATGCAGCTAGAATTAAAGACACGGGGTATGCTCATACACTGTGTAAAACATGCCCCAAACGTGTCAGAGATGAGCACGGATCAGGACTGAAGCCAATTTTGACCGGATCAGGACTGGATGGGACTGCAATTTTTTTGAAAATTGGCGATCAGGACTGGATCGGACTGAGAAAATATTTGTTGTTTTAATGTGATTATTCTGAACATATCAAAATTTTAGTTGTGATCTCTAAAATCAAAATTTCAGTTGTGCAATTTTAGTTGTGATTCACAGATTTGCTAAATAGTAGTAAATATTTTGCCATCAATGCAAAAGCTCTGCTGGGACAATTGTGCAATTCGAACTGTATACAGCGTTGTCCACATATAACGTTGAGCACTACTACCAACGTGAACGTAGTTGAGTGGTTAGTGTCTATGCCTGCTGTGTGTGTATTCGGTGGTTCTTCTCTCACCATTTCCTTTGGGTTAGCTAGTGAAGATTACACCTTTGATATGAGTGCTTTTCATGTACTTTTTCAAAAAGTTTAGGTTTAGGGTGTATGTTTAAGTTTCAGTTTAAGGTTTTCATTTAGGGTTTAGGTTTAGGGATTTGGTTTTCGGTTTAGGTTTTGGATTTAGGTTTTGCTTTCAGGTTTATGGCATATATCCTGCAGATATTTCAAATATCTTAAATGATTACTTTGTATCTGTTGGAAAAAACATGGCCAGCAAAAGAATTCCTCCCCAAAGCAACAAGACTCACATTGTAAAAATGAACTGTGAGTCCTCATTTTATTTACATGAAACATCAGCTGAAGAAATCATGCACATCATAGACACACTCACAGGGAAAAAGGGTACTCGTCAAAATGACATCCCTGTGAAAATCTTAAAATTATGCAGTGAAATTTTATCTCCATTCGTAGCAAAAATCTTTAACAATTGCATAAACCAAGGTATATACCCACAGAACTTTAAGTGTGCCCAAGTTACTCCTATACATGAAAGTGGGCCGGAAAATGTGTGCACCAACTATCGTCCTATATCAGTGTTGTCACCCTTAAACAAGATATTTGAAAAACTCCTCTATGATAGTTTATATCACTATGTGGAATGCAAGAGCATGCTATCAAAACACCAGTATGGTTTCAGAGCTAAAGTATCAACAGAATTTGCAATCTATGACATAGTTGAGTGTATCTCAGAAAACCTGGACCAGAAAATACTAACTTGTGCAGTTTTTCTTGATCTCTCAAAAGCTTTTGATACTGTTGACCATTCTGTGCTGCTGTGGAAGTTGGAACATTACTATGGCATTCGAGGGCTCCCACTACAACTTTTTGAAAATTATTTACATAGGCGAGAACAATATACAATAGTAGATAAGTGTAGATCCCAAACCCAGCAGATCAATTGTGGCTTGCCACAAGGTTCAATTTTATCTCCCCTGCTCTTTTCACTATATGTTAATGACTTGCCAAAAGTATCCAACTTTTGCTCAATTGCCAAATGTATCTAACTTTTTCGAACCCCATTTTTGCCCAATATAACAGAAAGTAAAAATGGGTTACTGAAATTAAATCATTTAACAGTTTATATTTAATTCTACAGTAGTCCCATACTTTTAGTCATATTTCAGATGACCTTTGTCGAACCCTGAAATGGTTCTGTCGAACCAGAACCGTCGCCAGGAAGTCGTCAATAGGGGGACTTTACGTTTGTGCGGGGGGCTTTATGTTCGTACAGGGGGGGCTTGACATTCAATTTTGACAAAAATTCCACCAACTTATAGTGTTTCATATTTCAATTTGGGGGGGCTTGGAGCTTTGTTTGGGGGGGCTTAGTCCACCAAAGCCTCCCCGTGGCGACGGGACTGCGTCGAACCCTAGAGGTTCAATCCTACCCAGGTTAAGAACCACTGGTTGAGGATTTTAGGTCATGTTACAAGGAACTTACGCTAATCCAAGTGTATCATCCTTGTCACTTGACCAATCCAACCAATCGGATTCTCCTAATGGCAAAATAACTCTAGCAATGCTTTAATTTGCCTTTGACGCCAAATAAACACTTCCTTGTCAAAGCGGGGAAATGCCAAAAGACTGTGTCTATTTTGACTCATGAGGCAAAAACTGTTGGAACTATTTTGCCTTCCCCCTTTGGCTTAAGGGAAAATAGCTCCAGGAGTTATTTGCCACATGAGGCAAAATACATGATTTCATATTGGCGGATCAGGACTGGATCGGACTGATGTTTTTCAAAAATTTTGCGGATCAGGACTGGATCGGATTCAATTTTTGTGGATCAGGAATGGACTCGGACTGAAAAATTTGTCAGTCCGCTCATCTCTGATAGCTCAGTGCAACAGGCATACGAGTGTTGTCATGGTTTCAGGGCTGGGAGTCTATTAGCAGCTTCTTGTTTGCATTATGTGATCTGTAGGCTGAACCCTAACTATAAACGCTGAACCCCTTAACCTAAAACCTGACCCTAAACCTTGACAATAAGTGCTGACCCTAAACCCTCACCGTAAACTCTAACCAATTGTCTATTTGCATATCGTACTTGTCACATGACCACTTCAAACAATCGAGTTCAACTGAAGGCAAAATGGTCCCAGCACAGCCTTTATCTCATGAAGCACAATAGATACTACACTGTAGACCCGATATAACGCGATCCGATATAACGCGGAATTGGATATAACGCGGTTTGAGTGTGGACCCCGATTTCATAACTGATTTGCTGCGATACAGTACTTTCAGGTAAATAATAATTTTAAACATCTCAAAATGTGCAGTCGCATGTGGTTTTGTCACAATCCATACCACGTACGTGATGCCACAGCAGCGATCGATACAGCGTTGCAGTGGCTAGAGCAGGGTCACCAACATGGTGCCGCAGGCACCAGGTCGCCTGCAAGGACCGTGTAAGTCGCCCGCAGGCCTGTTCTAAAAAATAACATTAATATCATAAATGTCTTCACATTAATGAATTTCAATACTGAAAAAACTGAAGGTAAATTGAGCAAAATTTTTATTTCATGAGTTTGTATCAAACTAGTAGCCCTTCGCATTAATCGGTACACAAGAAGTAGCTCGCAGTTTCAAAAAGGTTGGTGACCCCTGGGCTAGAGTATCAGAACGTGGACAAGATTCACGTCCTACACTTGAAAGAAATACGAGAGATCGCAAGGAAAAAGAATAGACAAGCACTGAAACAGTCAACCCTGGACTCGTTTTCAGTATAAACATCACATTGTCATGGAAATATACGTTGTTGGTCATGACTGTATACAATTTGTTACATAATAAAATACCTCGGTATAACGCGACTCACTTATAACGCGGTCTGATGTTGTGGATCCCGACATCCACGTTACATTGGGTCTGCAGTGTACCTGGTACCTACAATGCATTTTAATGCGTTGTGGAACTTTGGGCCTTGTCATGGCTTAGAATAATATCTTGGAAGCTTGACATATCACAAAACCTAAGTAGCCTGCTTTTCAGACTCAAATGCATCAAGAAAAAAGCTGAAGTTTTGCTACACCATGTTTTTTGTTAGTCATTTGTTTAGTATCAGTGGTCACATTTTAACACCATCCATGATCTGACATTCATAATTTTATTTATTCATCTTACCCACTGTTGCACTTTTACCAAACCTAACTAGCTATGCCAGTCTACAAACCAAAACAGCATTTAAAACAACAAATGGCTTAAAATAGGTCACATATTTTGAAGTGACTGCTGACTGAAAGTTCAGTCTAACAACTCAATGTCACAAAACAATAATTTTGCACATCATGTTTGAGAAAGATAAAAGCTATCTAACCTGGTATCATCTAACAAGCAGAGATGGCCTGAGTCGATTTTCAGGCTCCGACTCCACTCCTGTTCTAAAATTTTCGAATCCGGAAATTATACAAATTTGAGAAACCAAATCCTGTTTAGACTCTGGCTACCGTCAATCCAACCGAAATTTACCCATGTTTTTACTCAACAAATAACCACGCAGACTCCTGCTGCTGCCGAAATTGAAAAGTGACTCCGGCTCCGGGTCCGTTTTTTCACAAAATTTTAACTCCGGCTCCGATGTCAAACGAAATTTCTGACTTCTGTGAAATTTCTGACCTGTTATTGTTTTACAGTTATTTTGCTTTCCAGAATAAAGGAATAAAGTTTGGCGTTTACTTTTTTGATGTGTGTTGTGTAAATTAAAACTTTTTGGCTAGATGTCAGATACCATAACAGATTACCGTACGGGAATAACTATAACCACTGAAAAATATTGAACTTAGTCTTAGACAGTGTTGCTTGTAATCTATGCGTGCGCACACAGCTTTCAGAGACTGCGCACATGCATAAATTTACCGCGCACAGACACATTATGGTGTATCAACGCATAAATTTACTGCACACCAGAGGTGTACGGAGTCTGAAAATTTTGACTCCGACTCCGCTCCTGCTTTGGCTGAACGTACGCCGACTCCGCTCCGACACATTTTAAAGTTTTGGACTCCGATTAGTGCTCAAACTCTAAAGTGAATTATCTAAACTTTTGGCAGTGTCTAAACGACCGTATCCGGTTTTCGCATTAAAAAGACTAAAAAACAGTATCAAATGAATTTGCTGATGACTACAATACATGTCAGTTGCTTCTCAGATAAAGGATTAAGGTGGCCATATTTTGTTACCCTATAGGCCAGGGGTCTCCAAACTTTTTTGTTCGAGGGCCACATAAGCTGTTACTCAACAGTCCGAGGGCCACATAAGCTGTTACTCAGCAGTCCGAGGGCCGGACATCTTACAAAATGTGATTGTTTCAGGAAATGTTTCTGCCAAATCAACAAATTTTCCTTTGTTATATTGTTTTTCGTCATTGGCAAAATGTCTACGCGGGCCGGATGAAATGGCTTCGCGGGCCGTAGTTTGGTGACCCCTGCTATAGGCTATCGTAACCATTTACCTTAACTGCAAACCCTAACCCTAGACACTAACACTGAACCCTAAACCTAAATGCTTACTATAAACCCTAATTTTAAACTCTAACACAAAACCCTAATCCAAAATGCTAAACCTAACCCTAGTCCAAAAGCTTAATTTAATCATCAACACTTGTCTGCTTTTCGAAATGTAGGCTACATCACAAGGGGTCCAAAAATTTTGACTTACAATCTTGTGTAAGTATATCAAAAGAAAAAAGAAATACAACAAAGGGGTCAGTGGAACTGAGGATGTACTAATCACTTCCCACTCGTCCATGTTGATAGTAGTGAGATGTTCTCCAACTCAGTCTTATATCTGGCAGAAAACTGGATGCGGGATACGATACTTTTTGTCCTTCGAAACAGAAAACTGGAAATGCTGGTTGCTGAAATGCTACCTAAACTTTTTATGTGAGCAAAATTTTATTGGCCAACATATTTTCGAAGTATCACCATAAACAAGAAATTGTCCAAATCTTTACAGTTTACACACATGAAACTCACCAACCTAACCTTACATCCAAGTTGTATTAACATTTTAAGACTTCCTGTGAAGCAGTATTGCACATTTGAAGGTCATGTTATAACATGCTTTGTGAAAAACAATCTGCAATAATTCTGTAATAATCAATAATGAACAAAGTAATCTCTTATTAAAAAACTGACTCCGGCTCCGACCCTTCCTTAAAAAAATCAACTCCGGCTCCACTCCCATTTTCGAAAATCGTTAAGACTCCGGCCGGAGTCTACTCCGACACTCCGGCTCCTGTACACCTCTGCTGCACACAGACACATTATGATGTATCAAAACAAGTGCGCACACATCAAAATTTCTGCGCACACAGACTACAAAAGATCAGAGGGAACATTGGGCTCACACCTCAATTATTTTTGTTTTTGTAACCCTAACGTGACACATTGACCTAAACACTAAACTCTGAGCCCTAATCATCAGTTTACTCAGCGTATCTGATGTGTAGAATGTCACTCTGTGCATGCGCACACGGCATGAAGTCAGAAATTTCGCAAGTCAGAAATTTCGCTTGACGCCGGGTCTGAAAGAAAAACGCAGAATCCTGGCGGAGTCGACTCCGGCACTTCGGATCCGTAGCCACCTCTGCTAACGTAAGCACTAGGCCTAGAGACAGCATGGCCTAATCTAGACTGCAGACCACATCAAAACAGCTAGCCTGCTCTTCCAGTCCAGACTGCAGATCACAGTAGGCCCACTGTAGCTAGTCCTCGTCCAGGTACGTAGCAAAAACTGCCATGATGTATACTGAAAGAGCCCTATCTTGCTTCACCAGTTACAGACTCATGCTGAAAACTTGTTTTGTCTAATTAGCAGACCAAGAACAAGAGGGAGCATGGCACTATACTGCGGTTCTGAGCTTACACAATAGACACAAGAGAGCCTCGGAGGCAAGGCACAGAAGGTGCTTCTGAAAATAATAAATCAATGATTGTGCAATGTGCAACTTTTTCCAAGAGTCTGAATCCACAAAATATCGACAAAAGCGTTTCAGATATCCTTATCTGTGTCCAGGTCCTCTTTGAAAGCAGTTTTTGGAGATCCGTATCTGTTTGCAAACTTTCCGCGTATCAGAGATGAGTGGACTGTGAATTTTTTCACTCCAAGTCCAGTCCTGATCCAAAAAAATTGAATCCGATTCAGTCCTGATTCGCAAATTTTTTGAAAATCATCAGTTCGATCCAGTCCTGATCCGTCCATGTAAAATCGTGTATTTTATTTTGCCTCATGACGCAAAAGCACTACTGGAGCTATTTTGCATTTAGCCAAATACAATTGGTTGAAGGCAAAATAGTTCCAGCATTAATTTGCCTCATGACGAAAAAATGAGTACAGTCTTTTTGCATTTCAAAAAAATTAACAAGGCTGTGTCTATTTCGCCCCAGAGGAAAAAGCACTGCTGGAGTTATTTTGCCATTAGGAGAATCTGATTGGTTGGATTGGTCAAGTGACAACAACGATTTGGATTAGTGTGAGGTCCTTGTAACATCACCTAAAACCCTGAACCCAAAACCAAACCTAAACCCAAAAACTAAGCCCAAAACTCTAATCCAAAACTTAAACCAAAAACCTAAAAATCAAACCAAACCCAAAACCTAAACCAAAAAACTTAACCCAAAACCTAAACCCAAAACCTAAACCCAAACCCTAGACCCAAAACCTAAACCCAAAACTTAAGCCCAAACCTGAACCCAAAATCTAAAAGCTGAACCTAAAACTTGTAACCGAAACCTAATCCCTAAACCCTAATCTCTAAACCTAAACCCTTAACGTAAACTATAACCAGTGGTGTTCAACCTTTGTCAAGCAGTAACTCATTTTGCAACTCAATTTTACCTATCAACCCCATTCCGAAATTTTCCATTCAGTCATAAGAATGAAGTTGTGCTTGAACAATAGAAAATCTCAATGACTAAAAAATATCTTACGGTATCACTATGCTTAACAAATACTCTTAAATTCATGAATATGGCAGCATCGGTGAGGGAGATCCCTGCCGTATACGCTACAAATAACTCCGCAGCCTTAGAATTGAATTGATACTAGAATAACTCCCAAGTTAGTAACCGCAATCAGCAGTGATAGCGTGACTCGAGTCAATGACTCGACTCGACTCGAGTCACGATTTTTGGTCACTCGTACTCGACTCGAATCACGTTGAAAAAAATGGTGACTCGACTCGACTCGAGTCATGTTTTTCACAGAATGACTCGACTCGAGTAACAGTCAATGACTCGAGACTCGAGTCAGAGTCATTTTTACAAAATCTCTGAGTTCCTGATGGACAAACCCAGTGCGTTTGCACGCAAACAAATGAGGATTTTTTGCTTCAGTGATGATCAAGATTGGGGGAAATTTTCCGTTTTGACTGTCTAGTTGTGCTATGCTGCATTTTAAGGATCAAGTGCCCCAAATTGCGTAGAGGTGCAGACCTGAGACTTTATTTTCACGGAGGGGTCAGTAGGGGCACAATATATTGACACCTTTGGTGGTTTAATGTAGTATTTGAATAGCGTGGTCATGACAGTGGGTCTCATACTGTGACATTGTGTCTTTTCCAGATACCAATAAAGTTGATTTAAGTTTTTCAGATTCAAATCCAAACCAAAACTCTAGTTTAAGATATAATGGAAATGCGAAAACCGAATCTTGTTTAAATCCAAATTCCTGTCACTGTTATTAGCCTGAGCCCAGGTGGCGACGTGATTACGCCACATATAACGTAGAATTCGTAGCAGCAATAGAAGAGCTAACCTGGTCAAATGAGTAATCTCAATTGCTATTGTGCTGAGGATTACCGGTTCGACTCTTTCCTTGGTTGGCTCAGGGCGATGCAGCATTGTGCTTACAACAAATGGCTCCTAGCGTGTCGGTGGCTACAATCCACTGTTAATCTGCAGTCCACATTAACCTGCAGTCCCAAAACTGAACGGAAAGTTACAGTAATCTTCAGTCGCAAAACTGAATCGGAAGTTGCGAAAAAGTTCAAAAGAAAATAACCAATTCGAATCCAATTCTGTTCAAGCAAAAATGATAACATCCAAATCCATCAATGTATTGAAATGTCGCAAGATTTAAATACAAATACATGTTCATGTCTGGTTATTTTCATGTATTGAGCATATGAAAACCACACTTTCAATGCAGCTCCAATTGAAAGGTTCCAACAACACCCCCTCATTTTTGCAATGAAGCACACCAAATGCACGTTCTTGTTCTGATGGTTGCACCTGACACCACCTTCACATCCTGGTCAAAGCACCACTTTGTTGTGATTGGAAAGGCCGAGCAGCAAGTGCGCAAAGCTTCCCACTGTTGCACCAAGCAATAATGAAGATCCCACGTCGTGAACATTTTATTTCTGTTTGTTCGCGCCACATGAATGTTGTTCATCATGCACATCCCGTTCGTGGTGAATCGCACATTCAACACGATGCTAACTGAGAGGCTGCAACACTTGCACCAAGGTTGGGCTAGACTTTTTGAGTTGACTGAGAGTGAAAGAGACAAGTAAAATGTAATCTCAATAAACTTAGATATAAATAACTTGCAATCAAACTTGTTAAACAACATTGGGCACAATTTTCTAACTTATCGGGCACCATTTCATATCATGTTGGGCACCATTTGCTAATTTATCGGGCACCATTTCATAGCAAAGAAATGTAGAAAAAACGTGAAATTTTCTGTGACTCAACATTGACTCGACTCGACCAAGTCATGACTCTTACTCGAAAAAATTTTAGATGACTCTGACTCGAGGGGCTTGTGACTCTGACTCGACAAAAATGACTCGGACACATCACTGGGAATCATATATCTAATTTCCAAACATAGCACATTCTTAGGTCACAAAGTTATTCGTGCGTTGCCGAATTAAACAGTACTCTAATGGTCATAATCATACTCAAAACAATTTTGAATGAAAAAGAGGGCTATCATTTTTTCCAGGTAACAGTAGTGCAGTCAGAATGAGAGTGAATAGGCCATGGCCTCCCCAAAACAAATTTTGTCAGATTTTTGCTGGTGCTTTGTATCAATTTTCAGCTCTTAGAAAATAAACGGGAGTAACATTTGGATTGAAGACGTCGATGACCGACGAGGTCATTGACTAGCCCCTGCCGAACAAATTTATTGACTGCAATACTGCCAGGTAATCTCACTGTTTTGGGTACTGCAAAAAGTGGTTTCATGTACGAAAGGCAAAATATAGAGGTAATTGCGAATATATTCATCAGAAGTACTCGCGACCCACAGAAAACAGGCAAACAATCCCCAGGTTGAAAAACACTGCCCTAAACCTAAACATTTCAAAAAGTACATAAAAAGCATTCCCATCAAAGGTGTTATCTCTTCGAGCTGAGCCAAAGCAAATGGTGAGAGCAGAATGAAAGAACACTTGCACAGCAGCCATATAGACACTAACCACTCAACTATGTTCCCGTTAGTAGTAGAACTCAACATTATATGTGCACAAAGGTGGATACAGTTCGAATTGCAAAATTGTCTCAGCAGAGCTTTTGCCATTCATGGAAAAATACACTCCCATTTAACACATCTGTAAAATCGGATCACAACTAAAATTTTTGATATGTTCACAATAATCACATAAATACAAAAAAAATTTTCTCACTCCAATCCAGTCTTGATCCGCCAATAAAAAAATGCAGTCCGGATCGAGCCCAGATCCGGCAAAAATTGGCTTCAGTCCTGATGAAGTCTGATCCGGTCCTGTCCGTGCTCATCTCTCCCGCGTATCCAAACGGCAACTCGGATAGTGATAATCTCTGTTGCATATGTGAGAGCCATGTTGGTGACTCAAGTTGTCTTGAGTTTCCTGGTAAAACGTTGGAGGAGCACTGCCCGGGAATACAAAGCTTGTTTGAAACAGATACCAGGCCAGTGGTCCCACTCCCAGTGTTTTTCCACTGATATCCTGCTGTGGTGAAATTGTATCAGTTAGTTCTTCCTTTTCATGCTTTAGTACACTCGCATCAGGTTCAGTAGACCTAGTTTGTGCAGCGTTTGGCATACTCTTCATGTCCCTATTGAGTCTAATCGCACATGTGCTGCAGTGTTTTTCACAAGGAATTAAATTTGGAGGTGGATTTTTCAGTTTATCGTACTACTAAGAGACTCAGGACCGCAAATATTTTGTCCTTTGCTTGTTTGGATGAATCTGAATGTTAAATGGATCACTACAATTTTTTGTTGCAACGAAAACTTCCTAAGCAATCCTTGCTAATAATGAAACAAATTGTTTTGATGATATGGTGCACTTCAAATTGTTCAATTTTACTTTGCAATGCCAACACTTTGATATCTTCTCTTATTAGTTAAATGTTCTGCTTAGTGGTATGGTCTTTCTGGTGACAGTGGTTGACATCAGTATAAAAAACTTGCTTACTGATGCTGACATGTTAAAAACCTTATAGCCTATACCTTGAAAACACATTTCATGTTCATATTATAGGTAGCATGTATGCAATTGGGTACATTTGTTTGAGCTTTCAACTCTGTCATTTTACCATGGGAATATACTTTTGCCATGTTAATTTGACCTTCTATGTCCTAAATACTAAGTGTAACCTTAACCCTGGCATTGAAGTTGCGCATGTTGAAATGGTGGCAGTTAAAAGACCTGCTTTGCATTTAATTCGCTTGAACTTAACCAATACTCTCCACATATGCTAATTTCAATTTGCTATTACTCAAAAACGTAAAATATTACATGTTCCATATTTTGATGTATTGTAAGTAACATAAGCGCTATGTCTACGATATCCAATGGTCATCACCATTTTATAATTTGATCCACAGGGTCAATTTCAAGGTCAAAATATAGGTAAACAGCTCATCATCCCCAAATTTACCCAAATCACAACAATGATGCCAGATTTGAATTCTTGGTTTTCTCCCCTTTTCAAGGATACGTTACTTTTCCAGATTGGACCACTAGTTCAAAAGATGTGGTGATTTGAATTTAGGTGACCTTGAAATTTTCAAAAATGTAACCGCCCATAACTTGGAAACTGATCATCCTACCAATGAAAAATTATATGTTTGAGGTTTGGTTTGGGGGTCAAAACCAACATGTATGCCAAATTTCATTAAATTCTGATAGGGTAGGGTTTAGTCCATTGGGTGACTTGATGTGGAATAACCCTTGGAGAAAATAATTGTTAAGCTTGCTCATCACTGTCCATAAGAACAGAGTTGTGCTGGATGTTTATGATGTTAATCAAAAGGACAGTGGTTGTATCAGTATAAGCGATATGACCTTACGCATTAAAAATCCTTCTTTGCTCATCAACAACCACTATCCCAAGAGCTTCTTCATTTCTCTTACAAGGGCTGTTTTTTAGAGACAAGAAATTTTCACCTATGTCAAAATACACACAAAATAGATAAACCAGTTTTTTTAAGGAAAATGTTAGGTAAACAGTATGGACCTATAGGGACTTGAAAAATTTCAATTCTAGAGACCCAAATTGGGTCCCTAAAATACCTTTCTCTGATTCTAGGGACCTGATTTTCAATTCTAGCCCTACCTGAATCGGGCCCCTAAAAGGTCTTAAACCTGGATAAACATTCTTTTATTTTCAGTAAGGTAAATTTTGTTTACAGTTGTTAAACTAATATTATTCATTGATAAGGTTGTTATCATTTTTTTGCAGGTTGCTTGATTTCATTTGAACATCATCTGTTTCATTTAAAAATGTCCTTTGCGAAAGCTCCAGTGAAGCGGTTTAATGAAAAAGAAGGTTATTGCATGATTATACTTTGGCTGTTTGAATGTAACTTGTAAATAATTGCATTCACTAGAACTTTAAATCTTCTTACTTCTGAAGTAAGATTTGAAGTTCCAGTGAATGCAATTATTTGAGAAAGACGTATCTTCTAGTTTTTAATTGACATAGTTTGTGTTGGATGTATTAACTTAAGTCTTGTATTTGTATTCTTTCTCTGCCCTTTTTTAGCCTTTCAACATTTCACATGTTAGCATTGGTTGCACTTCAAGGACTGACAATGCATAGTGTTATGTGAAATTGATTTCTTGTTAAACATTCGCATAAAGATTAAATTGCATGTCTCACATGTGGAAGAGTAGTTACTTAAGATTAGGTTGCAGCAATCAACTGTGCATGTGTCAAGGTAATTGTTGTAAATGAAGCAAGCGCTACCATGATGTGTTACAGTGAAAAAACAAGCTGCCTTAATTTTTGTTAAAAAATTCCCAAATTTGGGAATTTATGCGAGAATAGTGGTGGTAAGGTAGCAATATGTTAATGCAGATAAAACATGAACTAAAATGCTTTGTAAAATGAACACAAAATACACTGTTGTCACCACTATTTAAATGTGTTTAAGATAAATTTGTTAGGATTTTAGTTTGGTAAATGTCATGTATTAAAAAAGCATGCAGATATTAATCAGCATGCAAGTAAAACATTATTCAATGTATTTTTATTAGCTTAAAACAAGCCCCAAAATTTGTCATGCAGTTACAGAATATGTGGGAATGAAAACATACACTGTGTTATTATGTGGAAAGCCTAGTAGTTAATTATTAAGATAAGTTTAAAGCTCACATAAAAAGTCCTGCTTGTGTAGAGGTAGAAGGGTGCTTTCTACAAAATATTGTTTAACATCCTAGTAGTAGACATCATTATATAGTAAAGAATGATGCTACAATTTGATAACAGTTTGGAAGTTTAAAATGCTCAGAGTAGTATTGGGCAAATCATAGCTCATAGGCCTGTTTTAACCTGGTAAACTGAAAGCAATAACTCACAATGGTTTGCTGAAAATTGCCCATGTACCCTGATAAAAATGTCTACAAAATCAGAAACCCTGGTCCTCGTATATCAAAAATTCAAAAACAAAACATGTTGTAAAGTAACTATTCAGGTGACAAAGTTGCTTCAACCAGCAAATTTTTAGAATTGGAAATTGATTTTGTGTAACTCTATGCATTCGTAGTCCTGAAATCTTACTCAAATAAAATCTTAACATGGTGAAAAGCAATTGCACAAAGAGTAACAATGGTTTACCAAAGTGCCCATGAGCCATGGCCTGCAAGAACAACAAACGTGTCCATTACTGGCTTAGAAACTGAGTGTCAACTTGTGCGGAGACTATGTAGAAGTATGGATTAAATGTTTTAGTTTTTATGTTTTTTATTGTTGCTTTTAGGCTGTGCTCCACCACCAGGTCATTACTCTGTTGTGAGTCATGACAAAAGTGTGGGTGTACTCAAGTTTGACAACAACCTAGATCGTTTCAAGTCATTGGAACCATTGACATCTGAAAGTAGTGCAACAACTTTTAACACACCTGCACCACCAAGATCAAGTAAAAAGAAACTGAACTTCTCGTCTGGAGAACAGGTTTGCAAGTGATGAAATGAGGGATACATTTCATTGCAGTTCTATGTTGATTTTAGCATATTAGTGTTTCAGGCTAAAGATTTGTTTGAAGTTTTCTTAGGTCAAAACTTTTTTATAACTATCAACAAAGATCATACTGAATTTCATTAAAAAAGTGTTCACAGGGTTCCTACAAAAATTTTGACATTTTCCAGTCTGGAAATGTCTGGAAAAAATGGTTTTTGGTCTGTTAGTATGGAAAAAGAAAATAATTTTCTAGACTTGATCTTATGACATACATTTTCATTAGATATATATTTTATTCAAGATTAATATAATTTTACTTTTATCATGTTTCATATTACAGTGCCTGTATTTGACCTGTGTAGGTCATTCGAGAATTTTAGTTTGGAAAAAGTCTGGATATGTCTGGAAAAAGTCTAGAAATTTATTTTCAAAACTGTGTAGGAACCATGTGTTCATTTCAATTTTGATTGCAGAACAGTTGGTGTTACTGAATTAGGCAAATGTAAACCTTTATTTTCTGAATATTTCATGTACTTCTTTCCCTTATTATTGTTTTTGATCATGTTAGTTTCTTTACTTCTTCATTAAGTTTACAATCTGATAATAACAAAATACAATATTGTGGGGTTAGCCCCTAAGGTTTTTGGAGGTTAACTCCAAAAAATTTTTTACCCAAATTTGTTTTTTTTTGGTCATAACTTTTGAATCAGAAATGCTAGATGGTCGGTCAAGGGCTCTCTAGACTCATATTATAGCCTAGTTGCCACTAAAAACTTGAGTCAAAAAATTGGCTCTTGGCGTTGTCACCCAGGGCCTGGTGACCTCAGCCAAAAATGTGTTAACCTACCCCCATGATGACGTCACCCACAAAAAAACAAGTCTAAAACATTGCAATTTAAAAAAATCTAAACTAGAAGACTTCCCAGCTTTAGAAGGTTTGAACAGCTCTCTAGTTCAATCATCTGGCAAGTTATGGTGGTGCAAAATGATGCAAAAAAGTGGCTCGTGTGGGTCTTGAAGGGAAATCGCCCTGCTCCTAAGGTGTTGATATAAACCAATGCAAAAGCTTTTTATTTCCAAATGCATTTTAACATCTTAACGCAAAACATGCAACTGTGTTAGCAGTGAGTGACACATAAGCGCTAGCTTAATGCAATCTTGTCAGATGAACTGCTTAACCTGAGAAAAGTCTTGAAAAATGCTGAAATATTGTGAGTGATCTTGAAATTCAAGTTTGGTAACAGATACATAGAAAATGGAGATAATTTTAGACATGCATTTTCAAGATGTATTACCAAATGATGTGTATTTTGTCAGGCAGCTAAGTGGATTGCAGTGCCTTGTCATTTTTGAAAAGAAGACACAAGCTGTAAGAAGTGCAAGTGTAAACCACAGGGTGCACAAAATGATTTTAGGCAAAAGTCACAAATGTGTTTCAACATAAATCTTGGTGAGAATATTTAGGGAATGTTTAATGGCTTATATATTTGCAATGATAAAGGTTTAGATCTGGGAAATAATGAGAAACACTGTTTTGGTTTTGAAAGCAAGTGATTTCCTACATGTATAAATTTGATGGCAATTAGTAGATTGTTTATTCTTTTAAAGTTAGAGTAGGTATTGCAGTGTTTTATAAAACGTGATGCATGGTGTCAAATGTGAAATTTTTATATAAAGGGCCATGACCAAGAACCAGGAAAAAGAAGTGGCACTGTTAAAGTTGCACCATCTGGAACACCTAAAGAATTGAAAGAAAAGCAAGCATATGAGCGTGAAGTGAGTCAAAATTTTTTTTGCACTGCATCAATGACTTGGTGACTTTTCATCACGCGACAATTAATCACTGACATTTAATCACTAGATAGTTAACCACGCAGACAATTAATCACTTCCCTGGTTTGGTGACATTTAATCACGTGACAATTAATCATTGACATTTTAATCACTGAATAGTTTGTTAAGTGATGACACCGAAAAAATGCATGTTGTCAGCTAGTATCAAAAAATGTCAGCTAGCATAAAAAAAATTCAGTAATGTCGGATGAAGGAACGATATCTAAAGCAGGTAAGCAGCGAAGAGCCAATCTTAAAATGTCAATCCTTTCGTGTTTTTTTTCATACCGATTTCGTTAACTTTTCGCGTAACACTTTGTGTTGAATGAAAATAGCAACCCGTAACTGTTGCACATGGAAATGCTGGTCTAAAAGCATTTATCGCTACACCCTCAAAAGGTAGTAGTATTCTCTCAGGAGAAGCCAAAATAATCATTCTTATTGCTCCATACAACATGCGATCATACACAACTTGAATCTTGTTCCGTACAAGGCAGTAAATGGGGACAGGATTTACGCCACGAGCGAGTTCGAAATGTATTGTATACAATTGAAAAAAGGTGTGTTGTGCATAAATGTGCGTGTTGATCTGTCTAGTGATAAAGAGTCTAAGTGATTAAATGTCTGGGTGTTTAATTGTCTGTGTGATTAACTATCTAGTAATTAAATGTCAGTGATTAATTGTCGCGTGATGAAATGACGCGTGATCAAATGTCTGTACACCGCATCAATGCCGTTTGCTATGTGTGAGTTTGTTTTGAAGGTTGATGTGTGGTGTTAACTTATGTACTGTTGCAACCTCTCCGGTGGTGTTGCGTTGGTTGTGTGATTCACCACGAATGGGAGATGTGCGTGAAGAACAACACCATACATAAATGTGGCGCGAACAAGCAACAATAGAGTGATCATGGCATGTGAACTTTGTTGTTGCTTGCTGCCACAGTGCGAAGCTTTGCGCACATGCCGCTCGGGATTTCCGATCGCAACAGTACCATAAAAATACATCAGAAATTATGCAACTTTAAGTTTTAGTTGTCGTAGCAAAGTGCATATTTGCCATCATTATATTTTACTTTGTTGCATACAAATTAGATTGAAATTGTACCTAATTTTAACACTGCCAATTTGTTTGTAGATTTATTTGGGTAAAGGAATTCATAGCACATGCTGCTTATGTTTTAGATTCGTCAACTTCTTCAAGTGTGCAACACAACTGAATGTGAACTAAAATCATGTCGTATGGAAGTTTCTCGACTTGAAGCTCGTGTTGTTATACTAACAAAAGACAAATTGTGCTTGGAGAGTAAACTTGGTCATGTAGAAAAAGACATATTGGTCTTGCAAAAGAAGAATAAGTGGCTGCTTGAACAGGTTGTCATTCACCTAGTTTACTTTTTTATTAAATACGGTAGCTTGTGCACTACTTTGTAAGTATTCTAACTACCCAAAGGTTGTCAATGTCAATTTGTTGGATCAACAAGGTGATCCATAGGCATCTTTGACAGCTAGATGAAGCTAACAGACAACATTCAGGAACAAAGTTCAAGGCAATTACGCTGTCAGCTTGTCAAGACATATGCTGAATGATTGTAAATTGTTCCTAATGGTTATTACTCTTTTGCTCCATATAATACTATCGACATTTTTGACTTTTCACAGACATTAGTCGTTCTGGTTGCCGACAGTCAAGAAAGATTTATGCCAACAATGTTTTTTTCCCCTTCAGCTTTTTTGAATTAAGAAATGTTATATTCAACTTCGATTTCTCTGTTGGTGGTTTTGAAACTTGGTGGGTGAAGTGAATAATGTCAAGGCAGATGCACCTTTGTTTAACTTCACTTTCACTAATTTTCTTCAAGTTTTGCAATGTGTTGCGGAAAATGGTTTCTGCTCCCAAATAAAGATCAGACCACAGGAACGCTGTGATACACGTCTTTGTCAGATTTACAATTACTAAGAGAATCGCGGCGTCTACAGATGTTGACGCACAAATTTCTGACCTCTTCGCCATGGTCTGGGTGCTTCGACTGCAGCACACGTGCTTCACTTGATGGAATAACTTTGCACAGGAGTTGTATGTTGCGAACGTGCGACTCCTGCCGCGTCGGCGCAGGTGTTCGTTCGTAACTTGACGTAAGAGCGCAGGTCTAATGACTTGATATTTAATGGCCGTCAGTCAGTCCACACCAGGAATAATATCAACGCTCTTGCGATGGGGTTAATAATGCCCAAGACACATTGCTGTCGATTGGTGTGGCATGGGCACAATGTTGAACGCAGGTTAAATAACAAATGCCTGACCGAACACCCAACAAACAACCCTTCAAGTTTATTTTTAGCGAACAGGCCAGCAGCGAACTAATAAAACTGAGCTTGCGCAGCCCTTTCCGATCATATTGTAACTAAATTGGCATTGGATTTCGATCTTATGAAAGCCTGCATGTCTTCCACCCAACTGACAAATAAACTACTTGGCATGACTGCATGCAACAACCGAGCGACAGCGCTTACCGCTAGTGTGATTCATGGAGGGAGTACGCTTTGCGTAGAATGGCTCAACCTTCGGTAACTTATCGTGATGGAGGAGTGCGCTTTGGATCAAACAGCTCGAGTTACAAAAGCCGATAATGTGTCTTGTTGCGCTCGCTCATCAACCCAGCTGTAATCGCGGTGCTTAGAAAAACGTTTCGTTGAAAATAAAACAATTTCACTCGATCAGCGCGTGAAGAAAGTTGATGCACGCCGAGCGCAAATTTTTTATTAACTGCATAAAAATTTCAAAAAGTTCGGTGTTGCAGCAAAAAATTTCTTGCGGGCATGTCAGATTTTCCGGGAAATACATTCCCAAATTCCACACTTTTTCCTGGCCTGGATGTAGGTATTGAAAGAAGTAATGAGTTACTATTCATTTGATTCATGTCAATATCTGAAAATCTTGATATGGTGTGTGATGCAATTGCAATGTGACTCTTCGTGTTGTTAAATCTATCAATTTAGGGCCTTATTAAAATTCACAGCATTTTTAAACAGTGCAGTTTGTGAAATGAAACAATTACACAACCTTTAGTTTGTGACTGTTGTAGTGGATTTTTAAGTAGTCCTTGAAAATGTATTGGATTTTTAAGTAGTCCTTAAAAAGTAATAACTCTTAAATTCATTACATTTTTTATTGTAGTACTATGAACCCTGTTCATTGCATAATTGCAGGGGTTCCCAACCCTACTCTAAGCATGTACCCCTTCAGCATTTCGACATGAGCATGTACCCCTAAAGTTTCTTATGACAAAAAGGCTGAGTAAATTAACAGAAATCCACTGAATTTTTAACAGAACTTTTAGATTTTTAAACTATAAAGGTACACTACATTTTATGTCTTGAAGTTCATTGTTGCGGCTGTGCGATGAATGTACCCCTTGATATGTACCCCAGGTTGGGAACCCCTGGCATAGTGAATGCTGATATTGTATTTTTGAAAACTGCAGTACTTACCTGGCATATAAGTCGTACAGGCATTGGTTAGACTTCATGAAAATATTTTGCTGCCATATCTAAAAAATATTTTCTTGTCCACTTTTGCATTGGGAGGACATAAAAGACCCGTAACTCGTTTCTAAATTCAGAGTTTTCTGCTGCAAAGGAGGACAGTCAATCCACTGAAACCTTAATTTTATGACTGCATGTGCTCAGGATCAGAGTTCTTAAACGAAGCGGCTGCTGTTTGCTCAGAGATTCCGTGTGCTTGTGCTGCGTGAGCAATTCATGACTTCCAATCAACTTGCAGCAGTGGTCCTAGGCAAGGACAATGAACTCATTTGCCCCAGCAATTCCCTACAATTTGGACATTGCAGGCTGGGTCGTGCCATCAAATGCTGTCTTCTAAATAATCACTAAAACTACGGTTGCCAAATTATGTGCATGAGGCTTGGGATTTATTTCTTGTATGCATTTTTTCCATTGCATGTATTAAATTAGTCTTACGAGATACTTTGCTGAGGGTGGCACAGTCGACCTCTTGTGGCACAACCACAAACTTTCTCGGACATGATCCTGTTTATGTTTCGTAGTGAAATAAACCTGAGAGGTTTTTGCCATAAGTAGAGATAGGTGGCAATCAAAGGCCTGAAACCCAAAGAAGGAAAAGGCCCAATTCGAACGGAAAAATTACACTGGACCATGTTTGCAGAATCTGCGATAGGCCTAAGTCGGGGGTGTATAAAGTTCTGTCCGCAGGCACATTTCGCATGGCCTGCAGCTTTTATTTCAGATTGTGTTGTATACGGCCCGCCAAAGCCTGGATTATGCTTTTGTGTCGGAGCAATATACTCATTGGTCGGAGCGACGGCGGTTCTCGCTACTTACACCAATTTCCGTTTTGTTTTGAAGTGCTGAGAGCGATTATGAGCACGAAAGCCATCGCAAAGGAGTATTTCTATTTCAAGCGTAATGGCTGGACTATGCTAACCTACACCATACGGTTAAAATGTCGGAAAGGACTGCTTGCTCCCGGGCACCTTCACGTGATTTGATTTGACACTGTGAAAAAGTGTGGACACCCCTACCCTAAATCATTGCGTAAATGCGCAATAGCCTTCATTGGTCCAATGCTTGTATAAGAAAAGCACTAGGCCTCTAAACTTATGAAATAATTCACTGACAGTACAACAGCAATATTTTCCCACAACAAAAGGAATGACTGAGGGTCGCAGATAACTTTCCCGCTGGTCGTGTTTGAGACCACTGATTTGGTAAGGACGAACCATCATCGGTAATAGCAACATTTTGAAGTAATCACTAATAGTAATGCCCTGACTTGCATCTCAAGAACACTTGAGATTGTTTAAGTTGTATATTTTGCGTGTATCTAACACGTTGACAACTCTTAACAATATTTTCAAGGAAGCAAAACAGCTGAAAAGCATCACTATGGACCAGGAGTTGAAAACTGCAAGAAACCAACTGCAGACCTTGAAACAGGTTTTGTAAACGCTTTGAAAACTTTTTATACATCTTTATCGTTCTGTGTTAAGTGAACAGACGCGCATGATATTGCCGAAATGATTTTTGCAGTCTTCGGTGCGGAGTTCCCGCTGCACACTGTTGACATTGTAAGAAAACTAGGTGAACGTACTGGGGCGTTGTAATAAACCTATATTTTCAAGACTAAAGGTTTCAATTATAGCATAGTTTTAATTTTTAAAGGTTTTAAAGTAGGTCATCTTTTAACGTTTTTGAAGTGCTTGTTTTCGGTATACTGTGTAAGAACTCATACAGCTATGGTTGTGCGTTCATGGAAGGCCTAAATGTTAAAAACAGCTCGTAGAAAGTTCACTTCGGTTTAGGGAGCTTTAAATTTAAACCATAGACTGGTCACACCAAGTTCTTGCAAACTGACACTTTGTGTAAAAAATCTCCTGTACAATTCGAAATCGTATGCATGTGCAATGCGAAATCCTGTGTAGCAGCGTTGCTTCCACCCAACGTTGTCATCCGAACTGTTGTATGGAAGGTTTAACTGCCTGCGCGTAAGATCTGGCAACCTATGCATCACCCTCGCAAGTCTGTCCTCATCTTATTCATATACCGTTGCGCGTAACTCTGTGTTCGAATGCAACTTTGTGCACTGTTTGCGTTATCGCGCGTGTTGCTGGTTGTTCTACGCTAATGTGAATTCTTCAACAGCTAAGTTTTGGATTGGGCAATTGGTGGAAATACAGACAATTATTTTAACATGTTCTTGCCACGTATTTGACATTAGTTTTGTTACCATCATGAGCAGTTTTAACTCGACCGATTGTGTCTCTTGTATGCCGCTACTACCCTGCTGTCAAATAATTGTCATGGTTTACTGCGCAATTACTGTTACAAATTGCTTGAAACGTCAGTCAGTTAGTTACCCGCTCAACAAACGCGATAACTTGCAAGTGTCCATCGTGAACATGCACTGTGTTCGTTTCGTGAACGTGAACATATCGTGAACGACATCTTGATGTCTGTTGTCAAAGCCGAAAATTCTGAAACGAAAAACTATATGCCTTTTTCTCGCGTTTCTTGCAGGTAGACAAAGTGAAATAACCTCTTTGTGACGCTAATACCGCCATAGCTAGTCCCCAAGTAAACTAAATATTGCGATTCGGTTGCGAGAAAGACTGTCTTGCATTTGTCTATTCGCAAGAAGCAGACTAAGCGGATTTCAAAGCACATAGTACTTGCTGACAGTACCGCACGTATCTTGATGACTTCTGGCGTGCTTTTTTCAGTCTTGAAGGGATAGGTCTTCTCTGCTGCGAAAATTCGTAGACGAGACAGACATTAATGGAAAGTCGTCGGAAAGACTTATTTTTATTGTATCTTCATTATTTATCGAATTACTGGTCAGCGTTGAACCCTTGTTGTCTGTCTAGCAAATGGAACGCAAAAGATTGCAAGTAGCTGGCCTTGAAAGTGATCTTCAAGCTGCCAAGAGTAGAATATCAGCATTGCAAGAAGCCAATAAAGTCCTAGGTAAGAGTAGTGTACCGTGATTGTCGTAACGAATGACTTGTGCCTTTTCTGTGTGCGTTTCTCTTTTCATTTACTCCTGTAAACTCTGTGTGCACGAAAGCGATGTTTTGTTTCGATCTTATAGTTCATTATTAAATTCACCCTGAACAATCACCTTGGTGGTTGATCAATCAGATGCATTTCATTTCCTTCGACATAAGCGTCATTTTGCGATTTCGACTGATGCACACATTGCAACAGTAAAATTTAAAATATCAGTGAAATCCTGCATTAATACTCATAACAAACTTAGATTTCGTTACATTGTTAAGAAAGGTAGTTGCGCTCAAAAGTCAAAATACATTAAACCGGAAATTTTTATGGCCTCCATTTTATTAAATATTGATTGCCAACGGCTGTCATCCAGTAATTACAGGTGAAATATCCGAACGAAAAAAACAAAATTTGTGTGCTGACCGATTTTGGAAGACCTGCATGAGATAGTTTTTTTTCATGAATTTATTGACTTGCAGTGAGCTTTATGTGCTGCATCAAATTTGTGCTCGTGTTGGCCGTGATCTTCGACATGTGTTATTTACCAACTTTCTAATTTACCAACTTTCATTGTGCAAATAATTTTTCTCAATTAAGCAAACCCTATATAGTAAGAAACTGATAGATGGGCCTCGATGCATGAAGCACAGGGCACAGGGTTGGCTGTTCCATTTTTGCCAATAAAAATATTTTGATCCAGTGTACCAATAAAAATGTTTTGATCCGATGTACCAATAAAAATGAACTCTCATTGTAACATGCCTCAAACTGTAGATGAAGACAATGCAAGTTACGGCGTCGCAAAGAATCATATGCTAAGGGCGTACATACCTACCAATTCTCAACATTTACCAACAAGTAGGGATGGACCATTCAGAATGGTTTACATTTCCAGAATTATTTCGAAAAGCTCAATCAAACTCAGAACACCGAATCCTAATCTGAATATTTTGGCATCCAGCAATGCAGCAAAACCGGCATTTAAAACGGTTACTACAACAAAAACAATCTTTTAACATGTATTGCAAGCGAGTGGCGAAAAACGAAGAAGAAAGCTGAGCATGGTGCGGCGCTCCGCTCGCTTTTTTGTTTTTCATCATATCAGATATGGTCAAAATAATCATAACAATTATTTGCGCGTGTCGCACACACGTGACGAACACAACCACAGGTTCATGCCCTGACGAATGATACAAAAGGGCATTTTGGATTTGGCTAGTTCAGGATCCGCATCTTCGCATTCACTATGTTGAATTGCCCAACCCTACCTGCAAATAGTGAAAAGACCCTACGTGATACGCAGATGCTGCATCTGGTTGGTTGCATTGCACAGGCGTTCAGAGACGAACTCGTTTGAGCAGAGCAAGATTTTTGCATTTTTCGCCTCTTTTTTTTGTGGTGTTCTTCAGCGCCATTCCTTACCTATCGAAACAAACACTGCATTTTGTTGTTAAAACAGAAAACCTAAACTGCGAAATAGAAAAACATGGTGATGACGTCACGGAACAAGTGGGCCGACTGCAAGGTTTGATAAAGTTTTGTGCCTGGATGACAGTATGTTGCGTGTGTCGTGGCTAAGTGCATTCAGTTTGCGCTTGTTTTGCATGACGTTTATGCAACGGCAGAACTGTCTTCTGTTCAAGCACTCAGCTCTCTTGTTCAAGATCACTGTCTGTAACTTTTGCTTATGTTATTTTTTTTGTGTTGTGAAATAACCTGTGACATTCTCAGCGTTGGCCGACAAGCTTCGCGCGGAAAACGGTCAATTACAAGAGAACCTTCGCACATGTGAAGCTAAAACAAGGTCTTCGGAAACACAGCTGGTTGCGGAAGTGCAAGCTGCTGTTGAGGCGTCAAAAAGTTCATTTGACATTCAGATAAAGGTATTCTAACCCCCTGTGTAAGGTGATTGTTGCACAATGTTTAATCGAGGCTTTATCGTTATTTTTGTGACATCTTCATTGACAAGCAGTGTTGGCGTGACGCTGCATCAACTAAACAGCTTTAAATGCCTTCCTCATGTTTTGATGTGACGCAGAATCTGAGCGCAACTGTTGACCACTACCAGGACAAGCTTGAAAGCGCAAGCATCAAAATAGAACAGCTGAGATGTGGAATCACCGAACTGAAAGCCTCGAGGTGAACATCGTGTGTTAGCTGTTCTATCATGACCTGCGTTCAAAGATGGCAGATTGCATAGAAATTTGAAGTTTACTCCATGAGAATGTGACGAAGGGAACGTGCAGCAGTTGTCACAGTTTTTATGTTAATATTTCAATCTGCCGGATGATGTTGATAGCTCTCTGCTGTGTGCGTGTAGTTTTTGAATTAGGCGCCATTTTCAAACGTGTACATACGCCCCGATGAATTTGGCTCTGGGCAAATAATTTTCAACAAATTTTCTTCGCAAAACATCTTAAAAATTTGTTTTTGCAGCTTTTCATTCAGCTGTAACGCCTTCAGTGTTGTTTGTAACTTCTCTGTCTCTTTGAAAGCTTCAGTTACACTTCTGGCAGTGATTGCGATGACCTACATTAAAGCGGCCTTACCACGATCCAAGCGCTTACTTACAGGATTAGAGGACCAGATCGCTCAGGAGATGTAGTTTCAGAAAATATGCGATACTTCTTATAATCCATCGTGCAGTTTAATGCATTGTTTTAGATATCTAACGTGCCGATATTATATGATTTTAAATGCAAGGTTCTGTTTACCGCATTTTGACAACAGTATGTCTGAGTAAAATTGCAGTGATTACTATTTGCTGTTCTAACATATAATACTCTTGTCACTTTAGCGACCACGTGCCAGTTGTTAAAATCGTGCATTTGGGCTGTACAGGTGTTGATTGGTGTCTGAATTATGGCATTTTTGTTACATGTCGCTTGCGTGATTTCTACGGTATATCTGTCTTCATTTTAGCTTAACTTTGATTTGTATTTTTAGAACTGATCTGCAAAAATGCAATTCTCGTCTCGAATCGCAATTGGCTCATTTAAAAAATGATCACAAATTCTGTGTTGATGAGAAAAGGTGGGTTGTTTGGATTCTGTATTCGTAATGAATTAAACAAGATTATTTTGGACCTTCTGCACTATGTCGTAGCGGTCTAGCTGTAAGTCGAAAAAGTGGACGAATAATATGAGCCAAATATATTTTGCGAATTGTACTAGATACCAAAAATATTTGAGGATTGTACTACATACTGAACTCTCGCATGACAAAGACATTCTGAGACAACTGCGATATCAATATTGTGCAGCAAATATGCTGCGAGCTTCTTTTTCCCGATGTTCTAACGCAGTGAAAAATGTACTTTTCCGTTCCTTCTGTACATACATGTACGCATCGCAATTATGGTGTGATTTCAGGAGGGCATACAATATACACCCAGAGATTGCGTGTGGGCGTGGCCTATAATTGTGGTTGCAGGGCTCTGTATAACCTACCGTGGAGAAGCGAGGGTCAGCAGTCATCAAAAAGTTCAATGTAACATTCCTACCTTTGTGAGGCCTTGTTAAGAAAAAATATGTACCTGTTTCTTGAACGATGCAAGAAGTCAAGCAACGTATGGTTGCGCGCTTTGACTGTAGCAGCAAATCAAATGTATGCAGTAACATACATGTTAGTTAGATTTTTTCTAAAAAACGTTAATGTTTTCTTTGGCTTCACTTAATGGAAACATGTACATGATACATCTCAATGTCTTACAGTTTCCTTTATCACCATCGCAATATTTGACTTCTAATTTACCAATCAAAAATTTACGTTCATACCTATCACAATGCCTGTAAAACAATGACCAGATTCTCAATGACAACATCTTCAAAACCAAAAAAAGCATTCCAACATCATCATGCACAAGCAGCCACTGACCTATCAGTGTTCTGAATCTGCTGTTGGTACAATCCAACTTCAAAATTATACCTTCATACATAAACCCTCCTCTACAAGAGCAGGTGGTGTTGGTCTCTACATACAAAATTTTTAAATTATAGTGTTTGCCATGACATCTGTATGCCTTCATCTAATTGTGAATCTCTATGGACTAAAATCAAAACCAATTCTAGTAAATTTATATATTTGGGAGTTATATACAGGCACCCAAACCAACAGTTTGATGATTTTGAAAAAGATTTAAATGGCCTTTTAACTAATTTCAACTTAAACAACAATGAATACATCATAACTGGTGACTTCAATATTGATTTACTTAAAAGTACATCTGACAACAAAGTAGGTAGGTATTATCAAAACTTGGAAAGCCATGGATGCAAACCCTTAATCACTGCACCAACAAGATTTTCATCCACAGTGTCACCATCTCTTCTTGATCATATTTACTGCAAACTGAGGAATGCAACACAAATTGCTGGAATAGCTATATTTGATGTGTCAGATCACCTTCCAATATTCCTCTTGTTATCTACTTCAATTAATAGAAAATCTGAGAAGCAAATTATCAGATGTATGAAAAATTTTAATCTGGAAAACTTTCTTGTTGACCTTGAAGAAGCTCTATCTCCATGGAATTTTAACACTGGTTCAACAGTTCATAATGATTTTTATGAGTTTATTCATATTTTTCAAACAATAATAAATAAACATGCTCCTTTAAGAAAATTGTCACGAAGAGAAAAACAACTGCAAGCAAAACCGTGGATAACAAGAGGTTACTTACATCTATCAAAAATAAAAACAGAATGTTCAGAAAATGCTGCAAATGTAAGGATGCAAAACTGATTGCGCAATACAAAAAAAAAACTAATAAACTTACACGACTCCGAAAAATAGCCAAGCAACAGTATTATTTTGAACTGTTTCAAAAATACAGAAGCGATTCCAAAAAAACATGGAAAACTATTAATGAATTGTATTCTACACATCAAAAACAGTCTTCTGATATTAATAGTTTGAAGTTAAATGATGGCACACAGACAAGTT